>Ga0209062_1002615_pt1 | contig 23420 bp, 22 predicted proteins | sample Coa_R2_2_FD_187158 | JGI IMG/M metagenome (GOLD analysis project Ga0209062, IMG submission 187158) | Surface soil microbial communities from Centralia Pennsylvania, which are recovering from an underground coalmine fire - Coalmine... | ecosystem: Environmental > Terrestrial > Soil > Unclassified... | reverse complement strand
GAACCAGCGCTTATGGAGTGAATGCGGTCGGCTTGGAGCGGCGGGGATTCAGCAAAGAGCGCATCCGCAAGATTCATCATGCGTATAAATTGTTGCTTGCGTCGAAGCTGAATACTTCGCAGGCGCTCGAAAAAATGAAGTCGGAAGCAGATCGCGGGGAGGATGTGGATTTGCTGATTCGGTTTATCGAGAGCAGCGAACGAGGCGTGATTAAGTAAAGTTCAAAATCCCCACCCTGTCGCAAAGAGCGCGACAAGGATGGGCACCCATCGATGACAACGAATAAAACAAATCGCATCGGATTAATTGCGGGCAACGGGCGCTTTCCTTTTTTAGTCCTCGACGCGGCGCGGGCACAGGGTTATGAAGTCATCGTGGCGGCGATCAAGGAAGAGACATCGCCGGAGATTGAGACGCGCGGCGCAGCAGCGGTGCATTGGCTTTCTCTCGGCGAGCTTTCGAAATTAATTGAGACATTCCAGCGTGGGGGCGTGCAACGCGCCATTATGGCGGGGCAAGTGAAGCACAAGCAGATTTTTTCCAGTATCCGTCCGGATTGGCGACTGGCAAAGCTTCTGCTTTCATTAGGAACAAGAAATACTGATTCGCTGCTGGGCGCTATCGCCAAGGTCCTCGCCGATGAAGGTATCATTCTTGAGAATTCGACTTCGCTGCTGGAGCCGCTGCTGGCAAAGCCAGGAGTGCTAACGCGACGCACCCCGACAGAAGCGGAGCGCCAGAATATAACTTATGGGCGTTCGGTTGCCCGGCGGTTGGGAGAATTCGATATTGGTCAGACGGTGGTGATTGCGGAATCTGCGTGCGTGGCGGTGGAAGCGATGGAAGGGACCGATGCGACCATTGAGCGGGCCGGGAAAATCATGGCATCGCTGGATGCGGAAGCTTCGACGTTGAGCCGCGCGTTAACCGTCGTGAAAATTGCGAAGCCAAAGCAAGACATGCGCTTCGATGTTCCGGTTGTCGGCGTGAAAACGATTGAGACTATGAAGGCTGCGGGAGCCTCATGCCTCGCATTGGATGCTGGAAAATGCCTTCTGCTTGATGGAGATGCAGTGATTCGCGCAGCGGACCAATTTGATATTGCGATCGTCAGCGATGCGGAGAGCGCGTGAAAATTCCGGCGATATTTTTCGCTGCAACTCTGGCGATTTCTGCTCTAGCGCAAGATGCAATGCTTCCCGATGTGCGATGCGATTCTGCTGCGGAGGGTTTCTGCGATATTGCGCTGGCCGTGCGGCAAAAGAGCACAGAGCAGGATGGAACTCTCATGATTACGGCAGCGGGAAAGCATAAGAATGCGTCGCTGGAGTTGCAGATCGCCATCGCGCCGGAAATGAAACGGGGCGAGATGAATCCGATGACCGAAGCGCCGCAAACATATTCGCTGCGACGTGGCGGAGTGCGCTTCAAGCGCACTGGGGAGGCCAGCGACCGGTTGGTGGCGAGAATTGCTGAACTCTACGGCGCTAAAGTGAGTCCTCACGCGATGGATAGCGATATTCATTTCACAGCGTATGCGTTCCGGGGAGACCCAGAGAAAATTGCATCACACGAGGTTTTATTCGAGTTGTATCACGATGACCCGGCGAACCAAGTGCCGCAATGCGAGTTGCTGCTGGATGTGAATTTGCCGGCGGGTGAAATCAGAATCCGGGAAAAGAACCAGGACTTTCGGCAGTGCGTGGTGAGGATTTTGGGACGGAGCGAATAAATAATCTCTGCGCGAACGATTCCTGAAATGGGCTTGCTAGATACCTTTGATTTCCTGAGATAGGCCGAGGTCGCCAGACTTTTGTGATTAAATCAAAAGCGGCTGTATTTGCGAGGATTCGCTGAGTAAAAACAATCTCATTAACGTTGCGGTCGTCGGCGTGGGCGCGTTCGGACGCAACCATGCGCGCGTATATCACCAACTGGAAAAAGATGGTGGAGGCGTGCGTCTGGTGGGCGTGGTGGATTCGGACCTGGACCGTGCCGATGCCGTGGCAAAAGAGTTTGACTGCCGGCCTTTCAGCTCCATCGAGCAATTAATTACCACCCATAGCGAAGTGCAGGCGGCGTCTGTGGCTGTGCCGACGGCGCATCATCTGGCAGCGGCGCGAAAGCTGATGGAAGCGGGTGTGGACGTATTGATTGAGAAACCGCTGGCCGCTTCTTTGGCCGAAGCTGATGAGTTGGTCGAGTTGGCACAAAGTCACGGGCGAGTGGTACAAGTTGGGCATCTGGAGCGGTTCAACCCTGCGGTGCGCGCGACGCTACCGTTGATCACCCAGCCGATGTTTTTTGAGGCACACCGGTTGAGCGTATTTTCGCCGCGTTCGCTCGATGTGGATGTCGTCCTTGATTTGATGATTCATGATCTCGACATCGTGCTGGCGTTCGTAAATTCTCCAGTGAAGGAAATTCGCGCTGTGGGCTTGCCTATTCTTTCGAGCAAAGTGGACATCGCCAACGTGCGCATGGAATTCGAGTCTGGATGCGTGGCGAACTTCACCGCGAGCCGTGTTTCAACGGAGCGGGTGCGCAAGCTGCGGTTCTTTCAGCCGCGGCAATATATTTCGATTGATTATGGACGGCAGGATGTTTTGGTGTTTAGCGTAGGCGGCTCGGCAGGGTCTGCGCCTACGGTGAATCCGCAGATTGGAATGGAGAAGCCGTCAGTTATCGCCGAAGAACCTCTGCGCGCGGAGTTGAAATCGTTTTTGGATGCAGTGCGGTCGCGGTCGAAGCCCGAGGTTTCGTTGGCAGATGGACGGCGCGCATTGGCTGTCGCGTTGAATGTGGTGGATGCGATCCACACGCACACCGAAAATGCTAATTTGCATAGCCTAACCGCAATCTAAAAATATTACCGAGCCTTTTCTCTTTACACTTCTTGACAGCTCACCCTCCCCATTCGCGTTACCCTAAGTGCTTGTACCGTCAGGCTTTCGCGGATTCATGGGAAAGATGCGACAATAATTTTAGGCTTGCGGTAAAAGACGGCGATTGCACAGCAACTAAAGAGTGGGTAGCCGTGTCTAAACCATAAGCTCACGCTTCATGTCCACTACGCAAATTCCGCCCGGGGCCCCGGTGACGCCGCCTGGCGCCGGGCCAAGCCGCGGCGGCAGCGATCTTTACGAAGCCCGCAATTGGGAATCAGCCTACCGCGAATTGCATGACGCGCCCGGGCTGCTATTGCAATTGCAGGACGATCTCTCGCGTTCGCGCAAACGGGAAGCTTTTTGGATTTCAGTTGCAGTCCATCTCACGCTGGTGTTGTTGATTGTGAACTCCACACGGTTCATGCACCTCATTCCGCGTGGCGCGGTGGTGGTCGCGCCGTCGCTGCACGACAAAGATGCAACTTTCCTGGAGTTGCCGCCTGACGCGGAGAAGATCACGAAGCGCCCTGAGACCAATAAAATCTCCGACCAGGACCGCATTGCCACGCGCAAAGCGCCGCAGATTAACCGTGATGAATTAAAGAAGATTATCGAGGCCAGCCGAGGACGGCCAGGGCAGGGCGCTCCTCCGGTGCAACAGCAACCGGCCCCGCAAACGCAGGCTTCGAACAGCCCGCCTGCACCGCAAAATGTTCCGCCGCCGCCGAAGTTTGCCACGCCGGATCAATCAAAGCTACAGGCCCCCACGCCCAAGCCGAGCTTTAACACTGGTACTTTGTCCGCTGGATCTTCCATTGAGCAGGCCGCGCGCGCGGCTTTAGCCAACCGCGGCAACTATGCGGGAGACAATGGCGATTACGGCACCGGCATCGGCGGCCGTCAGCCTACCGCGCGCATGGGCCCCATGGACATCTTGAGCGATACCATGGGCGTGGATTTCGGGCCTTACTTGCAGCGCGTCCTGCATGACGTGCGATTGAACTGGTACAACCTGATTCCGGAGTCGGCTCGCGCGCCGTTGATGAAGAAAGGCAAAGTTTCCATCGAGTTCGCGATCACAAAAGATGGTACCGTCGCTGGAATGAGGCTGGTGAGCACATCCGGCGATGGCGCGCTGGATCGCGGAGCGTGGGGAGGCATTACCGCGTCGAATCCATTCCCTCCTCTTCCGACGGAGTTCGGCGGCCAGTATCTCGCGCTCCGCTTCACCTTCTACTACAATCCCGACAAAGCAGATTTGGAGTAAACAAACAGCGGAACTGCCGGGAGTAGGTGCGGCTGTTGCGCAGCAGTGCAAAGTGCTTTGGTCTTTACACATAGTTCAGCCACCAGTCGGTTCTTCGCGCCTTTTCAAAAGCCGCGCCCGATGGGCCATTTATGAGAACATGCAAATTCTTTCACGTTGACGCGATTGGCGATACCGCTTATTATGAAATTGACTTTGGAGGGACACCAAGGAGAACACACCTGTGCGTCTATCTGAAGTTGTTCAGTCTGCATCCGCTAAATCAACCTTTTATCAGTCTATTTTTCATCCAATCACACAAAATCTAACGAATAAACTTTTAGGCAGTTTGCTGCTTGCTTTCATGCTGGGTGCAACGGCCATCGCTGCGCCGGCGCAGAGCATCACCAAATACAATGCTCCGGGTGCGGGCACGGGCGCTGGCCAGGGCACGGTCGGCGGTGCGATTAATGCTGCGGGCACGATTGCAGGCTATTACCTGGATTCAGGCAACGTAGAACACGGATTCGTGCGCGCGGCTTCGGGGACGATTACAAGCTTCGACGCCCCGGGCGCGGGCACCGGCTTCAACGAAGGAACCATTGCCCGAGCCATTAATACTTCGGGCACGATTGCGGGATATTCCACCGACTCAAGGGGCGTGTATCACGGCTATGTGCGTGCGACTTCGGGAACGATCACCGTTTTTGACGCTCCCGGTGCGGGAACGGGCTTTAACCAAGGGACGATCGCTTACAACATCAATGCGAGTGGAGAAATCTCGGGATATTACGCTGATTCGGGCGGAGTTCGGCATGGTTACGTGCGCGCCGCTAATGGCACGATCACAACCTACGACGTTTCGGGTGGCGGAACCGGCATTGATGAGGGAACGACCGGTTTCGGGATCAATACCGCAGGGACCGTTGCGGGTTATTGGATCGATTCCGGCGCTGTGGTTCACGGGTTCGTGCGCACCAACGGCGGTACGATTACCAGCTATGACGCTCCCGGCGCAGGCACAGGCTTGGGTCAGGGGACCGTGGGAGGCGCCATCAATACCGCGGGCACTATCGCCGGGGCTGTGGTTGACTCCGGCACCGTGCACCACGGGTACATCCGGGCAGCGAATGGCACGATTACCGTGTTTAACGTTGCCGGAGCGGGCACAGGCATCAACCAAGGCACAGATGGCGACTGGATCAATGACTCTGGGGTAGTTACGGGACAATACCTAGATTCGGGCTCGGTGAAACATGGCTATGCGCGCCTTCCGAGTGGGCAAATTATCACGTTCAACGTTCCCGGCGCAGGTACGGCCCTGGGTGAGGGAACGGTACCGACCAGCATCAACAATTCGAACGTCGTTGCAGGTTCGTACATTGATGCGGGCGGGGTGTTTCACGGGTTTACTGCAAAGCAGTAGTCCGAAAAATCCGCTACATATCACGAAACCTAAGGAACGGGGGCATCCATTTCACCCCCGTTCACCCCTTATACGTCTCTTCTCATACTCGCGATAAAATAGAACTATGTATGAAGTGACGGTGGAAGACACTTTTGCCGCGGGCCATTACCTGCGCAATTACAAGGGCAAGTGCGAGAATCCGCATGGGCACAATTATAAGGTGCGGGTGACGCTCGCGGGGCGTGAACTCGACAAGGCCGGCTTGCTGCTCGACTTCAAAGACTTGCGCGATGTGATGAAGCACGTTATCGAGCGGCTCGATCACCAGATGATCAATGAGATTTCGCCGTTTACCGAACTGAACCCGTCGGCGGAGAATCTGGCGAAGTATTTTTATGATGAAACGAATGGAAGATTGCAAACCGTTACCAGCGGGCGGGTATCGGTTAAGGATGTAACCGTATTTGAAACGGACACCACCACGGCCAAATACTCCGAATAGCTGCTGCAATGCAGATCACTGAAATTTATAAATCGCTGCAAGGCGAATCCACTTATGCGGGATTGCCGTGCGTATTTGTGCGGCTGACGGCATGCAATCTGCGTTGCTCATGGTGTGACAGCGAGTACACGTTCACTGGCGGAAAGAAAATGGCGAGCGAAGATGTGCTGGCAGAAGTGGAAAAACTAAGCCCCGAACGAGGACTGGTGGAAATCACCGGCGGAGAGCCGATGTTGCAGGAGCGGGAATTGGTTCCGCTGATGCAGACGCTGCTCGATCTGGGGCACACCGTGTTGATTGAAACGAGCGGGGAGCGGCCGCTGGAGCGGGTACCGAAGGGCGTGGTGAAGATTGTGGATGTGAAGTGTCCCGATTCGGGCGCGGCAGACAGTTTCCGCATGGAAAACCTTGATGCGCTCTCCTCGCAAGATGAAGTGAAGTTTGTCTTGAGCAGCCGGCGCGATTACGAATTTGCCCGTGATTTTGTGGCCGAACAGCAATTGGATCGAAAAATCCACGCGGTGCTGTTTTCCCCGGCGTTCAATAAGACGGCAAAAGGCAGCAGAAATACGACACACTGTTTGCTTGATCCACGAGAACTGGCGGAGTGGATATTAGAAGATGGAGTTCCGGTGCGATTGGGATTGCAGTTGCATAAATTTATTTGGGACCCGGCGTTGAAGGGTGTTTAGTTGGCGAAAAATTCCAAAGCGGTGGTGTTGTTAAGTGGCGGCATGGATTCGTGCGTGTGCGCAGCGTTGGCGGTACGCGATCATGAGGTTGCCGCGGTCCATGTCAGTTATGGGCAGCGGACAGAAGAGCGCGAACGGCGGGCATTTCTGGCGATTTGCGACCGGTTGGGGATACAGAAACGGCTCATCACAAGAAACGAAGCGTTGCGAGCGATTGGGGGATCGGCCTTAACTGATCTAAATATTAGGGTCCCAGAAGCGCATATGATTGGGCGGGAGATTCCAATTACCTATGTTCCCTTCCGCAATGCGCATTTTCTCTCGGTCGCGGTGAGTTGGGCGGAAGTGCTGGACGCGTCGCAGGTTTATATTGGGGCCGTGGAGCAGGACAGCTCTGGGTATCCCGATTGTAGGCCGGCGTATTATGCAGCATTTAATGAACTGATCCGGCAAGGCACGAAAGAAGGAAATATTGAGGTCGTTACACCGCTGATAGCCATGCGCAAATCACAGATTGTACGGCTTGGCCTTGAATTAAATGCGCCATTGGATTTAACGTGGTCATGCTATCAAGGTGAAACAGAGGCCTGCGGAGTATGCGATAGTTGTCAGTTGCGTTTGCGGGCATTTGAGGAAGCCGGATCGCGCGATCCGATTCCCTACGCTGTGAGGTAGGGCGATATATCTCAATACAAACTAAAGATTAAGTTTGGAGGCAATTGATGAGGAAAAAGAATCTGGTGATGTTGGCGGTGGCGATGGCAGCAATTCTTAGCGCCGCAGCCGTGGCGCAGAGCAACACCGGCACAGTGAAGGGTGTTTGCAAGGACTTCGCGGGGAAGCCGATAGCTGGGGCAACGTTAAATTGGACGAATCTAAATACAGGTCGCAAATACGCCATCAAGACCAACAACAAGGGCGAGTATTTCTCTCTAGGCATTGATCCTGGGAAATACAACGTGTCGCTTGTGCAGGACGGCAAAGAACTTTACAACTTCCAAAATTTCCCTGTAGGGCTGGAAGAAGTCACACTCGATTTCGATTTGCAGAAAGAGCAAGCCAAACAGGCTGCCGGAGCAGGATTGAGTCCGGAAGAGTTGAAGAAACGGCAAGAGGAAGCAGCAAAGGCCCAAAAAGAGAACAATACGGTAAAAGCATTGAACGAAAAGCTGGCAGCGGCGAAGACGGCTTCTGACGCCGGGGACTTTGATACGGCCATTGCGCAACTCAACGAAGCAACCCAAATGGATGCAACGCGTGATCTAATCTGGTTCAAGCTGGCGGAGGCCTACCGCAATTCAGCGCTCAAGCAAACCGATTCCGATGAAAAGAAGAAGCGGCTGGAACAAGCGGTGATTGACGACCAGAAGGCTGTGGACATCAAGAAAGCAGCTTACGATGCTGCGACTACGAAGAAGCCGGAGGACGCGAAAACACTAGCGGCCTACTATAACAACTTGGGCGATGCGGATGGTCGAACGGGCAAAGTGGATGATGCAGTCAAGGCCTATGATGCAGCGGCGCAAGTGAATCCTGAGGGAGCGGCTGGCTATTACTTCAACCAAGGAGCAGTGCTGACCAATGCGGGCAGGATCGACGATGCGATTGCAGCTTTTGACAAGGCCATCGCGGCGGATCCGACGAAAGCAGATGCTTACTATCAAAAAGGTGTGAACATGGTAGGCAAGGCCAAGACCGACAACAGCGGTAAGGTCATTGCCCCTCCGGGAACGGCGGAAGCGTTCAACAAGTACCTGGAGTTACAGCCGAACGGACCTTATGCGGAAACAGTGAAGCAAATGCTGGAATATATCGGCAGCAAGGTGGATGTGAATTACGGCAAGCAAAAGACCAAGAAATAGAGAAATTGGGTTCCTTTGATGGGCGGCTACGGCCGCCCTTTTCTTTTGGGCGCTTATGGTTTGTTGCAGTTACGAGCAGGTTACCAAGGTCTAGCAAATGAACATTCTTTGATGGCGAGTTGCCGATGGTTTGGCTAGAGTGAAATCCGGGCGTGAGGAGAAGCACGTCCAAAACTGACTCTATGGCCTCGCCGGGTACAGCTCCGATTGCGGTGACGCTTGAATCTTCTACAGGTTCGGGATCAGGAGCCACACAAGCTTTATTGGCGGCAATGCTGCGCGCGAATGACCGGGTCAGTGACCTGATTTTTTCTCCAGGCCGGGCTCCGCAGATCGAGGTGCTGGGGGAACTGATTCCAGTCTCTGCGCCGGGACTTCGTGCGCTGACCACCGACGACACGCGACGGATTGCCTCAGATTTAATCGGCAATAACAAGCAGGCAATCACCACGCTCCGTGAACAGGGTTCGTGCGATATTTCCTATGGATTGCCCGGGCTGGCGCGCTTTCGGGTCAATGTTTTTATCCAGCGCGGCAGTTGCGCGGTAGTCATGCGGGCAATTCCGACAACTATCCCAAGTTTTGAGAGTTTAGGCTTGCCGACGCACATGAAGGAAATCGCAGGCCTGAGTGAGGGCATCGTGCTTGTGGCGGGACCGCGTGGATCGGGTAAATCTTCCACACTGGCGGCGTTGCTCGACTGCATCAATGAAAAACAGACTTGCCACATTCTGACGGTGGAAGATCCAATTGAATTTCTGCACAATCACAAGCGGAGCACAGTGCATCAACGGGAGTTACATAGCGACGCTTCGAACTTCGCCCAGGCCTTGCGGGCGGCGCTGCGGCAAGCGCCAAGAGTAATTATGGTCGGCGACCTGCGGGACCGGGACACGATGGAAATGGCGGTGGAAGCTGCAGAGACGGGACATCTCGTGCTTTCGAGCCTGAATAGCGTGGATGCGAGCAAGACTGTAGAGCGCATTGTTTCTGCGTTTTCGCCAGCAGAGCAGGCATCCATTCGAGGCCGGCTTGCAAAAACACTTCGCTGGGTAGTAGCACAGCGCCTGCTACCGCGGAAAGACGGCGGGGGACGGGTAGCGGCGTTTGAGATTCTCAAAGTCAATACACAGGCCATGCAATGCCTGGAGAACTATGACCACAGTGGCCAAGCGCTGCTTAAAATCATCCAAGCAGGGAATACGGATGGAATGCAGCACTTCGACGGAGAAATTGTGCGGCTGGTCAAAAACGGGGTTGTGGATCTAGAGATTGCAATACGGCACGCAACTAATGCCCAAGAGGTTCGGCAGGCCGGAGCGTAGGTTCCCTTTCCTGTTTCCATCTCTCCTTCTGTTCTCCGCGATTCATATTCATCTATCATCAGAGGCGATGTCCCCAGAGAAGAACTCCAACGACATATTGAGCTTTGAAGACGCCCGACATTGTGTGGAAGAACACGCTGCCCGCATTAAGGCACCTACCTCGGAAACAGTTAGCTTGCTTGATAGCGCGGGTCGAGTTCTAGCAGAACCAGTAGCTGCGGATCGGGATTTTCCTCCATTTCGGCGGGTGACGCGCGATGGATACGCGGTACGTGCAGCCGATCTTGAAAAATTGCCGGTGCGTCTCAAGGTCATTGGAGAGATCAAAGCCGGCGCGCTGGTAGATCATCTTCGAATTGGAGCGGGGCAAGCAATTTCGATTATGACCGGCGCGCCCGCGCCCGAGGGCAGCGATGCGGTTGTCATGGTTGAGTACACCACCGTGAAGGATGGGTGGGTTGAGATTTCTCGGATTGTGAAAGTTGGGGAAAATATTGTTCCAGCGGGCAGCGAGGCGAAACAAGGCTCGTTGTTGCTATCCCCAGGTATGAAGATTGACCACGCAACGATTGCGGTGGCGGCGTCTACAGGGGAGGTACAGCTTAAAGTTTTTCGCAGGCCGCGGGTCGCGATTCTCGCGACGGGGGATGAGATTGTAGACATCGAGTGCACACCGGGGGCGAGTCAGATTCGCAATTCGAATAGTTATTCGCTGGCGGCGCAGGTGCAAAACGCAGGAGCAGAAGCGGTGATTTTACCGGTAGCCCCCGACGAACCCAAAAGATTGCGCGAATTGATTCAGCAGGGACTCCAGGAGGATTTGCTGTTGCTTTCCGGCGGCGTCTCGGCGGGAAAGTACGATTTGGTGGAGCAAGTTCTGGAAGCGTTTCAGGCGGGGTTCTTGTTACGCGGAGTGCATATCCAGCCGGGCAAGCCTCTGGTATTCGGCAAAGTCGCAGACAAATATTTCTTTGGATTGCCTGGAAATCCGATTTCAACGATGGTGACGTTTGATTTGTTTGCAAAGCCGATGATCGAAGCATTGGCTGGGATGACACGACAAAAGCTGGTTTTTTTGTCGGCGCGATTAAAATCTGAGATCAAAACAAAAACTGGAATAAAACGATTTCTGCCGGCCGTTCTCTCCGGGGAATTTGAACGCGCAGAGGTGGAATTGGCAGGATGGCAGGGATCAGGAGACACTGCGACGATGGCTCGATCGAATTGTTATGTGATAATTCCGCCCGATCGGGAAACGATCGATGCAGGCGAATGGGTTTCACTCCTGATGCGATAGTTCCCTTCCGAAAATTTGTCTGTATTACTGAGATTCATAACGTCCTACCGAGAGCAAATCACTTTCTAGTAAGATTCTTGCTGATGCCGAGAAAGCTTTCTCACTACGACCGCTCCGGCCAGGCCAGAATGGTGGATGTTTCGAAGAAATCTTCCACCCATCGCGAAGCCGAGGCCAGCGCTTTCGTAACCTTGAAGCCCGCTGTGCTGAAAGCGTTGCCGAAAAATCCAAAAGGCGATGCGCTCGAAGTGGCACGGCTGGCGGGAATCATGGCAGCGAAAAGAACTGCTGATTTAATTCCAATGTGCCATCCGCTGGCATTAACGCATGTGGATGTAAGTCTGAAGCTGTGCAGGGATGGCGTGACGATTAACTCCAAAGTGACGACCACGGCACAGACCGGCGTGGAGATGGAAGCGATGGTCGCAGCGAGCGTGGCTGCGCTGACGGTGTACGATATGTGTAAAGCTCTGGATAAAGGAATTGAGATCCGCGAGATCGCATTGGAGAGAAAATCCGGCGGGAAGAGCGGATATTACGTCCGCGAGTTGAATAAAAACAAAAGCTAATGAGTGACAACGTCAAATTATTGTTGGTGGAAGACAATCCCATGGTGTTGGGATTATTGAAAGGCGCGCTCGCACCGCTGGCCAAGGTGAACACTGCGAGTGATTCCGCGGATGCGCTATTGAAGGCGATTGACGACCCACCGGATGTACTCGTAAGCGACTATCGCATGCCGGGCATGGATGGGCGACAGTTGATGGACAAACTGAAGAGCCGTCCAGCGACGGCAGGTGTGGCGGTGATTTTACTGGCGACAAAATCGGACATTGCGGAGAAGCTGAGCGGATTGAGTTATCCCGTCGATGATTTTGTGGAAAAGCCGTTCTTTTTGAAAGAAGCGACCCAGCGCATCAAGCGTTTGATTGACAAAATTTCCCTGGAAAAGATGGCAAAAGCGGCGCAATCGGATGGCGTGCTGCGCGGCAACCTGCTGCAGATGAATGTGATCGATCTGGTGCAATCACTCGAAATGGGGCGAAAGAGTTGCTCGCTGACTTTCACGAAAAAAGGCGAGAAGTGCGAAATGTATTTTGTGGAAGGCCAGGTCACACATGCATCCTATGGGGATTTAGTGGGCGATCCGGCGGTTTTCAAAGTCTTGCGTTGGACGGACGGCAACTTCGAAATGAACTTCGAGGGCAAGAGCGCAGAACGAACGACAGAATTGAATACGCAAGGGTTGCTGATGGAAGGCCTGCGACTGCTGGATGAAGCCAATAACGCGGGCGATGGATCGCAGTCTGGCGGCGGCTCAGGATCGAGCGCCGCGCCGGGCAAGCGATCGTCGGAAGAGGAAGAAGATGTCCTCCTCGACTCATGAGGCGATGACTGCGGCAGTGTTGACCGTCAGCGATTCTTCCTTTCGTGGTGAACGAGCCGATGCTTCGGGCCCGGCAGTTGCGAAGCTTCTCAAAGAAAAATCTTTCCAAGTTATCTCTACTCAGATTGTTCCGGATGAGATAGAAAAAATTCAGGAAGCGATTTTAGAATCGTGCGAGCGAGCGCGGTTTGTTGTAACGACTGGCGGAACAGGCGTTGCACCGAGAGATGTTACGCCGGAAGCCACGCGAGCAGTGTGCGAGCGGCTGATTGAAGGCATCCCTGAGCATATGCGGACGGAAGGCGTTAAGAAAACGCCGTTTGCATCATTGAGCCGTGGGGTGTGTGGAATTGTTGGGCAATCGTTAGTGCTGAATCTTCCGGGTAGCCCAAAAGGCGCAGTGGAATCGCTAACTTCGGTGATTGAGTTGGTGCCACACGTATTGGATTTACTTGCTGGAAAGACCGAACATTCGGCCAAGAGTCATTCGTAGTTCTCCGCTTATACTTTTCTTACATGAAGTCCGTCATCGTCGGAACCGCGGGGCATATTGATCATGGAAAAACCTCAATGGTCAAGGCCTTGACCGGTGTTGACGCGGATCGCCTCGAGGAAGAGAAGCGCCGCGGCATCACGATTGACATCGGTTTTGCTCATCTAGAATTAGCGGCTGCCAGCGGCGAAAAATACCGTTTTGGATTTGTCGACGTACCGGGGCATGAAAAGTTTGTACGCAACATGCTGGCGGGAATTGGCGGAATCGATTTGGTGCTGTTGGTCATCGCCGCGGATGAAGGCATCATGCCCCAAACGCGTGAGCACTTCGATATTTGCAAATTACTCTCGGTAAAGCGCGGGATTACCGTGCTCACGAAATCTGACATGGTAGATGCCGAGACTCTGGAAGTCGTGCGGATGGAAATAGAAGAGTTTGTTCGCGGGTCTTTCTTGGATATAAAACGAAGTCCGATCGTCGCTGTGAGCTCATTGACTGGCATGGGGTTGGAGCGACTCAAGTCAGAATTGGCCCGCGCAGCCTCTTCGGTTGTGACAAAAGATTCGCTAGCCATTGCCCGTCTGCCGATTGATCGCGCCTTCAGCATCAAAGGATTTGGCGCAGTAGTTACGGGAACTCTAGTTTCAGGGGTAATTGCAAAAGAAGATGAGCTTGAGGTGTTTCCATCCGGCAAGAAGGCCCGTGTGCGCGGTGTGCAAGTACACGGCCAGCAAGTGGCACAAGCGCTTGCTGGAGAAAGAACTGCATTGAATCTGGCGAGCATTGAGATGCACGATTTGGCGCGCGGCATGACGCTTGCTCCACCCGGAATTTTCCAGGTAGCATCCCAAATTGATGTGTCGCTTTCGCTTTTACCTTCCGCGAAGACTTTGAAGGACCGCGCGAAAGTACATTTTTTTGCATATACATTCGAATGCATCGCGGAGGTCCGCCTTGATGCCAGGAAACATCTGGAGCCAAATGAAAATCGGACTGCAATATTAAGACTCAGCGAAGCAGCGCTTCTTTTGCCGGGCGACCGCTTTATTATTCGGCAGTTTTCTCCGGTGACGACGATTGGCGGCGGAGTTGTGCTCGATGCCGCGCCTCTGCGCAAAATTTCACGCCAAACACGGGAAGAATTCCTGCGAACTTTGCAAAATGCCAACCCCACCGACATTTTGATGGCGCGGATCAACCGGCAAAGCTCCCAAGGATTGACGCTGGCGCAAGCAGTTGCTGAGACCGGGTGGCGGGGGGAAATCATCACGCAGCACCTGCAGTCCTTGAAGAAAGAGACCGTTGTCCAGGCCGGGGATGTGTTCGTAAGCGCCGCGGCCGTCAAAAATCTCAAACAGGCGGCGGTTGAAATTGTCGGTAGATATCACGACAAGAATCCTCTAGTTCCCGGGATGAACAAAGAAGCGCTACGGGAAGCATTGCGAATCGAGCCGGCTGTGTTTGGATTTGTTCTAGATTCGCTCGTGCACGACAAAAAGATTGAAGTGAACGGAGAGTTGGCGCGCCTGCCAGGCCGCGGCGTAGTCATGAAAGATGAAGAATCGGAATCACAAAAGATCATTGCACAGGCGTTCGCCACGGCGGGATTGAAAGTTCCAGCATTGAAAGATGTGCTGGTGGGATTGAAGGTGGATAAGGGTCGCGCGCAAAAGTTAGTGACTCTGATGCTGCGGGACAAAGTGCTGATCAAAATCTCGGAGGAGCTCGTCTTTCATAAGTCGGCTTTGGACGATTTGCGGAAAATGCTTGCCACGGAGAAAGCAAAATCGCCGAAAATTGATGTTGCGCGATTTAAAGACCTGACCGGGGTGAGCCGGAAATATGCGATTCCGCTGCTGGAATATTTGGATCGCGAACGCGTAACACGGCGCGAAGGCGACATAAGAGTAATTTTATAATCCGATTAGGCGGACGAGGCGCCCGCCCCACACGAAACGCTTTTATGCCACGGTCGTAGTTTCCTGCTTCAACTTTTCAGCCTGATAGTGGGTGATCAGTGCATCCACGACAGGCTGGAGTTTGCCGTCCATAATTTCTGCAAGCTGATGGATGGTCAAACCAATGCGGTGATCAGTCATGCGGTTTTGTGGAAAGTTATAAGTGCGGATTTTTTCGCTGCGATCACCGCTGCCAACCATCGCTTTACGCTCTTTGGCCAGCGCGTCTTGTTGCTTCTGCATTTCAACTTCGTAGAGGCGCGACCGCAGCACGCGCATGGCTTTTTCGCGATTCTTGATTTGCGATTTTTCGTCCTGGCAACTGACCACGGTATTTGTAGGAATATGGGTGATGCGGACGGCCGAATAAGTCGTATTCACAGACTGACCACCGGGACCGGACGAGCAGAAGGTATCTATACGAAGATCTTTAGCTTCGATTTTGACGTCAACGTCTTCAGCTTCAGGCAAGACAGCCACCGTCACGGCTGATGTATGCACACGGCCCTGCTGTTCGGTTGCGGGAACGCGCTGCACGCGGTGGACTCCGCTCTCATATTTCAACTGCGAAAAAACACGCTTGCCTTCAATGATGGCGATGACTTCTTTCAGGCCGCCGACGCCGGACTCCGAGGTTGAAAGCACTTCGACTTTCCATCCCTGAGTTTCGGCGTAACGCGTGTACATGCGGAACATTTCGGCGACAAATAGAGTTGCTTCATCTCCGCCAGTGCCTGCGCGAATTTCGAGGATGACGTCTTTTTCGTCGTTGGGGTCTTTCGGCAATAGCAGTACTTTTAGTTCCTCTTCGACGCCGCCAACGCGGGCTTCCAGCTTATCGAGTTCTTCCTGGGCGTAGGCGCGCATGTCCGGATCTTTTTCGTCGGCGAGCATGGCGCGGCTGTCGGCAATTCCTCTAGTGAGGTCTTTGTATTCCCGGTATTTCTCAACAACGGGCGTAATTTCGCTGTGCGCTTTCGCCGTCTTCTGATATTTCGCCGAATCATTGACGATATCCGGCGAAGCGAGCGCCTGGGTCAGCTCTTCATATTTTTTTTCGATTTGATCTAAACGTTCAAACATGAACTTGTGTCCTCGGGCCGGCAACGGCGCGGCCTGCTGAAAATTAATTCTAAGCTTTCTGGAATTGGGAAGACGAGAAGTTTAGCGGAGGCCCCGCTAAGCAATCACTAATTCGCCGCCGCGTTCTTTTTCGAGCGCCATGGCGTGGTCAAGGGCGACGATGGCGCATTGCGCCTGTTCATCCGATGGTGGTTGCGTAGTAATGCGCTGGAGCCAGAGGCCGGGCGCGGTCATCAGCGCGAAGAGCGAGCCACGATGCTTGGCGGCGTAGCGAATGATTTCGTAAGATCCGCCGACGATGAGCGGCAACAAGGCAATACGTACCGCAAAGCGCGCCCAGAATGTTGTAACTGGAATCGCCATATAGACAACAATGGAGATCAGCATGACCGTCATCAGAAAACTGGTACCGCAGCGAGGATGGAACGTCGGGTATTTCTGAACCGCGTCCGTTTCAAGCGGGTCGCCATTCTCAAAGGCAAAAACCGTTTTATGTTCGGCGCCGTGATATTCGTATACGCGGCGAATGTCTTTCATCAGAGACAATCCCCAGATGAAGAGCAGAAAGAGCGCAAGCCGAACCAGACCATCCACAAGATTGAATGCAATTTGCCCACTTAGCGCAGGGTTGTAGCGCTTGATTTCGGTCGCGGCGAGAAGCGGCAGATATTTGTACATGAAGATGAAAAATACGACGGAAAAAATCACGTTGGCGGTCCCCATCCAACCGCTGATTTCAAATTTCTTCTTCGGCGCTTCGCCCGGCTTCGGCTCGGGCTGTAACTCTTCCATCATCACATTGGTGGAGTACTGGAGTGCCCGATAGCCAAGCTTCATGGCATAGCCGAGCGTCATAATGCCACGCAGGACGGGCCAACCCATCCATTTATGCTTTTCTGAAGGGCGCTCGAGCGGTTCGCTCTGGGTGACAATTTCCCCTGACGATTTACGGCACGCGATAGCCCAGGCATGCGGCGAACGCATCATAACCCCTTCGAGCACCGCTTGGCCGCCGACCAGCGTCTCCTCGCCGCCCTCAAGAGCTGGCAAGAGCTGCACCGTCAGAAAAAATCGCAACCAAGTTCGAATTCGAGCCGTCAGACGCATAGAAATTAGATGATATTACCGGGCGAGAAGTGCCAATATCTAAGTTACCACAGGCCTTCTGGGAGTGGTGAGCTATAAGCCGCTAGATTTGTGACAGTTACGAGGGATTGACCAGTATGAAAGCGTTCGCAGCAGCTTGCGAGAAGATCGCCGCGACCACCAAGAAACTCGAGAAGACCGCGATTGTGGCCGAATTGTTGACGTCGCTTGCGCCAGAAGATGCCTCGGCCGCAGCGGTGTTTCTGTCGGGCAGGCCTTTTCCCGTTTGGGAGGAGACGACGCTACAAGTTGGCGGAACGATGCTTTGGCGGGTGGTGACGGAGATTGCGGGTAAGAGCGATGCTTTAGTTTCGGCGACGTATCGAAAATATGGCGATTTGGGCGCGGCGGCCGCGGAGATTTTGCCGAGGCGAAATTTGAGTATGGATTTGGCAGTTAGCGATGTTGAAAAACGATTTCGGGCGATTGCTGCGGCGCGAGGGCCTGCAGCGAAGCGGGTTCTGGTGCGCGAGTTGTTGGGGCAGGTCAGTCCGGTCGAAGCAAAGTACATCATCAAAATCATGACCGGCGATTTGCGCATTGGCCTGAAAGAAAGCCTGGTCGAGGAGGCGATTGCCAAGGCTTACGGCGCGGCGCTCAAGGAGGTTCAGAGGGCCAATATGTTGCTTGGCGATATCGGGCAGACTTTGCAGTACGCGCGCGAGGGCGGGCTGAGTGAAGCGCGAATGAAGTTGTTTCATTCGGTGGGGTTCATGCTGGCAAGTCCGGTTGAATCGGCAGAGGAAGCGCTGAGCTATTTCGATCCAGCATTGGTTGAGCACAAATATGACGGCATTCGGGCCCAGGCACATTGTTCTTCCAGTCGAGGTTCGGGTGAGCAGGTAAAGATTTTTTCGCGGACGCGGGACGATATTACCGACTCGTTTCCGGAGTTGGCCGAGGCGCTAGCAGGACTGCCAAAAGACGCGATTATCGACGGCGAGATTTTGGCATGGAACTACGAAGCGGAAGGAGCGGGACGCGCATTACCGTTCCGAGTGCTAGCAATGCGCCTTGGCCGCAAGAAAGTCAGCGAGCAGCTTATACGCAACGTCCGTGTGGCTTATCTGGCGTTCGATTTGGTTTATATGGATGGCGAGTTGTTGATTGATAGGCCTCTATCGGAGCGAGGAAAGATGTTGAGCGAGTTGCTGACAGCGCCCCGAGAAAAGCGAACGCGGCTCCGAGATCAAGAGCAACTTGCATTTGATGGAGCTGACGAAGTTCGTGCCCAGATAATTCGAGCGCCCATATATTCCGCAAAATCTTCAGAAGAGTTGGATGCGCTATTCGATACTGCGCAGGCCGAAGGCAATGAAGGCTTGATGATCAAAGATCCAACATCCGCTTATTCTCCGGGCAAGCGGGGAAAGTCCTGGCTCAAGCTAAAGCGTGAACTGGCAACGCTTGATGTGGTCGTGACAGCTGTTGAATACGGCCATGGCAAGCGGGCTGGTGTTCTGAGCGACTATACGTTTGCCGTGCGCGATGGCGAGCGGCTGGTGAACATCGGTAAAGCTTATTCCGGGTTAACCGACGTTGAAATTGCGGAAATGACCAAGTGGTTTTTGGATCATACGATTGACGACCAAGGCTATCGGCGCCTCGTAGAGCCGAAGATTGTCATTGAGGTCGCCTTTAATAACATGATGGAATCTGATCGCCATGAAAGCGGCTATGCCTTGCGCTTTCCCCGGATTGTGCGGCTCAGGCCCGATAAGCTGCCAGAGGACGCGGATACTGTTGAACGGGCGAAAGAGATCTACGAAGGGCAAAAGAATTAGCGGGGTTAGTGGTGGTGATGGTGCTCTTCTTCACTCTGTCCCACGGGAATCACACAGCCATGGGCAACTTCACATTCGGCATGTTCGAACTGAATGGTGGTGTGGCTGATTTTAAATTCATGCAGCAGACACTCTTTGACGTCTTTAAGGATTCGTTCGCTGACTGAAGGCGGAATGTCGGCGATGGAGATGTGGCAGGAGAGCGCGCGTGTCTCCGAGCCGATGTTCCAGACATGAAGGTCGTGCACGTCGTTGACGCCGTCAATGGCGCAAATCGCCGTGGTGACTCGATCCAGCTGAATGCCCCGCGGCGTGCCTTCGAGCAGGATGTTCAGCGTCTCGCGGACGATGCCGAATCCCGACCAGAGAATCAGCGCGCCAATGCCAAATGACAGCGCGGAGTCGATCCAGGTTTGGCCGGTCGCCAGAATTGCCCAGCCACCGGCAATGACAGCCGCAGTCGAGAGCGTGTCGCCAATTTCATGCAGCAACGCGCTGCGAATGTTCACGTCGCGGTCGGCCCGAAGAAGCATGAGCGTAATCGCGCCGTTCATGGCGACGCCGACGGCCGCGACCGCCATCATGATGCGCGGCTGCACGGGCTCCGGATGCTGCAAGCGCCGGAAGGCCTCATAAAAAATCAGAAAGGCGACAACAACGAGCGAGGCTGCATTAACTAGGGCGGCGAGCACTCCGGCGCGATGGTAGCCGTAAGTCTTGGTCGCGCTGGGCGGGCGGTTTTGCAGATAAACTGCGACCAGCGACAACAGCAGCGCGAGAAAGTCGGAGAGATTGTGTCCCGCTTCGGAGAGCAGCGCCAACGAATGAGCGCGAATGCCGGCCACGACCAGCAAAATAATGTAGCCCAACGTGACGGCCAGCGAAATCCGCAGGACTTTGCTGGTCCTCTCGTTACCCACGCCATGGCTGTGGACGTGCATTAAGGTAAGTTTATCGCGTCCGAACCATGATGCCGAAAATAAATGCCTCGCGTCAGGCCAGCCTAACTTGCGTGCGATTTCAATTGTTCGGCAATTTGTTCGAGAAGCGCGGCGGCCACTTCAGCCGGGTCTTTCGTGGAGTAATGATTGGCAATCTCGATCCGGGGCAAATTTGCGGAGGCCGCATCGAAGGCCCTTTGCGTTTCCGGCGATGCCGAGAGATTCTGGCTCAACAATAAGAGGCGCGGCGGCGTGAGGCGCATCACCAACAGAGAATCCTCAAGGCTGGCGCTGGTAAAGGCGGTGTAACCGGCGCGCCGAAGAACCTCTCGAAAATAGGCCAGCACGTCGGCGTTGGGATGAATGCAGAGCACAGAAGGCCCGCAGGGTTTGAGCTTCTCAAACGGAAGCGCGAGGCGCGCGAATGCAGCAATGGCGTGCTCTTCGGAGTCCTGCAAATCAAACAGATTGTCGAGATGAGTTAACTTCAACACCTTCGCAATCGGTTCGGGAAGGTTGCACAACTTGAGATCGCCGCGCATCTGCCGCGCAGTGGTCAACGAGCGCACCATGACGCCGATTCCGCTGCTGTCCACAAAATTCACCTCACCGAGGTGCAGGACAATCTGGTTGCGCATGCTCATCAGGCTGCAAATATGAGCGCCGAGCAGCTCTTCTTCCGGCCCGGCCACAATGCGGCCTTTGCAGCGGACGATGGCCACCTTGCCCGCTTCCCGTGTTTCCAGCGTTAGCTGCAACTTGTCTCCTGAAAAGGATATATGTGAAAGCCCAGCTGGCAGCGAATCTTACGCGGAGGAAATGAGACAGTCAACGAAAAGAAATCTCTTTGGAGCGAAGCACCGAATATGATGCTTATTTTATGCTATAATCGCACTATGATTGATGTCACACAAGACATTCATTCGTTGACCACGTTCAAGCGCAACTCATCGGGGCTGATGAAACGCATGAAGAAGACCGGGCGGCCGCTGGTTCTCACCGTGAATGGCAAGGCCGAAGCCGTGTTGCTCGATGCCAAGGACTACCAGCACGTGGCCGAGCATCTCGACGCGGTTGCGAGCATCCGCCGAGGACTTCTTCAGGCCAAGAAAGGCATGGGGCAGTCCATCGAAGAAGTCTTTGACGAGTTCGATGGCGACGTATCCCATAAGTGACCTATCGCGTTGTGATTACGGCGGAGGCGAAGCGCGATCTGAGAATAGCTTATAACTACATCCGCAACCATGCGCCACGCGCGGCGAGTGATTGGCGCAAACGCGCAATCCAAACTGCGAACAGCCTGGCGCATCAACCGGAGCGTTGTTCGGTGGCACCGGAGAGTGCTTCGTTTGACGAGGATATTCGCGAATTATTTTTCGGCACCGGCAATCGCGGGACTTACCGAATCTTGTTTACGGTGATTGAGAAGACTGTTTATGTCCTGCACGTCCGTCACGGCTCGATGATGCCGCTGGAACCGGAAGATTAGGTCGATACCGCGTGGGTATTTCAAGCGCGTCAATGTCTATAGCCGCGACGACGGTATCGGCTCGAGGAACGTGAGTAAGTTGACCGGGCCGGGCTGCCGAGAGGATATTCTGCCAGCCTAGATTCCTCACTCGCAAAGAAGATCTCGTCATCCTCCGCACTGACAATTTGTCGGCGCTGTAGCCGTTCAAGGGCAGCGATTATTGAGACACGCAATTGGGGGCCGAGGCGCGAGAAGCCCAGGGCCTCGCGAGCGGATCGCAGCACTTGATCTTTTGAGCAATTGCCACCATGAAGGGCACTAATTACAGCTGACTCGTACTTGTCCACTTCAAATATTCGAGGCGCGTTGTTCGGAGCGGGGTCATTATTGCTCTGATACTCTCCTTGTCGGTCTCCATTGAGCGCATCCAACACCCGTTTTATTTGACCATCCTTATCTTCCCGCCAACTCCGATATGGAATTCGTAAGACGTTCCATCCAGCACGCTCTAGCACTTCCTGTCTGGCGATATCTTCGGCCCTAAGATTGCCGTGCTCGTCGAGGTGCCATATTTCGCCATCGCATTCCAGCGCTAGGCGAGCGTTATCTAGCTCTGCGACACAGTCTATGAAGTAGCCACATGTGGCATATTGTGACCGCACCGTTACCCCTCTCGAACTAAGCTCGGAGAGAACTTCAGCTTCAAATTCGGACTGCGCCTTCGCGATTTGGGTGTCTATTTTGGATGGTTGGCTCCGGGTGCGACATTGTTGGGAGCAGAACTCCAACCATTCTTTGATGGCTCCAGATCCCGATGTCATAGAAAATGCATCTATTTCCGCGGAATAAAAGATATGAATTTCATCCTTTGCCCTGGTGAACGCAACATTAAGCATTCCTTGAATGTGCTCCCGATCCGCCTGCCGAGCCGACAATGCAGCTTGCGTCATTCCATCGCCGTCGTACGATAGCGAATATAGAATGACATCTCTTTCGTCGCCCTGAAATCCATCAGGGTTCACCACAACGAGATCATGCGAATTACGGATTTCCTCCGGTATAAGTTCCGCCACAAGATCACTAACCAGTCTCATCTGCTCTTGAAAAAGGCAAATCACACCAAAAGATGCCTCAGAATAAGCTGGATGAATGAGCATTTCGTGAAGTTTCCCAATTAATTCTCGAGCTTCAATCTCGTTCTCTTGTGACTCCTGCTTAACCCTGCCCACAACTCGGTGCAGGGACACTGAGGGGCCATCGGAATCACCCACTCTTTTGTCCAGCGAATCTCGCATGATTCGCAGTCGATCTCGGTACCATTTTTTGTTCGAGAAACCTATAATCCCTGGTAAACATCTGTAATGCTCATCTAGAAATACCTCTTCGTCCATCCGCACGGAGGCCAGTTGTAGTAGGTCGATTTTTGAGGGGTCAAGCCATCTATCCGGGTCTAGCTGATCTAATCCTCGCTCTGCCCAAGCTTGTGCGGCAACTTGCGTTGACGTAAAGGCAAACCGTTGTGACTGCATTTGCTTTGAGTCGCCGGCTATAACGGTCTGCTTGGCTCGAAACAAAACTGGAGTCATAGACGGAAGATCGCACTGCGACGCTTCGTCGATGATTGCAACATCGAACAGCGCGGGAATGCACGGGAATAACCGAGCAACATCGTCAGGGGCCATGATCCAGCAGGGGAGTATTTTTAGGAGCATGTTGCAGCGTTCTGGATCAGCTTTTAGTCGGTCGAAAACCGGGTAGTTCTTGTAGTTAGTCTGATTTCGGCCTACGAGCTTTGCGAACTCTCGAAGCTGGTTCCTTTCTGTCTTGCTTGCAGAGCTCGTCCTATGCTCGGCGGCTTTGTGCAATAGGGTAATAGCCTGACTCTTCAACGACTCGCGAGCTTTCGTAAGACTATCCCCTATCGAATCAGATCG
>Ga0209062_1002613_pt1 | contig 23444 bp, 20 predicted proteins | sample Coa_R2_2_FD_187158 | JGI IMG/M metagenome (GOLD analysis project Ga0209062, IMG submission 187158) | Surface soil microbial communities from Centralia Pennsylvania, which are recovering from an underground coalmine fire - Coalmine... | ecosystem: Environmental > Terrestrial > Soil > Unclassified... | reverse complement strand
CGGCTGCGGCCGGCGTCAAGGCTCAAGATGAACTCGCTGCGCTCGGCCTTGACGCCGGTCCTCGCCGGCTTGTCTGATCCTAAGATCAGGGCGAAGGGGAACTACGAAGGAGCTTGCCCGGCGACGGGCAATAATCACGAGGAACGGCGTTTACACAGAATCGGAGACACTACCGCGCTGGATCGTGGCGGCGCTGCGCCATCGCAAGTTTTTTTCGCTGGAAGACTTGAACGTGGCCATTCGCGAACTGCTGCACCACGTCCAGCTCCGAGCGCCAGCGTTGGTACAACTCGCAGATGCGCGAGTAGCGATATCCGTCCGGGTTCCGCTGCCGGTACTCTTCCCACAGCAGTTGCAAAGTTAGATGGCAATGTTGCCGCAACCGCTCGTGCATCGAGGCGAAGTCGGATGGCATGCGCGCCGGTTGTGGCTCGACGAGTGGCGTCGGGTGGCCGAACACCGCCCCCTCCACCCGCGCCTCATCCCAATCTTCCGGCAGCGGCCAGCTCGCCCCCGCCGCTTCGGCGCGTTTCAGGTACTTGTGGACCGTGCTCGCAGTGATCGCGCAACTTCGCCCGATCTGCTGGTAGCCCAGTTTGAGTTCGAATCGGAGGCGTAGGACCTCCCGTAGTTTCCGCATGGACAGCCTCCTGGCCGACTCTGATCCCCCTTGGAGGGTTCATTGTGCCGGTATGATGTCCAGCGCCGCTGAGCCTGTGGAAATCATTCCGGGCCATCGCGAAAACCATTCCGGGGCCGGGCGAAAACTGTTCGCCTTCCCGCCGGAATCACTGTTCGTCTTCAGCCCGGAATGTTTTTCGCGTTCACCCCGGAATCCACACATCACAGAACTCTCCTTCCATGGCATGGGTTCCGTCCCCCTTTGTGGGGCAAAGTGTAACCATATCTCCGGAACGTTCTGTTGTCTATGTGTCGGGACGGTCAGCCGTGAACGCATCCTCCTCAATGGGGGGCGTACTGGATTACCAGCGCGGTGATATCGTCGCGCACCACGCCGCCTTCGGTGAAGCGATCGACGGCCGCCAGCAGTGCGGCGTGCATTCCCGCCGCGTCGCGCGCCGCGTTGTCTCGCAGGCAAACGCGTAGACGCTCGGTATCGAAGAAAGCGCCGTCGGCGTTCTCCGCTTCGGTGAGCCCGTCGCTGAAGATGACGATCTTGTCGCCGGGTGAAAGCTGCGCCTCCACTCTCTGAAAAGGCGCGTCCTCAATCATGCCGACCGGCATGCCCGAGGTGTGCAGTTTGCGCAAGCGTCCGTCGGCGCCCACCAGAAACGGAGCCGGATGTCCGGCGTTGACGTAATGCAGCGTGCCGGAGGAATCGAGCGTGCAATAAAACACGGTCGCGTACTTTTCCCCGCGCGTGCGCTCCAGCAAAAATGCGTTTAGCCGGCTGAGAATCGCTTCGATTCGTTCCGACGCCATCAGGAAGGAGCCTTGCAGCAAACTCGCCAGCAGCGCCGAGCTGACGCCTTTGCCCGAAACGTCGGCGGCCACCGCCGCCCACATATTTTCGGAAATCTGCCGCACGTCGAAATAATCGCCGCCCACCTGAGTGGAGGGAATGCTCGATCCGGCCGCGCGGAACCAGCCCGTCGAAGGCAGCGAAGGCGGCAGCAGCCCTTGCTGAATTTCGCGGGCGATTTTAAGCTCGTCCTCCATGCGGATTTTTATCCGCTCTTCCTCCAGCAGGCGCGCGTTCTCAAGAATCGTGGACGCCTCGATGGCCAGCGTTTGCAGCAGCTCGCGATTGCCCGAGGAAAGGTCCGCCGGCGAGCGGCGGGAATCCATATACAGCAGCCCGATGGTGTCCTCGACGGTGGAAACCATCTGCGTTTCCTGGGAGCTTGCGCTGCGCACGTGAATCAGCGGAATGCAGATGACGCTGCGAAGCTCCAGCGCGGCGACGCTCATCTCGGCGCGAACGCCCTGCTCGGCGAACGGGTCGAAATGCATCGACAATAAATCGCGGCGGCTGTTCAGCGCGCGTTTGATGACCGATCGCGGCACGCGCAGATCGCCGGGCTCGAGCGCGCGCCCCTGCCGATCGCGGGCGACGAAAATATCAAGTTCGCCGCCGCTTTCCGCCGGGCCGCGAAGCATCAGAAAGCCGCGCTCACATCCGGTGACGGCAAGGCCGGCGTCCACAACCGCCGTCAGCACCTCCTGCGTTGAAAGCGAATTCTGTAGCGCCCGCGCCACTTCCACCAGCGATTTCAGCTTGGCGAGATTGCCCTGCTGCTGGCCGCCCGAGGTGGATGAGATCTGATCCATGATTCGATGAATCTCGGCCGGTTCCAGGGTGAACGTCAGTTGATAGGAATCGCGCACTCCGAAATCGATGCGATCGGAATTTCTCAAGACATGCCTGGCGATGCGTTGCCCGTTGACCCAGGTGCCGTGGCGGCTGTTCAGATCCTCGATCACGTAGCTGCCGTTTTCCGCGGTGATGCGCGCGTGGCTGCGGGAGGCTCTATTATCGCGAATAATCAGGTGATTGTCGGCATGGCGGCCGATCAGAAACGGCAGCGGGCTGAGCGCCACGCGTTCGCGCTGCCCGGAGGGATTTAAGATGAGCAGGGCCGCGGACGGCGCCTCGCGCCGCCCGGCCGCCGGGGAGCCCTCTGGGCCCGGTGTGGACATCAGCGGCGCAGCCTCGGCGCGGCGCGCCCGGCGGCATCCGCCATTTCCTGCGCCCGCAGCGATTGGCAATGCGGGCAGTAGCCGCCGATTTCCGTTCGCGCCAGAATAATTTCGAATCCGAAGTGAGCCTCCACCTGCCTGCGCAGTTTTTGAAGCGGCTCGCCGAAAAACTCCTCCACTTTTCCGCAGCGCAGGCAGATGATATGCGCGTGTTCCTGCTTGAGGCGCGTTTCGTAGTAGTGCTGATCGCCGCCATAGTGCATCAGGTCGAGCTCGTCCACCAAGCCGCCCTGTTTCAGCAGCTTGAGCGTTCGATAGACGGTCACGCGGTTCAGCTTGGGATCTTTTTCCTTGGCCAGTTGATACAGGCTTTCGGCGTCCAGGTGCTGCCCGGATTGATCGATCAGATCGAGAAGAATCCGCCGCTGCCGCGTCAGACGCACGCCTCGCTGGCGAAGCACTTCCTGATTACCCGCGGCGGCCATATCTCAAGAATACAGAATCGGGCGGTTATCGGGGAGCCGATTCCCCAAACGCGACGCTTTGATACACGTCGGCGAGCAAAATGCCGCAATCGATGCTTTGAAAGCAGCAGCCCGCATCCAGGCCAGCGGCTTCCGACATCAGCCATTGCCGGTTTTCGCGCCGCTCGAAAATCTCGATTCGCGGCTCCTTTTGCGAGACCAGCGCATACTCGCGCAGCGATTCAATCTGGCGATACTGCGCCGATTTGAAGCCGCGATGATAAGCTTCCGTTGATGGCGAAAGCACTTCGACCAGCATCGTCGGATTGATGAGCGTATCGCGCTCGCCATCGACGAACTGTGGCTTCCCGCAAATGACGACCACGTCGGGGCAGGTGTACAGCCCGCGATAAGCGACGCGCAGCCGCAAATCATTTGGAATGACGACGCATTCCCGCCCGGAAATTTTGCTCCCAAGCGCCGTCACCTGATTTCCGGTGATCACCCCTGCGCGAACGAAGCACCCGACCTCGCATACACGTAGCCGTCGTAATATTCGCTCTTAATCTCGGAAGCGCGTTCGGCTTCAAGATACTCCTCCGGAGTTATCCTCGCGGGAGCATTTGCCGCCATACTCCGTATTTTAAGGATTTGGAGGGCGGGATTCATCCCGCGCGGAGCAGGGCTGAAAAATCCGCCCTCCGCTCGCTACATTCCGGGCTTCGCTACAAACCGATAGCCGACGCCGCGTACGGTCAGGACGTGCCGCGGACGCGCCGGATCGTCTTCCAGATATCGCCTGAGCCGCACGATAAAATTGTCGATCGCTCGCGTGTCCGTGTCCTCGTGCAGCCCCCAGACCTCTTCGAGCATCTTCTTGCGCGAAACCGGCTGTCCTTCATGCTCGATCAGGTAGCGCAGCAGATTCGCTTCCATCAAGGTCAATGGAAAAACCTGCTCCCGCACGCGCAGCTCGAGAGCATTGAAATCCACGGATTTTTCGCCGAAAACGAAGACATCTTTCGGCGGCGTTTTCACCGGCGACTTCAGCCAGTCCCGCCGCCGCAGCAGCCCGCCGATGCGCGCGATCAGGATGCTCAATTCGAACGGTTTCGTCAAATAATCGTCGGCGCCGGCCGCGAATCCTTTCAGTACGTCCTCGGGATGGCTGCGCGCGGTGAGCATCAGCGTGGGAATGAATTGTCCCGCGCCGCGCAGTTCGCTCATCACGGTGAATCCGTCTTTTCCGGGCAGCATCACGTCCAGCACCACCACATCGAATCCCGCCGCCGAATCCGAGAGCAACTCCAGCGCAGCCTCCCCGCTTTCGACCACCTGCACCGTGTATCCTTCCGCTTCCAGGTTGAACCGCAAACCATCGGCCAGGTGCTGTTCGTCCTCCACCACCAGTACGCGGCTCATTTCGCCAAGGGGAACTGAAGAACGAATGTGCTGCCGTGTCCCGGCCCTTCGCTTTCGGCCCACGCTTTTCCGCCATGACGCTTGGCGACCGAACGAACGATGTACAGCCCGAGTCCGGTGCCCTTCACGCGCGCCGCCAGCGGTCCCGGAACGCGGTAGAAGCGCTTGAAAATCTGCTTCAGCTCCGTCTTGGGGATACCGGGCCCGCGGTCGGTCACGCGAACGGCCGCGAATCGTCCATCGACCATCGCCGTCTCCACCGTCACCTTGACCTCGGAGCCGGAATATTTCACGGCGTTATCGATCAGATTCGACACCGCCGCGCGCACCTCATCCGGATCTCCCATGATGGTCGCTTTCGGCCCGGGACGAAACGCCAGCGCCTCCCCTTCGACATGATGGAGTTTTCGAGCCCGCGCCAGGCAATCTCCAATCAGCGAATCGAGATCGAGCGGCATGTTCACCGAGCGGCTGGCATGGCCCACGCGTCCGGTCCGCAGCACCTGCTCGATGGTCGCCAGCAGACGGTCGCTATCGCTCAGCATGATTTTGTAGAATTCCTGGCGCTTTGCTTCCTCCACGGGCCGCGCCCGCAGCGTCTCCAGATACAGCCGGATGGAGGCGATCGGCGTTTTAAGCTCATGCGTCACCGCGTTGATAAAAGCGTCGTGCTGCGCGTTGCGGCGAATCTCGCGAACCAGAAAAATCGTGTTCAGCACCACCCCGCTGATCAGCACCGCCAGCAGAAGCAGCCCCAGAAACAGCAGTACGCCATGGCGCCAGTTGAGCTGCACCCAACCGATATAGAGCAGCAGCGTGACCAGGATCAGGCCCGCGCCAAGCGCGATGAAGAAAGCGATCGTCTTGCGGCGCCCCGCGGCGACAACCATAATTCCAGAATAACAACCCTATAATTAAGAGACTCCTCGGAGGCTCATCGTGCGGCGGGCGGAGCGGGTCGCTTTCCTCTCTATTGCTGCGGTTATCGTTTATCAGACGATGATTCCCCCCATCGTGTCGCTGGCAAACAACGGCGATTTCGGCAAAATCAGCGGGCATTTTTCGATCGGGTATCCGCCGGCGCTCGAAGCGCGTTACGCCCCCGTCAAATGGCATCGGGAACCCGTCTACGATTATCACGCGGCGTTCCGCTCGAGCGAAAATGCGCTGGCGATTGCCGCCATGGGCCTTTCTTCGCTCGTTTCGAAATCGGGCGAATTCGATATCCGCTGCATCGGCGCGATGCACGCCGCGCTGTTCCTTCTGGCGCTGTGGCTGCTGCTGCCGGTGCTCGCGCCTTTCCTGCCGCCGCGCGCCCGGATCGCCATTCTTCTGGCGATTGCATTCGTCTACTGCGATGCAATGTACGTCGCGGTTTTCAATTCGTTCTATATGGACGCGGCCGCGCTGGTTTTCGTCCCATTGACCGCCGTATTTTTTCTGCGGAGCCTGCTATGGCATCGCCGCGCGGATCTGGCCGGCTTCGCCCTAAGCTCGGCGCTGCTGGCGGGAGCCAAGGCGCAACACGCCATTCTCGCCCTGCCGCTCGTCTTCTTGATGATCGCGTTTCGGAAGAAAATCGGCGCCTCCGTCGCGGCCATCGGAGCCGCCGGCGTGATTGCCGCCGCGTGCTATGCCGCGTTTAGCCCGCCTCCCGATTACGGCGCCAATCAGTGGTATGACGTGATCTTTCTCAGCGTCCTGCCGTACTCGCCGGCGCCGGTTCAGGATCTCGCCGAGCTGCATCTCGATCCGGCCGACGTTGTTTACTCCCGCACCAGCGCCTACTATCCGACCGGCGGTTTCGCCAAACGTGAGTTCACCAAACGGTTCAAAGAGCGCGTGAACGGCGCGGTGCTGATGAGGTTCTATCTACATCATCCGGTGAGAATATTTAAGATGCTGATCCGGGCTTTTTCCGATGCCGGCCGGACGCGTCCTCGCGACCTGGGCAATTTCGATCCCGCCGAAGGTTTCCCGCCGTTCGCGCGCAGCCAGGCGTTCAGCGAATGGAGCGGTTTGCGGGCATTTTTATTCGCGGAACATGGCTTGCGATATTTTCTGGCGAGCGCCGGGCTGCTGGTTCTGCTTGTGATCAGCGCGCGCGGCCAGTGGCGCGCCGCCGCCGTCTGCCTGGCGATAGCGATCGCGCTTGAGGCTCTTGTCTCCGGCCTCGCCGATGCCGCCGAAGCTCCGCGGCACTTCACGATTTTTTGCGAACTCCAGGACCTGAGCCTGCTGGCGCTGCTAACCGCGGCATTACGCCGCTTCGCGCTCCGGAACCGCGGTGGTCACCTTGGCGACCCGGACCGCCCGCGCGATGCCGAAAAATTTCAGAACCTTCAGCGTGATCCAGGACGGATCGAATTCGTACCATGCCAGGCCATGCCGCGCCGAGGTCGGATGCGCGTGATGGTTGTTGTGCCATCCTTCGCCGAAGGTGATCAGCGCCACCCACCAGTTATTTCGTGAATCGTCGCGTGTGTTGAAGCGGCGCTTGCCCCACAGGTGCGTGGCAGAATTTACCAGCCAGGTGGCGTGCAAGCCGAAGACCACGCGCACAAAAATGCCCCACAGCAACAGCGGCAGGCCGCCGACGGCGTACAAAATCCCGCTCATCGCCACAAGCGGCGCCCAATGATAATTATTGAGCCATACGTAGAAGCGATCCTTGGCCAGATCCGGCGCGTATTTCGACATCACGCGCGTGTTGTTGTGCATCGTCTCGCCCCACAGCAGCCATCCCATGTGCGCCCACCATGCTCCATCGCGCGGCGAGTGCGGATCGCCCGGTTTGTCCGAGTTCTGATGATGGACCCGATGCGTCGCCACCCAGGAAATCGGCCCGCCTTCGAGCGTGGTCGTGCCGCAGATCGCGAAAAAATACTCGAGCGGTTTCGGCACCACGTACGACCGGTGCGTATGCAGCCGATGATATCCCAGGCTGATGCCGAGCCCGGTGCACATCCAATATAAAAACACGGTGGCGAAGAATACTTTCCAGCTAAAAAAGAACAGCGCGGCGATGGCGCCAAGATGAAAGGCCGCCATAATCAGCGTCGTGGCCCAGTTCAGGCCATGGCGGGGAAGGGTGATGATTTCAGGGTTCAATTTGGTCCTCAAACATCCAAGTTAAACCCGATTTCATCCATGGATTGTAAGAGTTGTGTAATATCGCCTGAGCTAAGCGAAAGACCGGGGTTAACGGCCCGGATTTCTTCCTAGATGCCTCTGAAATTGCTTAGATCACTCCGCGCGGAAGCACGCCGGCAGTAATCCCGCCTCCAAACCAGCGTATTTAATTGGCCGCCATATGGGCGACGATACCCATGCGCTTGGCCACGCGCGCGATGATCTCGATGGCTCGGGACAGAACATCTTCGGTGTGCGCCGCGGTGACGATGGTGCGAATGCGCGCTTTGCCTTGCGGTACGGTCGGGTAGCCGATGCCGGTGGCGTACACCCCCTCCTCAAAGAGCGCGCGCGAAAACGCGTGGGCCATGGCCGCCTCGCCGACCATAATCGGCGTGATTGGCGTTTCGCTGGCGCCGGTCGAGAGGCCGTTTTCGTGCAGACCTTTCTGGAAAAATCGCGTGTTGGACCACAGCTTCTCGATCCGTTCCGGCTCTTTTTCGAGAATTTCGAACGCGGCGATGCAGGCCGCGGCGACCGCCGGCGGATGCGAGGTGGAAAACAGAAACGGCCGCGCGCGGTGATACAGAAACTCGATCAGGTCGCGGCTGCCGCAAACATAGCCCCCCAGCACGCCGACCGCTTTCGACAACGTCCCCACCTGAATATGCACGCGGCCGTGCAGATTGAAATGATCGACCGTGCCGCGCCCATTCCGCCCGAGAACGCCGGAGGCGTGCGCGTCATCGACCATCATGATCGCGCCGTAACGCTCGGCCAGCTCCGTAAGTTGAGGCAGGGCGCCGATGTCGCCGTCCATCGAAAATACGCCGTCGGTGATCAGCAGCTTGCGGCCCGGCGTATCGGCCAGCGCGGCGAGCTTTTCTTCGGCGTGCGCGGCGTCGCGATGCCGGAAAACGTGGATCTTCGCCTTGGAAAGACGGCAGCCGTCGATGATGCTGGCGTGATTCAGCTCGTCGGAGATGATGTGATCTTCCGGCGTCAGGATCGCCGCGACCGTGCCGGCATTGGCCGCAAATCCGGATTGAAAAACGACGCAGGCTTCGACGTTTTTGAAGGCGGCGATGCGGCGCTCCAGCTCCATGTGCAGGCTCATGGTTCCGGAAATGGTGCGGACGGCGCCCGATCCGGCGCCATACTTGCGCGCGGCCTCGCATTCGGCTTCGACCAGCTTGGGATGATCGGCCAGCCCGAGATAATTATTGGAGGCGAGATGGATCACTTCGCGGCCGTCGAAATTCGCCACCGGCAGGCACGCCGATTCAAGCACGCGAAGACGCTGGTAGGTCCCCGCCTGGCGCCAATTCTCAAGCTGATCTGTAAGATAGGAAAGCGGATTCGGCATTTGATTCAATTGTGGCATCCTGAAAAACAGAATGCGCAAGCCGGTGATGGCGGGAAACTGGAAAATGCATAAGACCGCGGCAGAGACAGCGGCCTTTTTCGAAAAGTTCGCGCCACTGGTGGCCGGCGCAGACCACGCGGAAATCGTCATCTGCCCGCCCTTCGTGAATCTGCCCGCGGCGGTTGCGGCGGGCGGCGGCATCGGCATCGGCGCGCAGGATGTTTTTTGGCTGAAGGAAGGCGCCTATACCGGCGAAGTCTCCGCGCCGATGCTCGCGGCGATCGGCTGCCGCTGGGTGATCATCGGCCATAGCGAACGGCGGCAATACTTCAACGAGACCGACGAAACGGTGTTGAAGAAAACCGTGGCCGCGCTCGATGCCGGCTTGAAGCCGATCGTCTGCGTGGGGGAACGTTTGGAAGAGCGCGAGGCGGGCGCGACCGAGACGGTGCTGGAGGCGCAGTTCAACGCCGGAATCGCGGAGTTGACGGGGGAACAATTTGCCCGTCTGGTGATCGCCTATGAGCCGGTATGGGCCATCGGCACCGGCAAAACGGCCACGCCCGAGATCGCGCAGGCGGCGCATCATTTTCTGCGGCGCGAGATTCGCGCGCGCTTCGGTCCGGAAGCGGCGGGCGCCTGCCGCATTCTTTATGGCGGCAGCGTCAAGCCGGATAACATCAAGGGCTTGATGGCACAGCCCGATATCGATGGAGCCCTGGTCGGCGGCGCGAGCCTGGACGCGGCGACGTTCGCGGCGATCGTGCATTACCCATGAAGCGAGCCGCCGCCCTGCTCCTCGCCGCGCGAATCGTTTCCGCGGCGGAGGAGAAAAAGCACAAACCGGAATTGCCCGAGCAGGCGCGGACGGTCATTAGCCTGGCTCGAGCAACGGCGCCCGAGTTTTTTGCAAAGGCGATTACGGATCTGGTGCGGCGCGGCGCGATTCCGGATCGCGAATCCCGCGCCGATTTACTTGAAGAAGCCTTCGCCATCGCGCCCAGCGCGAAGGAGCCTTTTGCCGTGGTCGCGATCCCGGCCACGCCGCCGGATACGCGGGAACTGCACCGCGCTAAGGCAGCGGAATTGAAGCTGGACGCGCTGTCGCTTGAAGCGGCGATTGTCAAGGAAATGGTCCGGATCGACCCGGCGAAGGCGCGCGCAATGTTTGACGAAATCGCGCGCCCGGTTGTGGACCCGCGGCCGTGCGAAGACCCGCTGATCCCCGATGTTTCCGCGTATTACGAAATGGCGGGCGTAATCGCGCAGTCGGCATTCACGCCGGCTGAAAAACAGATCCACGCGCATGTCCAATTTCTGCAAGCGGTGCTCGATGGGGCGCGCTCGCCGGGCGAGTTGCCGGCTTTCCTGCGGCTGCTGCAAACCGTGGCCCTCACGCGCGAACAGCGGGAGCTGCTGGCCGGCTCGTTCGCGGCCAAGCTGGCTTCCATCGGCGTGGACGATCGGGCGTTTGCGGTCAGCTACAACGATCTGAAACTGGAACTGGACCGCATCGCCCCGGAATTGGACGGCGCGCTCGCGCGGTATACGGAAGCGCAAACCGCCGCGGCTCGCTGCGGTCCGGCGTTTGTTCCCGGCTTGATTTATTTCCAATCGGGAGATTCGAAACGAATCGCGGACCAGCTCATCGCGCTGCGAAACATCCCGCATGACGATCCGCAATGGCGGTCATCGTTCGCAGATTTACTGCGCGATCTTTCCTTCTGGAATCGTTCGGAGATCGACGAATTTCATCAGCAGGCGACCATGTTGCGCGCTTTGCTGGATGGCCCGGCATCGGGCGAGGATCGGAACCGTCTGCTTGCCTATTGCGCCGGGTTTCTGGCCGCGGCCGCGGCCCAGCGCGAGCATCCCCAGGAATGGCTTTACCAGGTTCAAATGCTCGATCGCGACGCGAAAATGAAGGATCTGTTTCGGGCCTCCGGAAACGCCGCATTATTGCTGTATGCGAACTACTTTTCCGCCTCGAACGGAACTTCGAAGTAAAAATAGTCTTTGCCCGATTGCGCGTCTTTAATTCCAGTCAGGTAAAGTTTCGATCCAGGGATGTTTTGCGTCTGAAAATAGAAAAATCCGTAGGCATTCTCGCCTGGCGGCAATAATTTCGGCGCAAAGGCGCGCCCTTCGATCTCCCAGGTATTCAACGGCCCGCCCTTCGGCTTGCGCGGGAACGGATTCGGATACGGCGACGTTCCGGGCATCTTGGGACGTTTGATGTTGGAATCGATGTAAATTACGTCCGATGGCGGCGTGGCTTCGACGTGCCGGCCGCCGGGATCGATAAATTCCGCCTGGAGATCCAGCCGCAGCGTCTTGCCCGTGTCGTTCTGCATCACCACCAGCACTGGCAGGACGCCGTGCTTATACGGCTCCGCCTTGCCGAACGCGCTTTTCGCCTGTTCTTCGGTGACATAAGGGATCGCCGCGATGGTAATTTTGTCCATCGTCTGATGATTGGGATACGATGGGGCCGGCGCGGGCTTGAAGGGCTGGTTGTCCTTGTCGCCGGCGTAGGCCATGGCTATACTCAAAAGAACCATTAACGCGACTGGTCTCATTTATTTCCTCTATCAGCTTGCCGAGATCGTCCTGAGCCCGGCGATTACTCTTTATCTACTTTACCGGGGATGCCGGAATCCCGCGTATTTCGCCGGGCTGAAGGAGCGATTCGGTCTTCTTCCCTCGCCTACGGAAACGACGGGTACGACGGCGGTCTGGTTTCACGCGGTGTCGGTGGGCGAGGTGCTTTCGACCGTCGAACTGATCCGGCGGCTGCGGCGGGAGCGGCCGGATTGGCGCGTTTATGTTTCGACGGCTACGCTGGCCGGGCGCGCGGTGGCGGACCAGAAGATGACCGGACTCGCCGACGCGGTGTTTTTCGCGCCGCTCGATTATCGCTGGGCCGTCCGGCGCGTTTTGCGGCGATTGCGGCCGTCGGTTCTGGCCGTTCTCGAAACCGAAATTTGGCCGAACCTGTACCGGGAGGCGAAGCGGGCTGGCGCGTCGGTGCTGATCGTGAACGGGCGGATTTCCGATGCCGCGCTGCCTCGCTACCGGCGATGGCGTGGTTTTTTTTCGCATGTTCTGCGCCATGCGGATGCGATTCTGACGCAAAGCGAAGAGGATCGCCGGCGCTTCATCCTCGCGGGGGCGCCCGCCGATCGCGTGACGGCGGCCGGAAACTTGAAGTACGATTTTACGCCTTCCTGCTCAATTACGCGCGAAATTGACGCTTTTATCGACAGAATGCATCCCAAATGCGTCTGGATCGCCGCCAGCACCATGAGCGATGGCGTCGTCGATGAAGACGACGTTGTCATCGACGCGCTCCGGTCGCTGCCCGATGTTTTTCTGATCCTGGCGCCGCGGAAGCCGGAGCGCTTCGAGCCTGCCGCGGAAAAACTGGAGCGCGCGAAAATTCCGTTTGCGCGGCGCAGCCGCGGGTTGGTCGGCGCGGCGCGCGTGCTGCTGCTCGATTCGATCGGCGAACTGGCGGCTTCATTCGCCCGCGCCGATGTGGTCTTCATGGGCGGGACGCTCGCCGATCGCGGCGGGCACAACATTCTGGAGCCGGCCTTTTTCGCCAAGCCGGTAATTGTTGGGCCGCACATGGAAAATTTCGCGGCCATAGCGAACGAGTTCGAGCATGCGGGAGCGATGGAGAGAATCGCCGGGCCCCCGGCTCTGGCGGGCGCGGTAGCGAGGCTGATCGCCGATCCGGCGCGGCGGGAACGGATGGGATCGAAGGCGCGCGAGCTGGCGATGGCGAAGCGCGGAGCATCCTCCCGCGCGGTGGCGCGAATCATCGACGCGGCGGCCGAGGCGATTCCGAATCCGCCGCGGACGCTTCCAGCCCGAATCGTGCTCGCCCCGCTGTCGTCGATTTGGCGCGCCGGCAATGCGATCCAGGCGCTGCGCCCGGCGCGCGCTCTGGATGCTCCGGTGATCAGCGTCGGCGCGCTGGCGATGGGCGGCGCCGGCAAGACGCCGGTGGTGGCTCATCTGGCGGCGCGATTGCGCGAACGCGGCCGCAATCCGGCGATTTTAACGCGCGGCTACAAACGGAAATCGCGCGAATCCGTCATCGTTCCGCGCGGGGAGCGGGCGGATCGCGCGCGAACCGGCGATGAAGCGCGAATTTTCATCCGGCGCGGAGACGCGGCCGTGGGAATCGGCGCGGATCGCTACGCCGTTGCGCAAGGCATCAGCGCGGATGTTTTTCTTCTCGACGATGGTTTTCAGCACCGGCGGCTGGCGCGGCGGCATGACATCGTCCTGATTGACGCCGTCGATCCCTGGGCCGGCGGCGTCTTTCCCTTGGGCAGATTGCGCGAGCCGTTTCAAGCGTTGCGCCGGGCCACGGAAATTATTCTGACGCGCTGCGAACCGCTCCAATCGACGCGCGGGCTGGAACGGATGATCGCGCAATACACCAGCGCTCCGGTTTTCCGCTCCCGCGTGGCGGCGGGTAAATGGGTCTCGCTCGACGGCGCGCCGCCCGGCGATTTCGGACGCGCGGCGGCGTTCTGCGGGCTCGGCACGCCGCGGTCGTTTTGGCGCACACTGGAACAGTTGGGCGTGCGCGTCCTCCGGCGGGAGGCGTTTCCGGATCATCATTGTTATTCCGCGCGGGAACTGGCGCGCCTCGCCTTTGGCGTCGATACGCTTTTGACCACGGAAAAGGACGCGGCCAATCTGCCGGACGAAGCGGCGCGGGCGATCGCGCCGGCCCGGCTGTATTGGCTCGAAATCGAGATAGAGATCGAAAGAGAGGACGAATTTCTGAAGCGCATCTTATGAGGACCGCGATTTTCGGAGGCACCTTCGATCCGATCCACAACGCGCATCTGGTGGTGGCGCGCGAGGCGGCCGATAAATTTTCGCTCGATCGCGTTCTTTTTATTCCCGCCGCGAATCCGCCGTTAAAAGAAGCCGGCGCGAGCTATGAGGATCGCTATCGCATGGTGGAACTGGCCTGCGCCGCCGACCAGCGCTTCGTGCCGTCGCGTCTTGAAGAAGGCAAGGAAAAAAGTTACTCGATCTATACCATCGAGCGGGTGAAAGCGATGGACGGCGAGGTTTTTTTCATCATCGGCGCCGACGCCTTCGCCGAAATTCGCAGTTGGTATCGCTGGAAGGACGTGGTTCAGGCGGTTGCATTTATTGTCGTAACGCGGCCGGGGCACGATTACACTTGTCCGGATGGCGCGCGCGTGCATCGCCTGGAAACCGTGGCGCTGCCGGTCTCGTCGTCGGAGATCCGGCAGGCGCTGCGCCGCGGCGTGACTCCGCCGGAGCTTCCCGAAAGCGTGGCGAATTATATTTTTGACCGGGGTCTTTACAGCGCTTGCCGGAAATGAGCGGGCGCTGCCTGATTTTCGCGTACGCGATGCTGAACGCGCTGGCGTACAGCTTGCTGCTGCCGCTGTGGGAAGGCTTTGACGAGCCGTTTCACTTCGCCTACGCGCAGACGCTGGCGAACGGCGGCGGCTTTCCCGATCCGCGGTCGTCCACGCTGTCCGCGGAGGCCGCAAGCGCAGTACTGCTCGCGCCGGCGAGCATTTCGGTGAAGACGAATCTTCCGGCGGTCGCCTCCTACGATGATTTTTTTCGCGCGCCGGATTCCGAGCGCGCGCGCGTGCATGGCGAGCTGCTGCGGATCGATCCCCAACTGCGAAAGCAGCCGTCGCCATTTCTCAATTACGAGGCGCATCAGCCGCCGCTTGCCTACGCGATCCTGGCTCTGCCGGAAGCGGCAATGGCGCGCATCCCGTTGCCCTATCGCGTTCTCGCGCTGCGAGTGAGCGGCGCGGCGATGGGGGTGGTTCTGCTGCTTGCCGCGGCCGGGCGATTGACGCGGCAGCTTGGAATCCCGCCGCCGTTTGCGGAAGCGGTGGTGTTCGTGGCGCTGTCGTCACAGATGCTGTGGGCGACGCTCGCCCATGTGGCGAATGACTGGCTGGCGGTTCCCCTGGCGCTGTGGCTGATCGTGCTTACCATCGAGTACTACAACAAGCCGGCGGCGCGGCGGATCGCGGCTGCGGGCGCGGTCCTCGCGCTCGGTCTACTCGCCAAGGCGTACCTGCTGGCGTTTGTTCCCGTGCTGGCGGCGATCTGCGTGGCTCGAAAACGCTGGCGGGATCTGGCGGTTGCGGCGGCGATCGTCGCGGCGCTGGCCGGACCCTGGTACGCGAGAAATGTCGCGCGCTATTCGATTCTGACGGCGATTCCGGAAATTCGGCAGGGCGCGCGTCCGGCGGCGGCGCTGGAGGATCTGCGCCTGAAGCGCGTGCCGGCCGCGATCGAAGCTTCGGCGCGCTCGGCTCTGTGGACCGGCAACAACACCTTTCGCGCATTTTCCAAAGCAACACTGCGCATCTTGCTGGCCGTCTGGGCGGCTGCGCTTCTGCTGTGGATGGCGCAGCGGCATCGCGCGGCGGAATGGATCGCGCTTCTCTATTCGAGCGCGTTCTTCGCCGCCCTGCTCTACGATGCGGCGATTAACGACGCCGTCTCTCATGGCGAGAACGTCAATCCGGCGCCGTGGTACGCGCAGCCGCTGCTGGTTCCAATTTTATCGCTGGCGTTTTTGGGCGCCGCGCGCGGGCGGGCGCTGGGAAAATGGATCGCAAGCGCGATGGTGCTGCTATCCGGATACGTTCTGATCGCGACGTATTGGGCCAAGCTGATCCCGCTGTACAGCGGATTCGAGGCGCGCGCCACGATGGCGGCGCTGATCCGGCTTTACCGCCAGCCGTCTCAGGTGGCGCACGGGCTGGCAGCCATTTGTTTCGCGCCGCCTGCGGCGATTCTTTCGCTCGCGCTGATGGTTTGTCTGGTGGCGATCGGCGAGGCGGCGCTGCTGGCGCGTTCTATCGCGCGCGGCGCCGCGCCTACGCTTTATAGACGGTATTTCCGCCGACTACGGTCTGAACGATCTCGATATCCTTAATTTTGTCGGCCGCGATCGTGTGCGGATCTTCGGCGAGCACCACAAAATCGGCGAGCTTGCCCGGCGCAATCGATCCCTTGATCGACTCCTCGTGCGAGTTGTAGGCTCCATTGAGCGTGTTGATGCGGATTGCCTCATCGACGCTCACGCGCTGATTCGCGCCCCAGGTTTCCCCGTTCCAGCCGGTGCGCGTCACCATGCCCTGAATCCCCATGCGCGGATCGAACGGGCCGGGGCTGAAATCGGAACCCGCGGCGGCGCGAATGCCGGCGTCGAGAAACGTGCGAAACGCCATGGCGTGCTTCATTCGCTCCTCGCCGTAGAAATGAAACTTGTCGGAATTGTAATAGGCGTACGAAGTGAACGCCGCCGGGACCGCGTCGAGCGCCTTCATCCGGCGGATAATTTCATCGTTGATTAACGTGCAATGCGTGATTTTCGGACGCGCATCGGCGCGCGGGAATAATTTTTGCGCGCGCTCCACCGCGGTGAGGAACATGTCGATGGCGACATCGCCGTTGGCGTGGCAGTTCACCTGGATGCCGGCGCGATGAACGCGTTCGATCCATTCATTCAACGAATCCTGCGTTTCGGTGACGTTGCCCTTATATGTTGTTCCTTCATAAGGAGTGCTCAGGGCCATGGTGCGTTCGGAAAACGATCCGTCGACGGTGTGCTCGGAAGTTGCGCCGAAGCGAATCCATTCATCTCCGAAGCCGGTTTCGATTCCGCCCTCGATCATCGCTTCCAGAACCTTGCCGCTGGCTTCGTAGCTCACCCGATGCAGCAGATCGCCGCGCGCGCGGATCTGCTGCAACGCAAACAGGTCGCCGGATTCATGATGGACGCTGGTGAGGCCGTAGCGCACGAACTGCTTGGAGATATAAGCGAGGCCGTCGCGATTGCGCTGTTCGGTTTCGGCCGGCGTATAGGTGGTGCGCTTGCCGACGCGGTTCAGCCTGGCCGTGGCGCGATCGGTGACGCGGCCGTTGAGGTTGCCGTCGGCGTCGCGATCGAAGGTGCCGCCCGGCGGATTGGGCGTGTTCTTATTAATGTCCGCCATTTCGAAAGCCTTGCTGTTGTAGAACGTCGTGTGGCCGCCGCGATGATGCACGGCGACGGGGTGGTCGCGCGAAACCTGATCCAGATCGTGAATATTCAGCAGGCGATTGTCCTTGACCTTGGTATCGTCGAAGAAGAATCCTTCCACCCACGTTCCGGGCGGCGTCTGCAAGGCCTTGGCGCGAAGCTTGTCGATAATGCTCTGAATGGTCACGAACTCGACCACGTAAGGATTGCCCACCAGCACCTCGTAAAGCAGCACGTTGCCGGTGGCGTGATTGTGACAATCGATGAAGCCGGGCACGATGGTCATCTGTTTGGCGTCGAACATCCGCGTGCTCTTGCCCGCCAAGCCTTTGATTTCGTCGCTTGCGCCCACGGCGAGGAAGCGGTTGTTCTTCACCGCGAACGCCTCTGCTCGCGGCGCGTTGGAATCGACCGTATAGATCTTGGCGTTGAAGACGATCAGGTCCGGATCGCGGGGCTCGGCGGCGAGCCAGCGCGCGGCGGCCAGTCCCGCTCCGGCGATTCCCAAAAATTCACGGCGGCTGTGACGGCTCATTTGAATTCTCCTGACGTTGTTATCTATTTTGCCGCGCGGAAACGCCTAATGCGATTTCGCCATGAACCCGTCCGTCAGTTCGATGCGCGTGCCTTCCGGATCGAGAATGAAGGCGATTTGCAATCCTCCGAGCTGCGGCAAAACGCGGTAGGGAAAATCGAACGGCATTCCAGCGTCGGCAAGTTTTTTGGAAAACGTCTCCAGCCCGGCGATTTCAAAACCGATGTGATCGAGCGAGCGGCCCTTGGTGGGGGCCTGCGGCGCGTCGGCCTTGCGGAAATCGAGCTCGCCTCCGGGAAATTCGGCCGAAAGCCACTGCTCGCGCTTTCCGGCCTTGCCACTGAACGTCTTCACGTACCAGTCGCGCAATTTTTCCGGATCGGTGGAGACCAGATGCATGTGATGGAATACGATCGGTGTTTGCAGGTTCTCGCCCTCGGTAAATTCCACGCGGACTTTTTCCGGAAACTCCGCCATCACCTGCTTCTTTCCGGCGTTATCCGTGAACGGAACATTGGCGGAGGCGAGCTTGGCCTTGGTTTCGGCGTAGCTCTTCACCAGAAAGCCGAAATGATTGACCGTCGATCCGTCCGAGCCGCCGCTCGGCGGATTGCGCGATTTCTGCACGACGACGAAAATCCCCGGCAGGCGCAGCAGCTCGAGCGATCCGGCGTTGGTCACTTCCGCGCCGAACACGCCGACCCAAAGCTTTTTTTGCGCTTCCGGATCGCTGACCATCAGATGAACGTGGCCGATCGACACTCCCGCGGAGTTCGGCGGGGCCAGTTGGGCGAGCATCGAAAAAGAACAGAACGCAAGCAGCACAAGCGGGCGCATGGGACATAAGCTATCACGAATCGCGCGCGGCATGGGAACGAGATACACTACGCGCATGGCGATCGATGACTTGAGCCGGCGCTCGATTCTGAAGGCCGCGGGATCGGCGGGAATGATGGGCGGATTTTTGAACGCGGGTCCGGCCGCTTACGAGGAAGCCCCGGCGCCGGCGCAGGAGGAAACGCCCAAGTACAAGATTCGCTTCGCCGTCATCGGCCTGGATCATTCGCACATCAACGGCATCAGCGATACGATGCGGCGGGCCGGCGGCGAACTGGTTTGGGTTCATTCGACCAACACAGCGGCGCTCGCTGCGTTCCAAAAGCGCTACGGCGATGTGAAGCTCGCCCGCGGCGAGGATGAAATTTTAAACGATTCCTCGATTCAGCTCGTCTGTTCGGCGGCGGTGCCGAATCTGCGCGCGCCGCTCGGCGTTCGCGTCATGCGCCATGGAAAGGATTTCTTGTGCGATAAGCCGGCCATCACTTCCTTGCAGCAGCTCGCCGAGGTGCGGCGCGCGGTGAAGGAAACCAATCGCATGTTCGCGATTCTGTACGGGCGGCTGGAATCGCGCGCTACGCTGCACGCGGGCGAACTGGTGAGGAACGGGGAAATTGGAAAGATCGTGCAGACCATCCAGCTTGCGCCGCACCTGGTGAACGAAAAGACGCGGCCCGATTGGTTCTGGGATCCGGCGCTGTACGGCGGAACACTGTGCGATCTCGGCTCGCATCAGGCCGACGAGTTCGTGTATTTCACGGGTTCCACTTCAGCCGAAGTGACCATGTCGCGGCTGGCCAACGTGAATCATCCTCATCGGCCGAAATTTCAGGATTTCGGCGACATGATGGTGCAGGGCAGCGGCGGCCTCGGATATTTTCGCGTCGATTGGTTCACGCCGGAAACGCTCGGCGTGTTCGGGGATGAGAGAACGTTTATTCTCGGCACGGAAGGCTACATGGAAACGCGAAAGACGATCGACATCGCGGGGCGCGCCGGCGGCGATCATTTATTTATCGTGAACGGCAAGGGAACGCGCTACATCGACTGCAAGAAATTGCCGCTGCCATTCGGCTCGCAATTCGCCGCCGACATTGTGAATCGCACGCACACGGCGCAGGATCAGGCGGCGGCGCTGCTCGCTTCCGAGCTGGTGCTGAAGGGCCAGAAGAACGCGCGATTTCTGCATTAATCGAGAACCTTCAGATCCAGCTCGCGCAAGCGCGGCGGATCGGCGATAATTTCCGCGGCGGTAATCTTTCCGCCCTGAATCGTGAAGCGAACCGCGCGGGCCGCGCGCCCGCCGCGAGCCCATACCAGCCCGACGCCGCCATCGATGAGCATGGGTTGCATTGCGTTGGCAAGCTGCGCGTAGGCGACCGCGCCCCTGGCCCAAGTCTCGGCTCCGCGCAGTTCTCTCGGCGCGCCGGGGCGGGCCGCCGATTCATCGAGCCGCACGACCACATCGGGATCGAGCACCGCGAGAAGCCCCGCGACGTCGCCCCCGCGCAAGGCCGTGAGAAAAGCATTCACGACGCGCCGCTGCTGATCGATTTCGGCTCGATCCGGCCGCGGCGCGCCGCGCACCCGCCGGCGCGCCCGGCTCGCAAGCTGCCTTGCCGCGGCCGGCGACCGGCTGACCACGCCAGCGATTTCCTCGAAGGAAACATCGAACATGTCGTGCAGAATAAACGCGACCCGCTCAGCGGGCGTCAGGCGCTCCAGCACGATGAGCAGCGCCAGCCCCACCGAATCGGCCAGCAGCGCATCCTCTTCCGGGCCGCGGGCGCGGCGGTCGGGTTTTTCGGATTCGCGCGCGTCCAAGACTTCCTCGCGCCGCGCGGCGCGGGAGCGCAGAATATCCAGACACACGCGCGCGACCACGGTGGTCAGCCATCCGCCGAGATTTTCAATCGAGCCTGCTTCCGTGCCGGTGAGCCGCAGCCACGCCTCTTGCACCGCGTCGTCGGCTTCGCTCGCCGATCCCAGAATCCGGTATGCCACCGCTCGCAAATGCCCGCGATTTTGCTTGAACTGCTCCGCCCACCATTCATTTTGATTCATTGGTCACATTCTCCCGCCGCCATCCGTCATGGTAGTGACGAAACAACTTCAATGGTTGTGACAAGGAGAACACCATGCAAGCAAGAATGAAAAATCCGGCGATGCTCGTTCCCGGAGCGATGCAGGCCATGCAGTCACTGATGAAATGCGCCGAACTGGGAGGCGTCCCGATGCGCACCCTGAGTCTGGTTCACCTGCGCGTGAGCCAGATCAATGGATGCAGCGTGTGCGTCGATCTGGCGCATCGCTTCAAAAAGAGCGAAGACTCAAATGAGCGGCTTTTCACCGTGGCGGCCTGGCGCGACGCGCCGTACTTCAATGACGCCGAGCGCGCCGCGCTGGCGCTGGCCGAAGCGGTTACCCGGATGAGCGATCGTCCGGATCCAGTTCCGGATGAAATCTGGAATGAAGCGGCTCGCCACTACAACGAACAGCAGCTCGCCTCGCTGATTCTGTGGATTTCGTTGACGAACGTCTGGAATCGGCTTAACGTGACCACGCGCCAGATCGCCGGTGAATGGGCCAAATCGGCCGAAGCGCAAAAATGGACGGAGACCAGCTTCGCCACCCGCTGAGGAATGAACGATCGCGGCGATGGATTGTGTTTTCGCCATCGCCGCGATTCGCCGCCCCTGGCCCGGGAGTGCGATAAACTGATCGCGATGAAAAGTGCTCGCCTGCTCTTCGCCGTCGCGCTGGCCGCCTCCTGCCAGGCGCAACAAATGGACTGGACCAAGATCGACGCCGAAGGTCTTCGCCATCTTCAGGCGCTGGTGCAGATCGACTCCAGCAACGGGATGGAGACTCGCGTCGTCGACTACGTCAAAAAAGTGTTCGACGCCGAAGGCATTCCGTCCATCGTCGTGGCGAAAGATCCGAATCGCGCGAACCTCATCGCGCGCATCAAGGGCAACGGTTCGAAGAAGCCGCTGCTGATCATGGGACACAGCGACACGGTGAAAGTGGATCCGGCCAAGTGGATCAACTTCGGCCCGTTCAGCGGAACGCTCAGCGGCGGCTACATTTATGGCCGCGGCGTGATCGACGATAAAAGCGACCTGTTCGCCGCGATGATGACCACGATTCTGCTGAAGCGCACCGGCGTGAAGCTCGACCGCGACGTGATCTTTGTCAGCGAATCCGGCGAAGAAGGCGCTTCGGGATTCGGCATCGGCTACCTGGTGAGCGAGCACTGGCCGCAAATTGAACCCGGAGTCTGTCTGGCAGAGGCCGGCGGCGTGGTCCGGCGCGGCGGCAAGGCCGTTTTCGCGACGATTGAAACCACCGAAAAAGTCCCGCGAGGCGCGCGGCTGGTGGCCACCGGCGTTTCCGGGCACGGGTCCCGGCCGATGCGCAGCAACGCGATTGTGCATCTTTCGCGGGCGGTCGAAAAAATCGCCATGTGGGATCCGCCGATGCGCCTGAACGACACCACCAGAACGTATTTCGAAAAACTGGCGCAGATCAGCGAGCCCGCCGAGGCGCAGCGTTTTCGCGATCTGTTGAATCCGTCGAAATCGGCCGAAGCGCGCGAGTACTTCGCCGAGCATGAGCCGACGTTTTATTCGATGCTGCACACATCGATTTCGCCGAACATCATTCAGGGCGGATACCAAACCAACGTGATTCCGTCGGAAGCCACGGCGACACTCGATATCCGCGCTTTGCCGGACGAGGACATGAATGCGTTTTACGCGCTGATGAAAAACGTGATCAATGACCCCGCAGTGCAGATCGTCCCCGGCGGGCGCGCGGAGCGTCCAATTCCGCCGCCATCGAGCATCACGTCGGAGGAATATCACGCGCTGGAAGGCGCCTTCCAGAAGGTTTATCACGTGCCCGTGCTGCCGCTGATGCAAACCGGCGCGACGGATATGGCGCAGGTCCGGGCCAAGGGTGTGCCGTGTTACGGAATCGGTCCGATGGTGGATGAAGAAGATGGTCCGCGAGGCTTCGGCATTCACAGCGATCAGGAGCGCATGCTCGAAGAAGCCGCCTACAAACACCTCCATCTGTTTTGGGAAGCCGTAACCGCAATCGCCGCCGCGCGGTGATGTAGAACTTGTGTAGGTAACGACTACCAGACCAGGCGCGCGCCTAATTGGATCTGCCGCGGCAGGTTCGCTTGCGCGGTGATCAAGCCGAAGCTGGTGCTGCTCACGGTCGTGTTCGGAGCCGAAAAGGCCGGATGGTTCAGTACGTTGAATGCCTCCAGGCGGAGCTGAAAATATGCTTTTTCGGTGAAATAGAAGCTTTTCAGCAGCGACGCGTCGAAATTATTGATGCCGTCCTGCCGCAGGTTGCTGTACGCCGTCGCGAAAGTCCGGATATGGTACTGAAACTGGTCTGCGCTCTTGGTGTCGAACGCCGATACGTTGAACGCGTCGCCATTCACCTGCCGCGGATTCAGCGTGAGCGGCATTCCCAGATACACATAATCGCCGGGATTGGTGGAGCTGCCATTGGTCCACAGCAGCGGCGCGCCGGTCTGATAGGTGTAGATGCCGTTCACGTTCCAGCCGCCGAGCAGCATGTTCATCCAGCGCGATTGCAGATTCACCAGCTTTCCTTTTCCGATCGGCAGCATGTACGTCGCCCCCACAACGAAATGCTCGGGATGATCGAACGGAGAGATTCTCTTTTCCGGAACGGGATCGGTATCATTCAGCCAGGAATCCTGCTCGATCAGCTTCGAGAAAATATAGGCGCCGATCAGCGAAAGGCCGTGCGACAAGCGCTTCTCCACGCGCGCGTTCAGGCTTTCAAAATACGACCGTCCCTGCGTGAGATTCTGCTCGATCACGCCGGTGCTGCCGCTCGCTTCGCCCGCGGGGAACTCCGGATATTTCGAAAGAAGCTGCGCGGCGGTGGTTGTTGAGGTGTTCAGGCTGGTGCCGGGCT
>Ga0209062_1002612_pt1 | contig 23452 bp, 16 predicted proteins | sample Coa_R2_2_FD_187158 | JGI IMG/M metagenome (GOLD analysis project Ga0209062, IMG submission 187158) | Surface soil microbial communities from Centralia Pennsylvania, which are recovering from an underground coalmine fire - Coalmine... | ecosystem: Environmental > Terrestrial > Soil > Unclassified... | reverse complement strand
CGGAAAAGCAATGCTGATGGCGGCCATGATCGCGCTCCCTGCCGAATCACTGCGCCCACCGAATCACGTCCCTTCCGTCAATTCAAAAATCCACCAAACCGCCGTTAACCTGACTTCCGAGCCGTGTTTCAAGTAGGCCTCGTCCCCCGGGCCGTCTCAAAGTCGCGCCAGCAGAGCGACGAGCTCGCTTTGCCGACGCGTGTCGGTCTTGGCGAAGACCGCTTTGAGTTGGTTCCTCACGGTCGCATAGGCGACGCCGAGCTTTTCGGCCGCCTCTCCGGGAGAACGCCCCTCCGCGATCAGCGCGGCGAGCCGGGCCTCGGCCGGCGTCAGGCCGAACGCCTTGACGAGCGAAGAATCGAGCGCGGCCTTCGTCTCAGCGCAGGAGAATGTCAGCAGGGCGCGCGCGCCGAGAAACGGCGAGCGCGCCGCAGGATGGACGGGCAAGACGCGAACCACGACAGGCGCCTTTTCGCGCCGACGGACCGCGAACGGTTCTCTGCGCAGTGGGGCCGTATCGGGCGTCGTACGCATATGGTCCAGCAGTATTTGCAGGGCGTTCTTGGCCCGAGGATCGGCGACGAAGAGGCGTCTGCTTCTGATATGCAGATCGTCGTCGAACAAGGTCAGGGCGGCGGCGTTGGCGGTCAGCACGAATCCGAATCGGTCGACGGCGATCGCGGCTTGATTCACAAGGTCCATGGCGTTCGTTGCGCTCGACAACGCGATCCTGCCGACGGCTGTGGATAGAGTCGAGACCTCTGTCAGGCGGTCTGACAGGAGAGCCAAGGCTTGCTTATCCGACTCCTCGAACGGGCCGTCGGCCGTCGTCCGTTGAATGCTTAGTCCCCACAAAGCTCTCCCGGCCCAAAATCCAACGACCGCGAACCATTGGAAGTTGTGAGCCAACAATTCGTTGTACATTGGGTCGGCCCGCATCTCTTCCGGCGTGACGAGGTCTTGATCGATCACGACCGCCGCGCCGGCCAAAAGCTTCGGAACGCCGCGCGCCGCCCGAACATCTTCGGCGTTGAGCGAACTTTGAAAATAGACCTTCAAGAACTCATCCAACGACGGCGTGCGCGGCACGTCGGGCGTGCGCACGTCGCTCTGAAACAAGACCGCGCCCGTCGCCGCCACGGACTCGCAAATATCGCTGAGAAAATCCGGCCAGCGCGAAGGATCGAGCGCCACGTCGCCCAGCCGGTCGGCCGCGTCGTTCAGGCGCCGTCTTTCAATAACGCTCGTTGTCATGCCGACCTGCTCCGGCCAATCCTTCTGGCGCGTCGGCGGCGTCTCAAACCTGCGCCAGCAGCGCGGCCAGCTCGCTCTGCCGATGCGCGCCGGTCTTGGCGAACACGGCCTTGAGCTGGTTCCTCGCCGTCGAGTAGGCGACGCCGAGCTTTTCGGCCGCCTCTCCCGGCGAGCGTCCCTCCGCGATCAGCGCAGCGAGCCGGGCCTCGGCCGGCGTCAAGCCGAACGCCTTGACCAGCGAAGGATCGAGCCCGGCCTTCTTTTCGGCGGAGAATGTCAGCAGGGCCCGCGCGCCGAGAAACGGCGAGCGCGCCGCGCCGTGGATCGGCAAAACGCGAATGACGATTGGCGATTGGCCGCGCCGCCGCACCACGATGGGCTCGGCGGCCAGGGGCGTCGTATCGGGCGTGGTCCGCATCCGGTCAAAGAGGGCTTGCAGGGATTTCCGAGCTTCGGGATCCGACACGAAGAGCCGCCCGCCTTTCACGCTCAAATTATTGTCGAACGCGTCCTGCGCCGCAGCGTTGGCGTCGACGACGAGGCCCGACCGATCGACGGCGATCGCCGCTTTATTGACAGAGGCCAAAGCGTTCGTGGCGCTGGACAGGGCGATCCGCCCGACCGCGGTCGAAAGCGTGGCGACTTCCGTCAGATGATCGGAGAGAAAAGCCAGCGCCTGTTTGTCCTCCTCGCCGAATGGTCCCTCCGCGCAGGTGCGCTGGATACAGAGCCCCCATAAGGCTTGGCCCGCCCAGAATCCAATGCCCGCGAACCACTGAAACTTGTAAGACAAGAGCTCGTTGTACATCGCGTCAGACCGCATTTCGTCGGGCGTCACAAGGTCTTGGTCGACGACGACCGGCGCGCCGTTCAGGAGCATCGGCGCGGCGCGCATTGCGCGGATGTCATCGAGATGGAGCGATCTTTCGAAATATTCGTTCACGGCGTCATCGAAGGACGCCGTGCGCGGCACGTCGGGCGTGCGGACGTCGCTCTGGTGCAAGACTGCGCCCGTCGCGCCGGCGGCGGAGCAAACATTCTCGAGAAAATCCGGCCAAATCGATGGATCGACCGCCAGGTCGCCCAAATGGACGGCGACGCGCCGAAGGCGCGACGCATCGACCAAATTCGCCCTCATGCCGCCCCCTCGGCGATCGCGGGCCAAGCCGGCCGCGCGCCGCCCAGCCTATGATTGCGCCACGGGCCTGCTGCGAGCCGCGCCCGACGCTCTCTTAGAGAATAGTCGGCAAGTAATTCGCTGTAAATCCGACTTATAGTCCAAATGGGTCATGACAAGTCAGCGGACTGGCGCCTCGATTGGCGACACGCGCCAGCTTGGGAAGAGGCGCGGAGCAAGGGGGCGCAATGGTCCGGGGGAAATTCAATATCGCCGCAGCTCTGTTGGGCTTGGGCTTCGCCGGGATCGTCGCCGCGTCTCCGGCGGCGGCGGCGACGGCCTATGCCTCGAAAAGCGGCAGCGACTCGAACACTTGCGCGTCGCCGCTGACGCCGTGCCTTACTCTCAACGCCGCGCTTTCGCAGGCCATCGCCGGCGGCGGCTTCGATCGAATTGTGATCCTCGGGCCTGGCATTTTCAACGAAAGCCTGAGCGTGACGAGCTCGATCGAGATCATCGGCGACGGCTCGCATTTCCAAGCGATCTATCCGGGAGCAGGCAATACCGCAATCACCGTCGACTCCGGCGGCGCTGGCGACTTCCGGCTCAGCAATATTCAGCTCCTCGGGACGATGGGGGACGTTGGCGGCGCGAGCACGGGCTTGAGCATTTTGTCCGCCAATTTCGTGAATATCGACAATGTGGAGATGCACGGCTTCGGGACGAACGCGATCAGCTTCACGCCGACAAACCAGTATCCGACTTTGACCATCCTGAACTCGGTCATCGGCGACGGCTACGGATTCGCGATTCATCCGACAACCGCTCAATATCCCAATGTTCAGATCAACAACACGACTTTCCGGAACTGCTGGAGCTATTGCGTCCGTGCGGACGCGAGCGCCATGACCAGCGGACAATTCCTGGCGGTCAATATCACCAACAGCCTGCTCTACGACGCGTTCACCAATAATGTGACCGCAGTATCGACCGCTTCCAGCGGGTTCGCCGGCGTGAAGCTGGACGGCTCGACTGCGAACTACGCCGGGCAGGCCGGCGTCAATGCGAACGGCCAGAACACGGTGATCAGTTTGAACAAGTCGGCGATTGTCGACAACGCGACGGGGGTCAACATTTTGAACGGCGGCAAAGTCGCGTCCTTCGGCAACAACGACATAAGCGGAAATATCACCGACCTGAGCGGCGGCAGCCTCACGGCGGCGGCGCTGAAATAATCGCCGCAAACTCGGTTGGCGCCCGGCTCGCTCGCGGAAGCGCGTCGCGAAAGGAATATGGACTCAATGGGGACGCTCTCATGATCAGGAAATTCGTACCGATAGCGGCGCTTGCCGCGCTTTGTCTTCACGCGCCAAGCGCCGAGGCCGGCATCAATCGCGCCTGGGTGTCCGGGCACGGATCGGACGCGGCCGGCTGCGGCGCGCCGACAGCCCCATGCCGCACTTTTCAATATGTTATCAGCAACGTCATCAATGCTGGCGGCGAGATCGACGTCATGGACCCGGCCGGCTACGGCGCTATGACGATTCCGTTTTCGCTGAGCATCATCAATGACGGCGTCGGCGTTGCTGGCGTTCAGGCGACTTCAGGAAACGCGATCACAATCAATGCCGGCGCAACCGACGAAGTCATCCTGCGCGGTCTGACGATCGAGGGCCTCAATACGGCGTCAAACGGCATCCAGATCAATGCGGGTCTCACTGTCGACCTCGCCAATTCGACGTTGAGCGGCTTCACGCAAAACGCCATCAACTTTTCGCCGAACAACGGCAACGGCGTATTCGCGGTGTTGAGCGTTTCCGACTCGACGATCCACGGCGGCGCCGCCGTTGCGCTCAATATGAAACCAACCGGAGGCACGCTCGCTCAGTTTGACGTCCACAATTCGAACCTTGGCGATTCGAACAAGCCGATCGTTTCTATCGACAGTTCGGCGGAGACCGGAGGCTATTTGCTCGGGTCGATTTCCAATTGTCTTTTACACAACACGTCGGCGACGGCCGTCGTCGTCAACGCGCCGAGCTCCGGAGATTCCGTATCCCTTATGATCAACAATAGCACCATCACCCTCGATGGGAATGCGCTCGAGGCGGACGGTTCGAACGCCGCCATTGGATTAAATGCTTCGACGTTCTCGGGGATCGGCGCGATCGCGACAACCTCGAGCGGGGGGAGCATCGTCACATTCGGGAACAACGGGATGTATTTCTATACGACGCTAGGCCCGCTCACGAGCGCTGGGCTGCATTGAAGAGCCCGCGGGGTCGCGCCGGAACTCCGACGATTTAAACCTGAAACCGAATATCGGCCCGCCAGCGCTTAGCGAGGCCCGCAGGCGGCCGGCCGCAGCTCACTCCCCGTACGGAACCCAGATATTCTTCACTTGCGTCGCGCGCCGGAGGTACGTCTCGCCTTGTCCTTCCTGGGACGAGGCCCAGTCCACCGCGCGCCCGTAATTCACCCACGTCGCCTTCAAATTGCCTGCCGAGGCCTTCTCGACCATCGCCGAGCCGTCCGCCGAGCCGAAATACCAATGGCAGGCGACGTCGTCGTGCTCGGCCAGCGTCTTGGCGAGCGCGTCGCGCTCGCCGGCGACGATGTTGACGACGCCGGCCGGGACGTCGCTGGTCTCCAGTACCTGGTAGAGATCGGTGGCGGCGAGCGGATGGAGCGGGGAGGGGGTGACGACGACCCGGTTGCCCATGGCGATGGCCGGAAGGACCAGCGAGACGAAGCCGAGCAGCGGGGCTTCGTCGGGGCAGGAGATCGCCATCACGCCCCAAGCCTCTGGCATGGCGAGGGTGACGTGGCGCGCCTTGGTGTGATGAACGCGGCCGTCGTACTTATCGGCGATTGCGGCGTAATGGATGATGCGCGAGAGCGAGGCCGCGACCTCTTCCTTCGCCTGCTTGGCTAAAGCGCCGGTCATCTGGCTTAGGCGCCGGGCGAATTCCTCCGAACGCGCGCCGAGATTCTCGGCGAGGAAATACAGAACCTGCGCCCGATTGTGACCGGCGTTCGCCGACCAGCCGCCGGCTTTGTGCGCGGCTTCGACGGCGTTGCGGATATCCTTGCGGTTGCCGAGCGCCGCTTGGCCGATCGACCGGCCTTTCGCATCGAAAACAGAGTACGAATAGCCCGAATCCGGCCGCGCCTGCTTGCCGCCGATGAACTGTTTGGCGGTGCGGTCGAGCAGACGGCTTTCGTCCGGCGCGGACGCGAGCGCCGGCGCCGCGCCGAGCTTGCCGGGCTTGGCCGCCGCGGCTTTGCGCGCCGGCCCCGCCTCGGTCAAGTATTCCAGCATGCCTTCTCTGCCGCCTTCGCGGCCGAAGCCGCTCTCGCGATAGCCGCCGAAGCCTGAAGCCGCATCGAACATGTTCGTACCGTTGATCCAGACCACGCCGGCTTTCAGCTTGGAGGCGATTTCCAGGCACAGATTGATGTTTTCCGACCAGACCGAGGCGGCGAGGCCATAGGGCGTGTTGTTCGCCAGAGCGATCGCCTCGTCCGGCGTACGGAAAGTCATTGCGGCGAGGACGGGACCGAAAATTTCGACTTGCGCGATGGTCGAAGCCGGCGCGACTTCGGTGAACAAGGTCGGCGGAAAGAACAGGCCCTTCTCGGGGAGCGGGCCGGGCGCTTGCCAGCATGTCGCGCCCTCGCGGCGGCCGGTCTCGACCAGGTCCTTGATCCTTTCGAGCTGCACAGGCGCGACGATCGCGCCCATATCGATCGCCTTGTCGAGCGGATCGCCGATCCGCAGCGTCGCCATGCGGGCGCGGAGCTTGTCGTAGAGAACGGGCGCGACCCCCTCCTGCACGAGCAGCCGCGAGCCGGCGCAGCAGACCTGGCCCTGATTGAACCAGATCGCGTCGACGACGCCCTCGACGGCCGCGTCGAGATCGCAATCTTCGAAGACGATGAACGGCGATTTGCCGCCGAGTTCGAGCGACAGCTTCTTGCCCGAGCCGGCGGTCGCGATCCTGATCTTGCGGCCGACTTCGGTCGAGCCGGTGAAGGCGATCTTGTCGACGCCTTGATGATTGACGAGAAGCGCGCCGGTCGCGCCGTCGCCGGTGACGATGTTAACGACGCCGTCGGGCAGGCCGATCTCGGCGCAGATTTCGGCGAAGGCGAGCGCGGTCAGCGGCGTGTACTCCGCCGGCTTCAGCACGACGGTATTGCCCGCCGCGAGCGCCGGCGCGATTTTCCAGGCCAGCATCAGCAGCGGGAAGTTCCAAGGGATGATCTGACCGCAGACGCCGACCGGGCGATGATGCGGAAATTCGCTCGCCGCCAGCGCCGCCCAGCCTGCGTGATGGTAGAAGTGCCGGGCGACGAGCGGGATGTCGATGTCGCGCGTCTCGCGGATCGGCTTGCCGTTATCCATGGTCTCGAGCACGGAGAGGAAGCGCTCGCGCTTCTGTACGTGCCGGGCGAGGGCGTAGAGATGGCGGGCGCGCTCGTCGCCGGCGAGCGCAGACCAGGATTGGAACGCCCGCCGCGCCGCGGCGACGGCGCGATCGACGTCCGCCGCGCTTCCTTGCGCGACTCGGCCGAGCAGCGAAAAGTCGGCCGGATTGGTCACGTCGAAGAAGACGCCTTCCGCCGGCGCTACGAACTCGCCGCCGATATAATGCTTGAAGCCGGGTTCATGGCTTTTCAGCCAGGCGCGGACGTGGTCGTTCGCCTCGGGCGCGGGGCCGTAATCCATCGTGCTGAGAATGTCGGCGATCTTGTTCATGGCTGTCGCTCTATCTGTTCAAGTTGCCCGGTCATGGCGAAGGCGTCATTCCCGCGTAAGCGGGAATCCACAGAACCGCCGCGCCCGAGGGCTGACGCAGTCTGGATTCCCGCTTTCGCGCAGGGCTGTCCGGGGAAAGCTGCGCTTGGAGGAGCTGATGACTTGCTTTCGACACCGCGGCGCCACGCCGCCCGATCGCCGTCAACCCGCCATGGCGCCTCGAAGGTACGCGCGAAGCGATACCCGCCCATGAGGCGCGCCCGCCTCGATGGCAGCGCCGTGTTTGGGATTTGCGCGCTCGTTTCTGAGTCTCGACAATCAGAAGCCGGCGAAGAACTCTCGATCTCTCGTTGTTTTTGCAAGGGCTGCGCTCCTGGCGGTTCCACTCACCCTCAATTTCCCTGGACAGCCCTGCGCTTTCGCGGGAATGACATCCCCTGCGGATGCTCGACCTGCAGCGCTTTGACGCCGAACGTCTGGATTCCCGCTTGCGCGGGAATGACATCGGCGGATGGCGGGGAATCGCCATCGCTGCTACGCCATCGCGTGGCGCGAGGCGGCGGCGTAGCGGCCGGTGACGAAATGCTCGATCTGGCGCTCGATATCGCCGAGCAGCGCGCTGGCGCCGATCCGGAACAGGTCCGGCTCCAGCCATTCGCGGCCGAGCTCCTCCTTGATCAGGATGAGCCAGTTCAGCGCGTCCTTGGCGGTGCGAACGCCGCCAGCCGGCTTGAAGCCGACCTTGAAGCCGGTCAGCGCCAGATAGTCGCGGATCGCCCGGCACATGACCAGGCTTACCGGCAGCGTCGCGTTGACCTCTTCCTTGCCGGTCGAGGTCTTGATGAAATCGGCGCCCGCCATCATCGCGACCATGCTCGCTTTGTAGACGTTGCGCAGCGTTCTCAGATCGCCGGTGGCGAGGATGGCTTTGAGATGGGCGCGGCCGCATGTCTCGCGCATCGCCTTCACTTCGTCGTACAGCGCCTGCCAATCCTGGGTAAGCACATGGGCGCGGGTGATGACGATGTCGATCTCCTCCGCTCCGTCGGCGATCGCCATGCGGATTTCATCGAGCCGCAGCGGCAAGGGCGTCAGGCCGGCGGGAAAGCCGGTCGCGACCGAGGCGACGGGAATGCCCGAGCCGGCGAGCGCTCGAACCGCCGGGGCGACCATGGTCGGATAGACGCAGACTGCGCCGACATGCGGCGACGCCGGAAGGCCCAAAGCCTCGACGAGGTCCTCGCGCAGGGGCTGGCGCGCCTTCGCGCAAAGGCGATGGACGCGGCCCGGTGTGTCGTCGCCGGCCAGCGTGGTCAAGTCGATGAGCTGCAAGGCTTTGATCAGCCAAGCCGCCTGCCACTCCTTCTTGACCGTGCGCCGGCCCGGCAGGCTGGCGACGCGGCGCTCGGCGGCGCTCAAATTGACCTGGGCGCCGCGGATCGGGTCGAGCGTCAACGGCATGCCCTCGTTGCGTGGCCGCAGGTTGTGATGGAGCTGGGCTTGGACGTTCATGACGGGCGTTCCCGGTTACAGGCGGAGGATTACACCCGCGACGCTGTCCAAGCCAAGCTGGCCGCCCTGCCGGCCGGGCTCGCGGGCCGAGGCTCGCCGCTGCCCCGCCGCAGATCGACGGCGGGCGGTCGCCGAACGCGCCGCCCGCTGCGGCGTCTTGTCATTGCGTGATCGTACCTGCTCCGATCGCCATGTTCGCGCAAGCTTCGCGGTACATACTTCCGCTGCTTGGTCGATACGTTAACGCTCTGTTAATGCGGGTCGCGGTCGGCCGGCCCGGTTTTGTTTAGCTCGGCGCGCGCGTCGGTGGAGCGTTATACGGATCTTAAGATCGCAGCCATACAAATCGGCCGGCGCCAATTGCGACTTTGCGCCGAATCAGTGTATGCGCGCTCAATAGGGTGGGGGCCTGCCAATGGTGTCGTTCATTAGCTCGTTGACGCCGAGCCAAATCGCCGGCTTGACGACGACAACGATGTCGAATCTGACGACAACCGATATCAGCGCCCTCTCGGTTACGCAAATCGACGCCTTGAGCGCCTCCCAAATCGGCGCGCTCACGACGACGGCGCTGCAATCCTTCGGGACGACGCAGATCACTGGTTTTTCGTCGAAGGCCGTGTCGGGCCTGTCGTTGTCGACCATCCTGGCTCTAACGACGACGGAAGTCGACGCGTTCAACACGACCGAGATCAGCGCGCTGACGACCAGCCAAATCGCCGATCTGACGTCGACGGAGCTGCAGGCCTGGGGCGCGACGCAAGCCGCGGCTTTGACTTCTTCGCAGATTGCCGGCCTGTCGACCACGGCGCTCGGCAATTTGTCCACGACGCAACTTGGCGCCTTGACCTCGACCCAGGCGCACGCGTTGACGACGACGCAGCTCAACGCGGTCACGACGACGGAATTGAACGCCCTTAATGCCGCCAATTTGACCGCGACGCAGGCCGCGGGCCTGACCACGACGACGGTTCAGGCGCTGACTGCCACGCAGACGGGCGCGCTGACCGTCTCGGCGATCGCCGGCTTCACAGCGACCGGAATCGGCGCGCTGACTTCGACCGAGCTGCAGGCTTGGAACACGACGCAAGCCGCGGCGCTGACCGCGACGCAGATCGCCGGCCTGTCGACGACGGCGCTTGGCAATCTGTCGACGACGCAGCTCGGCGCTTTGACGACGACCCAGGCGCATGCGCTGACGACGACGCAGCTTAACGCCGTCACCACGACGACGCTGAACGCGCTCAACGCGGCGAATCTCACCGCAACCCAAGTCGCAGGTCTGACCACGACGACGATCCAGGCGCTGACGACCACGCAGACGGGCGCGCTGACCGCCTCGGCGATCGCTGGCTTCACCGCGACCGGCATCGGCGCGCTGACTTCGACCGAGGTGCAGGCGTGGAACACGACGCAAGCCGGGGCGCTGACCGCGACGCAGATCGCCGGCCTGTCGACGACCGCGCTTGGCAACCTGTCGACGACGCAGCTCGGCGCTTTGACCACGACGCAAGCGCATGCGCTGACGACGACGCAGCTTAACGCCGTCGCGACCACGACGCTGAACGCGCTCAACGCGGCGAACCTCACCGCGACGCAAGCGGCCGGCTTGACCACGGCGACGATCCAGGCGTTGACCACCACGCAGACGGGAGCGCTGACCGCCTCGACCATCGCCGGGCTGACGGCGGCGGGCGTCGGCGCGTTGACCTCGACCGAGGTACAGGCGTGGAACACGACGCAAGCCGGGGCACTGACTGCGACGCAGATCGCCGGCCTGTCGACGACGGCGCTCGGCGATTTCTCGACGACGCAGCTCGGCGCTTTGACTGCGACCCAGGCGCATGCGCTGACGACGACGCAGCTTAACGGCGTCACGACCACGACCCTAGACGCGCTCAACGCAGCGAATCTGACGGCGACGCAAGCGGCTGGCTTGACAACGACGACAGTTGAGGCGCTGACCGCCACGCAGACGGGCGCGTTGACCGCCTCGACGATCGCTGGGCTGACGGCGGCGGGCGTCGGCGCGCTGACTTCGACCGAGCTGCAGGCTTGGAACACGACGCAAGCCGGGGCGCTGACCGCGACGCAGATCGCCGGCCTGTCGACGACCGCGCTCGGCAATCTGTCGACGACGCAGCTCGGCGCTTTGACCACGACGCAAGCGCATGCGCTGACGACGACGCAGCTCAACGCCGTCACGACGACGACGCTCAACGCGTTGAACGCCGCGAATCTCACCGCAACCCAAGTCGCCGGTCTGACCACGACGACGATTCAGGCGCTGACGACGACGCAGACCGGAGCGCTGACCGCCTCGGCGATCGCCGGCTTCACCGCGACCGGAATCGGCGCGTTGACTTCGACCGAGGTACAGGCGTGGAACACGACGCAAGCCGGCGCATTGACGGCGACGCAGATCGCCGGCCTGTCGACGACGGCGCTCGGCGATTTCTCGACGACGCAGCTCGGCGCTTTGACTGCGACCCAGGCGCATGCGCTGACGACGACGCAGCTTAACGCCGTGACGACGACGACGCTGAACGCGTTGAACGCCGCGAATCTCACCGCAACGCAAGCGGCGGGCCTGACCACGACCACGATCCAGGCGCTGACGACCACGCAGACCGGAGCGCTGACCGCGACGACCATTGCTGGGCTGACGGCGGCGGGCGTCGGCGCGTTGACTTCGACCGAGGTACAGGCGTGGAACACGACGCAAGCCGGCGCATTGACGGCGACCCAGATCGCCGGCTTGTCGACGACGGCGCTCGGCGATTTCTCGACGACGCAGCTCGGCGCTTTGACCACGACCCAGGCGCATGCGCTGACGACGACTCAGCTCAACGCTGTCACGACGACGACGCTGAACGCGCTCAACGCGGCTAACCTGACCGCGACGCAAGCGGCCGGCCTGACCACGACGACGATCCAGGCGCTGACCACGACCCAGACCGGCGCGCTGACCGCTTCGGCGATCGCCGGCTTCACCGCGACGGGTATCGGCGCGCTCAACTCCACCGAGCTTCAGGCGTGGAACACGACGCAAGCCGGGGCGCTGACCGCGACGCAGATCGCCGGCCTGTCGACGACGGCGCTCGGCAATCTGTCGACGACGCAGCTCGGCGCTTTGACGACGACCCAGGCGCATGCGCTGACGACGACGCAGCTCAACGCGATCACGACGACCGATCTGGACGCGCTGAACGTCGCTAACTTGACCGCGACGCAGGCCGCGGGCCTGACCACGACAACGGTCCAGGCGCTGACCACCACGCAGACGGGCGCGTTGACGGCGACTACCATAGCCGGCTTCACCGCAACCGGCATCGGCGCGCTGACTTCGACCGAGCTGCAGGCGTGGAACACGACGCAAGCCGACGCGCTGACCGCGACGCAGATCGCCGGCCTGTCGACGACGGCGCTGGGCAATCTGTCGGCGACGCAGCTCGGCGCTTTGACGACGACCCAAGCGCATGCGTTGACGACGACGCAGCTTAACGCCGTCACCACGACGACGCTGAACGCGCTCAACGCGGCGAACCTCACCGCCACGCAAGCGGCCGGCCTGACCACTACGACGATCCAGGCGCTGACGACCACGCAGACGGGAGCGCTGACCGCCTCAGCCATCGCCGGCTTCACCGCGACGGGCATCGGCGCGCTCAACTCCACCGAGCTTCAGGCTTGGAACACGACGCAAGCCGGGGCGCTGACCGCGACGCAGATCGCCGGCCTGTCGACGACGGCGCTCGGCAATCTGTCGACGACGCAGCTCGGCGCTTTGACGACGACGCAAGCGCATGCGCTGACGGCGACGCAGCTTAACGCGATCACGACGACCGATTTGAACGCGCTCAACGCCGCTAATTTCACTGCGACTCAGGTCGGCGGGTTGACGACAACGACGATCGACGCGTTGACGACGACGCAAACCGGGGCGCTCACCGCCACGACCATCGCCGGCTTGACGGCGACCGAGATTGACGGGCTAACCTCGACCGAGCTGCAAGCTTGGAACACGACGCAAGCCGGAGCGCTGACCGCGACGCAGATCGCCGGGCTGTCGACGACCGCGCTCGGCAACCTGTCGACGACGCAGCTCGGCGCTTTGACGACGACGCAAGCGCATGCGCTGACGGCGACGCAGCTTAACGCCGTCACGACGACGCTGAACGCGCTCAACGCGGCGAACCTCACCGCCACGCAAGCGGCCGGCCTGACCACGACGACGATCCAGGCGTTGACCACCACGCAGACGGGAGCGCTGAGCGCGACGACCATAGCCGGCTTCACCGCGACCGGCATCGGCGCGCTGACTTCGACCGAGCTGCAAGCTTGGAACACGACGCAAGCCGGCGCGCTGACCGCGACGCAGATCGCCGGCCTGTCGACGACGGCGCTCGGCAACCTGTCGACGACGCAGCTCGGTGCGTTGACCACGGCGCAAGCCCATGCCCTGACCGCGACTCAGCTTAACGGGATCACGACGACCGATCTGAACGCGCTGAACGCCGCCGATTTGACGGCGACGCAAGCAGCCGGCCTGACCACGACGACAGTCGAAGCGTTGACCACGACCCAGGTCGGCGCGTTGACCGCCTCGACGATCGCTGGCCTGACGGCGTCGGGCGTCGGCGCGCTGACCTCGACCGAGGTACAGGCTTGGAACACGACGCAAGCCGCGGCCTTGACCGCGACGCAACTCGGCGGCTTGACCACGACCGCGCTGGGCAACTTCTCGACGACGCAGCTCGGCGCCTTGTCCACGACGCAGCTTGACGGATTGACGACGACGCAACTCAACGCGATCACGACGACCGACTTGCAGGCGTTGAATGTCGCCCGCCTGTCGACAAGCCAAGTCGAAGGCTTGTCCACGACGACGATCAGCAATCTGACGACGACGCAGGGCAACGCGTTGACGACGTCGCAGATACAAGTCCTGTCCTCGGCGCAGATACAAGCTCTGCAGCAGCTCATTGGCTAAGGCCCGGGAACTGAAGCTGATTTGGCCTCGCCTTGATCGCCTCGCGGCGAAAGGCGCGGTCGTCATCGGCCGAGCGGCAAGGCGCGGCTTCTCGAAAAAGGGCGCAGGCGTTTTCGCGCGATGAATGCATTGACGACGACGGGCGCCGCGCTTCGGCTTGAATTCCTCAAGCAATGTTCGCTCGCCGAAGCGATCGGCCAGGCGGAGGCGCTTGTCAGCACGGACGCTGCGGCTGCGGCGGCGGTCTACAAGGACTGGATCGCCTATCATGCGGCCGATCCGCTGCTGCATGCGGCCTATTTCAACTACGGCGTCGCCCTGTCCAAGGCCGGCGACCTCTTGGCCGCGATCAACGCGACGCGAGAGTGCCTGAGGATCAAGCCGGACTTCCACGCCGCCTCGATCAATCTCGGCCGCCTGCTCGAAGACGCCGGGCTGAGAGGCGAGGCGGTGTCGGAATGGCTCGGCATGGTGAAGCGACTCGACGGAATCAACGGCGAGTCGGTCAAGAACAAGCTGTCCGCTCTACAGCAGATCGGCCGCGTGCTGGAAGGCTCCAATGTCGATGGACCGGCGGAGGACGCCCTCAAACTCGCGCTCGACATCAACCCGGCGCAGCCTGAAGTCGTTCAGCACTGGATTGCGCTGCGGCAGCGACAATGCAAGTGGCCGGTCATCCAAGGTTCGGATCACGTGCAGCCGGCGCAATTGCTCGCCGAGATATCGCCGTTGTCGCTCTGCAATCTCGCCGACGATCCGGTTTTTCAATTGGCGCGCGCCGCTACCTACAACCGACAGATGATCAAGCTGGAGCGCGTCGTTCATGCGCCCTATTCCTGGAGTCCGAAAGACGCGCGCGCCTCCGGCAAGCTGCGCATCGGCTACGTCTCCTCGGACCTGCGCGAGCACGCCGTCGGCTTCGCCATGACGGACGTGATCGAGGAGCACGACAAGAACCGCTTCGAAATTTACGCCTATTATTGCGGCATTGCTCGCAACGACCCGACCAGAGAGCGCATCAAGCGCAGCGTCGATCGATGGACGGACATCAATGGCCTCAGCGATCAGGAAGCCGCGGCGCGAATCAGGAACGACAACATCGACGTCCTCGTTGATCTCAACGGCTACACCAAGGATGCGCGCACCCGCGTCTTCGGGCTGAGGCCGGCGCCGATTGCGGTCAATTGGTTCGGCTATCCCGGCACAATGGCGAGTCCGTACCATCATTACATCATTGCCGACGACGTCGTGATACCGCCTGGCGCCGAAATCTACTATTCGGAAAAAGTTCTGCGCCTGCCGTGCTATCAGCCGAACGACCGCAAGCGCGTCGTCGCCGCGCCGCCGTCGCGAAGGGACGAGGGCTTGCCAGAGGGCGCGCTCGTCTATTGCTCGCTCAACGGCGCGCAAAAGATCACGCCGGAAATCTTTCCTGCCTGGCTGACCATCCTGGCGCGCCGGCCCGGCAGCGTGCTCTGGCTGCTTGGCGGCGGCGACGACGCCAACGCGCGTTTGCGCGAACTCGCCGGCCGTCACGGCGTCGCGCCGGAGCGGCTCGTCTTCTCGCAAAAGAAGCCGAATCCCGAGCATCTCGCTCGCTATGCGCTCGCCGATCTCTTCCTCGATACTTTCCCCTACGGCTCGCACACGACGGCGTCTGACGCGATGTGGATGGGCGTGCCGATCCTGACCATGCCCGGCAAAGGCTTCGCGTCGCGGGTCTGCGCCAGCCTGGTTCGGGCGGCCGGAATCGGCGAATTGATCTGCGCCAATCTGCAGGATTACGTCGAACGGGCGATCGCGCTTGGCGGGCGGCCGGACGAGCTCAAGGCGCTCAGACAGAAGCTGCTCGCTGCGCGCGGAAGCAGCATGCTGTTCGACACGCCGCTCCTCGTTCGCGAATTGGAGGGGCTGTACCAGACGATGTGGGACGAATATCGCCGAGGCGCGCTGCCGATTCCCGACCTTTCCAATCTCGACGTCTATGAAGAGACCAGCATCGGGATCGGCCTGGAGGACGTGACCTACCGGAGCGACGAAGCCTATCGCGCGCTCTACGTCGCCAGGCTTCAGGAGCGTCACGCTGTTCGACCGATCCGCCCTGACGAACGTTTATGGAGAGGCTGACCGAGGGCGCCATCGTAGAGACGACGGCCGCCCCGCTGATTTTCGCCGCACCGCCTGGTCGCTGTGCGGCTTGATTATCTTCCCTCGGAGAGCCGCGCCCACGCGCCGCCCAGCTGGCGCAACGCCTGGCGCAGGTCCTCATCGAGATTGGCGTCGGCCGCCATCGTCACGACGTCGCTCTCCCCGCGCGGATCTTCGAGCGTCGCGAACTGACTGTCGACCAGCGAGGCCGGCATGTAATGGCCTTTGCGGCCGCCGACGCGGCGCAGCATCAAAGCCCTGTCGCCTTCGAGGTACAAGAATCGCAGCGCCGGTCCGGCACGGCCGCGCAAGCGGTCGCGATAGACGCGGCGCAGCGCCGAGCAGGCGACGATGAGGCCGTTCGGGTGCGCCACGCGATCAGCGAGCGCCGCGCCGACCCGGTCGACCCAGGGCCAGCGATCGTCGTCGGTCAGCGGCGCGCCGCTCGCCATCTTGGCGCGCGCCTCGGGCGAGTGGAGATCGTCGCCGTCGATGAAATCCGCGCCGCTGATCGCCGCGAGCCGCAGGCCAATTGTGGTCTTGCCGCTCCCGGAAACGCCCATCACGATCAACGCGAGGCGGTCGGGGGGATTGGGCGGATCGATCGTCGGCATGGACGCCTCAGCCAAGAGGATCAGAGCAGCATAAAGCTGGCGCGCGCGGCGGCGAATACTTATCTTCGCCGCAGCCGGCGGCCAAAGGCTGATCGTCGGCTAAAAGCGCGGGGAGGGCGGCCCTTTTTGCAAATTTCGTCTGACGAGCCGTCAGCCGTTCTCGGCGCCGCCCTGCTTCGCATGGGCCTGGTCCGGCCCGGCGAGCCGGTTCGCGTCGTCCCGCTGACCGGCGGCGTCTCTTCGGACATAGCGCTGATCGAAGCGGGCGAGCGCCGCTTCTGCGTCAAGCGCGCCCTGAGCAGGCTCAAAGTCGCCGCTCTCTGGGAAGCGCCGACCAGCCGCAACGCGGCCGAGGCCGCCTGGATGCGCGCCGTCGCGGCCTGGCTGCCGCGCGCCGCGCCGGCGGTGCTCGGCGAAGACGCGGCTGCGGGCCTGTTCGCGATGGAGTATCTCTCGCCTGAGGATCACCCGCTGTGGAAAGCCGAATTGCTCGCCGGCCGTATCGACTGCAGTTTCGCCGCCGCGGTCGGCCGCGATCTCGCCTTCATTCACGCAAGCAGCGCCGCCGATCCGGATGTTCCGGCGACTTTCTCTCATGACGAGACATTCGAAGCGATCCGCATTGAACCCTATTTGCGCGCGACCGGCCGCGCCCATCCGGCGCTCGCCGAACGGTTCGAGGCTCTCGCCGCCCGCACGCTCGCGACAAAGCGCGCGCTGGTTCATGGCGATGTCAGCCCGAAGAACATTCTCATGGCGAAGAGCGGCCCCGTCTTCCTCGACGCCGAATGCGCCTGGTTCGGCGATCCGGCTTTCGATCTCGCCTTCTGCCTCAATCATCTCTTGCTGAAAGGCGCGCGCAAAGGCGCGGCGCGCCAGCTTTATCTCGACGCTTTTCGTGCGCTCGCCGACGCGTATCTCGCCGGCGTCGATTGGGAGGAGGCCGAGGCGGTCGAGGGGCGTGCGGCGTCGCTCTTGCCTGCTCTGTTCCTCGCCCGCATCGACGGCAAATCGCCGGTCGAATATCTGACCGACGGAGACGAACGCGACGCCGTGCGGCGATGCGCCGCGCCGCTGATCGCCGCGCCGCCGCGGCGACTGGACGACGTCGCCAAAGCTTGGAGCGAAGGCGGTTGAGCGAGCCTGTCATTCAATCCTTGAGCGGCCGCCGGATCTGGGATTCGCGCGGCCGGCCGACGATCGAAGCGGAAATTCTGCTGAGCGACGGCGCGGTCGGCCGCGGCGTTGCGCCCGCCGGCGCTTCGCGCGGCAGCCGCGAAGCGGTCGACAAGCGCGACGGCGGCGCGCGGCTCGGCGGCTATGACGTCAAGAACGCGCTCGCCTCGTTACGCGCCGAAATCGCCCCGGCCTTGATCGGGCTCGATCCGTTCGATCAGGCCGGCGTCGATGCGCGCCTGATCGCCCTCGACGGTACGGAAAACAAATCGCGGCTCGGCGGCAACGCCCTGACTGCGGTCTCGCTCGCCGTTCTTCAGGCGGCGGCGGCGAGCCGCGGCCTGCCGCTCTGGCGCCATCTCTCCGGCGAGGGCGAGGCGCTGGTGCCTTTGCCGGAGATTCAGATTTTCGGCGGCGGCGCGCATGCGGGACGGCGCGTCGACATCCAGGATTTCATGATCGTCGCGCCGCGCGCCAAGAGCTTTGCCGAAGCATTGGAGATCACGGCCGAAGTCTATCTCGCCGCCGGCCGGATCATGGCCGAGCGCGGCCTCCTGCAGGGCGTCGCCGACGAGGGCGGCTTCTGGCCGTCCTTCTCGAGCAACGAAGAGGCGCTCGAGGCGCTGATACGGGCGATCGAGAAAGCCGGCTTTACGCCGGGCGAGGACGTCGCGATTTCACTCGATGTCGCAGCGTCCGAATTCGGCCGCGACGGACGCTACAAGCTGAGCCTCGAAAGTCGCGAACTCGATCGCGACGGCTGGGCGGACTATCTCACCGGCTGGCTCGATCGCTACCCGATCGTGTCGATCGAAGATCCTTTCGCCGAGGACGACGGCGAAGGCTTCAAACGTTTCACGCAAGCGGTCGGCGCGCGCGCGCAAGTGATCGGCGACGACTACCTCGTCACCAACGCAGCGCGCGTCGACGCCGCCGCCGCTGAAAAGTCGGTCAACGCGGTGCTGGTCAAGGTCAATCAGGCCGGCACGGTCAGCGAAGCGCGCGCGGCCTGCGAAGCGGGTCGCCGCGCCGGCTTCGGTACGATCGTCTCGGCACGATCGGGCGAAACCGAGGACGTTGCGATCGTTCATCTGGCGATCGGTTGGGGCGCCGGCCAGTTGAAGGTCGGCTCCTTCGCCCGGTCCGAACGAATGGCGAAGTGGAATGAGGCGCTGCGCATCGAGGAGGCGCTGGGCTCTAAAGGGAGGTTCGCGGGACTGGATGCGATGCCCTTTGCCGCGAAGCGAGCGTGAGGCGATCGTTGCGGGTGCATTTGCCCGTCGACCCGGGCTTCGACATTCCTTGAGATGCAAATGCCGGCCTGCTCGCCGCCTCCAAACGGCGGGACGGGCGGCAATCGTTGGCGGAGACCGCTGTCCGACGCGCGCTCGGCCGGCGGCCGGTCAAGCCCCTCGTCGGCGAGCTCGTCCCGTAACTCTTCGCCGAGGCCGCGGGACGCGTCTCGCTCCCGTCGGCGAGGGAGGCGATTATGACGGAATCTCGCACTGAGTTTGCGGCGCGACGCAAGCTTCTGGCCGGCGCGCTCAGTTTCGCGGCGCTGTCCGCGCTCGGCGCGCCGCGGGCGCGCGCGGCGAACGCTTTCGACGGAACTTGGGCCGGGCTCGACGCGGATGGGGAGACCGTGCAGATCATCTTCGTCGACGGCGACATTATCGGCTTTTACTGGCGCGGCGATTATCTCGACGCCGGCGTCGCCAAGGTCGAAGCCGGCGGCGCCCGTCTCGCCTTCGCCTTCAAAGGCGGCCAAGCAGTCGTGAGCCGCAGCGGCGCCGCAATGACCATCGTGATCCGCGACAGGGGCGGCGAGAGCCGGGTCGAGCTCAAGAAGGATTGAAGCGGCTGGCGCGCCCGCCGCCTCGACGAAATCTTCACCCATTGCGAAAATAGCTTCGCCATGGCGACCAGCGAAGATCTACGGCGCATCGCGCTTTCATTGCCCGGCGTCAGCGAAGCGCCGCATTTCGACCGCCTGGCGTTTCGCGCGGCGCGCATCTTCACGACGCTGGCCGCGGATCGCCAAAGCGCCAACATCAGATTCTCGCCCGACGAACAGGAGTTCAAACGCCTGCTCGCGCCGGAAGCGTTCACGCCGCTCAAAGGCGGCTGGGGCGCGGCCGGTTGGACTCGGGCGGAGCTGGCCGCGCTGGGCGAGGACGACCTGCGCGCCGCGCTTGAAATGGCCTATCGCCACGCTCAGCCAAAGTCGAAGTCCGCGGCCAAGAAACGCCGGCGTTGAATATTGCCCGCGTCCAGGTTTTGGGCGGTTGGTCCGCGCCGAGCGCGGAGGCGGGCGAGTCAAAAAAATACGTGTCAGTGAAACTTTTCGAGAGCCGCCGCGACCAATCGTCATGCTGGCAATCGGGCTGGCTCTCGCAAGGAACTTACGACAATGCGCAAATTTCTCGCTGCCTCCATCGCCGCCCTCACTCTTTCCGCGGCAGGCGTCACCGCGCACGCGCAGGGCTATCCGGCCCCTGTCATGCCCCCGGAGTTGAAGGGGGAAAAAATCGTAGGCGTCGTCCCCAACCCTGGTGTTGAAGGAGGTTGGGAGTGGATCGTCGAAGGCGTCGCGGACGGCCACCACTTCTATTTCATGGGGCACAAGGGCTCGGACGGCTGGATCCATTGGACCACGATCGGCGAATATCGGGAGGGCGACAAGCAGCACTCCTCCCTGCCGGGGCGCCGCGCCGAGACCGTCGCGAAACGACCGAGCAACGAAGCTACGGTCGCGACGAGCGCCGCCGCGGCCAGCTTCTCCAGTTCATCGCATCATTGATCTTGGAGCGAAAAAACCCAGTGAGCTAAGGCCCCGCCGCATCGCCGGCGAGGCCTATCCTTTAGGGTGTCGCTCACCGCTCCTGCAGCGTCGGCCGAATGAGGATCTCGTTGACATTGACGCGTGGAGGCTGGGTCACCGCATAAAGCACCGCCGCGGCGATGTCCTCCGCCTCGAGCGGCTCCATCGCGGCCTTGCGCTGCTCGAGCCCGGCCCGCATGCCGGGATTGGCGATGTGGTTGGGAAGCTCGGTCGCGACCATGCCGGGCTCGATCACGGTGACCCTGATCTTGTCCTTATAGACTTCGCGGCGCAGCGACTCGGAGAAGGCGACGACGCCGAATTTCGTCGCCGCATAGGCGCCGGCGCCGGGATTGGCGATGCGGCCCGCGACCGACGAGATGTTGACGAAGTGGCCGGCGCCGCCCCGCTTCATGATCGGCAGCGCGAGCCGGGACAGGGTCATCAGGCCGAAAAGATTGATTTCGATCATGCGGCGGAAATCGGCGATCTCGGCTTCCGCGACCGGCGACAGCAACATGATTCCGGCATTGTTGACGAGAATGTCGAGCCGACCGTAGCGACGCTCGACTTCGCCGAGCATGCGCTCGGCCTCGCTTTCGAGCGAAGCGTCGGCGGCGATCGCGAGCGCCTCGCCGCCCGCATCTTGAATTCGCCGCGCGAGCGCTTCGAGCCGGTCGGCTCGTCGCGCCACGATCGCGGTTTTGGCGCCGGCGCCGGCCAAGGCCCGAGCCGTGGCCTCGCCGATTCCGGAGGACGCGCCGGTCACCAGTGCGACGCGGCCCGTGAGCGGCTTGGCGGCTTCACCCTGTGTCGTCATCTCGTAATCCCGTTTGGCGCGTCAGGCCGCGCTCGCGCGGCGGGGCCGCCGCCAGCGCCATGTGTGATCGGCGCTCGGCCTTGGCAAGCGGCGAGGCGCCGTCATCTGCGGGAGCGCGGCCGCGCAGCCAAGCCGGCCGCGCTCCGGCCGCGTCATTTTTGCGAGACGGGGGTGAGGCTGCCGCCGCTGACGTCGGTTCCGTTGAGGCCGATTTGGTTGTCTTGGTAGGAATCGACCGTCCCGCCCGACAGGCTGACGCCGATCGTGTTGCCGGTCACCAGCGATTGGGTCAATTGGATCACGCCCGAGGCGCCGGCCAACAACCCGACCGCGTTGACGCTCGCCGTCGTGTTGCCGATCGACACGACCGCTCCCGATCCCGCGATGATCCCGTCCTGCGAACTGCCCGAGGCGACGCTGTTGGTGATGCTGACATTGACCGTCGCTCCGCCGCCGCCATTGATCGCGATCCCTTTCGGATTGCCGCTCGCCGCGACATGATCGATGACGCCTTGGGCCGTGCCCGAGCCGCTCGGCAGAACATAGACGCCGCGATGGGCATTGTCCTCCACCACGCTGTTGGAGATGCGAAACTGAGTCGCGCCGCTCGGCGTGATGTCGATGGCGTCGCCGGTGAAGTCGCGGACGACGCAATTGTCGATCTCAAGCGCGCCGGCGCTGGTCAGCGAGATGCCGGTCGCGCCGCTCTGCAGGCCCTCGACGGTCAGGCCGCGCAGCGCGACCACATCGTTCGGTCCGGCGGCGATGGCGATCGCCGTCCCGCCATTGCTCGCCGCGATTCCTGCCTCGACGCCGCCCGGATTGACGATGCTGACCGACTGCGTGATCGTCATCGCGCCATAGCCGGCCGTGTCGAGCACGTCGATTTCGCCATGCGCCGCCGTCTGGGTCAGCGCATAGGCGAATGTCCGGCAGGGCGCGGCCAAGCCGCAGCCGCCGCTGTCCGTACCTGTCGAAGAGACGAAAGTGCGCGGCGAACCTTGCGCCTGCGCCGGCGAGGCGGCGAGGCCGAATGCGGTCAGCGTCGCGGCAAGACCGATAATCGATCTGATTTTGCTCATGGAGCCCCCTTGTTCGTCAGTGTGCCTTCGCAAGATCATCGTTTCGCCATGTCGGAGGGAGCGCCGCCGCGCGTGAAGCTGGCGCCGACGCTGGTCAGGCCGCCGCTGACGTCGGCGCTCGCGTTGCCGCCGATCGCGTTGTCGCCGAAACTGTCGACGAGCCCGCCGCCGACCACGACGCCGTAATTGTTCGCCGTCGCCGCCGACCGGCCGAGTTCGACGATCCCGCCGCTCCCCGATTGATAGAAGCCGATCAGATTGTCGCTCGCCGCCACCCGCCGCGCCGCCAGCGCGCTCAAAGCCGAGCCGCTGAACGAATAGAGCCCATAATGGCCGTCGCCCGACGCGACGCTGTTCGAAACGGCAACGAAGACCGCGCCGCCCGTCGCATTGTCGCCGGCGACCGCGATCCCGTCATTGCCGTTGTCGTTCGCCGTCACATGGTCGAGCACGCCCTTGGCCGAACCCGACCCTTGCGGCCTAACCAGTACCCCGTCCTGGCCATTGTCGATCGCCACGACATTCGACAACCGGAACAGCGTTGATCCGCTCGGCGTCAGCGCGATCGCGTCGCCGGCAAAGTCCCTGACCACGCAATCGTCCATCTCCAGCGTTCCGCCGCTGGTCAGCAGCACGCCGTTCTCGCCGCTCTTCAACCCTTCGATCGTCAGGCCGCGCAACGCGACCACGTCGTTCGGCCCGGCTGCGATGGTCAGCGCCGTCGCGCCGCTATTCGCCGCCACGCCCGCCTCGACGCCGCCCGGATTGACGATGCTGACCGATTGCGTGATCGTCGCCGCGCCATAGCCCGCCGTGTCGAGCACGTCGATCTCGCCATGCGGGACCGTCTGGCTGAGCGCATAGGCGAAGCTCCGGCACGGCGCCGCCCGCGCGCAATTGCCGCTATCCGTCCCTTTCGACGAGACGAAGGTGCGCGCCTGCGGCAGGCCGCTCGCCGAACTCGCCACGACCAGCGTCGCTGGCGCATTGGCGTCGCCGGCGCCGTTGGTCGTGTTGGTGAAGGCGATGCTCTGGCTATACGTGCTCGCCGGCAGGCCGTTCGCGTTGGCGTTGACCGAGAAGGTCACCGTCGCCGGCGTCGTCCCCGACGTCGCCGACGGCGTCAGCCAGGAAGGTACGTTCGAGACCGAGA
>Ga0209062_1002610_pt1 | contig 23469 bp, 36 predicted proteins | sample Coa_R2_2_FD_187158 | JGI IMG/M metagenome (GOLD analysis project Ga0209062, IMG submission 187158) | Surface soil microbial communities from Centralia Pennsylvania, which are recovering from an underground coalmine fire - Coalmine... | ecosystem: Environmental > Terrestrial > Soil > Unclassified... | reverse complement strand
TGGCGGAGCGCTGGGCCATGGGCAAGCGCATCCGCGACGTGGCGGAAGCTCCCGATGGCTCGCTCTGGCTGCTGGAAGACGCCAATCCCGGCGCGCTCATCCATGTGACGCCCAAGTCCTGATTGCGTTGGAGGACTTTTTTCGCGTTCTCCAATTGGACAGGAGAGCGGCCAAGTCGCTTTTTGTCGCCAGAGAAATCTCGTGGTTTGCTCCCAAGTGGCGAATGCCTAGGTCCAAGGCTTCACGATAAAGCGATTGCCGCCTTGCTGAAGGGCCTCGATCTCGCAGCTTTAGCCTCTCGCCCGCAACATTGGCGTCGTAGAGTCACGACTTCCGGCGGGCGACGAAGTTCAAGGCGGCTGAATTCATGCAATAGCGCAGATGCGTCGGCGGAGGCCCATCGTCAAAGACGTGTCCCAGGTGAGCATCGCAACGGGTGCACAGCACTTCTTCGCGAATCATACCGTGCGACGTGTCGCGCCGCACGGCGACGTTCTCCTTGGCGATTGGCTGCCAGAAACTCGGCCAGCCGGTGCCGGACTCGAACTTGGTTTTGGAATCGAAAAGCGCTGTGTCGCAGCAGATGCAGCGGTATAGCCCGTCGGCATGATTGTTAAGGTACTTGCCCGTACCGGGAAATTCCGTGCCCGCCTCGCGAGTGATTTCGAACTGCTCTTTGGAAAGTTGCTTCTTCCATTCCGCGACGGGCTTTTCGATTTTATCGACGTCCACAACACCGATTCGCACGCCCATCGCATCGAATTCGATGATGCGCACGGTTTTCTTAGCCGCAGTTGCCGCGAACGAAGCTTTAAGCAGGAACCCAGCCGGAACCCCGCCTCCCAAGAGCTTTAGGAAGCGTCTCCGCGGACTGGCTGCCGAATAAGATGCTGACATCACTTTTCTCCCTTCGCTAAATTTGGAAACTGCGCACGGAAATTCGCCAGCTTAGGAATGTCGAAACGTTCGACGTAGGGTCTGTTTGTGCAGACGCGGAGACCTTGCTGACAATGCAGTACATAGTCCTGGTGATAATCTTCCGCTTCATAGAAGGCCTGGAGCGGCGCGATTTTGGTCACGATCGGCTTTGGAAAAGCTTTCGCAGCGGTGAGCTGCTGGATATAGGCCTTCGCAACGCGCCTTTGTTCCTCGGAGGTATAGAAGATCTCAGACCTATATTGCGTGCCTTCGTCTGGATCCTGGCGGTTCAACTGTGTCGGATCGTGCACCGAGAAGTAGATCTTCAGCAACTGTCCGAAAGAAACCTGCGATGGGTCAAAGGTGATCTGAACGGACTCCGCATGTCCGGTCGTCCCGGTACTGACGATTTCATAATGGGCGGTAGCCTTGCTTCCACCTGCATAACCGGAGACTGCGTTCGACACGCCTTTCACCGCGTCAAACACGGCTTCGATGCCCCAAAAGCAGCCGCCTGCGAAGACCGCCGTCTCAAGCTTGGCGCCGGACGATTTTTCGTCCACCGCCGGATTGGGCAAAATCGCGGCGCTCAGGGTGGAAATTGCGATAGCCCCCATTGAGGCCGCCCGCAACGCAATCCGCGCCATTGATAGAGTCGCGCTTGGCATTGGAAACCTCCTCTGGTACACGATATCATAAGATCGGTGTGTATACGATACACATCGTATTTTATGAATTACAGTCGGCCGCAATTGGAAAATTCATGGCGCTCCTCGTTCTCGCATTTTTAGGTGGCGTTCTAACCATCGTCAGCCCCTGCATTCTACCGGTGGTTCCCTTTGTCTTCGCAAAGGCGGATCAACCTTTCCGGAGAAGCGGGCTTCCTCTCCTTATCGGTATGGCGTTCACCTTCGCGGGCCTCGGCGCTGTGGCGACGGCAGGGGGCGGCTGGATTGTGCGCGCCAACCAATGGGGACGCATTGCGGCCATGGCGCTGTTGGCGACCTTCGGCCTCTTGCTCCTTTGGGAGGGGCTGGCAATCCAGCTTTCTCGTCCGCTGGTCCGGTGGGGAAGCCGCCTATCCGCACAGGAAAAAATTCGCGCTAATTCGAGCGTCTTCCGATCCCTCTTTGTTGGGATCGCCACGGGGTTGCTTTGGGCGCCGTGCGCGGGGCCGATTCTCGGCTTGATTCTTACTGGGGCCGCTGTAGAGGGAGCCGGTTCGCGTACGGTGTTTTTGTTGCTCGGGTATGGGCTAGGAGCCGCCACATCCCTCGCCGTGGCCCTTCTGGCCGGCGGACGCGTTCTAAGCGCCCTTAAACGCTCCCTCGCTGCTGAGGCCTGGATGCGGCGGGCTTTGGGCGCGGCGGTGTTGGCCGGCGTGGCAGTGGTCGCATTAGGTCTTGACCGAGGTTTGTTGACCCGGATATCGCTGGCCAGCTCATCGGGGCTAGAACAATCGCTGGTGGACCGCTTCCAGCCTAAAAAAAATGAAGCGCCTGCCATGATGATGATGTCTTCCACGGCTGCCGGAAAAGCTGGGGGGCCGGAAATGCTGCCCGATCTTTCGGGTGCCGCCGCATGGCTCAATTCGCGTCCTCTAAACCGAGACGCATTGGAGGGACACGTTGTTCTGGTCGATTTTTGGACCTATTCCTGCATTAACTGTCTGCGAACGCTCCCGTATATGCGAGCATGGGCGGATCGATATAAGGACGCCGGCCTCATTGTTCTTGGCGTTCATACTCCTGAGTTCGCCTTCGAAAAAGATCCCGGCAATGTGCGGCGCGCGGTGAAGGAGTTCCACATCGCCTATCCCGTCCTGCTCGACAACGATTATGTAATCTGGAGGGCGTTCGGCAATCAATTCTGGCCCGCGGATTATCTCATCGACGCAATGGGTCGCGTCCGTTATCGCCACTTCGGGGAGGGAAAATACGACGAGACTGAGAATCATATCCAGCAGTTGCTTGAAGAGAGTCATCCGCAACTGTCGTTCAGCGGCGATACTAAGGTCACGGGAGCCGGAGCGGAGGCGGCGCCCGATAGCGACGTTCAATCGCCCGAGACGTACGTGGGTTACGAGCGCGCGGACAGCTTTCTGTCTCCAGGCGGCCTGCGGCACGACGCCGCGCATATTTACGTCATCCCGCCGCATTTAGAGCTTAATCAGTGGGCCTTTTCGGGCGACTGGACGGACGGCGCTCAAGCGGCATCGCTTAACTCTGCTCCCGGCAAGATCATTTTCCGTTTCCATGCGCGGGACCTTCATCTTGTCTTGGGACCCGCTCCCGGCGGAAAACCGGTCCGTTATCGCGTAAAGATCGATGGGAAAGCGCCGAGGGAGAGCCACGGAGTAGATTCTGATCCCGGCGGGAACGGGACGGTTTTCGAGCATCGGCTATATCAACTCATCCGGCAGAAAGACCCCGTGGACGATCGCACGTTTGAAATCGAATTTCTCGATCCGGGCGTACAAGCGTTTGCATTTACCTTCGGCTAGAAGTTCGCGGCCGCTCACAGGTGCTTTGTTTCTGTAGGAGCGTGCGTGGAAAGGGCGCGCTTTTGAAAAGCCGGGCAAGGCTCGGCTAATGGAGCGGGCGGTCACGCGATCGTCAGCGCAAGGTTGTCCGGCCTTCGTAGGCGTCCAACACGCATTGAATCCGGTCGCACATCACCATTTCGCCCTGGTCAAGCCACACGGCCCGGTCGCACAAATCCAACAGGAGTTGTGGATTGTGCGAGACACACAGAAAGGTCTTACCGGCTCGGCGGAATTCGCGGATCCGAGCGTAGCTTTTAGCCTGAAAATCCAAATCTCCGACGGCGATAACCTCGTCGATGATAAGGACGTCCGGATCGACATTCACGGCTACAGAGAACGCCAGGCGCATAATCATTCCGCTTGAATAGGTGCGGAGGGGCTCGTCGATGAAGTCGCGGATGCCGGCGAATTCCACGATATCGTCCAACATATAGGCGGTCTGGCGCTGGCTGAATCCAAGCAGCGAAGCGTTCAGGTATACGTTCTCTAAGCCGGTTAGATCCGGATGAAAACCGGATCCAAGCTCTAGCAACGCCGCCGCTCGGCCGTTCATCTTGACGCTGCCTTTGTCCGGCTGCGCCAAACCTGTGACGATGGACAGAAGCGTGCTCTTGCCAGCGCCGTTGGCGCCAATCACCGCCAGTCCTTCACCTTTGGCCACCTGAAAAGAAACGCCCTTCAGAGCGTCGAACTGGGTGGCATCGCCCTTGCCAAACCAAGACGCCAGATGCTGGCGCAGCAGCTTTTGGTGAGTGTGCAGCCGAAAGGTCTTCCAAACATTTTCACAGACCACGGCTGAAGAAGTTTCCTTCATGTTTACAGGTGATTATAAAAGCCGGACTTCATGCGCCGGAAAGTCAAAAAGCCCGTGGCTAGCGAGAAGACGGAGACGATCGCCAACTTGAACAGCAAGACTCGAGAGGGAGCCTTGGCATCCAGCACGATTTCTCGCATGGCCAGCACCAGAGCCGCGACCGGGTTGTACTGGTATAGGTCCTTGAATTGCACTGGAATCATAGAGAAGGGATAAAAAATGGGAACCAACCAAAATAGGACAAGATTGGCTGACTCGACGAAGTAGCGCGTATCGCGCACGTAGACGTTTAATGCAGAGAACAGCAGCGCCATCCCGCAGATCGTGGCGAGCTCCAGCATCCAGATCAGGGGCAGAAACAGCCAATAGATGTTCAGGCGCACGCCGGTGGTCACCACGATGACCAATAACAGAGCGATCTGAATCCCCAGGTGAAGACAGTTCGAAAACACGCTCGTGATAGGAATGACTTCGCGGGGCACGGCGACTCGCTTGATCAGGCCTGCGTTATCCACAAGCGATGTCGTGCCGCTCAGCCAGGCCGTCGCGAAGAAGTTAAAGGGAACAATACCGCAAAGGAGAAAAACAGCCCAATGCGGCGTCGTGCTTTTAAAGATCCTGGTGAACACGAATGTGTACACCACTAACATCACGAGCGGGTTCAACAAAGACCAGAGCATGCCGAGCGACATGTTTCGATACCGGACACGAAAATCCTTCAGTATCAGGTTCTTCAGCAAAAACGGGTAGTCCCCCCGCCACATGCCCTTACTCTCCCCGGGCGCTTGCGTGAACTGTGCGCTCGCTACTGGCTGTTAAGAATACTTAAGTATTGTATCCGCTCTGTCGCCCGGCTTGCAACGTGCGGGATTGTCCACTCGTTGAACCGAAAAGGCTACAGACCGGGCTTCAATTTCGAGGACGATGGGCAAAGGGAGACCGCGGCCCGCGCGGCTTCCGGCTGGGCTGAAGAAGCCGGCGGCATGCTCCATATGCCTCCCGCGTACGCGGCGGCCGGAAACGCCGCAGAAATTCGGTAGTACAATTTTGCAGGTAGTCGGATCGTAAGGAGAGAACCATCCGAATGATATCCACAAATCCTAAAAATAGATGGCAAGCGACGCTCCATTCAGCCTTGCGTGGATCTGGCGTAATGCTGACCATACTTTGCTCATTTGCAAAGCTGCAGGCTCAGCCGCCCGCGGGCGCAGGACGAGTTCCGCCGGGCGAGGCGCTATTTACATCGGCCCAAGCAGTCGCGGGAAAGGCGGCGTACCAGCGGAACTGCGCCAACTGCCACGGGGCGAGCGTCGATGACAGCGACTCCGCTCCTCCACTCCGCGGCTCCGCTTTTCTTGCTAAACACGCCGGGAAGCCCGCGGCGGATTTGTTCACGTATGTGAGCACGAAGATGCCGTTGGGAAACCCTGGAAGCCTGAGCGGCGCTGAGTATGCTCAGATCATCGCCTACGTGCTTCAGCAGAATGGCTATGCGACGGGACGAAGGGAGTTCGCATCGGAGGCAGCGGCGCTCGCTTCCGTGACAATCCCCGCGCCGCCAGGAGCGCGTGGCGGAGGCGGAGGCGGCGCTCTATCGCCTAACGCAAAGTTGCCTCCGGCGCCGAGGAGGCCGAATCCACTGGACAAAATCCCTCCCGTCAGCGACGCTTTGTTGCAGAACCCGCCAGCTGGCGAGTGGCTAACGTGGCGCCGCGGGTTCAATTACGAGGGATTCAGCCCGCTGAAGCAGATTACGAAATCGAACGTAAACAATCTGCGGGTCGCGTGGACTTGGCCGCTTTCACCCGGCTCCAATGAAGCTACGCCCCTGGTGCATGACGGCGTGATGTTCCTCCACAGCCCCGGCGACAAACTTGAAGCGCTCGATGCGGCGACGGGCGATCTGCTGTGGCAGTACGCTCGAATTTTGCCTCCCGGCGTGAACGCAAGCAACAAGCGCAACATCTCGATTTACGGGAACAAGGTTTATATGGGGACTTCCGACATCCATGTTGTGGCGCTCGACGTGAAAACCGGCAGGGTCGTATGGGACCAGCCGTTGACTGAAGAAAGAGGCTTTACGCTAACGGGCGGTCCCCTCGTCGCCAAAGGCAAGGTGATGATCGGAACTGGAGGCCGGGTCGGCGGTAAGAATTACATCGTTGCCCTAGATGCCGAAACCGGCAATTTCGCGTGGCGATTCAACACGATCGCGCAGCCTGGCGAGCCAGGGGGCGATACGTGGAACGATCACACGGCAGAAGAACGCAACGGCGGCTCGGTGTGGATCGCGGGGAGTTACGATTCGGCGCTCAATCTTGCATTTTTCGGAGTGGGACAGACCTATGACACGGCATTGCTCGCCAAGCCCGCGAGGCCGGGCGCCAAAACCGACGGTTTGTACACGGACTGCACGCTGGCCATTAATCCCGATACCGGCAAGCTTGTGTGGTATTACCAGCACTTGCCGAACGATCAGTGGGACCTCGACTGGGTGTTTGAACGCCAGATCGTGCGAATGCCGGTTAAGGGCGTGGTTCGCCCGGTGATCTTGACTTCAGGCAAGCAGGCGACCTATGACGTTCTGGATGCGGAAACGGGAAAGTGGATCTACTCGAAGGACCTTGGCCTACAAAATATCGTTTCATCGATCGATCCCATCACCGGCAAGAAAACCATCAATCCGCAAACCCTGCCCGGAGACGGGCAGACGCACTTTGTTTGCCCCCATGTCGACGGCGCCAAGAGCTGGCTTCCGGGCTCTTATAATCCGGACACGAAGATTCTGTATGTACCACTGGTTGAGGCTTGCAACGATCTGATGCCGGTGACCGAGGGAGGAGGCCGAGGCCTCTTGTCGACGGGCGTCCGGCCAGCCGTGCGGCCTCGTCCGGATTCGGACGGCAAATACGGCCGCGTGGAAGCGATCAATATGGCGACGCGCGAAGTTGTGTGGACCGAGCGCCATCGCGCGCCTGTATCAAGCGGCGCTCTGGACACCGCGGGAGGAGTGATTTTCAACGGCTCGATCGACCGGTTCTTCCGCGCTTACGATGACCAGACGGGCAAGCTGCTATGGGAGACGCGGGTCAGCGACGTGCCAAGCGATGCACCCATCTCATATACAGCAAACGGAAAGCAATATATCGCGATCGGCGTGGGCGGCGGAGGCGCGCAAGCAACAGGGTTCGCGGCGCTAACCCCGGAAATCCAGAACCTAGAACGTTCACCCGCGGTGTGGGTTTTCCAGTTGCCGTAATTGGAGTTTTCTGCCAAGCGCGGCAAGAAGGGGCAGGATAAGGCGAAAAAGCCGAGGAAATATGGCTCAACTTTGACGCCAGAGCGTCTCGCTTGAAAGAGATTCTATCCTGCCAGCGCCGCGAGGCGGCTATTCTTTGCCTTCCTCGTCCTCTTCCTTGCCCTGCTGCATGGCTTTCATACGCTCCTCGCGGCGCTTGGCGCGCTCGGCGGCGCGCTTGACGAGCTCGCTGCCGACCAGTTCGACCATGGCCTGCTCGGCTCCGTCGCCTTTGCGCCAGCCCAATCGAACCACGCGGGTGTAGCCGCCCTTGCGCTGACCGAAGCGCGTGCCGAGCTTGTCGAAGAGTTTTTTCACGGCGGCCGGAGTTTCGAGGTAAGCGGCCGCTTGCCGGCGCGCATGGAGATTGTCGCGCTTGGCTAGCGTGATCATCTTTTCCACAAGCGGTCTCACGGCCTTGGCTTTAGGAACGGTGGTGACCACGCGCTCTTGTTCGATGACACTTGTAACCAAGCCCTTAAGGAGAGACCGCCGCGCACCGATATCCCGTTTAAGTTTGTAACCTCCTCTTCTGTGCCTCATGCCACGACCTCACCGGTGTCTTCATCCCTCTCTTCGTCTTGACCGATGTCAGCCTCGGACTCCGCTCCGAACGAGGACTCGGAAGCGGCGCCAGCCGGAGCGCCCGCGGGAGATACGAGCCGGCCCTGTGAGTCGAACTTCATCCCGAAGGAAAGGCCCAGGCCGCTCAAGATCTCCTTAATCTCGTTGAGCGATTTGCGGCCGAAATTCTTGGTGCGAAGCATCTCCGCTTCGGTCTTCTGCACCAAGTCCCCGATAGTTTGGATGTTGGCGTTCTTGAGGCAATTGTAGGAGCGGACGCTCAGCTCCAATTCCTCGACGGAGCGATTGAGCACCTCGTTCATCTGCGAGAGGGCGCGCTCGGCGGGCTCCTCGGCCGCTTCCGGCAGCTCTTCAAAATTGATGAAGATAGCCATGTGATCCTTAAGAAGCTTGGCGGCCTGGCCGATAGCGTCGGCGGGCGAGATCGCTCCGTTGGTCCAGACTTCGATGGTGAGCTTGTCGTAATCCGTCATCTGCCCGAGGCGCGCCGCCTCCACGTTGAAATTCACCTTTCGGACGGGAGAGTGGACGGAATCGATCGGAATATATCCGACCGGCAGGTCCTCGTCGTTGTTGCGATCCGCGGCGACGTAGCCACGGCCCGACTTTAAGCGCATCTCGATGTTTAGCTTGCCGCCTTCGCCTACAGTGGCAATATGCATGTTGCGGTCGAGCACTTCGATGTCCGGGTCCGTCTCGATCATCCCGCTGAGAACCTCGCCCGCTCCGTTGGAGCGAAGACGCGCCGTGCGCACGCCTTCTCCTATCATCTTGAACGGGATCTGTTTGAGGTTCAGGATGATATCGGTGGCGTCCTCGACGACGCCGGGAATAGGACTGAATTCATGGGCGACGCCATCGATGCGCACCGCGGTGATGGCCGCGCCTTCAATGGAGCTCAGCAGCACGCGCCGAAGACCGGTCCCGATGGTCGAGCCGAATCCGCGCTCGAACGGCTGCGCCGTGAACATTCCGTAGCGGTCATTCAGCGTTTCCGTGTTGGCTACCAGCCTTTTGGGTTTCTGGAATCCTTTAAACATAGCGTCCTCTCGTCTCGCCTACTTCGAATACAATTCCACGATCAATTGTTCGTTCAACTGAATCTGGACCAAGTCTTCGCGCTTAGGTTGGCCCAGCACGCGCGCGCGCAGGTTTTCACGGTCAACCTCCAGCCAGTTGGGGCTGGGGGCATGCGCGGTGGCGTCCCGCGCGTGCAGAATGGTGGGGTTGTGCTTGCTTCCTTCGCGCACTTCGATCACATCATCCGGTCTCACCGTATACGAGGGGATATTCACACGGCGGCCATTCACGTTGATGTGGCCGTGCCGCACTAGCTGCCGGCATTGCGCCCGGGAAGTTCCGAAGCCCATCCGGTACAGGACGGAATCAAGCCGACGCTCCAGCATATTCAAAAGATTTTCGCCGGTGATGCCCTTCATGACGCTGGCCTTTTCAAACAAGTTGCGGAACTGGCCCTCCAGCAACTGGTAATAGCGTCTTCCCTTTTGTTTTTCGCGGAGTTGCAGGCCGAAGTTCACTAGCTTCGGCTTGCGGTCCTTGCCATGTTGCCCTGGAGGGAAGTTGCGCTTTTCGATGGCGCACTTCTCGCTGTAGCAACGTTCGCCCTTTAAGAATAACTTCATGCCCTCGCGCCGGCAGAGCCGGCAAACCGGGCCAGTGTATCGAGCCAAATCAAACCTCCCTTCGTTCACTCCTTGCACGCACAACGCATTGGCTGTGCGCCCAGGTCAGGTGCAGTTTACGGCGCAATCCGCCTTCATCCTGCTTTCGCCCAAGCCGCCCCCCACGCGGCTCGGTTAAACTCTTCGCTTCTTCGGCGGCCGGCAGCCGTTGTGGGGAATCGGCGTCCGGTCCTTAATCGAACGAACTTCCAAACCGGCCGTGGCTAGCGCTCGCACTGCCGATTCCCGGCCCGCGCCAGGACCGGCGACGCTGACATCCACGCTCCGCAAGCCCGACTCCTTGGCCTTGTTAGCGGCCGTGAGCGACGCCTGTTGCGCGGCGAACGGAGTCCCCTTGCGCGATCCACGAAAACCCAGCGAGCCCGAACTCGACCAGGCGATCACGTTGCCCATTGGATCGGTGACCGTAACGATGGTGTTGTTGAACGACGCCTGCACGTGGACCAAACCCACAGGGACGTTCTTCTTTTCCTTCTTTTTGAACGTCTTCTTTTTTCCGGGCTTCGCTGGAGCTTTTGCCATGTTGATCTCCTATGTCTTGCCTAGGTTTTGGCCGTCGCCTTCTTCTTGTTCGCGACCGTGCCGCGCCGCGGGCCCTTGCGCGTGCGTGCGTTGGTGTGCGTGCGCTGGCCACGAACCGGCAGGCCACGGCGATGCCGCAGTCCGCGATAGGCGCCCATCTCGATTAGCCGTTTGACGTTCATCGAGAGTTCCTTGCGCAGGTCGCCCTCGACGGCGCCTTCGGCCTCCAAAATCTGGCGGATCCGATTCACTTCATCCTCGCTGAGATCCGCGACTTTTTTATCGGGATTGACGCCCGCCCGGTGGCACAATGACTTGCTGCGGGTGCGACCAATGCCGTAAATGTAGGTGAGACCGATCTCGGTCCGCTTCTTCGCTGGTAAATCCACGCCTGCCAAACGCGCCATAAACTTCTCCTGTTAACCTTGCCTCTGCTTGTGCTTGGGGTTCACGCAAATGACGCGGACCACGCCGCGGCGATGAACCAGCTTGCATTTATCGCACAGCTTCTTGACCGACGCTCTTACTTTCATTAGGATCTCCTCACGGTCTCGTCAGCACCCACGGCCCATTCGCCGTGATGGCCACAGTATGCTCGAAATGGGCTGAATACTTTCCGTCTTCCGTCACTGCGGTCCATTTATCCGGCTTGACGCGGCTCCCCGGACTGCCGGCATTCACCATCGGCTCGATGGCTAACACCATGCCTTCCTTCAATCTCGGATTCTCGCTGCGGCGGTCCACATAATTGGGAATCTGCGGTTCCTCATGCATATGAGTGCCAATGCCGTGCCCTACAAACTCGCGGACGATAGAAAACCCGTTGGCGATCACGTGGCGTTCCACCGTGCCGCAAATGTCGAAAAGCCGGTTGCCTGGCCTGGCCTTGTCGATCGCCAGCTCCAGCGACTCGCGGGTGACGTCCATCAACCGGCGCGCCTCATCGGAAATTCCACCCACGCCGACCGTCACGGCCGAATCGCCGTAATATCCGTTCAACTGCACGCCCGTGTCGATGGAGACGATATCGCCCGCCTTTAGCACTCTCTTCTGAGAAGGCATGCCATGGACGATTTCATCGTTTACCGACGTGCACAAGACAAAGGGAAACTTGGCGCCGGCGTTGGGCGCTTGATAGCCCTTGAAAGCCGGACGCGCCCCCGCCTCCGCCATCATCTTGGCGGCGGCGACCTCCAAATCGTATGTGGAGACTCCTTCGGCCACCATGCTCTTTAGCTTCTCCAGAATCTTCCAAACCAAAAGGCCGGCCGCGCGCATTTTCTCCAATTCAGCCATACTCTTACGCACGATCATCCGTAATTTCCCGAACCCGTTTTTGAATCTCCGACGCAATTGCTTGCGGCGTTCCGGTTCCCTCTACTTCCACGATTCCATAGCCGAACTGTTTTAAACAGTCCAATACCGGCGCGGTTTGGGCATCGTAGGCGCGCAACCTCTCCCGCACCACCTCGGGGCGGTCGTCGTCGCGGATCTGCAACTTCGAGCCGTCATAATCGCACACTTCCGAGACCGTGGGAGCGTTGGATCTCACGCTATACAGCGCGCCGCAAGTGGGGCATTGCCGCCTTCCGGCAATCCGACTAATAACTACATTATAGTCCACTTTCAAATGAACTACCACCGGCCTTATGGACCTCTCCGCCAGGAGCCCCGCCAGCAGCCTGGCCTGGTTCACGGTCCGGGGAAATCCATCGAGGATGAATCCCTTTTCGCAATCGGCCGACTCAATCCGACGCTCCACCATTTGGTTCACGGTTTCGTCCGGAACCAAAGCGCCAGACTCCATAATGGCGCTGACTTGCTTGCCCAACTCGTCGTCCGCCGCCAGGTGCGCGCGGAGCATATCTCCGGTTGAGATATGCGCCAACCCCAAAGATTGGCTCAAGATTTTCGCCTGAGTTCCTTTCCCCGAGCCGGGCGGCCCGAAGAGGATGAGGCAAGATTTAGCGCTCTGGCAAAGCGGGGCGCGCACCGTCGTGTCCACGTGGACGGAATCAGAACGTGCTGCGGCGGCCCCGGATGCGGCCCGCCCTCGGAGTGAAACCTTCATAATGGCGCATAATGAGTTGCGCTTCGATTTGATTAACGGTGTCCATCGCCACGCCCACCACGATCAGCAACGACGTTCCGCCGAAATAGAAATTCACTCCCAGACCGTCCAGCAGCCAACGCGGGAAGTGAGCGTCGATAAAATTCCCAACCAGCGGCAAGCGTTGAAGGGCGATGCCGCCGATCATGATCTGCGGAATCAGCGAGAGGACTGACAGGTATAGGCCGCCCACGACCGTAATTTTGGTCAAGATTTTGTTCATGTATTCGGCGGTGTTCTTGCCCGGCCGGATGCCCGGAATAAAGCCGCCATATTTACGCATGTTGTCGGCGGCTTCGTTGGGATTGAAAATGATGGAGACATAGAAAAAGCAGAAGAAAATGATCAGGACCACATACATCAGGTAGTACAGCGGCTGGCGCGATCCCAAGGCCCCTAACAGGTTCGATAGGAAGGGTGAATTCTTGACGAAATCGATGTTCAGAAAGGTTTGCGGAAACGCGAGCAGCGAGCTGGCGAAGATCACCGGGATCACGCCTCCGGCGTTGACCTTCAGCGGAAGGTGGGTAGACTGTCCGCCCATCATACGCCGGCCCATGACGCGCTTGGCGTATTGGACCGGGATGCGGCGCTCGCCGCGCTCCACCAAGACGATGAACGCCACCACCGCGACCATCATTGAGAGAATTACAATGATGTGGGCCACACCCCAGTCGCCGTTCTGAAGCTTCATGACGATTTCTTCGATCGCGCGCGGAAGTCCCACCACAATGCCGGTAAAAATGATGAGCGACATGCCGTTGCCGATGCCCCGGTCGGTGATCTGCTCGCCTAACCACATAATGAAGGCCGTGCCGGTGGTGAGGCTGGTGACGGTCAAAACAATAAAGCCAAAGCCGGGATTGGTGACAAAGCCCTGTCCGGAGTTCTGGAGCAGCGTGGCGATGCCGAAGCTCTGCATGAGGGCCAGAATCACGGTAAGATAGCGGGTCCACTGGGTGATCTTGCGGCGGCCGAGCTCGCCTTCCTTCTGCAATTTCTCCAGTGTCGGCACGACCACCGTGAGCAACTGCAAAATGATGGACGCCGTGATATACGGCATGATGCCCAAGGCGAAAATGGTGAACCGGCGGAACGTTCCGCCGCTGAACAGGTCGATGAAGCCGAACAAGGTGCCCGAGTTCTGCTGGAAAAATTCGTTCAGCCGAACCGTGTCCACGCCAGGCGTGGGAATAAAGGCGCCTAGCCTGTACACGGCCAGCAAGCCCAGCGTGAACAACAGCCGTTTGCGCAGATCCGGAACCCGAAATACATTCGCTAGGGCTTCTAAGAACTTCATAGATCCTCTTTATCACAGGCGCACAGCGCCATCGCTACGCGCTTCCTACTTGTCGGCTCCCTCGCGGCGGGCCGGCCGCGCGATCACCTCCGCGGCGCCTCCGGCAGCTTCAATCTTCTTCTTGGCCGACTCGGAAAATACGTGCGCCTTAACGGCGATCTTCCGCGTCAGCTCGCCGGCTCCCAGAACCTTGAGCCCGTCTTTCAGCTTGCGGATCGCGCCCAACTCCATCAGCCGCGCCGGCTCGAAGCTGTCGCCTTCCAACTTTTCGAGCTTGCCGACATTCAAAATCGCGTAGTCCTTGCGGAAGATGTTGGTGAATCCACGCTTGGGCAAGCGGCGGTGCAGCGGCATCTGACCGCCTTCGAAACCGCGCATGCGGGAATAGCCCGAAATCGACTTGGCGCCCTTGGCTCCGCGGCCGGAGTACTTGCCGCGTCCAGTTCCCATGCCTTGCCCGATACGCTGTTTTTTTTGCTTCTGGCCGGCGGGCGGCTTCAATTGACTGAGATTCATCGCGGAGTCCCCTTTACCCGTACGTCGCCTTCGGCAAGCTCCAAAAGGTGCGGGATCTTCTTCACCATGCCGCGGAATCCCGGCGTGTCCGGGCGCTCCACCACCTGATTGATTTTCTTAAGCCCAAGCGCTCGCACAATGACCTTATGTTTTTCGGGCGTGCAAATGGGACTCCGCACGAGCTTGATTTTAATCGTTCCAGCCATGAGCTTATCCTACTTTCTCCGTAGCGAGACCGCGCAGATCGGCGATTTCGGTCTTGTCGCGCAATTGCTCCAGCGCGTCAATGGTGGCCTTCACCACATTGTGAGGATTGTGAGAGCCAATCGACTTAGTAAGGACATTGGGAATGCCCACTGACTGAATCACCGCCCGCACCGGTCCGCCCGCGATCACGCCCGTGCCTTCGGGAGCGGGCTTGAGCAGCACCCGTCCGCTGCCGAAAGTCCCCAGCACCGGATGCTGAATCGTCGTAGCCAGGACGTGAATCTTGCGCAGATTTTTTTTTGCCGCTTCGATTCCCTTCTTGATGGCGGCCGGCACTTCCTTAGCCTTGCCGGTCCCATAGCCGACGATCTTCGCGCCGGGATCGCCGACGACCACGAGCGCGGAAAAACTTAGATTCTTTCCGCCTTTCACCACTTTGGTGACGCGGTTGATGGAAACCACGTTCTCTTTCAGGTTGAGATTTCCCGCTTCAATGCGTTTGCCTGTCGCAGCCATCAAAACTCCAATCCCGCTTCCCGGGCGGCGTCCGCTAAAGCCTTCACTCGCCCGTGATACAGATAACCGCCGCGATCGAACACCACGGCCTTAATGCCCTTCTCTTTGGCGCGCTCGGCCACCAGCTTGCCGATGGATTTCGCGCCGGCCACATTGCCGCCGCTTGCGCCCTTGTTTTCAGCCGACGAGGCCGAAACGAGCGTATGCCCCCGGTCGTCGTCGATGACTTGGGCGTAGATGTGCTTCAAACTGCGGAAGACCGCGAGCCTGGGCCGCTCTGGAGTCCCCCGCACTCGGCGACGCAGCCGCTTGTGAATCCGCTGCCGCTTTTGATCTTTGGATTCGTGCGCCATACTACTTGCCTCCCGAGGCGCCGGTCTTACCCACTTTCTTCCGCAAGACTTCGTCGGCGTAACGAATTCCCTTGTTTTTGTACGGATCGGGCGGGCGCAGGGCGCGCATATTCGCGGCCACCTGTCCGAGCAACTGGCGGTCCGGGCCAGTAAGAATTAACGGCGTTAGCGGCGGATTTCCGATCGGCTTTTCCACCTTCAACTCGACTCCATCCGGCAGGTAAAACTCGATGGGATGGGAATAACCTAGGGAGAACGTTGCGATACGGCCCTTGACTTCACACCGGTAGCCGATTCCGAGAATCTGCAACTCCCGCGTAAAGCCTCCCGAGACGCCCTGCACCGCGTTCGCCGCCAGCGCCCGCGTCAGCCCATGCAATCCCGCCTTGTCGTCGCCGGCGCGAAGCACTTCCAGCGTCGAATCCTGCTGGCGCAGCGTAATGCCATCGGGAATCGGCACAGTTTGCCTGCCCTTGGGGCCTTCCACCAAAAGCTCGCCGGCGATGGTGACTTTCACTCCCTTCGGCAGCGGAATCGGCTTTCTTCCTACTCGTGACATAGTCTCAATCCGTCAAGCTTAGCCTGTTCGATCCTCCAAAAGCGGCCTACCAAACGTGGCACAAAACTTCGCCTCCCACGCCTTCCTTGCGCGCCGCCGCGCCGGTCATTACGCCGCGGGGCGTGGTCAAAATGTTGATTCCAAGCCCGCCCAGCACGCGCGGCACCTGCTTGGCTCCGGTATACACGCGGCAGCCGGGACGCGACACGCGTTCAATGCGCGAGATCACCGGAATGTTGCCGGACGTGTATTTGAGATAAATGCGGATAGACCTCTTGGAGCCGTCCTCGGTGAGCTTGAAGTTGGCGATATAACCTTCATCCTTCAAGATCTTGGCAATATCGGTCTTCAGACGCGAGGCCGGAACGTCCACCTTGGGATGGCGCGCCGCCAGCGCGTTGCGGATGCGCGTAAGCATGTCGGCGATCGGATCGGATGTGATCATTACTTTCAGCTCATCTCCTTCACCAGCTCGCTTTAATAACTCCCGGAATCTCTCCGGCGAGAGCAAGTTTCCGGAAGCAGATCCTGCATAGTTTGAACTTCCTCAAGAATCCGCGCGGCCGCCCGCACTGAAAGCAGCGGTTGCGATGCCGGCAGGCGAGCTTTGGCTTTTTCGCGGCTCTGGCGAGCGCAAGCCGTTCGTCTCGGGCGATCTTGGCGGTGGTGGCCATCGTCGTCTTCCTTATACCCGGAAGGGCATGCCGAGATGCTTTAACAGCGCCAGACCCTCGGCGTCGGTCTTGGCGGTGGTGGTGATGCAAATGTTCATTCCTTTGACTTTCTCGACTTTGTTGTAGTCGATCTCCGGAAAAATCAGTTGGTCTTTAATTCCCAGCGTATAGTTGCCGCGGCCGTCGAAACTTTTGCTCGATACCCCGCGGAAGTCCCGGACGCGCGGAAGAGCCACATTTACGAGACGGTCGAAGAATTCGTACATGCGGTCGCCGCGCAGGGTCACCGCACAGCCAATGGACATGTTTTCACGCAGCTTGAAGGCGGCGATCGACTTGCGCGCCTTGGTGACCACCGGCCTTTGCCCGGCGATCAGCCCAAGCTCGTTCACGGCGCCGTCCATCAGCTTCGGATTCTGCGTCGCCTCTCCCAAGCCGATATTGACCGAGATTTTCTCGATCTTCGGCACCGCCATTACGTTTTTATACGAAAACTCCTTGGTCAGAGCCGGGATCACTTTCTTTTGATAATGTTCCTTCAGTCGCGCCGGCATGCTATCCCTTCTTATCTAGAATCTCTCCACTCTTGCGCGCGATGCGCACGCGCCGGGAAACCGCGCCGGCCGTCTCCATGCGATATCCGATGCGCGTGGCGACGCCGCCAGAGGTTACGATCATCACGTTGGAGACGCTGACGGGGCTTTCCCGCTCCGCGATGCCGCCCTTGATTTGCCGTGACGGGTTCGGCCGCGTGTGGCGCTTCACCAGGCTGACGCCCTCCACCAGCACTTTGCCCGTTTCCCGGTCGACGTGCAGGACACGTCCAGTTTTGCCTTTGTCGCGTCCCGAGATCACTTTGACGGTGTCGTCCTTTTTGATCTTGACTTTCACTTTCACCCGCGGCTTGTTTTGATGCCGCTGGGGGATTTTGCTCATACCTTGAGCCATACTCAAATAACCTCCGGCGCAAGCGAAACGATTTTCATGAAGCGCTTATCGCGCAACTCGCGCGCCACCGGCCCGAAAACGCGCGTTCCCACAGGCTCGCCGATTTCATTAATGAGGACGGCGGCGTTGGAATCAAAGCGGATATAGGTGCCATCTCTCCGGCGCGTCTCCTTTCTCATCCGTACGATCACGCACCGCACTACTTTGCCTTTCTTGATGGCGGAGTCGGGGGCGGCTTCCTTCACGCTGGCCGTGATCACGTCGCCGAGTCCGGCCCGCAGCCCCAGGTCGCCGCCACGCGGAAGAATGCACGCGAGCTTCCTAGCGCCGCTATTATCGGCGACTTCCAGTATCGTCCGCATCCCGATCATGATCTACTCTCCTCGTCTAGCGCTCTTCCCAATCGCGGGCCCATTGGAGCCGCGCTCATTATTTGTTCTTCTCCGCTCTCCTGGCCGGCGCAGCCTCGATGCCGATCGAACTCAGATCGGAAGTCACCTGCACGGCTTTGCGCAGAATTTCCTTCAATCGCCAACGCTTCAGCTTGCTCAACGGCCGGCACTCGACGATGCGCACCACATCGCCGACCTTAGCCTCCTGCTTTTCATCGTGAGCATAAAACTTCTTCCGCTTACTCACAATTCGCTTGTATACGGGGTGCGAAACGCGGCGCGTCACTTCAACCACGATCGTCTTGGCCATCTTGGCCGAAACCACGTTGCCAACCTTCTCGTTCTTGTGAGACTGGCTGTTTCCTACGGCTTGGCTCATCGCTTCTTCTCCAGTTCCCGCTCCCGCAGGACGGTGAGCATTCGCGCGCGTTCTTTCTTAAGCGATCGGAGCTTCTTCACGCCTTCCATCTGCCCCATGCCCATTTGAAATTTGAGCCGGAAAATCTGCTCCGCCGACTCGCGCAGCTCCTTGTTTAACTCCGTTGCGTCGAGACCTCGCGCTCTGTCTGCGTTTTCTTTCATATTCCTACTCGTTGTCCCTTCTCACGCGCGCCACCCATTCGCTGTACGCGCTTTATTCGGCTTGAGGCCGCGCCACCAATTTCGTCGGCAAAGGAAGCTTGGCGGCGGCCAGCTTCATCGCTTCTTCCGCGACATCGCGCCCAACTCCCTCCATTTCAAAAAGAATTTTCCCCGGGCGGATTACAGCCACCCACTGTTCGGGCGCGCCCTTGCCCTTTCCCATGCGGGTCTCCGCAGGCTTCTTCGTGATCGGCTTATCGGGAAACAGCCGGATCCATACCTTGCCGCCGCGCTTAATCGATCGCGTCATGGCAACGCGTGCGGCCTCGATCTGCCGGTCCGTGATCCAACCGCATTCGAGCGCCTTCAGGCCGTAGTCTCCGAATGCGAGCGAGGAGCCGCGCCAAGCCTTGCCCTTCATGCGCCCTCGCTGTTGTTTGCGGTATTTCACTTTCTTCGGCATCAACATGGCGGGTTACTCCTTGCCCTCGCCTTGAGGCGCGCCAGCAGGCTCCGGCTTTGTTTCTTGAGCTTCTGGCTTCCAAGCGGGTTGAGAGGGTGGGGCCATGGGCGGCAAAATGGGAGCAGACCCTCGCGCCTCGCCAGAAAATTGGGGCGGCGGAGGGGCTTGCGTTACGCCGGGAGCCTCCGGCGAAGCCGGCCCACGCGGCGCACGCTCTCTCCGTTCCCTCGAGGGTCCGCGCCGCGGTTCTGGCTCGCGGCCCAAGCCGCGCCTCGGCCCACCCGGCAAAATCTCTCCCTTGTAAACCCAGCACTTAATCCCGATCACGCCGTAGGTCGTGTAGGCTTCGCTTGTGCCGTAGTCCACGTCGGCGCGCAGCGTGTGCAGCGGAAGCTGCCCTTGCAGATACCATTCCGTGCGGGCAATCTCGGCGCCGTTCAATCGCCCCGAAACCCGCACCTTGATTCCCTTGCAGCCGAAGCGCAATGCCGAATCAACCGCTTTGCGCATCGCCCGGCGGAAAGCCACGCGCTTTTCCAGTTGCAAAGCGATCGATTCGCTCACAAGCTGCGCGTCGAGCTCCGGCTTGTGGACCTCCTGAATATCGATGAAAACTTCGCGCTTGGTGCGCTTGGCTAGATCCTGCTTCAGTTTCTCAATCTCGGCCCCTTTGCGCCCGATGATGATCCCGGGGCGCGAAGTATGAATGGTGATGCGGAGCTTGTTTCCGGGCCGGTCGACTTCGACCGCGCTGACGCCGGCCGCTTTCAAGCGGCCGCGCAGCGACTCCTTCAACTCCAGGTCCTCCCGCAGAAGCTTGGCGTAATCCTGCTTGGCGAACCACCGCGACCGCCATGTCTTGGTGACGCCCAACCGGAATCCGTACGGATGTACTTTCTGCCCCATGCTAATCCTTTTCTCCGGACGCCTGTCTTTGGCCGACCTTCACGACGATGTGCGCCATGCGCCGCTGATAGCGGTAAGCGCGCCCCATGGGCGCCGGCCGCACCCTTTTCATGCGCGGCCCCTCATTCACGTAAGCTTCCGTAACGAACAGCTTGTCCACATCCACATCGTTATGGCGGCTCTCCGCGTTGGCGATCGCCGAGCGCAACACCTTCTCCACCGAAGGCGCGATGCGCTTGTTGGTTCCGCGCAAAATATGGATCGCTTCGCCCGCCTTTTGGCCGCGGATTAAATCCACCACCAGCCGCGCCTTTTGCGGCGAAATCCTGATATATCGTGCTTCTGCTTTGGCTTGCATGATCAATCCTTACGCCGGCTTGGCGGTTTTCTCGGCCGCTGCCTTGGCCGCATGTCCTTTGAAAATGCGCGTGGGCGAAAACTCGCCCAGCTTGTGCCCCACCATGTTTTCGGTGATATAGACCGGAATGAACTTCTTGCCGTTGTGCACGGCCAGGGTGTGGCCGATGAATTCCGGCACTATGGTCGACCGCCGCGACCATGTCCGTACGACTTTCTTCTCATTCTTTTCGTTGAGATCGGCCACTTTTTTCATTAAGTGGTCATCCACAAACGGTCCCTTGTGCAGTGAGCGTCCCATTACCGTGCCACCCTTACCGTTTCTTGGCCTTCCGCGCGACGATCCATTTGTCGGTCCGCTTGTTGTTGCGGGTCTTGAACCCCCGCGTCGGCTGCCCCCACGGCGTCACCGGATGCCTTCCGCCGCTGGTTTTGCCCTCGCCGCCTCCGTGCGGATGATCTACCGGGTTCATCGACACGCCCCGGTTGTGCGGCCTTTTCCCCATCCAGCGCTTGCGGCCCGCTTTGCCAAGACTGACGTTTTCGTGCTCGACATTGCCCACCTGGCCGATCGTGGCCGCGCACTCGACAGGCACGCGCCGGACCTCGCCCGAAGGAAGCTTCAAAAGCGCGATATCGCCTTCCTTTGAGATCAATTGCGCCTGCGCGCCGGCCGAACGCGCCATCTGGCCGCCCTTGCCCGGCCGGAGTTCGATATTGTGGACCACCGTTCCGGCTGGGATATTTTTCAGTGGCAGCGAGTTGCCGGCCAGAATATCCGCTTCCGGGCCGGACATCACTTTGCGTCCCGGCTCCAAGCCGACCGGCGCGAGGATGTAGCGCTTCTCGCCGTCCACATAATGCAGTAAGGCGATGCGCGCGCTGCGGTTAGGATCGTACTCAATGGCCGCCACCACGGCCGCGACGCCGTGTTTATCGCGCTTGAAGTCGATCGCCCGAAAAGCCTTCTTATGGCCGCCCCCGCGAAAACGCGAAGAAATCCGTCCCGTGCTTGAGCGCCCGCCCGTCCGCTTCTTGCCCACCACCAGGCTCTTTTCGGGGCGCTGCCTGGTGATGTCCTCGCGCGAAACCACGGTCTGAAAACGCCGCGTTGCGGTCGTCGGACGATATGACTTTACAGGCATTCTTATATCTCCGCGTACTCTGGAAGCTTTTGTCCTGCCTCCAACCTGACGTAGGCTTTCTTCCAGTCCGGGCGATACCCGGAAAATTTACCCCGCCGCCGCAGCTTGCCTGCCGTGGTTGAAGTCCGCACGGCCGCCACCTTTACTTTGAACAAAGTTTGGACGGCGTTACGGATCTCGGTTTTGTTGGCGCCGGCCGCCACCTCGAAACACAGCGTGCGTTCGGCGTCTTTCTTCGCAACGCCCTTTTCGGTCACGATCGGCTTCTTGATAATGTCGTAGAGATTCGCCATTAGGCCAAACCCTCCGAAAGCTTCCGCGCGGCTGCCTCGCTCAGAAGGACATGCTCGTGCCCCAGCAAATCGTAAACGCTTACCTCGCCGCTAGAAACCAGTTTCACGCCTTCTAGATTGCGGCTGGAAAGGGTCAGATTCCGGTTGTCCGAAGCGTCCACCAGGAGCACCGTCTTTTTGGCGTCGATCGCATCGAGCGCCCTGCGCATCAGCTTCGTTTTGGGTTCCTCCAAGGCGAACTCCCGCACGATGCGCAGTTCTCCGTCGCGGAGCTTGGCCGAAAGCGCGCTACGCAGCGCTCCCAATTGCATTTTGCGCGGCAAATGGTAGGCGTAGCTGCGAGGCTGCGGGCCGTGAACCGTTCCGCCGTGCCGCCACAGAGGACTCCGAATAGATCCCATACGCGCGCGGCCGGTCCCTTTCTGCCGCCACAGCTTCTTGCCCGATCCAGAAACTTCGTGCCGCGTCTTGGTCTTTGCCGTTCCCCTTCGAACCGACGCCAAATGATGACGCACCGCTTCATAGAGCAGCGCCTCATTTACGGGCGCCGAAAAAACGGCGTCGGAGAGATCTAGAGTTCCCACCTTCTGATTGTTCAAATCGATCACGTCTACCGCTGGCATGGCTACCTCTTCGACCTCCGTACGACTACATAGCCGCCATTCGGCCCCGGCACAGCGCCCTTCACCAGCAATGTATTATCTTCAGCGTCGACTTCCACCACCTCCAAATTTCGCACCGTCACGCGCGCCGCGCCCATGCGCCCGGACATGCGCATGCCCGGAAATACGCGTGAGGGAAAGCTGGAGGCCCCAATCGATCCCGGCGCCCGATGAAACATCGAGCCGTGGGTGTCATCGCCCCCGCGGAAATGATGCCGCTTCACGAGTCCCGCATAGCCGCGGCCCTTGCTGACGCCGATGACATCCACTTTCTCTTTGGGCTTGAACTGGTCCACCAACACTCGGTCGCCCGGCTTGAAATCGGAATCATTCGCGCCTTCCTCCAACCGGAACTCCCGCTGAAACCTGACGCCCTCCGCCCCAGACTTTTTCAAATGGCCGGCCTGAGGCTTGTTGACGCTGGTCTTCTTAACGAACTCCATAAGGCCCAACTGTACCGCGTCATAGCCATCGCGCGCCGGCGTCTTGCGCTGTACGACCACGCATGGCCCGGCCTTCAACACCGTCACCGGCACCACCTGCCCGTCGGGCCGGAACACCTGCGTCATCCCGATCTTCTTGCCTAGGATTCCTGGACTCATAGTTCACTCCAGACAGCCGGCAAGACCGGCCGTCCTACTTGCTCTTCCCGAACGCCTTGATCTCCACATCCACGCCCGCCGGCAAATCCAGCTTCATGAGCGCGTCGACCGTATCCTGGGTCGGCTCGAGAATATCCAGCAGCCGCTTGTGGGTGCGGATCTCAAACTGCTCCCGGCTCTTTTTGTCCACGTGCGGCGAGCGCAACACGGTGTACAGATTCTTCACCGTGGGCAGCGGAATGGGGCCCGCCACGGTCGCGCCAGTCCGCCGGGCGGTGTCCACGATTTCGGTCGTGGACTGATCCAGGATCCGGTGATCGTACGCCTTCAGGCGAATTCGAATGCGGTCTCTCAGGCTGCTCGATGCCATTGCTTATTCCAAAATTTCGGTGACGGTGCCGGCGCCCACCGTGCGCCCGCCCTCGCGGATGGCGAACCGCAGCCCCTTGTCCATGGCCACCGGCGTGATCAGCTCCACCTGCAAGTTCACGTTGTCGCC
>Ga0209062_1002608_pt1 | contig 23481 bp, 29 predicted proteins | sample Coa_R2_2_FD_187158 | JGI IMG/M metagenome (GOLD analysis project Ga0209062, IMG submission 187158) | Surface soil microbial communities from Centralia Pennsylvania, which are recovering from an underground coalmine fire - Coalmine... | ecosystem: Environmental > Terrestrial > Soil > Unclassified... | reverse complement strand
GGCGGTCCTCGACACCCTCCCCGACCGCTCTCCCGCCGAGCTCGTGGACGTCCTGGCGACGGCCGCTCGGCCGTTGGCAGCACGTGACCTGCGCGTCTACCTCTCCGACTTCGAGGGTTCGACGCTCCAGCTGGTCCTGCCCGACGGCGAAGCCGACCAGGAAGAGGTCGCGTCGGCCGACGTGGCGGGCTCGCTGGCGGGCCGCGTGTTCCGCACGGGCGAGGTGGCGGTGGCCGAGCGCGACGAGGGGGTGCAGGTCTGGGTGCCGCTCCTCGAGCGAGCGGAGCGAACCGGGGTCGTCACGTTCACGGTGCCGGAGGGGAGTGACGAGATCCTCGCCGAGTGCGTCCGCCTAGGGCGCTTCGCCGGCCTGTTGGTGCGCAGCTTCGCCCGCACCACCGACCTCTTTCATCTCCGCCGCCGGCGGCAGTCTATGACCCTCGCCGCCGGGATGCAGTGGGACCTCCTCCCGCCGCTCACGGTGCGCTGCGCCCGGGCGCTCGCATGCGGGCGCCTGGAGCCGGCCTACGAGATCGCCGGCGACGCCTTCGACTACGCCCTGAACGGGGAGCACCTCCACGCGGGAGTCTTCGACGGCATGGGCCACGGTGTCCACTCGACCCTGATGACCGGCCTGGCTGTCGGCGCGTACCGCCATGCCCGGCGGGCGGGCCACCCGCTCGCCTCCCTGCACGGCGCCATCGACGAGGCCATGGCCGGCCAATACGGCGGGGAGGCGTTCGTGACGGCCGCCCTGGCGCGCCTGCGCATGGACGATGGCCTCCTCGAGTGGTCGAACGCGGGGCATCCGGGTCCGCTCCTGCTCCGGGAGCGCCGGGTCGTCCGCCAGCTCGTGTGCGCCCCGTCGCTTCCCCTCGGGCTCGGCGGCGAGTGCCGCGAGGTCGCCGCCGAGCAGCTCGAGCCCGCCGACTGCGTGCTGTTCTTCACCGACGGGGTCGTCGAGGGCCGGGCTGCGACCGGGGGCGAGTTCGGGGTCGAGCGTCTCGTCGAGCGCGTCGAGCACCATGCTGCCTCGGGCGCGGCGCCCGACGAGATGCTGCGCCGCCTCCTCGACGACGTGATGGACTACAACGCCCGCAAGCTCCGCGACGACGCCTCGCTGCTCCTCGTGAGCTGGCACGGGAGTCCGCCGGCCAGCTCGGACCCCGAGCGGTCGGCCGCGCCCTGACGTAGGGTCAGGGCGTCGGGGTGTGGTTGACCATCCACCGGATGCCGTAGCGGTCGAGGACGACACCCCAGTAGCCCCAGGGCATGTCGGCCATCGGGGAGCCTTCCGAACCGCCTTCTGCGAGCGCCCCGTACAGGCGGTCGGCCTCGTGCCTGTTGTCCACGTCGAGGCACAAGGTGGTGTTGTTGCCGATCCGGGTCTCCTGGCCCATCGACCGCAGCATGTCGGTCGCCATGAGCACGTGGCCGCCGAGGATCGGCAGTTCGGCGTGCATGACGAGCCCCTGTTCGCCCGCCGGGAGGTCCGCCGGGCCAGCGTCGGGCAGGTCGCCGTATCGGGTGAGGCCCGTGACCTCGGTCCCGAAGACGCCCGCATAGAACGACAAGGCTTCCTCCGCCTGGCCCTGGAAATTGAGGTACGTGGCCACTCGCGCCATGGGACTCCTCGGTCCGGGGGCGCTCAGGGCGCCCGCGCCGTCGCCCGCTGTCCTGGTGCTGCGCCAGCGGACCCCGGCGTCAGGTCCGGTCGGCGACGAGCTCCACCTCGGCCGTGCCGGGCGCCAGCAGCTCGCCGAGGTCGTCAGTCTCCCACACGTCGAGCGTCACGAGCACCGAGCGACCCTCGCGGTGGACCGCGACGACCTTGCCGCCGGCCCTGAGCGTCCTGCCACGCAGCAGGGGCCGGCGGAGCCGGATGTCGAGGCGGCGGACCCGCCCCTGCCTGCCCATCCAGTTGCGCAGCAGAACGTGGAGGTAGGCGTGCTCGAGTGGGGCCATGATGAACGCGGCGTCGAACCCTTCGGAGCGGGCGACGTCGTCGTCGAAGTGGTGGCCGACGATGTGGGCCGGGTTTACGGCCGCATAGCGCACCCAGTGCAGCAGCGAACCCTCCCGCTCGAAGACGGGGAGCTCCATGCCCGGGACGATCGCTCCGACGTCGACCGGCACGGTCAGTACCGCACGAAGACGGTGTCGACCGTCTTCACCCAGGCGCCATCCTGGTTGGTCAGCTCCTCGGACACGGTCGTGTAGAGCTGGAGGCCCATGCGGCCCTCCCGCTCGGCGTACTCGGTGATGCGGGTGGTGGCGCGGATGACGTCGCCCGGTCGCATCCGCACCTCGCCGTAGCGGGCGCGGATCTCACCCTGGAGGACTGCCCGGAACGGGGGAGGCTCCACACCGAGTGCCGCCTCGAAGGCCCCGACCCGGTGCGTGCCCTCCGGCGGCGAGCGGCGGGCCGGGCCAGGTTCCTTGGTGATCCACGCCAGCGGGTTGAACTCGTCGGGGGCCACGATGCCACCCATCGCGACGGTCGCCGGATCGTCCTCGTCCCAGAATTCGGGAGGGGGGACCTCGGGGTGGTACACGGCGAGCGCCCAGCGGCGGATGTCGGATGCGGCGATGGGGTAGGAGGTCGCCTCGTCCATGACCACGCCGACGATGGCGCGCATCTCGTCGGTGATGAGGGTGCGCACCTCGCCGACCCTACTGCCCGAGTAGGCAGGCCGGACGCACCGGCGGGAGGGCTCACGTCGGCGGGCTCACGTCGGTGGGCTCACGTCGGCGGGCTCACGTTGGAGAAGGTGGCGACGAGCACGGCGCCTCCGGATGCCGCGGCGCGGTAGGCGTCCCCCAGCCCGGCCAGGACCTCGTCGAGCGGCCCCCGCACGAGGCTGCTCATCGGGCCGAGCTCTGGCGACAGCCCGTGGGCCGCCATCGCCGCCAGGGCCCGGTCGATCACCGGCGCCGGATCGGCAGTACCGAGCGGGTAGACGGAGAACTGGCAGGTGACATCCATCGGGACCTCCGGTCCTCCTACCTGCGCGCAGGGGGCGTGGCCCGGCGGCCCCGGGGCACAACTCGTCGGCGCCTCTGCCGGCAGCTACCGTTCCGGAGCGAAGCCCGGGAGGTGGCGTGCCGGAGGGCGGGGAGTGGAGGAGAACCCGCGGGCGCCACCTCCCGAGCACCCCATGGTCTCACCCTGCCGACCACGGGTACCTTCGCCGCCACTGCCCCGCCGGCCGCCTGGCTGTCGCCACGTTCGGTCCGGTCGGCGAGCGCAGACCCCGACTCGACCAGGCGCGCGCTGTGGCGAGCGGCGAACGGCTCCGACGCCTCAACCGGCGGGCACCCGCCATCCCATGGCGGAGGCGATCTCCTTGCACGTCGGACAGATCGGGTAGCGCCGTGGGTCGCGCCCAGGCACCCAGACCTTGCCACACAGCGCGCGCACGGGCGTCGCGTTGACGATCCCCTCGGCCACGCTCGGCCCGGCGGGCACGTACTCGCCATCCTCGGGCTTGAAGCCTTCGAGCACGATGTGGGACATGCGCTCGTGGTCGCCGCCGTCGTCGAGGCGCGGGTCGGCCACGCCCGGGTCGGCGGTCACGTCCGGGGCGAGCAAGGGCGCGTCGGTCACGGGCACAGCCTACGGCCATCCAGGCCGTCAGGATTGCGTCGCCGGCTCCTCGAGGAAGCCGACGACGGCGTCGATGGCGCCGAAGTCCGACGGCGTCGCGAAGTGGTCGACGCCCCGCAGCGAGACGAGCCGCGCCCGGGGGAGCGCGTCGAGCAGGCGGCTCGCGCCCGACGCGGTGGTGTCGCGGTCGCCGAGCACGATCAGCACCGGGCACCGGACGGCGGCCAGCCTGCCGGGATCGATCGGCTCCTGGCGCCGCCGCATGAAGGCGGCCAGGGCCCGCGGGTCGTTCCCGGCCGACGCGGCCAGTCTCTGGAACAGGGTGATCCCGACGTCGTCGACGGGGGTGCCGCGCTCGAGGGCGTCGGCGAGGGTCGCAGGCTCCCCGGGCTCGAACAGACTGTCGCCCACCCCGAGGAGCGCCAGGCGGGCGAAGCGCGCCGGGCGCTCGAGCGCCAGAGAGAGGAGGATCCGGGCGCCGGCCGAGAACCCGACGGCGTCGACGGCCACCCCTGCGGGCAGCGCCGCCAGCACGCGTTGGGCGACGTCGTTGTAGGCGGCGGGGTCCGTCGGCCGGGGCGCGGTTCCGTGCCCGAGCAGGTCGATACCGACGACGGGGCGCCCGAGGTCGGAGAGGATGTCGACCCAACCGGTCTGGCGCCAGTTGTGGTCGAACGACGAGGCGAAACCGTGCACGAGCACGATGGGGCGGTCGGGCGCGTCGATCCCCCGATCGTAGCGACCCCGGTTGCCCCCGGGCCGACGGTATCGCGCGGCGAGTGCCGACCCGGCGAGGCCGCCCCGGTTGCCCCCGGCCCGGCGGTATCGTGCGGCGAGTGCCGACGCAGCCACGCCGCGCGACGAGAGGTGGCGGGCTCCGCGGGGCGCAGGGTGCGTGGCGGCCCACCCGCGAGCAGCTGGCCCAGGCTGTGGGGTCTCGCGTACCCGACGTCATCGCTCCTGGCCTGCGGGTGCTCTTCTGCGGCATCAACCCCGGCTTGTACTCCGGCGCGGTGGGGCACCACTTCGCCCGTCCCGGTAATCGGTTCTGGAAGGTCCTGTGGCTGGCCGGGTTCACCGACCGTGAGCTGTCGCCGTTCGAGGAGGACGTCCTGCCTGGTCACGGCATCGGCATCACCAACCTGGTGGCGCGGGCCACCGCGGCTGCGACTGACCTGCGTGCCGACGAGCTGCGGGCCGGCGTGCGGTCCCTCCGGCGCAAGATCTCCCGCTACCGACCCGGCGTGCTGGCCGTCGCCGGCGTGGGCGCTTACCGCACTGCCTTCTGTCGCCCCCACGCCACCATCGGCCCGCAGCCCGAGCGGCTCGGCGGTGCCGCCCTGTGGGTGGTCGCCAATCCGAGCGGTGCCCAGGCCCGTTACCAGCTCGACGAGCTCGTCGGCCAGTACCGGGAGCTCCGCATGGGTGCGGGCCTGGGCCGAGGACCGGCCTGGTGCTAACGTGCGAGCGCCTTCCCTTCGAAATCTGACTTTCAAAAGGAGGAGCCAGATGGCCACGCTCGGGACCGGGGCACGGACATGACGCTCAAGGACCGCACCGCGATCGTGGGCGTCGGGGCCACCCCCTACTACAAGCGGGGCCAATCCCTGCCCCAGACACAGCTGTCGATGGCGTGCACGGCCATCAAGCTGGCGCTCGAGGACGCCGGGCTCGGCGTGGCCGACCTCGATGGTTTTGCCATCTACTCGAACTCCTGTGACCCGGCCCAGGTGGCCGCGGCGCTGGGGGTGCCCGAGGTCCGCTTCGCCGCCTCGCTCACGTCCGGAGGCGGTGGCTCGGCCGGCTCCATCGGGCTGGCGTCGGCCGCAATCGTGTCGGGGATGGCCGAGGTGTGCGTGTCCCTCATGACCCTCCAGCAGGCCACGCGCCGGCTGGGAGGGACGGCCGTCGGCGGCCGGAGTATGTACGGTGGCGGCGGCGGCAGTGCCAACCCCTACGGCGGCGGCGGCATCCCACCCGAGACTGCCTTCACCTCCAATTCGGGTCTGATCTCGCCCGGTCACAGCTTCTCGGTGCTCACCCAGCGCCACATGTACCTCTACGGCACCACGCGCGAGCACCTGGCCGAGATCGCGATCTCCCAGCGCAACAACGCCATCCGGCGCCCGACGTCGATCCAGAAGACGCCGCTCACGATCGACGACTACTTCAATGCCCGCATGATCTCCGACCCGCTCTGCCTCTTCGACTACACCCTCGAGACCGACGGCGCCGTCGCTGTCGTCACCACCTCCGCCGAGCGGGCACGCGACCTGCGCCAGCCACCCGTGTACGTGATGGCCTCCGCCCACGGCGGTTTGGGCCGCTGGGGACCGGCCATCTTCAGCTACTTCCAGCAGCCCGACGAGTACTTCGCATCCTCGGGTCACCGGCCCGTCGCCAAGCGGCTCTACGAGATGGCAGGCATCGGGCCCGCCGACGTCGACGTGGCGCTCCTCTACGACCATTTCTCGCCGATGGTGCTCATGCAGATCGAGGACTACGGCTTCTGCGGCATCGGCGAAGGGGGCCCGTTCGTGGCCGAGGGCAACATCCGCTGGCCCGGCGGCACGATCCCCGTCAACACCCACGGCGGCCACCTCTCGGAGGCCTACATCATCGGCATGACCCACGTGCGTGAAGCCGTGGAGCAGCTGCGCGGGGTGGCCGTGAACCAGGTCGAAGGAGCCGAGATCGCGCTGGTCAGCGGCGGTCCGGCCTCGCTGCCCGTGAGCGGCACCTTGCTGAGGAGGTAGGCATGTCAGGTCCACGCCAGGGAGTGTTCCCCGCGGCACTCGACGACCCGTTCGCGACCGAGGCCACGCAACCCTTCTGGGATGCCGCCCTGAAGGGCGTGCTCGTCGTCTCGCGGTGCACCAATTGCGGCACGTGCCTTCTCCCGCCGGCACCCGTCTGCTTCAACTGCCAGCACGACGGCTTCGAGTGGGTGGAGCTGCCCGGCACCGGCACCGTGTACTCCTTCACCGTGGTGCGCCACCCTCTGCGACCTGACCTCGCGGAGGTGGTGCCCTACGTGTCGGGGGTGATCGAGCTCGACGGCACCCAGGGCGCCGGCTGCCGGATGCTGGCCAACATCGTCGACTGCGACCCCGACGCGGTTCGCATCGGTGATCGAGTCCGCGTCGCCTTCGACCGGGTGAGCGACACCTACGCGGTGCCGCGCTTCGTCCCCGCCTGACACGCCCTGCCCGCGGGGGAGCCGGGGGCAGGGGCCGTCGACCGTCAGCCGTCGGCCACCCGCTGGGGCACGCCGAGGGCCGAGGTGCAGAACCGCAACAGGTGGGCCAGCGCCTCTGCCTGGGTCATGGGGCAGGTCCCGGCCAGCTTCTGGTCGATGATCCCGGCGGCCATGGCGTGGATCGTCATGGCGTCGTCACTCGGACGGGCGAGCGGGAACGAGCCGTCGGCCATGCCTTGCTCCAGCACCGAGACGAGGGGAGCCACGAGGAGCTGCGTCGACGCGCGGCGTGCCTCGGCGTGCCCGGAGGCGCGCCGAGCGGCCGGGGATCCCATCACGGCGACCCGTGCGTACTTGCGGCGGTCGTAGACCAGGCTCAGGAACTCGTCGAGCCACTCGCGCAGCCCCTCGAGGGGCGAGGCCGCCCGGCGGACACGCCCGGCCAGTCGCTCGGCGGCGCGCTCGGCGTCGCGGCGGTACATCTCGAGGAGCAGCTGGTCCTTCGACTCGAAGTGCCGGTAGAAGGAGCCGGTCGAGAGCCCTGCCTCCGCGAGGACGTCGGCCACGGTCGCCTGCTCGTAGCCCGTGGTCCGCATGACGCGCAACGCCGCATGGAGGATCTGTTCTCGCTCGACATCGGGTGGCAGGCGCCGGGGCCGGCCGACGCCACGGACGGCGTGGGGGGCCGAGGTGGGCACGGCTCGACGATACCGTCGCGCCTGGCGCCGGCTCGAGCTGAGCCGGCGCAGCCGATCAGGTGCGAACGGTGCGAACCGTCAGGTGCGCAGGCCGTCGAGCACGAGCTCGAACCTGAGGGCGAGGCTGTCACGCAGCGGGATGGTCCCGGTGTGCCCGGTGGCCCAGCGCACCAGGGCCTCCATGGTCATGCCGCCGAGGATGGCACCGACTTCCTTGACGTCGATGTCGGGTCGGATCCTTCCCGCCTCCCGGCCGCGTTCGAGGATGCGAGCCAGGATGAGCCCGAAGTCGACTCGATCGCCTGGGAAGTCACCGATCGATTCGACCCCTGCGATCGCCCGCCGCAGGACGAGCGCTGCCAGCTCCTTGGGCACTGCGCCCATCCTGCGGGCAAGGCCGTCGATGAAGGTGGCGAGCGCCTGGTCGATGTCGCCGGCGGCGAGGACGGCATCGATGTCGGCCGCGGTGCCGCTGGCAGTTGCCCACGTCAGCTCTCCGAGTAGCTGGTCGGTGCTCTGGAAGTGGTAGTAGTACGTCGAACGGGCGACGCCGGCGGCCTTGCAGATGTCGTCGACAGTCGTGGCATCGAAGCCCTGTTGGCCCCATACCCGGGCCGCTGCGCGCACGATCCTGGCGCGGGTGTCGCGGGAGCGCTGGCGGCGGAGCAGGGTCCGTCGATAGGGGTTGTCGCCGGTCGGCGTGTCGGACCTGCGCACGCACCCTCCCTTCCTCGATGGCAACGCCCATGGCCCCGCGACAGTTGACGAGCCGGATGCACACGCGTAGAGTCTTCTTTGGACAATAGTCCAGAGATGGCATCCAGAGATGGCATCCAGAGATGGGAGAGATCCCGCCCGGATCGCCCATGGACCGGGAGGGCATCGAGGCGAGGCTGGGCCGGGTGTCATGCCGACCCGTCCTGGCTTCGTGCCCGGACGGCAGGAGGTTGCAGATGACCAGCACGACCGGATTCGTTTCCGCCGACTCCCATGTGAACGAGCCCCGAGACCTTTGGCGCGACAACCTCCCACCCCGGCTGCGCGACCAGGCCATGCGCGGCATCGAGGCCGGCGACGATGGCAACTGGACCCTCGTGCTGGAAGGTCACCAGCTCGACAAGACGACCCGGTACGAAGAGGAGCGGATGCTCGTGAGCCACCCCGAGCACCGCTACCGGATCATGCGCGAGGACGGCATCGTCGGCGAGTGCATCTTCCCGACCATCGGGCTCTACGTCTGGATGCTCACCGACCCCGAAGGCGGTGCCGTCTCCTGCCGCATCTACAACGAGTGGATCGCCGATGCCTTGGGACGTTCGCCCCGCTTCAAGTGTGCCGGCCTGGTGCCCACCTGGAACGTCGACGATGCCATCGCCGAGGTCGGTCGCATCGCCGATGCCGGGCTCGGGGCGGTCATGATCCCCGCGGTGGCCACCCCCGACTGGAACCACCGCAACTGGTGGCCCCTGTGGCGGGCCATCTCGGAGACGGAGCTGCCGGTGGTCGTCCATCAAGGAACCGGCCACAGCATGTACTTCTACCGGGGCCCGGGCGCAGGAGTGTCGAACCTGCTGGCGACCCAGTCGATGGCACCGAGGATGGCAGCTCTGCTGGCCACCTCGGGGGTGCTGCACGCCAACCCGGACCTCCACTTCGTGTTCGTCGAGTACAACGTCGGCTGGTTGGCCTGGGCCATGCAGACGCTCGACTACTACACCGTGGCCTTCGGGGAGGCGGGCGTGACGCCGGAGGGCAAGAAGTGGATCAACGTCGAGCTACCCGAGCCGCCGAGCTTCTACTTGCGCCGCCAGGTCCACGGCACCTTCCAGGACGACAGCGTCGCCCTGCACAACCTCCCCCTCACTGGCGCCCGCGCCCTGCTTTGGGGCTCGGACTACCCGCACCACGAGGGCACCTACCCGCACTCCCGTGAGACCGTCGCCCGCTTGACCAAGGGCATGGGCGACGACGACGTCGACCTGGTCTTCCGGAACAACGCCATAGAACTGTTCCACTTCGACGAGCGCGCCCTGCAAGCTCCGCTCTGAGCGAGTGGCTCTGCATCGCCGGTGCCGCGTCCGCGAGGACGTCCGGGCGCTGTCAAGCCCGGCCGCCGACCGAGAGGGCCAGGTCCGCGGCGGGCGGACACGATCGGGTGGCGCTCGTCGAGCGATCGAGGTGGAATGGTCCGGTTGCAGGGGCCGTAGCTCAGTGGTCAGAGCAGGGGACTCATAATCCCTCGGTCGCAGGTTCGATCCCTGCCGGCCCCACCTGGGACCTGGCCCGGGCGAGGGGCATCAGTTGTGCAGGACGATGGCGCCGCTCAAGGTGATGGCCCCGCCGTTGGCCATCGTGGCGTGCACTCCGGGCAGCTGCCGGGGACCGGCGCGGCCCTGGAGCTGGAGGACCGCCTCGACCATGTGGCCGATGGCCCAGCTGCGGCCCTCGCTGTTGTTGCCGCCGTGGGGGTTGAGGGGCAGGCGGCCACCAGCCAGGTGCTCGCCGTCGCCGAGGAACGCGCCGGCCTCGCCCTTCGGGACGAAGCCGTAGGCCTCGAGCCCATAGAGGACGAGGGGCGCGAAGCCGTCGTAGAGCATGGCGAAGTCCATGTCCGAGGGCCCCAGGCCCGCGTTGCGCCAGAGCGTCCTCGCCGACCAGGAGAAGGCCATCTCGTCGTAGTCGTGCCAGAAGATCATGTCGGGCCGGGGCCCTGTGCCGGTGCTGACCGCGCTCACGTACACCGGCGGGTGTCGCAGGTCCCGAGCTCGTTCGGCGGTCGTCACGACGACCGCCCCGCAGACGTCGACGGGCAGGTCGCAGTCGTAGAGGCGCAGGGGCTCGCACACCCAGCGCGAATCGAGGTACTCCTGGAGCGTGATCGGGCGCCCGAGGGCGGCGTGCGGGTTGCGCGAGGCGTTGTCGCGCATGGCCACCACGTAGGCGCCCATCTGGGCGTCGGTCACCCCGTCGAGCTGGCGGCGGCGCTGGTAGAAGGGCGCGAAGTACTGCATGAACACGCCGAGGCCGTAGGGGGTGGTGAAGGCGCTCGTGCCGGCGGCCCGACCCCCGGGGTCGCCCATGTAGTTGTAGGTGCCCGACCCGGGGCGGGGGGCGGTCATGGTCACATAGGCGAGAGCCGTGTCGCAGACGCCGCCGGCCACGGCCAGAGCGGCGTTGGCGACCGTGCCGGGACCGACTCCGCCGCCGAGCTGCCCGCCGTAGAAGGAGACGCCGTCGAGCCCGAGCGCCTGCATCACTTCGAGGGGGCCAGGGGCCGGTCCCGGGCCCGGGGTGCCGGCGATGCCATCGATCTCGCCCACTTCGAGGCCGGCGTCGGCGATCGCCTCCAGGCACGTGTCGACGGTGAAGCGCAGCGGCGAGGCGCCGAGATCCTTTGCGCATCTCGTGTGGCCCACCCCGACGAGCGCGGCGCGGTCGCGGATGGCGCCGGTCATCGGGCCTCTGCCGCCAGCCGCCACTGGGGGAGGGTCACGTCCTCGGTGACCTTCTCGAAGCAGACCTCGACCGCGCGGCCCACCGCGAGCTCCGCCGCCGACGCGCCGAGGAGGTTGCCGATCGTCCGCAGGCCGGGCTGCTCGTCGAGCTCCACGACGACGACGACGTAGGGCAGCTTGTCGTCGAAGCCGGGGTTCCCGCCTGCGTGCATCACCGACCAGCTGTAGACGCGCCCCTTGCCGCTCACCGCGGAGGGCTCGAGACGCTCCTGGCCGCATGACGGGCAGAAGCCTCGGGGTGGGTGCACGTAGGAGCGGCACCGGGTGCACCTGAGCAGCACCAACTTCTCCTGCCGGGCCCCGTCCCAATAGTGCCGGTTCAGCTCGTCGCGCACCGGCAGCGGGCGCTCGGTCATCGTCCCCTCGCTCGCGCCGCCTCACGCTGCGGGGTGCCGCAGCGTCGTCCATGGTGTCTCGAGCGCCGCCCGCCTGCACCCCCAGCGCCCCCGGCCTTCGCCATGAGCGCACACTCTAGGCAGCCACGGCCTCGACGCGACGATGCTGTCGTCACTGCGCCGGTGTCGGTGCCGCTTGCCGCGCCGTCACCTGACGTCACCGGTCGGGCGCAGCGGCGGTGGGAACGACGAAGGCCGGGCGGCGGCCCGGCCTTCGTCGTCTCGGTGTGCGGGAGGTTACAGGGGGCGCACGTTCTGGGCTTCGGGGCCCTTGCGCCCCTGCGCTACCTCGTACTCCACTTCCTGACCCTCACCCAGGGTCTTGAAGCCCTGACCTTGGATGTTCGAATAGTGGACGAAGACGTCCTTGTCGCCGCTCGAAGGGGTGATGAACCCGAACCCCTTCTCGCTGTTGAAGAATTTGACGGTTCCAGTTGCCATGATTGGAATTTGCTCTCCTGTATCGCTTGCATGCGCTGTTGCGCTCTTGTCGGCCGCCCCTGGGCGGCGTCGTTCTTGCAGGTGGTGACCATGCCGCGCGATGGGCTTCGGCTGCCGGCCGGTCCGGACCGGCTCATCGCGTGCCGCGATCGATCTGTTCGAGCTGCTGGCGGATGAGCTCGCGCCGCAGCTCGAATTCCTCCGGCGTGACCGTGCCGTCCTCCGCCATTCGGTGGATCGCCGCGAGCTCGTCGATCAGGTCGGCCTCGCCCACGTCGAGCGGGACAGCGGGGACCGCGGGGGCGATCTCTTCCCGCGCGGCTCGGCGGTCCTGCTTGGCCCGAGCCTTCTCGCGCTTCTGCTGCTGGACGTTGCGCTTGCCTGCGGTGGTGCGCGGGCGGCTCACGGTCGTACCTCGACGTCACGAGGGCGGCGACGCTCGGCGTTGGTGGTGCTCACCGACCGCCGGGCCAGCAAAGTCGGGTTCGGCCACCGGACGTTGGACGCCCAGCGCAGCTTCTCGAAGCCTCGCAGGACGGCCGCCGACGGGTCCAGTTGGTGGCGACCGCTCCCGTGCCGGGCCAGCGCCGGGAAGGCGTGGTGGGCGTTGTGCCACGATTCACCGAAGCTCACCACGCTGAGCCACGCCATGTTGGCGCTGCGGTCGGCGGTGAGGTACGGGCGGCGGCCGACCATGTGCCCGAGCGAGTTCACGCTCCAGGTCACGTGGTGGAGCAGGACGATTCGCACCGCTCCGGCCCACATCATGGCCAGCGTCGCACCGAGCAGGGAACGTGTGACCGCCCAGCCGATGGAGAACGGGAGGAGGAGCGACAGGGCCGCCCACAGCGGGGCCAGCCGCGAGATCACGACGAGGTCTCGGTCGGCGAGCAGATCTCTGCTCCATCGGGCAGGGTTCGATTGCGTGCCCTCGAACAACCACCCGATGTGCGCGTGGAAGAGCCCGCGCAGCCGGAAGAGGGTGCCGGGCTGCACCATCCAGGGCGAATGAGGATCGCCGGGCCGGTCGGCGAAGGCATGGTGACGCCGGTGATGGGAGACCCAGCTGATGAGAGAGCCCTCCGCTGCCATGGAGCCGGCGACGGCCAGCGCGATGCGCAGGCCACGCACGGCGCGGAAGCTGTGATGGGTGAAGAAGCGATGGAACCCGAGGGAGATGCCGAGCCCGGTCACGATGTAGAGCCCGATGGCGAGGCCGAGGTCGAACCATCCGATGCCGTGGTGCCAGAAGCGGTCGACGGCCGCCACCAGGACCCCCAGGGGGGCGATCACGATGACCCCGGTCACGACCCGGTCGAGCCTGCCCGTCACGAGCGGCTTCGCCACGTGCCCCAGCTCGGGCGCCTTCTCGGGGGGCCGCCCGACGGGCGCGAGCGTGCCGGTCGTCACGATCTCACGCCCTGCCGCGCCACGGTCCTCCTGGTGAGGGGACTGCCATTGGCAGGCGCCGCGGCGTGCATGACTTCCTCGCAGCGCATGGCCCGTCGATCGGGAGGGGGCCCGAGGCTGATCGAGGACCGGAGAACGGTCAGGGTCGAGAAGGGCAGCGAGGGGAAGATGACGATGGCTCCGTTCGAGCAGGAGAGGCCAACTCGGTTGCAAACTCGAACGGGCCACGCCGGCACATGGTGCGGCAAACCACCACACTACCACGGCGCCCTCCTCATCCGTGCGTCGCCTCGGGCCGCAGGTGGCGGTGCGTTTCCCCCGGCCCGCGCGCCAGGTGCGGGCGCCGGGCGCTTGATCACCTGAGCCGGCCGCCCTAGGGTGCCGCGTGGCTCGAGCTCTCCTCGGAGGAGACATGGCATTTATCGACTACGAGGTGGACGACCGTGTGGCCGTCATCACCCTGGATCGGCCCGAGAAGGCGAACGCGCAGCACCGGCCCCTCCTGGTGGAGCTCCACGAGGCATGGATGGCCGCGGCCCACGACGACGCGGTGCGCGTGATCGTCCTGCAGGCGAACGGGCGGCATTTCTCGGCGGGCCATGACCTCTCGGGCGCTGGCCGTCCTCGCGAGGCAGAGGACGCGCCGCCCGAGGTGCGGGCGGCGATGGAGGCGGTCCGCCGCCGGGGCGTCGTCTACAACCAGTACGTGGCAGAAGCCGAGTACTTCTTCGGCTACTCCATGGCATGGCGGAACGTGCCGAAGCCTTCCATCGCTGCCGTCCAGGGCAAGTGTGTCGCCGCGGGGATGATGCTGTGCTGGCCGTGCGACCTCATCATCGCCGCCGACGACGCGGAGTTCTCCGACCCGACTGCGCGCATGGGCCTCGCCGGCGTCGAGTACATGGCGCACGCATGGGAGCTCGGGCCCCGCAAGGCGAAGGAGCTGCTCTTCCGCAGCACGCCGATCACGGCCGAAGAGGCGCGGGCGCTCGGCATGGTCAACAAAGTGGTGCCCCTCGAAGACCTGAGAGCAGAGGCCATGGCGTGGGCCCGCGACATTGCCACGCTCGAGCCGATGATGACCCACATCATCAAGCGGGGCATCAACCAGACCCTCGACATCCAGGGTTTCCAGGCGTCGCTCGCGCACAGCTTCGACCTGCACGAGCTCGCCCATGCCATGCAAGGATCCCAGCGCCAGGCGAATCCCGACGCTCCGCCGCGCGAAAGCGTGCTCGAGCACATGCGCGCCACGAACCGTGCGATCACCGAGCGAGCGGCAGCCGAGCGAGGAGCGCGCTGACCCGAGCAAGCAGCGGCCCCGGGCGGGCGTACCACCGGTGTTACCGCTACCCAGGTGGGAGGCGACCGCCCGCCCCGGGGAGGACCCGAGGTGCCACTACCGGTGCGTCGCTGCGTCGTACCTGGCCACATGCCCATTGCGGGACGAGCTGACAGGGCCCTGTTAGCGTGGGTGGCCCGGGTGCTTCGGGTGAGGGAGGCTGCCATGGTGCCGTCGCTGCCGTACTCGCTCGACACGTCGAGCATCAGGATCGAGGTCGACATCCGCGACGAACGAGCGGTGGTCCGGCTGAGCGGCGTCCTCGACCAGGTGTCTGCGAACAGCGCCGATGCGGCTTTCGAGTTCGTGCGGCGGAGCAAGCACGTGGTCCTCGACCTCTCGTCGTTGCAGTACCTCGATCGTGCGGGCCTGGCACCGATCATCCGCCTGCGGACGATCATCGAAGCGCGCGGTGGCAAGGTGGAGATCGTCGGGGCCAGCGGTGTCGTTGCCACCGTCATCCGGCTCAGCATGGGCTCAGGGTCGCAATCCCCCTGGGAGGCCGAGGGAGCCGGCTTGTTCCGCTCGGCCGCCCAGCTCGACCCGCCTGCCTGACGTCGCGGCTCGAGGCCGGCGGGCATCCCGGCTCGATCCGCCCTGCCTGACGTCGCGGCTCGAGGCCGGCCGGCATGACGGCGAGGCCCGCGTGCGGCCACGTCGGGCTACCGTGAGGGCCGACCATGACGATCGACATCCTGCCCGCACTGCGCGGCAGCCGGTTCCTCGCCACCCAGTGGGACGTCGTGCCCGTGGCGATGATCCTGGCGGCGCTCGGTCTCTACCTGTGGGGCGTGGCCAGGGTGAACCGCACACAGCTCCGCCATCCGTGGCCCGGGTGGAAGACCACGTCGTGGGTGGCGGCGCTCCTCGTCACTGCCTTCTCTATCTTCAGCTTCGTCGGCATCTACGACACCGAGCTGTTCTGGGACCACATGGTCCAGCACCTCCTCCTCATCATGGTCGCCGCGCCGCTGTTCGCCGCCGCGTCGCCCCTCGACCTCGCCTGGAGGGCGACGACCGGCGAGGCCCGGGCGGCGTTCACCCGACTGCTGCGGTCCAGGCCCTCGCGCGCGGTCGCGAGCCCGGTCGTGGCCTTCGTCCTCTACGCAGTGCTCATCCCGGTGTCGCACCTCACGAGCTGGTACAACCTCACGCTCGAGCACGAATCGCTCCACAACGCCGAGCACGTCGCCTTCCTCGTCGTCGGGTACCTCTTCTGGCGCCAGATGTTCGGCTCGGACCCGAACCGCTACCGGATGCATCCCGGCCTGCAGCTCGCCTATCTCTTCGTCGCCCTGCCCGTCGACACGTTCACCGGGGTGTCCCTCACCAACGTCCGCCACGAGCTCTTCCCCGCCTATCTCGCCTCGCCGCGCAACTGGGGTCCCAGCCTCGTCCAGGACCTGCACATCGGGGGGACGCTCATGTGGGTGGGCGGCGACACCCTCATGATGTGGCCGATGGTGCCGGTCGCGTTGAAGTGGATGCGCCGCGAGGAGCGAAGGGCCGAGCGTGCCGACCGCGAGGCCGATGCGCTGGGGCTCGGGGGTGGCACCATCCCCGGTGCCGAGCCCACCAATGGCCCGGCGCCGCCGGTGGCAGGTCCCGTCCCCGGAGCCGAGCCCATTGCTGACCGGGGGCTGCCGGTGGCAGGTCCCGTGCCCGGCTCCCTGGCTGCAGGCGGACCGCCGGGTGCGGACGAGAGCCCCTCGTGGCAGGCACCGCCGACGAGCTCGCTCGGCCCACCGCCTCGTGGGTGAGCTCCTCCGGCGTCGTATGGCCGGCCGGCTCGGCAAGCTGGTGACCGCCGCGCTGGCTGCCGTCGGGGCGGGGGTCTCGGTGGCCGCCTGCGGCGACCCGGCGCCCCCAGCGCCCCCGCCGAGCCAGGGGACCGTGCTGGATCGCCCCGTCCCCGACGTCCCCCTGCTCGACGCGCAGGGACGGACCGTCAGCCTGGCCTCGTTCCGAGGCAGGATCATCGTGATGGCCCCGTACCTCACGCTGTGCCAGGAGGAGTGCCCGCTCGTGGCCGGGGCCTTCCTGAGCCTCCAGAGGGACCTGGTAGCTGCCGGGCTGTCCAGGAAGGTGACGATCCTCACGGTGTCGGTCGACCCCTGGCGAGACTCACCGGCACGCCTGGCCGCCTACCAGGCGCGCTTCGGCATCCACTGGCCCATGCTGACCGGCTCCCTGCCAACCTTGCGGCGCTTCTGGTCGTCGTTCGGCGTCTATTTCCAGAAGGTCCCCGAGGGCTCGCCGCCGGGCACCGACTGGCTCACCGGCGCGCCGCTCACCATGGATGTCGTGCACACCGACGGCTTCGTCCTCCTCGACGCTCGGGGCCACGAGCGCTTCTTCGACGCGAACATGCCGGACCTCCACGGTCACCTCCGCCCCGACCTGGCGCACCTCCTCGACGGCCAGGGATTGGCGAACCTCCGACACCCCGCGGGTCCCACGTGGACCCTGAGCGACCTGCGCGCCGCCGTGGGGTGGCTCGCCGGACGCCAGATCCCGGCGTCGAGCTGATCGGTCCACCACGCACCCGGCCGCGGGCTTGGTCGTGGCGACCCGGCCACGAAGCCTGGAGGTGCTCAGGTCCGGCAGAGCACCTCGCCATGGAGGACGGCGAACCAGCCGTCGGGGGTGGCGGCCCAGCGACGCCAACCGGCGGCCAGTTCCGCCAGCTCGCCGGGAGTCGCTTCGCCGAGCTCGACGGCCCGGGCCGCGACGTCCGAGGTCGTCATCCGCTCGGCCCACGTGCCGCCCCACCAGGCTCGGTCGCCCTCGGACGCGAAGAGCCAGGTCGACACCGACGGCGTGACTCGCTCGAAGCCGGCAGAACCCGCCCAGAAGGCGATCCGGCGCCCGGCTGCCGGTTCCCCGCCGTTGGCCCGCGCGACCCGGCAGTAGAGGTCCAGCCAACGATCGAGGGCCGGCTCCGGCGGGTACCAGGCCATGGCGGCGTAGTCGGCGTCGCGGGCGGCCACCAGCCCGCCGGGGCGGCACACCCGGCGCATCTCGCGCAATGCCGCCACCGGGTCGGCCAGGTGCTGGAGGACCTGGTGGGCGTGGACCACGTCGAAGGTGCCAGCCGGGAAGGGGAGCTGGTAGGCGTCACCCGTCTCGAAGGTCACGGGCACCGCGGCGGCGCCTGCCGCCTGCCGTGCGGCGACGACCGCCTCGAAGGATCGGTCGATCCCGACCACCCGTCCGCCGGGCACCCGCCGCGCCAGGTCGATCGAGATCGTCCCCGGCCCGCAACCGACATCGAGCACGTCGAGGCCCGGGCGGAGCTCGGCGAGCAGGAAGCCGGCGGAGTTGGCAGCGGTCCGCCACCGGTGCGAGCGCAGCACGCTGTCGTGGTGACCGTGGGAGTACCGCTCGCGCACCGTCACAGCGTGGCACCGGCCCGAGCCCGAGAGCGAGCCCGCGAGCGAGAGCACCCTGGGCTCAATAGCCGTACCCGGAGCCGGAAGACCCGGCCGGCATGCTGGTCGGCGATCCCGCGCTCGGGTGGCCTGTCGAGCGCGGCGGGCCGGCGGTGCTCGCCGCATTGGAGTGGGACGCGCCGGCCCGCGTCGGGTGGACGACGGAGAAGTCCTGGACGCCCTGCCCGGTCACCATCGTGCCGGTGTCCGACACGAAGGTGTACAGGGGGATGTGACGGTAGGTCACCTGGAGCCGCCCGTTCGCCGTGCGCACCGTACCGAGCCCGACCACGCCGCGGCCTCCCTTGACCGTGGTCGCCCCCGAGGGCAGGAGCAGCGGCGGCCACGCGGCAGCGCAGGCGCCGGTGCAGGTCGGGTGGTCCGCCGTGTCGGGAGCGTAGCGGTACAAGGCGGCCCCCGAGCGCGTCACGAGGATGGTGCCGAAGGGAGGTCGCGTTGCCTCCTCGACCATCAGGACCGCCCGCTTGCCCGTCCCCCGGTGCCCGGCTGCCGCGACGGCCGGGGCGGCTATGGCGCCGGGCGCCATCAGCGCCGTCACCACGCCAGCCGCGATCGCCCACCGACCGTGCCGTCGCGACGGCACGGTCGCCGAACAGGGCTCCAGTAGCGTGTCCTCCAGTGGCATCGCCCACCTCCTCGCGTCGAGTTGCCGTCGGGCGGCCGGGCCCGGTGGTCCATGGCCTCGCCCCGGCGTGCAGCGGTACCTACGGGCAGCCCGCCGTGCGGGATTGCATCCGGCGAGCGGGGAAGGGCGCGCCGGTCCAATCCATCCGGCTCCCTCAGCCGTAGTACCACCCATGGCGCGGGCCAATGCAGCCACAGAGCTGTCGGACGACGCGCTCCTCGCCGGCCTCGCGCTCGGCGACGAGGGATGCGCCGTCACGTTCACGCGCCGCTACCAGCGGCGCGTGTTCGGGCTCGCGCTTGCCATGACCGGAGATCAGGGGACTGCCGAAGACGTCGCACAGGAGGCCCTCCTGCGCGTCTGGCGGCACGCGCCCGTGTTCGACCCGCGGCGCGCCTCGGTCGCCACCTGGGTCCTGACGATCACCCGGAACCTGGCGATCGACGCACTCCGCCTCAGGCGGGCGACACCCATCGACCCCGGCGACTTCGCCGACCTCGGCCTGGTGGCGACGACGAGCGGCCCCGAGGAGGCCGCGATGGCAGCCGACGGCATGCCGGGCCTGCGCGCGGCACTGGCTACCCTTCCCGTCGAGCAGCGCCGTGCCCTCGTGCTCGCGGCCGTCTACGGGCGCACGGCAGCAGAGATCGGCCAGCACGAGGGGATCCCGGTCGGCACCGCCAAGACGCGTGTTCGCACCGCGATGATGAAGGTCCGCGCCGCCATGGCGGAGCGGACCTTCGGCCTGGAGGACGAGCAGTGACCGGCGACCCGATGCCGGAGGCCTGCCGCCAGCTGCAGGGCGCGTTGGCCGAGGTCGCGCTCGGGATCGCATCCGGCCGCGAGCGCGCGGCCGTGCTCGAGCACCTCGAGAGCTGTGCCCGCTGCCGGAGCGAGGAGGAGCAGCTGTCGTCGGTGGCCGACGGCTTGCTCGGCCTGGCTCCCGAGGTCGAGCCGCCGGTCGGCTTCGAGGTCCGCCTGTTCGAGCGCGCCGGCGTGCGCCCGCCCGCCCGCCGCCTCCTCCAGGGGTGGCGGGGTGCCGGTTCCCGTGCGGGGTGGCGGGGTGCCGGTTCGCTCCGGCGGGCTGCCGCCGCGGCCGTGCTTGCCGTCGCCGTCCTTGCCGGCGTCGGCATCGGGCGGGCGGCGCTCCCGACCACGACGTCGGCACGCCCTGCGGCCGGATGGCCGGCCCAGGCGGCGGTGGCCACGCTGAAGGCGGGCAGCCGCGACGTCGGCCAGGTGGCGAGCTTCCCGGGCAACCCGGCCTGGCTCTTCATGACGGTTGCGGACCTCGGCTCGGCGAGCAGGGTCGAGTGCCGGCTGACCCTGCACGACGGGCGCACCATGGCGGTTGGCAGCTTCCGGCTCTCCGGCGGCTACGGTGCCTGGGGCGTGGCGCTCCCCGTGCCCCGCTCGCAGGTGGCCACGGCGAAGCTCGTGGGCCCGCAGGGCGCGGTGCTCGCGTCGGCGTCGTTCCGGTTCTGACCGGTTCCGCCGACCGCCGACCCGGCGCGCGCGGGGCAAGGGCTAACGTCCGTCGCGATGTGCCTGTTGATCGCGCGCTTCGGGGTCGAGCCCGGACTGCCGCTGGTGGTGGGCGCCAATCGCGACGAGCGGTACGAGCGCCCCGCCACGGCGGTCACCGTGCTGCGCCATCGCCCACGCGTGCTCGGTGGGCGCGACGAGCTGGCCGGCGGCACCTGGTTGGCTGTCAACGAGCACGGAGTGGTGGCGGGGCTCACGAACCGTCCGTCGTCGAACGGCCGCGACCCGTCGAAGCGCTCGCGAGGCGAGCTGCCCCTGGCCCTCGCGGCCCACGTGGAGGCTGCGGCGGCCGTCGACGAGGTCTGCTCGACGGTCAGGCCCGGCGACTACAACCCGTGCTGGGTGCTGGTGGGGGACCGCCGGCACCTCTTCTACCTCGAGCTGCCTGAAGGGGGCGGCTCGCCGGTCGTGACCGAGCTCGGGCCGGGCACCTACGTGGTCGAGAACAGCGCCCTCGGCTCGCCGACGCCCAAGGCGACCCACGTCGCGGCGCGACTGGCGGGCGGTCCCCGCGGCAACGGACCCTTCGACGTCCTGGCGTCCGTCCTTCGCGACCACACGGTGCCCGAAGGCGCCGCCCAGGGTTCGCCTCCCGCCGCCGGCGGGAGCGGCGATGGGGCGCCGCGCCCGCCTCAGCTGGCAGCCGCGTGCGTCCACACGGACAGCTACGGCACCCGGTCGTCGTTGCTCGCCGCCGTTGCAGCCGGGGCGGGCCGGCCGGTGCTCTACGTCGCCGACGGCCCGCCGTGCCGTGCGCCCTTCGTGGCTGCAGACCCGCTGTGGGAGGCCTGAGCGCCCGGGCGCACGGGCGTCAGGCGGGTAGGCCCCCGCAGCCGTCGGCGGCGAGGAGCGGCGAACCCCCGCCGGCATCGCTCCCCGGTTCGTCTGCCAGCAGGCCCTGGACCCGGAGCTCCCTCTCGTAGGCGGCCAGCAGATCGGGGATGGCGGCCAGCTCGTCGTCGGGCCGGGCCCTGGTGACGTAGGGCTTGATGCAGACGCCACCGAAGTGGTGGACGATCCCGGGGTAGTCGTCGACCACGAAGTCGGGCACTACCGGGACCCCGTAGCGCCCCAGGCCGGCGTCGAAGTCGAACAGCGGCTTCTGGTACACCCCTCGCACGAAGGGCTCGAGCCCGGCCGCCCGGACCTCGCCCCACCGCACGCCCACCCCCGACCACACGTAGACGTCGTGACCGTCCTCCACGAGCTTCTGGAAGACCTCGGCGGTGCCGGGCCGCAGGGAGCCGTCGATGCCGAGGATCGTGTAGTCGACGTCGAAGAACACGTTCATGGGCTCGGTCGCTCCGGTTCGCTCGTGGCCTGGCGCGTACATCGTAACGGGATGCCGACTGGGCCCAAAAACGCCCGGTGCGCCGACCAGGTTGTCCTCGCCTGCGGCAGCCGGGGCGCCCGCCAGGGATTTGGTCGCCGTCGAACGGCGCCGGGGTCGCCTTGTCCACGCCCGGCGATGGTGCCCGGCCGTCCCGCCCGGTAGCGTCGGCGCCGGCGGCCTCGAGCCAGAGGCGCCGGAGCGAGCCGACGCCCGCGACCTCGAGCCAGAGGTGGCCGAGCGGAGCTGCGGGACTGAAGGGGGCCATGCTCGTGACCACGACGACGAACCGAGAAGCCGACGGCTACGACGAGTTCGCCTGGCTGCAGGCGTACGCAGACCATGAGGGCATTCCCTGGAAGGGCAGGCCCCCGGTCAGCCGCCGGTTCTTCGACGTGGGCGAGGGCCGGCGGCTGAGTGGCCTGGTCTGGGGGGAGGGCGAGCCCGAGCTCGTGCTGCTCCACGGGGGCGGCCAGAACGCCCACACGTGGGACTCGGTCGCCATGGCGCTCGACCGTCCCCTGGTGGCCCTCGACCTGCCCGGTCACGGGCACTCCTCCTGGCGGGCGGACCGCGACTACTGGCCCTGGGCCAACGCCGAGGCCGTGGCCGCGGCCCTGGCCCAGGTGGCGCCGCGGCCGAAGGCGGTGGTCGGGATGTCGCTCGGCGGGCTCACCACCTTCCGCCTGGGCGCCACGCGGCCGGAGCTCGTGCCCAAGGCGGTGGTGGTCGACGTGACGCCGGGGGTGGGCGCCCGGACGGCCACGATGACCCAGGAGCAGCGGGGAGCGACGGCGCTCGTTGCCGGCCCGTCGACGTACGCCTCCTTCGAGGAGATGCTCGACGCGGTGGCGGCCACCGTGCCCGGTCGCCCGAGGGAAAGCCTCCGCCCGGGGCTGCGTCACAACGCGAGGCGGCTCGACGACGGGCGCTGGGCCTGGCGCTACGACCGCCTCCGGCCCGAGGGTGACGAGGGGACGATCGACTTCACCGCTCTGTGGGAGGACGTGGCGGCCATGCCCGCCCCGCTGCTCCTCGTCCGCGGGGGGCGGTCGGCGCACGTGCACGACGACGACGTGGCCGAGCTGCGGCGGCGCAAGCCGGACTCTGTGGTCGAGGTGGTGGAGGGTGCCGGCCACTCCGTGCAGAGCGACCGTCCCGTCGTGCTGGCCCGCCTGATCGACGAGTTCGTGGCGGGTGCGCCGTGAGGGCGCTGCACCGCTCGCCTTCGCCGTGCTGGTAGTCGGGCTGACGGGGGGCATCGGTGCCGGCAAGAGCACGGTGGCCCAGCTCCTCGCGGCGCGCGGGGCCCGAGTCGTCGACGTCGACGCCTTGGGTCGCAAGGTGCTCGAGCCCGGTGGCCGAGCCGAGGCGGCCGTCGTGGCGGCGTTCGGCCCACGCGTTGTCGGGCCCGACGGCGCCATCGACAGGGCCTCGCTCGCCTCGATCGTCTTCTCGGACGCCGCGTCGCTCTCGCGGCTCACTGCGCTGAGCCACCCGGCCATCAACGAGGAGATCGTCGAGCAGCTGCGGAGCATGCCCGATGGGTCCATCGTGGTGCTCGACCTCGCGGTGCTCGCCGAGAGCGACCTCGGCAAGGTCGAGGACCCCTACGGCTACACCTTCGTCGTGACCGTCGAGGCGAGCCCGGCGGTCCGCGAGGAGCGGGCCGTGCAACGCGGGTCCTCGCGCGACGACGTCCGGCGGCGGATGGCCCAGCAGGCGACCGACGAGCAGCGGCGAGCGCTGGCCGACGTCGTGATCGTCAACGAGGGCGACCGCGACCACCTCGTCGAGCAGGTCGACCGGCTGTGGGGGCACCTGGTCGAGCTCAACCGAGCCCGTGCGGCGGGGCAGGGGACCCCGGCGGCGGGCGGCTCCCCTGCAGGCTGAAGGCGTGCCCTGCAGTAGCCCGACGGGCG
>Ga0209062_1002606_pt1 | contig 23503 bp, 32 predicted proteins | sample Coa_R2_2_FD_187158 | JGI IMG/M metagenome (GOLD analysis project Ga0209062, IMG submission 187158) | Surface soil microbial communities from Centralia Pennsylvania, which are recovering from an underground coalmine fire - Coalmine... | ecosystem: Environmental > Terrestrial > Soil > Unclassified... | reverse complement strand
TTGATCTCCAACGTGTATCGCGCTCGCTTTGAGTTCGTCATTTTCGTCTCCCCTTACTGATGCTCACTCTCTCAGCTATGGGATACGTTTTTCGCAGGCAAGGTCAGGGAATGGATCAAGGGAATGGGATAAGGGAAAGGACTCCGCCCTGCGGCTCTCCTCGTTTGTGGTCCGACCAGCGGCGGGCCCTCAGCCCGCCGCTGGGCCGTGGAGATTGTTTTTGTGCAGCATCTGGGCAGCCGCCCGGCGGTTCTTAATCGGAAATCAGCTCGCCGGTCTGTGTTGGGTCCATCCGGTTGTGGCAACTGTCACCGTACCTGTGGTCTCGGGAGTCTTGGGTAATTACGAGAGACTCTTCCTTGCTTTCTCCGTGCCAAGTGAGCCCGGTGATGTAAGGAACGGGTGGCTTCACAGCATACGCTTTGAGGCGATGACTCAGTTCACCCAAGCCTAGCTTGGGGATCGCACGATGCCGTTTGAGCAGTCTTTCGTAGGCGTGCGAGCGCCCTTTGTCGGCGCAAACTACGAGCAGGTCGGGTTCTTTTCCCATGTGCCGCAGCAAGGGCAGGAACTCCCGAATGAAGCGGCGTAGCCGCGACAGAGCTCCGGGTAGCGGCGAATCGATCATGGTGAGGCACAACCGCCAATCCCGATCCCACAGGAGGAAGTGCTCCCGTAAGTAGGGCTGGCCGCCGCGCTGGGGCAAGACGCTCAACGGGCAGCCCGCGAGGTCGCGAAACGTCGCGACCTTCTGGTCGTGATCGAGGACAAACTCGGCCGGCCAGGCGCGCGCTTCGAGATAGAAATGCACGGCCAGCAGCCGCGCCTGGATGGTCGCCAGCTCGTGCCGGCGTCGGCTGCTCGAATCCTTGCCGAGCAGGCGGGTTGTGGATTTGGTGACCTGGTAGACGATCGGATATTTCGTGATCCGTCGTAGGAAGCCGAGCCGCTCCAGATTTCTAAGCCGGCCTCGGATTTGGGTTTGTGATCCGGGGAACAGTGCTTGCGCCTGCAGCGCGGTGCAATATCCACCCAGGGCTACCAGCGACTTCAGGAAGTCGTCGGAAACTGCGTCCAGACAATTGGACCGGTTGCGAAAAGACACCACGATAAAAAAACCTCCCTCTTCAAATCGATTTCAGGTGCGTGGGATGAGGTGAATGGAGGTTTATTCGGGTGGGTGATGATGGATTGGCGACCCCAAGGTCGTCCCAGAGTGCTGAAGTTCTTGAACGCAACCGTGCCGGGAAAGTTGCTCGCCGAGGCTATCGTTTTCTCATTGCGAACGTGGAATGCGGTGCCCTCCTGCGATTCTCTTGCGGCGGGTGTTGTAAACAAGGCCCTCTATACCTCTAAATGGGCAAAGATTTGACGAAATTCCCCCACGTAAAGTGAGAAATCCAAGAATCTACGTGGGAACAAAACCGACAGGCCGTGCCGAAACCACGAGAATGCGCGGTCCAAACATGTTTGATGTCCGGGCAAAGAAACCCTCATATCTTCTAATGGACATCGACTTGGCAAAAACGAGCACGTCACCGGAAGAAAATTTCACCTTAGAGACATGCTCCGCGAGACCCCCCAACACCGCGCAACTGTGTGACGAAAGCCGACGGCACACACAAACGCGGGCAACCGGGGAGGGCGCAGCCCTCCCCGGCAGCTGTCCGACGCAGACTTCCCTGGGGAGGCGCCGTTAACGGAATGGTAAAAGGGAAATTTAGGCCTCCCCAGTTCGCGGCAAATCTCGCTAGAGATTTGCCGCTCGACTGTTCATTCGCTGCTCGCTACTGCATCCCGAAAACCTTGGTTGGCATCCACGGCTCTCCTCTACCCTCACTAAATGCACGCGATTCGGTAAAGAACGATTCGACCGGGCTATTGGCTGTGTACAGATAGAAATCAACTCCGCCACCGAACATGATCGGATCTTCTTGAATGAATCTCCCAATCTTGGGATCGTAGTATCGGGCGCCATGGTAATCAAGCCTGGTGTCCGGATCGTACTTTCTCGCTGATGGAGATACGAGTTCACCATCGAACTGAGCACACACTTATCACACAGTGCGCAAAGCAGAAGTGCCGGGCGTTTTCGCCCGGCGTCATGACTTTTGCTGAATCTTTCGGCGCGGTCCTCTTGTTACTTCGCCAGCTCAGAGCTGTGGCTAGCGGCCAGCTTCCAGCTGCCATCTTCCCACACGAAAGTGTCGGTGGAAAGAATCGTGCGCGCCCGATGTTCGCCGTGATAGGTCGAGTCATAGGTAGATTTGTAGGTCGCAACAGCGGTATGGTTGCCGTAGAGTCGCACGTTCAAATCGGATATGCTTTCGCTGTTCGTCTTGTTGTGCTCGCTGTCTTTCATATCCGTTAAGATCGACTTTTTCGTGTCCCATTTTCCCCAACTTGATCCAGCGGTGTAGTTGTCGGCATAGTTCTTCTCGTAGAAAGAGGAATCACCCGCAAGATCAGCTTTGACGGCATCATTCTCGAATTGGGTGATAGCCGCGGTCGTGTTGTCGGTAGTGGGTTTGTCTTTTGCGGCAGCGGTGGGGCTTACGGCGGCCAGCAACATGAGCAGAGCAAAAGCTGTAAGCAATGTAGTCTTCATTCGGTGTCATCCCTTCACGTTGTAAGGTGGGAGAACTTCAGATGGGCTGACTTAGCTCAGAGAACCTGAAAGAGGAGAAGATGGTAACCAACTCTGTTGCCAGTCTATCACCTTTTGTACAAGTTCAGCTGCCTCCTAGCTTGCTGATGGATTACGAACCGGTGCGGGCAACCTTGAGTTTTGACAAGCCGCCCAGATAAGCCTACGATGACAATTGAGTGAGCAGTTTCTCTCCTCTTTCAGATTCCCTGAACTAAGTCAGCCCATCTGAAGTTCCTTCCTCTTAGCTCGAACACCGGTGCGTTTCTTCTGCAGTCCGTGAAAGGGCATAGTATGACGTCACCTCCGATTAAGACGGATGCGTCGCTTTTCTCTGAGGGAACGGTATTCATCCAGGAAGGCGTGATGTTGCCGGACGCGATGCGCATCGACACAGCCAGCTACTCGCGCGGGTGGCAGGTAGTCACCAACGATCAGAGAACCTTCGACGCGAGCATAGCTGCGGCAGGCTGGAACTTCTTCTTTACCGTGGGAAAGCTGGAGGGCATCGCCTTCGGGCGTTTGAATTCTCTCAATCTAAGCCGGGCCATGCGACGCATTCTGCGCCAGGTGAAGGAGCGAAACTTCAACGCCGTCCAGATAACTGGGATCAAGATCTTTAAGGCTCTGGGCCTCATTCGGTATGTACGAATCTCCGCTCATGCCCGTCACCTGCAAAAAAGTAGCCAACTCGATACTGACCAGCAGCGGAAGATCGCGCAGGAACAGTCTGCCTGGGCCGTGGGTTAGTTCGGAATGGTATCTCTGCACCGCAACACCAAAATGGAATCAAGGAGATTGTCATGGGAACAATGATTTTGAAGTGCACAGCGATTCTGACTCTAGTGCTTGCTACTGCTCTGAATCCGACGCAAAACCTACAGCTCTTACTTGGAATTGTAGTCTTTACAGCCGGAATAGCCGTAGCCGCCCAGGCGATGCGGGCGAAAAAGTATGTGTGGGCGGCAGTTTTCGCCGGCATGGCCCTATTTTTCAATCCGATCTTAGTGATCCAGTCGGCGTATTCCAGACATATTGCGTTCAACATCGCTTGTGTGGCGGCGTTCGCCTTGTCGTTATTCCTACTCGAAAATCTTCCCCGGAAAACGGTTGCGTCGATCATCCACCAGAATTCCGATAGCGAGTCGTTATGAAGACGGCAGCTCTGTGGGTAACCCATCGAGGAACTCAGACCTTCGGGTCGGACGCACCCGCAGCGACGATACCGAACTTGCAAAGAATGTTGGAGTCTATCGTTATTTCGAATTGGAAGGACGTCATGCCTGAGATGCAAAAAGGAATGGTCGACGTGGAGTATCGCCTCGCTCCCGACCATTCGCTCGAATATTTAAGGCTATGGGCAAGTTCGCGCTGGGGATTCAGTGACTTGATCTGCCAATATTCGATGTTTTGGCATTGGTCGAGTTCGAAAGAAGTGACTTTCGGCCCGGGCTACGGATCCAAGCCTCTCGCAAAGGTTTTGGATTACGTCATAAGGAATGCATCAACTTTCAGAGATACATCGGGGACTGCGAATGGATTGGTTCACATCTATCCTTCGACTGAAGGAGAACGTCAATCAGCCGATCGGTTCATTGCCTCTGCGCGCGGGCGGTCGGTCAGCTAGCGAAATCTATTGAACGACTTCTGGTTTTACAAATGAGCTTCTCTTGCGGCGCGAAGAAACATTTGTCTGTGGCGGAATCTATTACACCATCTACGATGCCGTTACTTCCCAGTCAACCGGAGGAAACTGCCGGGTGGTACCACCCTTTTTCCTCGTGCTCTGACTTCGGCCGCACGACAGACACATTGCTCCCACCTGCCTGATATCTGTCTCTTTCGATATTTCATTTTCACGCACGGCAAGAGAGCCGGCTATAACCGGGCCAGCGCACACCTCACAGGGGTAGGCACAAAGATGAAGATATTGTTTTCTCACGGAAATCCTAGAGGCTCTTACAAAAGGTAAAGTTGGCAGTTCAAACTGTCTGTTCACAATTGCTCTGTTCCGGCGGCTTCTCCGACCAATGACGAGACGACTGAGGTACCTGGGAGTGTTTGGCAAATGTGCGCATTAACTTCAGGGGTCCCTCGGCAGAGTCGCACGTTCGGGCATAGCGGTACGACTGAAGCCACCCATTTTCAAGGGAATTTGAAATACGGCTCAATGACTCGGGGATCGTTCCAGAAACTCGCCGCATTCCAGGCAGTATGGCTGGTAACGCGAAGTGATCCGCCCGCAGAACGGGCACATTCTTTGCGAGCTACCGCGCCTATCCTCTGGCGTTAACAGCGCAACCAGGCGCGCGAACGAATAGGCAATCAAGTCGAGTCGCCGGCGAATGTATGAAGCGTTTGAATCCATGACCTGCAGTCCTTTGGATCGCAATTGCTAGCGTCGTTGGGCATAGGTATTGACGCTGTTGTAAACGGCCGAGATCCTCAGCACCTTCAGGATGCCATGGAAAACGGTGAGATTCTGAGTCAGATTGCTCACTCTGGCCGTTGGACCTGACTTCTATAAACATTCTGACCATAGAAACTTTCGGAACAAGTGAGCACTTCAGACCAGCCCTCCTGCCTTGAACTAGGCCATGATCGATATATAGAAAAAGGGCCGCTTCCCACTGATTTGAAGCAATGTAATCACCAGAAAAGGTAGAAATGTGAAAATGAATTTTCGGAAGGGTCTTTGGACTCAAATAGCCCTGCTCTGTCTGTCGCCCATTCTGCTATTCGCTCAGACCCCTGATCTTGCGAAGAACTTGTCCAATTGTCAGGATGGCTACGAACCCTGCGATCGCGCGAAGCTAACGCCCGCGGAATTAGAGGCCGTGGCGCTCGCCGGCCACCTCCGGAACCTCTCGAACTGCCGAAGCGGACTCGACACCTGTGATCATTCGAAGCTCAGCGAGCAGGAGGCCGCTGCATTGGCAGTCGCTGACCACCGGCGAAACCTTTCCTCGTGCAACGACGGAATAGAGCCCTGTGACCGCTCTAAGCTGACTCCCGCAGAAGCTCGTGAAGTTACGCAGTCGGAACGCCAACATAATCTTTACGCTTGTAAGAACGCAATCGGCGACTGTGATCGGTCAAAGTTGACTCCGTCGGAAATCGCAGAAGTCGACGAAGCAAAGCGACAGAGTAATGTTTTCGATTGCGAGAACGGAACGGGATTGTGCGACTATTCCGCCCTGTCTCCTTCAGAAACGCGGGAGGTAAACGCGGCTGAATATCAGCGTAATGCTGACCATTGTGAAAACCATTGGGGCGAATGCGACCACTCTAAACTTACTCCACGCGACGCGCGTCAAGTTGCCACGGCTGAACAACGGCGGAATTTTGCCGCGTGTAAGAGCGGAGAAGAAACCTGCGATTATTCGAAACTCACCCCTCCCGAAGCGAAGCAACTGGCAGACGCCGAACACAAGCGCAACTACACAGCTTGCCTGCTCGGTCATGGTTATTGCGATCTGAGTCGACTTACCGCTGCAGAAGCAAAGGCAATTCCGTCTCCACAGGAACCCCTTGCGAAATAGCGTCGCAGAAAGGTTAGCCTCGAGGTGGAACGAACATGTTAAGCATTAGGCATCACCGATGTGAGCACATTCCGTGCCGCTGCAGGGTGTCACTAGACGAGAAATACTGTAGTCAAGCCTGCAAAGAAGCGGGATCCGAAGAGGTTGAGATTGCATGCCAGTGTGCCCACGAACGGTGCCCGCTTATGTTCTAAATATTCTAGCTTGGTAATCACACAAACACTCACCTACGACAGACAAGTCTATGAGCGAGAAATCTTGATGGAACGTCCTCTCAGAACTTTGCTCTACGAGCTCACTATTTCACCCATCATGCAGCTTATCCGTCGGATAAGAGCGGCATTGTTTACTTGAACTGCGAAGAAGGTCGCGATTTGTGTGCCGGATGTGTAAATCACCACCCTAAAAAGCGACGCGAGCCCCTAGAGTGGAACTCGCGCCCTTCCCGTACGTTAGCCATTATGGGCTAACGCAAAGCTTCGCGGAAAAATTTATCGATCCTACAATCGCTGCCGGCGTTCGGCAGCCCCGTTTGCATCTAGCCACTGAAGCAAAGCGCGCACGCTCGTGCGAGCCAGAGCAATGGAGCAATCGGCGGCTCCGTAATACAGATTGATGGTGTCTCCGTCGGCGTCCATCGTGTATCCACACGGGAAGACCACATCATCGACGTCTCCATGTCGCTCGTACTCCGCTTCAGGGCCAAAGATCCAGGAATCTCCACGCAGCAAACTTTGTTCTGGTCGCTTAAGGTCGAAGAGTGCCAAGCCTAATCGATAGAGACAGCCCGAAGGTGTGTGGCGAACCCCGTGATAGAGCACAAGCCATCCCCTGGAAGTCTCGATAGGAGGGGGCGACATTCCGATCTTGTTGGCGTCCCACCAGGCCCCGCGGCGTGCTTCCAGCATCACCTTGTGACGACCCCAGTGACGCAGGTCTGGGGAATACGAAATCCACATATGAGCGCCTAACGCTGTCATGGGCCGGTGGATGAGAGCCCAGTACCCCTCTATCTTGTGCGGGAAGAGGGCGGCGTCTTTGTCATCGGGTGACATGATTACGCCGTATCGCTCGAAGCTGCGGAAGTCGTTGGTCAGCGCGAGCGAAACCCCTGGACCGCCACGAGAATAAGAGGTGTAGATCACGGCGTATTGCTTCAGTTCTGGCACGTAGGTGATCCGAGGATCCTCAATGCCCCAGAGTTCTTCCGGGTAATGATCCGGGTCCGGCATCAGCGTGGGCACGGGATCGATCTGCCATCCATCCACGCCGTTGTTGGAACGCGCAGCGCAAAGATGCGACAGGCCTCGACGATCTTCCACTCGGCAGAGCAGGAGAGTAGTTCCATCCTCGAGTCTTGTAGCGCCGGGGTTAAAAACGGTATTGATCGGATACGGCCAGCTTTTGCTGGTCAAGATTGGATTGGCGGGATGGCGATGTAGCAGTGGCGTGTCATCGTGCGCGCTTTCCATCGTTGCATTACTGGCGGTCATTGGATCTCCGGAACATTCGGCGGGGTGACAAAAGTAGGCAAGCCGATTGATGCTGCTTCGTGGGTGGTTTTCTTGATGTCCGTGTCTTCGAGAAGACGCATCTCCAGAAGCGCCATCAAGAACGAAAGCGTAGACTCGGCTCCCTGGTTCTCGTTGGCTCGGTCGGGGTGCAACCCATCGCGGCATCCGCCAGTGCTGGAGTCGTAGAGAACAATCTGCAAGTCATTGTCACCGAGGAACCAGTTGAAGGCTGACCATGCCTCTTTCATCCAGCGGTCATCTTGCGTTGCTCGATAGGCCTGCAAGCATGCAGAAACGACCGAGCCTGCTTCGACCGGTTGTTGATCGAAGCGTGCTTTTTCGCCGCCCTTGCGATAAAAACCTTGCGATCCGATAGGTACGAAGTGTCCTTTGCTTTCGCAACGCTGGACGGACACAAACCAGTCCAGAGATTCGAGGCCGGCAATCAGCATCGCTTTGTCTGAAGTGCGCGAGGCACACGCCAGGAGAGCCTGCGGCAAGCGTGCGTTGGAATACGCGAGGACGTCTTCGAACCAGTTCCATCCCGTCGAGCGACACGACGCATAGATGTCGAGCAGGCGATGCGCCATTTCATCTCTGGTTTGAAGAGCCGCACGATCGCCGGGAAACGCGTCCAGATATTCCTGCAATCCAAGGGCAGCGAAGGCCCACGCTCGCGGGCTGCTGAAATTGCGCATCGCCGGAAGAGCCGATTCGAAGAGTCGGGCGGCGGTTCCTCTCAAACCCGGTGACTTCGAGCGCCCCAGAACCGTGCCCAAGGCCCACAACGCTCTTCCATGGCTGTCTTCGGATCCCTCAGACTCGAGCCACTGGCGCTCGTAGCTTAAGAAATTCCTAAAGCGCCTGGTCGCCGGATTGAAGGCATGCCACAAAAATGCCAAATAGCACGATGCCAGCTTGGCCGACTCGGAGGCCGCCGACATGCCAAGCTGCTCTACCAGGACCGCCACGATAAGCGCGCGAGCATTGTCGTCAGTGGCATAACCTTCTCGGTAATTTGGCACCGAAAATACTGCATGCTGCAGGAGTCCGGTGTGGTCGGTCATGCGGTGTAAATGATCGAGTTTCACCGGGGGCAGCCTGTCCAACGTTCTTTCGGCATTCAAGTCGGAGAACGCAATACGAGGGACCTGCATGCGATCGGAGCGTGCGCGTACGAAGGTGCTCATGTAGGACTGGGCGACCTTATTCCAGACCATGTCGCGGGCATACAGGTAAGCGCGTTTGCGCATGGCATGACGGGCCGCTTCATTGTCGAGCAACTCGATTGCAGCCTTGGCAATCGCCTTAGCATCGTCGAAAGGAACCAGTACTCCACGATTATCGTCCAGCAACTCGGTAGCGTGCCAATAAGGGGTCGAAATGACTGCCTTGCCGGCGCCCAAGGCATACGCTAACGTTCCCGATACAACTTGCGCCTCGTGGCGATAAGGGGTGATGTAAATGTCGGCCGAACCGACGAATTGCGCCATCTCTTCCGGGCTGACGAACCGATTATGGAAGATGACATTGCGCTCTACGCCAAGCTTTCGCGCCAGGGCCTGCAATTGAAGCCGATATTGATCGCCTTCGCGGCGCCGGATATGAGGGTGGGTTGCACCCGCGATGACGTAAACGGCTTGTGGATGCCGGGCGATAATCTGCGGCAGGGCCTCAATTACCAGTTCGATTCCCTTGTTCGGCGACAACAATCCGAAGGTCAGCAGCACAGTGTTGCCTTCGGTCCCGGAGGAGTCTTTGTAGTAGTTGGGGTCGCCGAAGGGCAGGTCGGGAACGCCGTGCGGGATAAGGTCAATCTTTTGTTCCGGAACGAGGAACACCTCCTGCATGAACCGCGCGGAGTGTTCGCTCATCACAATAAGACGATCGGAGAGTGCGGCAATTTCGCCCATCACCATTCGTTGATTTGCGTCGGGCTCGCGGAGAACTGTATGCAGAGTGGTCACTAGCGGCATCTTCAGCCGCCGCAGCAATCGCAAAATATGGTTACCCGCCGGACCTCCGAAAATTCCATACTCATGCTGCAGGGAAACGAGGTCGACATTGCTGAAGTTAAGAAAGTCGGCAGCATCCTCGTAGGACGAGGGATCGCCCTCCATTAATTCAAAGCGAACGCGTGCCGGGTAGCCGTACTCTGACCCGGGATCGTTTACCGGCACAGCCAAGAGTTGGGCAGCGGCGTATTCTGCCCCGATAGCGTCGCATAGATCCGTGGTGAACGTGGCGATTCCACATTGTCGCGGAAGGTAATTTCCAATCACCGCTATCCGGCTCGGGAGTGAAGCGCCGGTCCGCAGCCAAAGAGAAGCCGCAAGTTTCCCCGGAATCTTCGGAGTACGCATCTTCAAGCGAGTCAACGAGCTTTGTGGCGAGGCGTTTTGCACCGACATTCCACTCTCCTGTCTATTGTCCGGGTCGTCGTTCGTGGCGATCCGCTGTGTCCCGTGAATGGTCATGAATTTTATGGCTGGTCCAGTCGTTGACCATGGAATCGACGGCGTCACGCCCCAGCACGGCCCCCTTCCACCCGCAGTGTTCGCAAGCCAGTTCGAAAACCGAGTCATGTAGGTCGTCTTGGACTCCCTGCTCCTTGAATATCGAGGTGATCAGTGGCCAGTTGCACGAGGAACACGCAAAAACTGCCGTTATCAGGTTTCGCGGCAAGGTACGCGTAAACCCAACGCCTCTACGAAACTCCTTCTCGCTGGTGCTCATCTTTCCCGTTGTCATGGTAATCTCCTGATGCGGGCTGGAAATTTAATGCGGTAACGGCTGAAGTACCTCAGCTTATACGGTAGTACTGAGACTGCTCAGCAGGTTAACGATCAGGAACACCAGCGCCGCGACCACAAGTGGTGGACAGATCAAAGCCGTTCTGCGTCTCGCCGTAAAGTCAAAACATCTTGCGTCGTGAGCGCCCGAGACCTGACATGCTTCGGGCGCTCGCGCGCAATCTGACTAACTACTTCCCGCTCTCCGCAACAGCTTGCGCTTTAGCGTTTTTGACTGCATTTAAGAACGCGTCGGCCGACGCTGGCGCCGGGATCTTGCCCAAGAGTGCGGCCTTTGTAGTGACATGACGGCCGTAGATGGATTCCATGGAATCGTCATCGCGTCGAATCGATGCACCGGAGAGGGTCAATCCGGCAAAGGCGCCTTTGGCGCGAGAGTAAGTCAGTATTTCCGTGTCCAGCTTCCAATCTGTGTTGGCGGAGGCATGGCGGCCTACAGGTCCCGCGGCTGCCGAAGCATCTGCTCCCAACTGAAACTTGCTCGTCAGCAACTTGCGCATGCCCTTCTCGTTCTGGATGATCATGACCAGATCGACACCCTCGAGACCAATCTGTAACCCCCAGCTGCCACCCGTAATCGCGAAGAACGCTGGCGCGCTCCATCCGGTCGCAGTTCGGCATGTGGCGACGCCCCTGCCGTTCTCCGCTCCGAATACGAAACCGCCTTTGATCATGTGCGGCACCACGGCCACGCACTTTGCATGTTCCAGGACTTCTTCGGGAATTCCGTTGTCCGGGGCGGCCATGATTTCACGCAGAACTTTGCCTGCATTATCGAGGCGATCAGTCGACGATTCGAGATTGGACTCGGCCCAGCTCAAGCTTGCCAGGCTAAGTAACACAACCAACAACATCAGTTTCTTCAAGCTTCACACCTTATTTTTTCTACCCCTGCGCGCTTTGTTTGGTATGCGTTTCTCGGCGCATGAGGTACTTCGTACACTACCGGGACTGCATGAAACCTTCTGAGCAAAAGTGCTCACTCCGGTACTTAGGAAGTGGACTATACTTTCGGTAAGTCGGCGAGAACTTCGATTCCATCCCATCTCGTCCGAAGGGAAATCAATGCCGGCTCAAAGTCACTCAGCATCGACCAAAAAAGGCCGGAAATCCCACCATTCGCCAAACTTGGGTAAATTGGGTAAAGGGGATGCGGCACCTGATCGCACCGCCACAGCTGAAGCATTCGTTCCACGGCTGTTCTTGACAAAACTTAACTCGGGAAAGTCCAGCCAGGAGTACCAGAGCGGTGAGTCGGTGTTTGCCCAAGGCGATGCGGCGGACGCCGTGTTCTACATCGAGATCGGGAAAGTGAAGCTTACGGTAGTATCGAAGCGCGGCAAGGAGGCGGTAGTTGCGCTATTGCCCGAAGGGTCATTCTTCGGCGAAGGCTGTCTGGCAGGCCAACCGCTTCGCATGTCCACCGCCGGCTGCCTAGCGCGGAGCACCATCGTCCGCGTGGAGAAATCGTCGATGCTGGACCTGCTGCATCGCGAGCCGGAGTTTGCGGAACGGTTTTTATGCTACGTGCTTTCCCGAAACATTCGGATGGAAGCGGATCTGGTGGACCACCTTTTTAACTCCAGCGAGAAACGTCTGGCGCGCCTTTTGCTGCTGTTGGCCAACTTTGGGCAGGAGTCAAAACCGATTCCGGTAATCGCGAAAATGAGCCAGGAAACTTTAGCCGAAATGGTGGGCACCACTCGCTCGCGCGTGAGTTACTTTCTAAACCGATTCCGAGAATTGGGCTTTATTGATTACAACGGCGAGGGCATGCATATTCATAGTTCATTGATCAGCGTCGTGCTTCACGACTAGCGACGAGCAGACGCACCCCGACTCTGCCGACCGACCCAGCGATCCGTTGATGAGCCTATTCGTTGTGCTGTCGTACCACTGCTGACGACAAGCGGCGCTTTGAGTCCAGAACCCTCAGGAACAACATGAATAGAAGCAGCACCAATCCATTGGTGACAAGCGCCGAGTTAATCGAGATCGCGAACGGTAGCAGCGAACTGAACACGCCGACGAAAGCGGTGGCTACGGGCACCCAAAGGAACGCAGCGCGTCGTTCCACGTAAGTGAGTATCGCAATAGCTACAGCCCAGATCGCCAACATCAACACCACGACGGTCGTCGGCACAAAAACCTCGATTCACGGCCGCCCCCGCCGCGAACTTTAGCCAGGCGGAGAGATTGCCAGGATCAGTATCAGCAATTCGGCATCGGAGCGCTGATCAACATTGACCCTGTGGACAAAAGCCATCCTTCAGTAAAGTGAGCAAAATTGAACATCCTGCAGCTCTGGATGCCGGTAAAGTTTCCGTAGTGATGGCAAAAGTGGGAGCCCGTCGGTGACTTCAAAAGGCAAACTTCTCTGCGTACATAGCGACATCGCCCAGCTGCAGCACCGTAAACTCTTGCTGGAAGAAAATGGATACATCGTAGCGACTGCGTGCTCGAAAGAAGATGCTGTAAGGCTGCTTAAGTCGGAGGCGATCGATGCAGTGGTGGTGGACTACATAGATGATTCGCTGTTTGTGCCTAAGCAAATTAAGCAGGTCCGACCAAGGGTGCAGATAGTCGTAGTGGCGAATAAGCTCGACCTTCCTGGCGCAGCAACCGATTCAGCTGATGCCCTGGTAGCGAGTTTCGATGGACCCCAGTTTCTATTGGATACCCTGCATTTTCTATTGCAGGTGAAACCGAATCAACTACCAATAAATACCCAAAGCGATCGCCAACGTTTTGCCGACAGTATAGCCTCCGCCTGGAGAGACCGCGTCAGAAGATAGCCTTTGATGAGGTGGTGCATCTTCGATGACGGATTGACTCGCTGCCGAACTTTTGCACTGGCCCCACCGCGAATATTCCTTTCTCATTCTGGGGTGTTAGTCAAAACGCGTCACTCGATCCTGAGCGGGACCGCTTCCTGGTCACTTTTGACCAGACGAGAGTTGCCGCATTTGCAATGATTCGGAACGTGGGGCCAGCTTAGCGGAAACTGCGTTGCTGGCCGAGGATATGTGCCATGAACAACTTGTCGAAGCACCTGATTCTTGTCGTGGACGATGAAAAGAGAGTCCGCGAGAGTACGGCCCTCGTCCTCCGCTCTGGTGGATACGACGTTAATACCGCTGAAGATGGCTTCGATGCCCTGTTGCAGTTACGAAACGATCCGCTGCCGGAGGCCATCATCTCCGACCTGAACATGCCGCAAATGTCAGGATTCGAGTTTCTCTCCGTGGTGCGCCGTCGCTTTCCGGAAATAGCGGTCATAGCCATCAGCGGAGCTTACGAGTCCGGTGATCACGTCCCTGGTGGAATTATTGCAGACGCCTTCTATGCCAAGGGGCATCATCGTCCCGAGGAACTGTTGCGTACCCTCGCTGAGTTGATTCGAACCAGAGCGGAACAAGCAGCACACCATCGTGAGCAACCTGCCCCTGTATGGATACCTCGCAATGGTAAAGATTCAAAGGGAGTGCCCTTCATCGTGCTGACCTGTACGCAGTGTCTGCGATCGTTTCCCTTGAGCATACCGCGAGAAGACGTTCACGAAGTCCAGGAGACACCCTGCCTATTCTGCTCAAGCCCAGTCCGCTATGTTATCGACTTCTCCCTTGATGTGAAATCACCGACGTGGCACGAGCCGCAGGTTAAGGCGAATCGTGCCAAGTTGGGCCCCTAGAAAAGAGCACGTGACACGTAAGCATCGAGCACCACTCGATGGGTAAAGCTGATATCCGAAAGGTGAGCTATGGAGTGCGCATTCGCTGACAGGTTAAGAAAAGTTGCCTTGGTCTCGATGACATCTGAAATAAGGGCCCGCGACAAGCAGCGCGATTCACGGCCTAAGGAAACGGAGCGCAGTAGCCGCGGCGGACCCAACCTGCAAGCATTGCGGTCCAGAACTGATCTGGACCGGAAAGCCCTTCAAGAGCACATCGCAAGTTGCATTCGATGCCGGGGTTGCGAACCACGTCCAGCTTTGTAGCCGCCCGATTCATCCGGATTCAACCTAGTGCGGACGAGCGTGTTTGTAGCCGGGTGAGCAATATTGCTCAGTCACGAACTTACAAAGAGGCCACAGTGTAAACAGCTACTTTTGCGACTAACGCAGAAGAGAAGTGCGGGCCATGAGTAAAACATCAAATCGCAGAATTCTGGTGGTAGACGACCAGCCACGTATCCGCGAGGTCATGGCAGAGGTGTTGAGTGAGGCCGGGTACGAGGTCAACACCGCGGAACATGGTTTGGATGCTCTTTCGCTTCTGCGGAAGTTCACCCCGGAAGTCATCATCTCCGATCTGAATATGCCTCTAATGTCAGGATTCGAACTGCTGTCGGTAGTGCGGCGTCGCTTCCCCGACATTCTCGTGATCGCAATGAGCGGCGCATACCAGTCGGGCGACCACGTTCCGGGAGGAGTCGTCGCCGACGCATTCTTTCCGAAGGGCCGGCTGCAGATGGACGAGCTTCTGCTTGCGCTAGCAAATTTGATTCAAGCCAAGTCAGCGGGAGCGATCGACCATCAGCGGCAGTCGGCTCCCGTTTGGATACCGCGCAACGGCAAAGACTCGAATGGGGTTCCTTTCATCGTGCTAACCTGCACGGACTGCCTGCGGTCTTTCCACTTGAGCGTACTCCAGGAAGAGGTCCAGGAAATTCAGGAAACCCGCTGTATTTTCTGTGAAACCCCGGTCAGATTCATCATTGATTTCTCTCTCGCCGTTTCTTCACACAAAACAAATTCGGAGTTTTCGAGCAGCCGATTATTACCCGTTTCGGGCGCGACTTCTTACCAGTGGGTAAGGCAGCCTAAGGAAGAGCACAAGGCATGACAATCGATTCACGCGCCGTCGATGGTGTGACCATTTTCGACCTGAACGGGCGAATCACGTTGGGGGAGGACACAGTGGCGTTCCGGAGTGCTATCGCAGGTCTCATCGCGGATGGCCGCAAGATGGTCCTGCTCAACCTGAATGGCGTTCCCTACATTGACAGTTCCGGTCTTGGGGAGCTTGTGGCTGCGTTCACCAGGGTTCGTGACTCAGGCGGAAAACTGAAGCTGCTCAATTTGTCGCCTAAGATCCGCACTCTGATGATGATTACCAAACTAAACTCCGTGTTTGACGTTCAAGAAGACGAGACCGCCGCCATTCAGTCCTTCACGGTCGGTACTCCTCATGGTCTCAGCGGACAAAGCTGATCGCACTCCAACACGGACCTGAGCCTCTGTACGTTTAGCGCGCCGCGATATCAACACCTAACACTACACGAGGTCATCGGCAAATGAGAGTTCACCTTGTTAACCCGAGCGATGTTTCTTTCGGAACTGCCGTCATAACTCCGCGGTGGCTGTTCGTGATTGCCGCCGCTACTCCGAAATCGTTCGGCGACCCCGTCCTTGTGGACGAGACGCTGAGACAAATCGAGGCGGCCAACGTTCGCGAAGGCGACGTCTTGGGGATCAGCATCCACACAGGCAATGCGCTGCGTGGCTACGAGGTCGGCAGAATGGCCCGGAGTCGCGGCGCTTACGTAATCTTCGGAGGAATTCACGCGACGCTCTACCCCGAAGAAGCTCACGAACTCGGCGGTGCACATGCCGTGGTGAAGGGCGATGGAGATATGGTGTGGGCGACGGTACTCGACGACTGCGTGAATGGCGCTCCCAAGCCCATCTACCACGGTGGACGAATTGAGGCCTCCGCTTTCCTGCCCGCTCGCTGGGATTTGATCTCGCGTGAGTCTTACATGTGGGCATCTGTCCAGACGATTCGCGGATGCCCTAAGCATTGCTCCTTCTGTTCTGTGTGGAAGACAGACGGCCAGCGTCCGCGGCAGCGTGCCTCAGATGCAGTCGTGGAAGAGATCGTGGAATTGCGGCGACTTGGCTTCCGTTATATAGCGCTGGCCGACGATAATTTCTATCCGGTAAGTCTTACCGACTTGAAGTTGGCGGCCCGTCAAAGCCCTGAAAGATTTCAGGAACTTACTCGCATCCGTGCCGAACGCTTCGACCTGATGTGGCGCCTGTCGCAACTTCCTTCTGATACAGTCTTTTTCACGCAGATAACCATGGAGGCCGCGGAAGACCCTGAGTTCCTGGAAGCGATGAAAGCGGCACGCATCAAGGGTGCGCTTGTCGGCGTGGAGTCAGTCACTCCTGAAGGCTTGAAAGACGTGTACAAGGACTTCAATTCAGCTGGTGAGAACCTGGTTGAACGGCTGCAAACGTTCCGGCGCCATGGCGTTCACGTGCTCGGATCGTTCATCTTCGGGCTGCCGAGTGACCGACCAGACACCTTCAACGCTACTGTTTCTGTCGCGCAAAGGGCCGAGCTGACCTTTGCACAGTTTGTGATGTTGACTCCGTTTCCTGGCACGGTTGACTTTAAGAAATGGGAAGAAGGCCTTGGAGCTTCGGTTCCAGAAATAGCGGGCATACCAATTACGCGGCGCTGGCTGATTCCCCACGCGGTGCGACCAAAACTCTATATTCCGCACCCGGTTATGGCGGCCGAAGAAATCCGGGAACGCACCCAACAGGTTTGGGACCGCTACTACAGCTGGCGTTACATCTGGAAGCGCTCGACCTTCCTGAACTCGATCAAGAGTCGCCTTGCCTTTCTGCTGATCTCCAGGATTTATCGTCACATGTACGCTGACACCGGCATAGCCAGCGACAGCGCTCGGATAACCTGGTCGAGCCGCTGGGCTCGCTGGTTAGCCCGACCGTGCCAAAAATTGTTTGCAGGTCGCCCCATGCCGCATCTTCAAGTACCACAAGCCGGATCTGAACTCGGAGGCGCAGTTGCCAACTGGCCCGCCGGTGCTGTTGGTTGATAACGGCTTGCTGCCTTTGGCACATGATCCCTTTTGACCAGCCCCTGCGCCATCGTCCCAGTAGGATTGAGTAGTTCATTCGATGCATCACTGGGCCATTATGACAAAGGCAAATTCTAATGTTTTCGATCACCTGGATCTTTTCGAAAGGATTGGGAAGCAGGCCACCACGAGAGACTACAACAACCATGAGGCAATTTTCACGCAAGGCGAGCAGGCCGACGCGATGTTCTACGTGCAGAATGGTCACGTCAAGTTAACGGTGAAGTCTACAGGTGGGAAGAAAGCTGTGATCGCCATTCTGAAGCATGGTGATTTTTTTGGCGAGAGTTGTTTGGCGGAACACTCGCTGCGAACCTCCACGGCATCGGCAATCCAATCCTCCACTGTCTCCAGAGTAAGACGGGCGACGATCATTCGAACCATCCAGCGACAGCCTACTTTTGCGAAGCTCTTTATCTCCTATCTGCTGTTTCGCGTTGCCAGGTTTCAAGATGAGTTCGTCGATCAGATCTTCAGCTCCAGCGAGAAGCGACTGGCCAGAATTCTCTTAATGCTGGCTGGCTTTGGGCAGCAAACGAATCCAGAGCCAGTCCTGCTGAAGGTGAGCCAGGAGACTTTAGCAGAAATGGTTGGTACCACCCGCTCGCGAGTAAGCTTTTTCATGAATCGCTTCCGGAAGCGGGGATTCATCGACTACAACGGCAGCTTGCGTGTGCACAAGTCTCTGCGAAACTTTCTGCTGCAAACCTAATTCTTAATCATCCTTTTTTAAGAAGCTCGATGCGGGCAGACGTGGCCTGAGCACTATTGCTCAGAAGCTTCGAGTTCCAACTGCTAGTTTGGGACATATAGCCGCGTAAGATCGCCTGGAGATAGGGAACCGGCCGGAGGTTAGATGTCTGCACTTTTCAGTTTTCAAGTCAGCACGCTCTGGCAAGAGTGTTGTCGCAGGATGAACGTCAGGAGAACCAATCGCGAACGCGCAGGCGATCAGTCGCCATCCCGTGAACCAACTACTGAGCGCCTTCAGGAGGAAGAAGCTTGGTCACGAATGGATGACGACGGAGCTCCGACGACCACAGCACCGGGCCGTAAGGGTACTTGGAGACAATCGATGGTTTCACGAAATAAGAAATAAAAGGAGCGGTGGCATGCGTTGCCATTGGGAAAAACTCGGTGTACTTGGTCCTATTTATCGCTTAGTGAGCCAAGGACTCGACGATCGTGCCATTGCCGATCGGTTGAATATTCCTGAAGAAATGGTTCAAGGCTGCATTGCTTGGTTGTTGCGCTTTCTGCCATGCCAAAGCCGTGAAGACCTGGTTCTAAGCATTTCAGCCAAACAAACTGGTAGATGGATATTGGGTGCGGCGTGACTTGCCTCATCAGGCACATGAGCACCTTGCGCGGATTCATGCACTCTGGAATAAAGTTTTCTTCGAGGCTACCTGCCGAACTTTTCGCGCACCTAACTTGTCAAACCAATATCTTGTTAGTGCCACTACTCATGTGGCGCGTTCAGGTTTTCTGATCTAAGTCGGTTCATCTGAAGTTCAATCCCTTAGAAAACGCAGTCGGATCGAAGCGCTGCGGACGACCTCTGTAGGCTCCCTTGGTTCGATCCAGATACAAGGAGAATTCCATGAAAAAAGCTAGACGCGTGGCAACTTCGATGCTTGTCACCTTTGCATTTGTGGCCGCTGGCGGAGCAATGCTGCGGAGCCAGGCACAGACGCAGTCCTCGGGTACGAGCGGCGAGAACATCTCCAGCGCGGACAACACCAAGATGAATGCGCAGGAGCGCGACAAGTACGCGCCAACCGCCGACCAACAAAGAGAGAATCGTTCAGACCGCGATACCACGAAGCAGATTCGACAGTCCATCGTGGCCGATAAATCTCTATCGAGCTATGCGCACAACGTCAAAATCATTACTCAGAACGGTGCAGTCACTCTGAAAGGACCGGTGCGTTCGGACGATGAGAAGCGAGCGATCGAGGCCAAGGCAACCGAAGTCGCGGGCGAAAACAAGGTAACCAGCGAATTGAACATCAAACCGAAACAATAAAAAAGAAGAAGGAGAATCACATGGCAGCCTCAAAGACAGCAGTGTTTGGTATTTATCCGAATCGCACAAGCGTAGACGACGCGGTAGACGCGTTGAAGGACGCCGGTTTTAGGAACTCAGATATTTCCGTGCTCTTTCCCGAGACCACAGGAAGCAAAGATTTTGCTCACGAGAAAAACACCAAGGCTCCGGAAGGCGCCACGACCGGAGCAGGTACAGGAGCGGTCCTAGGCGGCGGACTGGGCTGGTTGGTTGGTATCGGTGCGCTTGCTATTCCGGGCCTGGGTCCCTTCATAGCCGCCGGTCCAATTATGGCCGCGCTTGCAGGAGCAGGGGTCGGTGGCGCAGTCGGTGGGCTTACGGGTGCCCTCGTCGGCATGGGAATCCCCGAGTACGAGGCGAAGCGGTACGAAGGCCGGGTCAAGGACGGCGGCATTCTGCTGTCGGTTCACTCTGACGACTCGCAATGGACGAAGAAGGCAAAAGAAATTCTGGAACGTACAGGGGCCCAGGATGTGTCTTCGACGGGTGAAGCGAGTGCCAGAAAGAGCACCGATACTCGCGAAGTCGCGTAAACGGAGTCGCTTACTGCACGCCCCGGCAAAGTACGGCCGGGGCTTCTCTGGGGCACACCCGCCATTCACAACTATTCGGATTAAAAGGAAAAAGGAGCACATCATGCAGGAAAAAGTTCATAGCGGCGTTGCAGAAGATCGTTTTACGGGAGCGATTGAGTCGCAAACCTCAAAGATTCCAAGTTCCGGATACCTGGCAGCAGCGTTCGGAGCCATTACGGCTTCAGCCATTCTGAAGATTGTAGGGAAAGACGATTGGGCGATCTTCGTCGGCCAGTGGCCAGCAGCATTTTTGCTCATGGGCGTTTACAACAAAATGGTCAAGCAGCACGGCTCAGACGCTTACAGCAAAGCCGCCTAAAAACAACCATCACCAGTCTCACCCGTCAGTACCAAAAAGCCGCGGGTCTTCTTCAGAAGACGCTCGACGAAGAAAAGCAAACCGATCAGAAGCTAACCAAGCTCTCGATGAAGATCAATATCGAAGCAGAAAAAGCAGCTTAATGCTGCTGCGACTTTTGACCTCAGGAATTCTTCCTGGGGTTTTCTTCTGGCCGCGTGCTTCCCTCAGTTCGATGACGATGCCACTCTCGAATTCACAGGTTCACCGAAGTGATCCGCATTCTACCTACAGGTTCAGGAGAAAAAATCATGTATCACCATATTAAGAAGTTAATGTACGCCGTGAATGTTGGAGAAGCTGATCTACGGTTCAGAAACATGTTGCTCGAGCAATTTGGTGGAGCAAATCGCGATCGTTTGCAGATTCGTTATCTTTAATAATGCGCATCCATGATTGCTCATGGCATCCTACGTAATGATGAGGACCGGCCATGAAACAGAATCAACTGTCCAAAGTAGAAGTCGAACGGTCACAGAAGCTGATAATTGACGCGCGTGAGGCAGGATATAGGTTTATGAAAACGGAACTAGTTCTGGCTCGGACCTTCATCGAAGTTGCGCTAACGTATCACGATCCCGTGAGAATCGACCACAACTTCGATGACGCTCGGAAAGCGCTCATGGCGGTCGAACGTTTTGCTCAGCGACTAGACCTTCAAGATTGGCAAATTCGGGAGATCTCCTCTGAAGCTCAGGACTTGCGAGCCATAATGTATGGCGAGTAATGGTTGGCGTTTCGATTTAATGTTCTAAACACAATCACGGAAGACCTGAGCTGTCGCAGTCCCTCCATCATCGCGGAAACCGTTTGTTGGTGCCGCGAAAGTGCCTTGGCTGCACGCTCCCGCAATTCGATATCGCTCGGCTGAGGTTCTAACAGAACGTCTTCTGGCTCTCTCTCTCTCTCTCTCTCTCTCTCTCTCTCGTAGCGAGCGCTTCTATCGTTGGTGCTGATCGAAGCCAGAGATCAATTTCATCGGCGAAGGCAATTACGGCGCTTCGCGTTTTTGCTCGTGGCCGACGGATCGGCATTCCCAGGTCGCGTTCCCAACGCTGCACGGTACGAACGCCGCGACCGACGTAATCGGCGATTTCCTTCCATGAATGGAGTACGCGTCGCTCCACGGTAGGCATGGCAATCACATTATGGCGCAACTCACCCCGTCAGTTCCAGAGGTGGCGTTTCAATGAATACGTTCTCACGAGACTGTCGTGTGGCATTCGCAGTACTTGGCGCGTGTTGGCGCTGGCTAACGCTGTATCTGCGTGTCATCATGGGGTCGAGTATCAACTCAACGAAGCCCCTGTGCCGCGCTTACGCCCAGCGCGTATCGAACGCCGCCCGGGGGCTTTGCTTTCAAGCGTTGCTGCATTCTAGTTTGGTTTGCGGACGGAGAAAACTTCCCGAATCAACTGACCGCGAAGTCTCTCTTCCCGAAGCGCGGCTATCGCAAGGCGAAGGGATGCACCATTCACGGCGAGATTTCTGTTCAGCCTCGCATGTTCACAGACAAGTCTGTGTAGTCGGAGGCCATTGTCTTTCAATCGCACAACAACAGCGTGCATGTAATGACCGCCCACAACTAAGATTTTCCGCTGGTGACCATGCTTTGATGTAGCGCAACGATGTTCGCTGCCAGCCGCATCCGAGCCTCGTGGTGGGCAACAAGCAATTGGCGGTTACGGTCCCGCAACTCTTGGTGCTCTCTGATCGCCTGACGGACGCGGACGCATGTTTCAGAGGCTTGGGTACCTCGGCGTGCGAAGTTTTCGGTACTGTGTTTCTTCGCCTCAGTCGTCGGCGTGGAACGCAACCAAGCATCTATTTCGTCGGAGATCGCGATCACTGAACTCCGAGATTTTGCGCGGGGACGACGCACCGGCAGTCCCAAATCTCGCTCCCAGCGTTGCGCCGTACGGATGCCACGCCCGAGATAATGGGCAAGTTCTTTCCAAGAGTTAAGGACGTTACCGGAAGTCGGTATGAGACTCACAAGCTTCTCCCTTGGCGGGAGAAGCCAGCCGTTCTTTGCGGTTTAGACGGCTCTCGCTACTGCGATTAAATCCTCATTAAGTGCTTTTTGCAAGATAATCCCGATACCATCAACAATCGCTCGGAGGAGTGTGCTTGAGCTAAGGCGGCTCACCAACCAATCGTCCATTCCGTCTGCCCCTCCCCCAAGAGTACAGACGGAACTGGAATGCGCGCCCACAGAACCTTAATCACTGCGGCGCGGTGTGGATGGAGTATGTTGCCGATTATCAAATCCAAGTGAACGCCAAGGTGCGACATTACTCCCAATCAAATCCCATTTGCACCCATCTGACGTTGCACTCGGCGCATCCCACCAAAAGCCTATAGGCTCAGGCCCTTGGCCCCCGGCCGCGCTTGCGCCCGGCGCGTATCGAACGCCGTCGGGGGCTTTGCTTCAAGCCGTATCTCAAATTGAGGCAGATTGTGCGAGACTCGAAGCGTCCGAAAAGATGAAAGTTCGAAAATCGTCTGCTAGGGCCGACCATTCGTTCTAAAACGACCTCATGTTGCTGAAAACGTTAGTTCAAAAATCTGATCACAAGTCAGCAAAGTTCTAAAATCGTCCTCCAGCCCCGACCAATAAGATCTCCCATCCTCAGGCGGTTTCATTGCGCGAACAACCCGAAACTGCCGACCGCGAGCAGCCCAAGGGTGAAGCGCAGTCGCGCAGCGAATGCGCAAGAAAACGAATGCGAGGGGACGCAAGTTCCTGAGAACGAGCGCGTTCGGCAGTTCAAATCTGCCCGTCCCGACCAATAAGATCTCCCATCCTCAGGCGGTTTCATTGCGCGAACAACCCGAAACTGCCGACCGCGAGCAGCCCAAGAGTTAAGTGCAATCGCGCCCGAATTTCAGCTTTCGGGCAAGAAAAAGCCGCCAATTCTTTGTTGAGTTCTAGTCCTCTCTTCTGATCTGCGTCCGTCTCAACTTTCGAGGACTTGCTTCAGCGTCGAGATGCGACAACTATCTCCGATGTGATTCCGAAGGAGACTACGGTTTTATGGTGTTCGATCGACCATTGATCGCTCGCCAACACGGATTGCAAATCCACC
>Ga0209062_1002605_pt1 | contig 23513 bp, 19 predicted proteins | sample Coa_R2_2_FD_187158 | JGI IMG/M metagenome (GOLD analysis project Ga0209062, IMG submission 187158) | Surface soil microbial communities from Centralia Pennsylvania, which are recovering from an underground coalmine fire - Coalmine... | ecosystem: Environmental > Terrestrial > Soil > Unclassified... | reverse complement strand
GTTGATGAATCGCGCGGAACGATCTTCTTCGTGCTCTCCGCACCAGAGCATATCGAGCATGTAACTCAATGCCGGTTTGCAGACTTCGCAGCCTTTGCGATTGCCATAGACATTGAGCACTTCCTGAACTGACCTGAGCTTTTGGCTGCGCACGATCTCACGCAAGCGGTCATAGGAAAACGGGAAGCAGGAGCAGAGCGTGGATTCGGTTTCTTTCTGAAAGTCAGGCGCTACGGCGCGCAGAAGTTTTTCGCAGACGTGGGCACAGCTTCCGCAGCCCGTCGAGGCGCGGGTAGATTTTTTGAGCTGGGCGAGCGTGGTGATGCCGTGCTTATGAATTGCGGCGATGATATCGCCCTTGCGGACTCCATTGCAGCCGCAGACGATTTCGCTATCCCGCATATCGGCGATTTCGAGGCCCGGATCTGCATCCTGTGGAGGAAAGAGGAGCTGTTTGCGTTGCTCTCGCAGATCTGCTCCGGTCCGCATCCAATCTAAGTAGCGATGCTCGTGTTCGGTATCGCCGACAAGGATGAACCCGCGAAGCCGGTTATCCTGGAGGAGCAGTTTTTTGTAGATACCAAGCGCGGGATCTTCATAACGCAGCACCTCTATGCCTGGCTCGGTTTCGTCGATAGAGCCAGCGGAAACGATATCGACGCCCATGATCTTGAGTTTGGTGGCGGGCAGAGCTCCGGTGAACGCTGGCCCGCGATGATTGGTGATCGTGGCACCCAGCACTTTGGCTTGCTCCATCAAGGGAGCAACCAAGCCGAAAGTTTGGCCGCGGTGCTCGGTGCATTCTCCAACGGCGAAGATATCGGGGTGGGATGTTTCCATGTAGTCGTTGACCACGATGCCGCGGCGCACCGCAAGTCCGGCATCGCGCGCCAGTTCCGCATTCGGGCGAATCCCAGCAGCAATGACGACTAAGTTCGCTTCGAGCTCTTCGCCGGATTCGAAGCGCACCCCTTCCACACGGTGATTGCCCACTATTTCGGCCGTGTGTTTTGGCAGCAGGACGCGGATGCCGAGACTTTCGATCTTACGTTTGAGATATTCGCCAGCAGTAAGGTCAAGCTGGCGATCCATCAAGGTTTCTTTGAGGTGGACCACGGAGACTTCGCAGCCGCGAATCTGCAGTCCGCGTGCGGCTTCCAAGCCTAGCAGTCCACCGCCGATTATCACAGCTTTTAAGCCCGGACGCGCCTTTTTGAGCAGCGCTCGGGTGTCATCCAAGGTGCGAAAGACGTGCACGTTTTCTTTGTCGACACCCGGGATGGGCGGGATGAATGCGCGGCTTCCTGTGGCAAGAATCAATTTGTCGTACTCGGTTGCGCGTCCCTGGTCATCGATCACGCAATGCGACCCGATATTGATGGCGGTGATTCTGATTCCCAGGCGCGCGTGTATGCCGTTGGCGCGATACCAGTCGTGATTGTTGAGGATGATTTCTTCGGTTGATTTCTCGCCAGCAAGTACGAGCGATAAGAGAATGCGATTGTAATTAGCATAAATCTCATCGCCGAAGATGGTGATTTCGAAATCGTGCTGATACTTTAAAATCTGCTCGACGGCAGCTACACCTGCCATTCCATTGCCAACAACGATCAGACGCTTCATCGACTCACCTCGGAGCGCTCGACGCGCACAGCACATTGCTTATAGTTGGGTTCGCGGGATATGGGATCGAAGGCGCTTTGAGTAACCTCATTCACGTTTGTTTCAAAGTAATGAAAGGGCATGAACACTTGACCGGGCGCGATGATCTCCGTGAGACGTAATTCGACTGCCTGCACTCGCCCGCGACGCGAAATGATGTCGACCAAGTCATGACTGCGGAGGCCAAGCCGTTTGGCATCGCGCGGATTCATTTCGAGCCAGGCATTCGGTGACAATTTTTCAAGAATAGGAACACCGCGCGTCTTTGTACCTGTGTGCCAGTGCTCCACGGTCCGGCCCGTATTCAGGACGAACGGGAAATCCGGGTGCGGCTGCTCGGGGAAAGGTTCCCAATGACTGCAAACCAGCCGGGCGCGCCCGTCTGGCGTGGGAAAGTGGCCGTCTGTGTAAAGACGCGCGCTGCTGTTCGGTGCTGCACCTTCCGGACATGGCCATTGAATCGTGCCTTCCTGTTCCAGGCGTTGATAAGTAATGCCAGAGTAATCGCATAAGCGGCCGCGGGAGACGCTTCGCCACTCATTAAATGCATCTTCGACTGTTCGCCAGCCTGGATATAGTTTGTCCCGGCAGCCCAGCTTTTGAGCAATTGCGAGGAAGATCTCGAAATCCGACCATGCCTCGCCGGGCGGATCGACGGCCTTGTTTACCTTACTGACACGGCGTTCCGAGTTGGTGTAAGTGCCTTCCTTTTCACCCCAGATAGCTGCCGGCAGCACTAAATCGGCCAGTTCAGTTGTAGGAGTGGGATGGAAGCCATCCTGAACAACGAGAAAGTCAAGGTTTGATAATCCGTGGCGGAGCACTTGCTGATTGGGAAATGACACCAGCGGATTGGTGGCAATGATCCATAGTGCACGAATCCTTTTAGCGACCGCGGCTTCGATGATATCGGGATACGCCAAGCCGCGTTTCTTAGGAATTTGCGATTCCTCTATTCCCCATAACCTAGCGAGCTCCTTGCGATCTTCTTCACATTCGAATTTGCGATAGCCGGGCATGCTCGCTGTAAATCCGGCCTCACGTGTGCCCATGGCATTACATTGGCCGGTGATCGAAAAAGGCGACGCCCCCAAGCGACCAATATTCCCGGTGAGCAGAGCGAGATTGCAGATCGCATTGACCGTTGCCGTGCCAAGAGTACTATGATTTACGCCCATCGTCCAGCCGATAAATGCCGCTTTGGCGCGACCATAAAGAAATGCCGTTTTGTAAATCAGTTCTTCACTTAAACCTGTAATTTCTGAGACGCGTTCTGGCGGATAGGCTTCTAAGAACGTCTGTAACTCGGCAAATCCTGTGGTGTGGTTGTCAATGAAAGCGCGGTCGACGAGGTTATAGCGAATGAGCAGGTAAGCGAGACCGTTGAGCAGGGCCAGATCAGAACGCGGCTTCAAGGGCAAGTACAGATCTGCCATCATGGCGGTTTTCGACACACGCGGATCGGCGACAATGAGTTTCTTTTTGCGATTGGCCTCTAAGTACTGGCAGAGAATGGGATGATTATCGGCGATATTAGCCCCGATGAGAAAAATTACGTCGGCATGCTCCAGGTCTTCGTAAGCTCCCGGCGGCCCGTCGCTTCCGAAAGAGATTTTGTAGCCGGATACGGCGCTGGCCATACAGAGGGTGGTATTGCCGTCATAGTTGTTTGTGCCGAAGCCAAGCTGAACCAGCTTGCCCAAGGTATAGAATTCTTCGGTAACAAGCTGGCCGGTGCTGATGACGCCGAGGACTCCCGGGCCATATTTCTCCTGCACATTGCGGAAGCGCTCGACGAGAGTGGTAAGCGCTTCGTCCCAGCTCACGCGCACGAGCTTCCCTCGTTTGCGAAGGAGAGGATATTTCGCACGATTGGGGGCCTGCAACGTGTAATGCTCGGAGAGGCCCTTCGGACAAAGCTTGCCGCGATTCACAGGATGAGAAGTCAGAGGGCGTGATGCGATTGCGCTGCCATTCTTTACTCCGATCTCGATCCCACATCCGACCGAACAGTAACCGCATGTGGTCGGGACCCAATAGTCAGGTATTTTCTTTGCGGAAACATATCCGGTCGATTCGCTGCGAGCGAAGGCGTAATCATTTTCCAAAATGTCGAGGCCGAGTTTCCGTTTCCAGCTCATGCGGCCCTCCTGCGCAGGGAAGGGAAGGCCGCGGCGACCTTCTTAGGGACGACACTTACAAAGAACAGGTAACGACCGAGTAACTCCCCGATTAATGCGATTGCAAAGAGCATAGCAGTGACGCGGGGAGCCTGTGTGATCAGAGGCACTGCTATCGCTGCGATGAGAATCGCCATGCGAACCAGAAAGACGTTGCGCAAGCGGCCGGAGAGCAGCAAAAACGAAGCCCGGAGCTCGAAGGTGTCCGATCGTGCTAGCCAAAGGAGCTTGAGGGCCTGCGTGGCAAACTGGCTACAGGCGAAAAGCGAGACTGCTAAGTACAGCCGGACGGGAGCGTGCCTGTCAACCGTGCCCACCGAGACGGCACCTAGCAGAGCGGCAGTAGAAAAAAATTCCGCAACGGTATATCCGCTGTTCCAAGCCGGACGCGCACGGACCATATAAATGCGAGCAGAGCACATCAGACCTGCTAGTCCCGTCAGAACAGTGAGCAATCCGACGGCAGCCAGCGCAGCGGAGTGAATCAGTGTAAATACGGTGAACAGGCCGGCGAATACGGTAAATAGGGAAAGCGCGAGAACCTCCGGCTCAGCCAGGAACGGCGCAGGCCTTTGAGCGCCCGCAGCGCGTAGATGGGGCGGCCGAGATGTGCGATGGAGGCGGCCAGACTGATGCCCGCGAGAGCGAGGGAGAGCGCCGATGTGAGGAACGCCGGGCGGCAGTGCAGAATTTGAAGAAGCCATATGGCGGTAAATGCGCCGACTGAAAGTTGCGTGAGCACCAGCATGAAAACCAGCGGCCAGTGCGGGTGCTCAGGTGCGACATGATGGACGTCCACACGGCCGGTATCAGGCGCAAGATGCTCGGGAAGTGTAATTCGTGTGGTCGAGATACTGTCGTTAGCGGAGGGCAATCCCGGTGCATTTGCGGCGAGATAATCTTGACGCCATTCAGAAATATTGATGACTTCTATTGTTAAGGCGTTCTCGGGACAAGCCGCTACGCAGGCAGGGGGCATGCCATCGAGGATCCGGTTATGGCACATATCGCATTTGCCCACCACGCCGCGTTCGGCGTTATATTGAGGCGCACCGTACGAGCAATTCCAAGTGCAGTACTGACAGCCGATACAGACGTTGGGATCGTGAAGCACAATCCCGGTGAGTGGATCTTTTGTATATGCCTCGACCGGACAGCCGATTAAACAGGACGGCTCCAGGCAGTGATTACAGCTCATGGAGAGGTGGTAGCGCTGAGTGTAGGGGTAGTAGCCGCCTTCGAGGTCGCCCACCGTACGCCAGTTGATTGCGGCCGGATTGCCGTTTTGCTCGTTGCAGGCTACGACGCAGCACTTGCAACCGATGCACTTCGTCATGTCAAAGTGGAAGCGGTACTGTTCGCCGGCTGTAAGCGGGCGTGCAGGAATCCGGTTATTTTGGTCGCTGGCTACAAGCTGATCGAGTTGTGCGGTATCTCCCATCGAAGCCAAACCATACCTTCAGGCGCATCCATGCGCAACTGTAAATCGAATTGCCGACTTGGGATTGGCTCCGCTGGGAGCTTAACGAAGGGAAGCGGACAAGGTTCCCGCGCCTTTAGTATAAAATCGGCGCTATCGAGAAAGGAAGAGGGCTAGACTAAGAAAGTTTTTATAACCCTTATTCGGCAGAACTATGTTTCGGGCGTGCGTCAGAACTAGTGACGGGGTAAAGATCTCGAATCAAGGTTCTGACTCCGCCCGATCCGGAAAGCGCTTAAAGGAGACGGCCGCTGCGCTCTCAGGTCAGAGCTCAGTTCCAGTCCATGCCGCACATGCCGCTTTGGCACATTCCGTTGCCGCACATGCCAGAGCCGCACTCGGAGGTTTCAGAAGCTTTCGAGGCAGAATGGGCGGCAAAGGTGGAATACTGTGTTGTGAGATGCTTCTGGCCGCAGGAAGGGCAGCACAGTTCGGCTGCATCGGCGCTCCGGCGCACTAATTTTTCGAATTTCGTTCCGCAGTCATCACAAGCGTATTCGAAGATCGGCATAATTCTATTTTCGTAAACTCCAATATACGATGGAAGTATGCGGCGCAGGGAATTTCTGGCGGCCCTGGGGCGGGTGGCGGTCGGTGGTCTTTTTATGCCGGGTTGCGGCGAATTTGCCTGGGGACGGTCTCACATGGTGAAGATTGTCGCGTATTCAGATTCGGGAGTATGTGAAGGAATCATGGAAGTAGAGAAGGTACGGAAATCGGATGCAGAGTGGCGTGCGCAGCTCACTCCGGAACAGTACGAAGTGACGCGTCATGCCGCCACGGAGCGGCCTTTCACGGGCAAGTACTGGAACAACCATGAACATGGGATTTATCGCTGCGTTTGCTGCGGCAATGCTCTTTTTTCTTCCGAGACGAAGTTTGATTCAGGCACAGGCTGGCCGAGCTTCTGGCAGCCAATCGCGAAACAGAACATCACCGAACGACTGGACACGAGTTATGGCATGGAGCGAACGGAAGTTCTGTGTGCTCGATGCGATGCCCATCTTGGCCACGTATTCCCTGACGGGCCAAAGCCTACCGGTTTGCGTTACTGCATGAATTCTGCAGCTTTGGATTTCATCAAGACCTGAGCCGCGCATGCATTACCAGCATTTGGGTCTGGTGCAGATCGAGGCGCGTCCGCGGCTTCCGGAATGGCTGCGAAAGGGCAGAACACACTTTGAAGCGGTCCATCATTTGAAGGTCGAACTGCGCAGCCGGGGGTTGCACACGGTTTGTGAATCGGCGCGCTGCCCCAATATGCATGAATGTTTTCAGCGCGGCGCCGCCACGTTCATGATATTGGGGAACCGCTGCACGCGCGGATGCGGATTCTGCTCGGTTCCTAAAGGGCTGCCGGGAAAGGTGGAGTTTGTTCTCGATCCCGCCGAGCCACGACAAGTAGCCGAGATGGCAGCTCAGATGAAGCTTCGCTACGTGGTCATCACTTCGGTAAACCGCGACGATTTGCCGGATGGCGGCTCAGCGCATTTTGCAGAGACGGTCCGGCAAGTGCGTCAATTACTCCCCGAGGCGCGTGTTGAAGTGTTGACGCCAGACTTTTGCGGTGACTTTGAGGCTGTAGCCCGTGTGCTCGATGCAGGGCCGTATGTGTTCAATCACAATGTAGAAACCGTGCCGCGCCTTTACCGGCGCGTGCGGCCGCAAGCGAATTATCATCAGTCGCTCGAAGTATTGCGTTTTGCGAAGCGCCATGCTCCCGGGATATTGACGAAATCGGGCTTCATGGTGGGGCTGGGCGAACGTCGCGAGGAAGTGCACGAGTTATTAGACGACTTAGTGAAGACAGGCGTTGATGTTGTGACGATCGGTCAATATTTGCAGCCTACCCGGCGCAATTTGCCAGTCGCAGAGTTCATTGCACCTGAGCAGTTCGAAGCTTACGGTAAGTATGGCCGAGCCGCGGGAATCAAATGGGTGTTCAGCGGGCCGCTCGTTCGCAGTTCCTACATGGCGGAACATGTAAGTGAAGAGATAGGCGCACAGTTATTCCGATCACATGGTTGAAAGACGCAGGTTTGTTTCTACCTATTACCGAAACGTCCTGCTCCATACGATTCTCGCTCTTAGTTCCGCCATACTGCTGCTGCTTGTCTTTCCACGTTTCGACATTTACTGGCTTGTCGTAGCAGCTCCCGTTCCTCTCCTAATCGCCCTGGCACGCACCTCTGCGGCATGGCAGAGGGCTGTATTGGGCTGGGCGGCTGGTTTCCTTTATTGGTGGCTCCTTTGTAGCTGGATTCAATTTGTGCTGCAGAATTACGGCGGTGTGGGCTATTGGGGTTCCTGGGGCTGCTTTTTGCTTTTTGCGCTCTATATGGGTGCGCAGCTCGCTCTCTTCAGTTGGCTTGCGGGCCCGTTGTTGCATCGAGAATATGCGATTCCGGCGGTAGCGGCGCTGTGGACGGGAATGGAGCGTGTGCGGGAGGTGTTCGGCTTCGCATGGCTGGATTTGGGCAATGCCGCCATACACATGTCTCTGCCGCTGCGGGTTGCTCCTTACTTCGGTGTTTACGGTGTCTCCTTTGTGTTCGCCATGCTGTCAACGGGGCTTGCCTGCGTAATTCTAAGGCGGCCTCGTCGCTGGTTGTATCCGCTGGCAGCGCTAGTTGTGCTATGGCTCTTTCCACGAATCCCTGAGCCCCTTTCGGCGCCGCGACGGGCTGTCGTCGTACAGCCGAATATTCCGACGGATATCGACTGGACAGATCTGCTAGAGCAGCGTACAGAACGGCAGATGGGATTACTTTCTGAGACGTTACACGCACCACTCGTGATTTGGCCTGAGATGCCGGCGCCGCTGTACTATTACAGTGATCCCAGTTTTCGCCGCCTTGCGGCACAGATAGCGGCTGATCACGGCTACTTTCTTTTTGGAACCGTTGCCTACACGGGAGAGCATCAACCTCTCAATTCGGCTATTCTGCTGGGACCAGATGGGAGAGAGATAGGCCGCTATGACAAGATTCACCTGGTTCCTTTCGGGGAGTTTGTCCCGCCCCTATTTCGATTTGTAAATCGAATTACGACGGAAGCGGGTGACTTTGTCCCCGGGCATGACATCAAAGTACTACCGGCGGACGGGGAGCGGTTAGGTGTTTTTATCTGTTACGAGTCGGCCTTCCCCGATTTGGTGCGGCAATTTGCGAAAAAGCGTGCAAACGTTCTGATCAATCTTTCAAACGATGGCTATTTTGGCCATTCTGATGCACACGAACAGCATTTGCTGATTGCTCGCATGCGAGCGGTCGAGAACCGGCGTTACTTAATACGCGCGACGAACGACGGTATCACGGCCGTGATTGATCCAGCCGGAAGGGTGATAAAAGAGCTGCCTTCCTATCAGGCATTAGCTACTTATGTTCGATACGGCACGGTAGAAGAAACGACGTTTTATGCGCGTCACGGCGACTGGTTTGCCTGGAGCTGTTTGTTGATTGGCGTCAGCCTCGGCATGATCAATATGCCGTACTTCAGAAAGGCTTGACAGTATCCAGACCGCCAGAGAGCGCATAATTTTGAAGCTGCACTGCGTCTTGCCACACTTGTTGCAAAGCGAGTATATAGCTCATTTCGAACTGAAACAGGGTGCGCTGGGAGATGATCACTTGCGGATAGGCAGCGGACATTTGGTGATACTTTTCCAAATAGAGTTGATATGCTCGGCTAGCACGTGGAATGATGTCATTCTTATAGCGATTGACTTCTTCTAAATGAGCTAAATAATCCTGAATGAGCGGTTCGGCAGCTTTGCGCAGAGCAAGCTGAGTGCGTGTAACTTCCGCTTGAGCTCGTGTTAGTGCCGCTTTCGCCGCGGCGATGTTGCCTTGATTGCGGTTGAAGATGGGCAATGGTAAGGCCGCGACGGCAAAGCCCTGAAGACCAACCGGCTTGCCGCTGCTGCCGTTCAAGGGCTCCAGATTTTGCTGCAGGCCCGCCTGAATTTGAAGATCGGGAATGTTCTCTCTTTCCGCGCTTTTTACTTCCGCTGCGGCGCGAACGACGGCTTGCTGCGCCCGCTTTATAGAGGGACTATTTTGAACGATTTGATGCAGAATCCGATCGGGATCGAGAGCTGGCGGATGTTCCAGATCACCCTCGAGAGGCGTGACAGGGAGCTCTGGTTTTCCGCATAGGATGGCGAGGGTGCGAAAGGCTTCAAGATAGTTGCGCTGAGCGTTGATGTAATCTATTCGCGCTTGCTCGGTTTCCACCTCCGCTTGTAATACGTCAGGAGCATCCGCTTGACCGATATTGGCCAGTTGGTGGGCGGTTTGGGCAGCGTCGTTTGCCAGATTGAGAAGCCGATGGCGCACGCGGACGAGTTCCTGAGCTGCGAGAGCGGAATAGAAGCTTTGGTCTACCGCGCTCAAGATGCGGTAACGCTGCTCGGTTACGCCCAATTCATCTTCCCGTTCCTGTTGCTTGTAAACGTTGCGGCGCAGACCGAGCTTGCCTCCGAGAACAAATGTTTGTGCGATGAAAGCTCCTTGCTCACCGCCCCCGAACGAGCCGCCGCGAATTTCTGCACCCTCATAGCCAACAGAGGGATTCGGCGGCAAACCAGCTTGGCGAGCCTGCGCCGCCGAGAGACTTACTTGCGCTTTTGCTTGTTCTAGGGTTGGATTTGCTTCGATGGCAAGTTGCTCGAATTGACTCAGGCGCATCGCAGGGCGGGTGAAGGCATCTTGTAACAGATCGGGAGAAAGAGTTTGCGGCTGGGCCATGCAAAGCGCAATGAAAAAGATAAGCAGTTTTGGTTTCAAAGCCTTCCTCCCTGAATCTTCTGCATCATTTCGTCGTACTGTTGGGGTGGGAGCACGCGGACAAAGGTCATCATTCCTTGCATAAAGCCGCTCCATCCGCGAGGTAATCCGGAGTTATAACTCAGTTTCTCTATGCTTTGGATCGCCATCATTGGTCCTTCCATAAAGGCATCCTGCGGGAATCCTGGGATCTGATTTGCGTTTTGAGCCACGTCACTCGCCATAGAAGTTTCGTGCGACATGCCCTGCATGGACTGCATATCGTGAGACATGTGACCTACATGGGGTTCGAGGGCCAGTGGAGAGTTTGTAATTGTGCGGCTGTTATTCGACCCAACTCCCATGCCTCGGCCGAGACTGGGCCCATATTCCTGGCCGGAAGGCGCGCCTGGTTCACCCGTCAACATGCCCATTCCGTTTTCCATGGATAGGCCGGATGGCATGAAATGGGGAGAACGGGTCATGGGACCGACTGTCGAAGCCATTTGGTTCATCATGTGGTGCGGCAAATGGCAATGAAGCATCCAGTCGCCTGGATTACTGGCAACGAATTCGATGTCGCGTGCTTGCGCCACGCCAACGAGCACAGTGTTGCCGGGAATCCACGCGCTCTGCGGGATGCGTCCGCCTTCGGTGCCTGTCACATAGAAAGTGTGGCCGTGCAGGTGAATGGGATGATGATCCATACCGAGATTGATGAAGCGGATCCGAACGCGATCACCGAGGCGGACAATCAACGGAGGAATAGCCGGCCCAGCTTTTCCGTTCATTACCAGCCAGTTAAATTCCATGTTCATGGAGTTCGGCACTGGATTGTTAGGCAGGACGGCGTATTCCTGCAGTAACAGCACGAAATCCCGATCAACAGGCGGCGTATAAGCTGTTTTGGGGTGCATGATGAATGCGCCCAGCATGCCGAACATTTCCTGCATGGCCATGTGAGAGTGATAGAAATAAGTTCCCTCTTGATGCAAAGTAAACTCATAAACAAACCGTTCTCCTGGTTTTATCGGTTTCTGACTTACTCCTGGTCCGCCATCCATATTGTTTGGAATTTCGAAACCATGCCAGTGCATGGACGTGGGCTCGGGCAAATGATTTTCGACTATGATGCGAACGCGGTCTCCCTGGTTCACTTGAATCGTAGGTCCCGGCGCGCTTCCATTGAAGCCCCAGAGATCGATGGCTTTCCCTGGCAAGAGTTGTTGTTTTACAGGTTCTGCGACTAAGTGAAATACTTTGACGCCGTTGTCTAACGTAAACGGCAAGTTGTTGATACCGGGAGTTTGAACTGGCACGACTGTATTATTTGGTCTGGCTTTTGCTTTAGAAGACAAGCTTAGACTAAATCCAATGCCAAATGTATTACGAAAAAAATCACGACGGTTACCCATATTATTCCCCTCAAGTTATAAAAAGTTATTCTTACCGCTCTTGTGTAGCGGTTTGTTTGAAAAACGTGAAGAAAAAGGATTTGGGGAATTAGATACGAAGGACCGGGACGTTCAGGAAGGTTGTCAGAAGTGGAGGCGGATTCGAAAGGAAATCTCGATGAGTACGCAACGCAAAAGGCTGATGGAGTGTATGTGGAGTTATGAGAACGTCAGCAAGATAGCGTGTGTGCTCGGCGAGATCGACTTTTGGATTCAAGAGCTGCAGGTCGTAATGCTGGCATTTGTTCACTAGCCGCACGTTTTCCTGACAGTGCTGGTGGCAAGGCATGTTTGCCGCGGATTTTGGCAACGTGCAGCAGGTAGCCGAGCAAAAGACAGGGCACGGACCGCTTAATAAGAGGGATCCGATGAGTAGCCAAACTGCGATTTGAAAACTGCGTGGAATAAGGCTACCGCGCGGCATTTTACTTGATGATATCAATTTAGCGGTGCGATAGAGCCAGTGTGGAAAGTGAATATGGCTGCATATGCCGTTGACCGCTTAAGAGCTATGCACAGGTGAGGTCGAAGCGTCCAGGTTGCGCCGCGCGGATGTGGCTTCGACCTCGCTCCCGCGTGTGACTTTTTCGATCTTACTGACGGAATCCAGGTGAGGGTTGCCGAACGGCTGGCGCAATCGAGTGGGGCACTACACTTTCACCCACGCTCGTTTTTCTGCGCTTTCCGCCACCTTTTCCAGCAAAATCATGCCTCGCAATCCGTCCTCAAAGGTGGGATAGTCAACCGGCGCCGAAGGATCCGCGATCTTGGCATAAAAGCGTTTGAAGACTTGTTTATGGGAATCATCGTAGCCTTCACTGTGCCCTCCGGGCAAATCGGCGAAAGTTGCGGCATGAGGATAGAGCAGGGAAGCATCTTTCACGATGATCTGATTGGGCTCGTTGCGGTGGCCGATCCACAGCGTGTCCGGCTGCTCCTGATCCCAGGCCACTCCGGCCTTGGTGCCGAAGATTTCAAAGGCGAAGCGATTTTTGCGTCCGGCTGACATTTGACTCACGGTAAATGCGCCTCGGGCTCGATCGCCTAAATGCAGCATGACGACGCCGAAATCATCCGTATCCACCGAGAACTCTTCGTAGTCCTCGGCTTGCAGCTTTTTGCCGGCAAAGGTCTCGACGGAGCCTTTGGGCCGTTTGCGCTTTTTGTGAAAGGTTGCAAGATCTGCGCAGAGTTCCGTAATCGGCAGTCCGGTGAGATGCTGGATGAGATCCATCCAGTGAGAGCCGATATCGCCCATCACCCGCAGCCTTCCATTGCGCTCTTTGTCGAGGCGCCAGTTCCAGTCGGTTTCATATAGCAGCCAATCCTGCGAATAGGTGCCCTGGACGATCAGGATTTCACCCAGATCTCCGGCTGCGATCATGTCGCGAATCTGCTGCACAACGGGGTAATAGCGCAGATTGTGCTGCACACAATGGATGGCCTTTCTCTTTTCGGCGGCTGCCACCAGTTTGCGCGCTTCTTCGACGTTCATCGTGAGCGGCTTTTCGCAAAGAACCGCCTTCCCGGCTTCGATGGCGGCAAGCGACATGGGGTAGTGATCGGCATTGGGCGTACAGATGTGCACTGCCGAGATCTCTTTGTTTTCTAAAACTTGTTCCAGACTTTCGGCGGCGATGGGGATGCCGGCGCTTTGGGCAAACTGGCGTGCCCGTTCAGGCTTGCTGCCCACGACCGCGGCGACTTCCACGTTTCCCAAGCGACGCACATTTTCGGTGTGGACTTTGCCCATAAAGCCAGTGCCTACGATGGCAGTCTTGATCGTCTTCATGGTTGGATTATTCTCCTTATGCGTATAAAAAAGTTCTTTCGAAGTATAAGCGATGTGATTCATTGGCGTACAGAGGCCATATTGAATTCCATAAAAGGGATACTGGAAAACGGAGCACTCCGGCCTGTCAAATTTTCTGGGATAACCAGCAGTTTTTACCAACCTGTTGGGAGCCCTATTTAGCCGGAAGAAAGCGCAAGATGAACGGAGAAAAGCACGAATCGAAGGGGCGGCAACTTTCGGCAATTCACTTGCATCGTTTCTAGTAGCCGTATGAGCCAGTTAGAAACACGTACTGCTGCAATAGCGGTAAGAATGGAACCGGTCCGTGCTTGGACTGCGGATCTGTATCAAAGCACGGCGGATTTTGTGGCCCCGATTGGGGCCTGGGCCGCCGGGACGGCGCAGAGATGGGGCGCCACGCTCTCGGTGCTGCTGGGGCCAGCGGTCTTCACGGCCTATGTGTTTACCATTTGGAGTCTGGCGGGCAACCTTGGGTGGACAAGCACGTTCCTGTTTTCAAGCGGCCCTTGGTCGAACTGGCTGGTATGGCTGGGATTCGCTATTGCCTTGAATCTTTCGGCGAACATTTTGAAACGATGTGCTAGCTCAGAGCCGTCGAATCAGGCAGAATAGGCAGAAATAGAGATTCGAGCGCAGCCAGCCGGTGGCTGAGTTTTCTCTGATATCCTCAATGCAGGACTCCTGCGCCACTATGCCATTCAGTTCGCGTTCCTATGCGAATCGGTATATTCCCTCCAATCGTTTTCCCGCCGGTCTGAAATGGCTGCTCATCGCGAATGCGGCGCTGTTTGCGCTTCCCATTTTCTTTCAACACACACTCGGTGCGGTTCTTGAACCGCTAGTCCTTGTGCCCGTCGAGGTTGTGCGCGAACTGCACGTGTGGCAGTTGTTTACTTACATGTTTCTGCACTCGGGCATTGGCCAAGTGTTGTGGAATATGCTGGCGCTTTGGCTGTTTGGCATTGAGCTCGAGCGACTGTGGGGCACTCCGCGGTTTTTACGGTTTTATTTTCTTTGTGGCATCCTCGCCGGTCTCACCGTGGTGGCTTGTGCCTATCTTTTTGGCGGTGTCGAGGTGCGGACCGTGGGATCTTCGGGCGCCATATACGGGATTCTGGCTGCCTACGCACTGATTTTTCCGGATCAGACGGTATTGTTTGGTTTCCTGATCCCGATGAGGTCGAAATATTTCGTGATGATTATCGGCGCAATCGTGTTTCTTCAGTCTTATATGGCGGCCTCAGGCGCTCATTCGGCAATTGCTGTCACGGGGAATCTGGGCGGATTGCTGGCGGGTTATCTCTTAATCCGCGGACGAAGATTGCAGATGCAGATCCGCAAACCGCTGGTTGACGGCTACCACAATTGGAAGCTGCGCCGAGCGAAGAAGAAGTTTGCGGTGTATCTTCAAGAACGAAGAAGACAGGAATCTGATCGCGACCGCTGGGTAAATTAACTGGTTCATCCAGGAGAGTAATTTATGAAGTTCCGTGTTCTCAAGGCTGGACTTGTGGGAGCCATTGTGGCGGCGATGAGCTGTTTGCCCGCTGTTCCAGCTCACGCGCAGGAGGGGCCTGAATCGCAATCGAGCGAGCCGATCGCTAAACCGAAGCCCAAATCCGATACCGGGCCCACTAATGCCGCACCTGCTACTCCACCGGCGACCAACGAGGGCCCGATACCGTCGGAATACAAGCGAAAGCCAGAGGCTCCGGCGAATGTGCCTACATTCCGGGCTGAAGCGAACACAGTTACTGTAGATGTTTCGGTCCTGGATAATCACGATCACTTTATTCCTGGGCTTACGAAGGATCAATTCCGGGTGTATGAGGACGGTGTGCCGCAGCAAATTGTGACCTTCGGCCAGGGTGAGGCGCCGATTACGATTTGCATGCTCATTGAGTTCAGCGGAAGATTTCAAGCTTTCTGGAGCTACGGCTGGTATGAGACCTTGCAAGCCGCTTACGGATTTTTAGAAACGTTAAAGCCGGACGACAACGTGGCAGTCGTTGAATACGATATGCACACGAATATTCTGTCGGACTTTTCACCTGACAAGCACAAGGCGGAACAAGCTTTGAGCATGCTGCGCATCCCCGGTATGAGTGAGTCAAACGTGTTTGACGCCTTAACGGACATAGCAGACCGGATGTCCGGCATAGAGGGTCGAAAGGCCATTTTGCTAATTGGAACGGGACTCGATACTTTTAGCAAGATCACATTTGATCAAGCGCGAAAATCGTTGCAAGAATCTGGCGTTCCCATTTATTCGATCAGCATTTTGCAGGTTGCGCGCATGCTGGCTGAGAGTTACGGGATGAGCCCCATAATGGACATGGATTTTCTGCAAGCGGATAACGAAATGCGGACATTTGCCCGAGAAACAGGAGGGCTAGCGTTCTTTCCGCGTTTTCTGGGCGAGTATCCTGGGATTTTTCGCCAAATCGAATCCACTTTGCGAAATGAATACACGCTGACGTATCATCCCACTAACACGGCGCGTGATGGAAAATTTCGGCGCATCAAAGTGGAGCTTGTAAATCCGGAAACGAATCAACCACTGCGCATTCTGGTTAAGAACAAGCCGATCAAGTATCAGATCATCGCCAAGGCAGGTTATAAGGCGCCACGAGAAGTGGAGTAGCTTACTCTACCACTGCGTCCATTCCTGCGCAGAACTGTAAGCAAAGATCGCGGCTTTTGTCAAGTTTTGGATGTCGCTTGGTTTGAATCGTGTGGCTGGATGTTGACACTCGGATTACAACTTTGATAACTTCGCTGAGTCTGGATGCGATCGGCTGTTTCCTACCGCGCCTCAAATCCCGCGTTGATTCTTTTGGTCGATGATAACCATGATGGCATCGTGGCGCGCCGCTCTGTGCTGGAGGAGTTGGGGTATAAGGTGATTTCCGCTTGTTGTGGCTCTGAGGCGCTGGAGCTGGCAAGTCGCCAAAACTTTGACTTGATCATCACCGATTACAGAATGAAGCCAATGGACGGGCTGGAGTTTATTGCCGAGGTGCGAGCCCGCGGCTATCAGAAACCGGTGATTCTGCTTTCTGGTTTTGCGGACAGCCTCGGGCTGCAGGAGCAAAATACCGGGGCGGATGTCGTGATCCAGAAAAGTGCCAATGAAATCTCTGCGCTGCTGCGCCACACCAAACGGCTGCTGAATCCGAAAAAGCCGGTGAAATCACCGGCGAGAAGCAACAGACGCGGTTCAGCAGGGCGTGCTGAGGCGTAAGGTCCGACCCGCTTGCCTTCGTTTTGCCCGCAAGTTAATTGGAAATCTCTCTGGACACGGCGCCCTTATTTGGCAGGCGTCACGTGGACTAGCATTCTTGACAGGTCCGGTAAGACGCTGTGATGGTTGCGGAGCTGTGACACGCCAATTTTTGTTTAGAAAAGATCGGCTCCGGTCCTCGTCTACACAGAGGAGAGGAATCGATGGCACGAATTGTGGCTGATGTTCTGATCGAGCGTTTGCACGAGTGGGGTGTGGATGTCGTATTTGGCCTTCCGGGCGATGGTGTAGACGGAATTTTTGAAGGCCTGCGGCTGCATCAGGACAAAGTGAAATTCATTCAGGTGCGGCATGAAGAAGCAGCGGCATTTGCGGCTTGTGGATATGCGAAATTCACGGGGCGGTTGGGAGTGTGTGTAGCCACGTCGGGCCCGGGAGGCGTGCACCTGTTAAACGGTCTGTACGATGCCAAGTGTGATGGCCAACCTGTGCTTGCTATTACAGGACACACGTTTCATGATCTGATCGGCACACATTATCAACAGGATGTCGATCTGGACAAGCTGTATATGGATGTAGCTGTCTATAACCAGCGTGTGATGGGGCCGGCGCACCTAATCAATGTCGTGGATGAAGCGGTGAAGACCGCCTTATCGCGGCGGGGAGTAGCTCACCTGACTATTCCGAAGGACATTCAGGAGATGAAGTCAGATCAGCAGCGGTCCCGCGCGAACGTTCCTGCACACAGCGCTGCCCTATTTGCACCGCTGTCTCCGCAACCCCTGCAGCATTTGGTAAAAGAGGCTGCCGACATCATCAATCAGGGCGACCGTGTGGTCATCCTGGCGGGCCGCGGGTGCCTGGGGGCGGGCAGCGAGCTGCTAGAAGTTGCCGAGAGAATCGGGGCTGTGATTGTGAAGCCGCTGCTTGGCAAAGCAGTGGTCCCGGATGATAGCCCGTACACGACCGGGGCTGTAGGCCTGTTAGGTACCGCGCCCTCGCAAGACGCCTTAGAGGAGTGCGACACGCTGATTATTGCAGGCAGCAGTTTCCCTTATATGGAATTTCTGCCTAAGCCGGGCCAGGCTAAGTGCGTTCAGATCGATATCGACCCCGCGCGCATCGGATTGCGGCACCCGGTGGACGTAGCGCTTGTGGCTGACTGCAAAACAGCGCTTCGAGCCTTGTTGCCGATGCTCGAAAAGAAGACTAAGCTCGATTTTCTGGCTAAAGCGCAGAAGCGGATGGAGAGTTGGAACAAGCTGATGGAAGAGCGCGGCAAGCGCACCGACATGCCGATGAAGCCGCAGGTAGTGACCTATCAGTTGAACAAACTGCTGGCAGATAACGCGATTGTGATCAGCGACAGTGGCACGATTGCCACATGGACGGCGCGTTACATCGACATGCGCGGCGATATGCAATTTTCGCTGTCTGGCTCACTTGCCAGTATGGCCAATGGCCTGCCGTACAGCATCGGCGCAGCGGTTGCTTATCCAGGCCGGCAAGTGATCTGCATTATCGGGGACGGAGGCCTTTCGATGCTGATGGCGGAGCTGGCCACTCTTGCCAAGTACCGGCTCAATGTGAAGGTGATTGTCATCAAGAACAATGTGCTGGGGCAGATCAAATGGGAACAGATGGTGCTCGATGCGAACCCGGAATACGGCGTGGAACTTGAGCCGATTGATTTTGCCGCTGTCGCAAAGGCGTGCGGCATCGGAGCGTTCCGTTTGGAGAGCGAACAAGATGCTTCCAGGGTGTTGCGTGAAGCTTTGAGGTTTCCCGGACCGGCGCTTGTCGAAGCAGTGGTGGACGCCAACGAGCCGCCGATGCCAGGCAAAGTGAAGACGGAACAAGCGCTGCACTTTGCAGAAGCCCTGGCACGCGGGCAAAAGAACGCAGGTAAAATTGTCGCCACGGTTTTAAAGAATCAAGTGCGTGAAATCGTGTAGATTCACGCTTCTTAGGCCTAGAGCAGAGCCCTTCTGGGGAATAGGGGCGGGGGAGTTTGTGTTTTTATTCACTACTAGAGCGATTTCTAGAGTAAATTTGTATTATTCAAGCGGAATAGCTTACCTTGATGAACGACCTTTCTGTCGAAGAGTTGCGGGCGCGAATCGCCGAGCTCGAAGCCACGGTCAAGGTTTTAGAAGCCAGGCTGCTCGAGAACTCGAGCGATGAAACTTCGCAAAAAGGCGAGGAGCGGTTTCGTGAATTGTTTGAAAATGCCAATGATGTAATTTTTATTCACGACCTTAAAGGAAAAATTCAGGAGATTAATCGCGCTGGAGAGGAATTGACGGGCTACACGCGGGCAGAGCTGGTGGGGAAGCCGTTTGAGATGCTGGTTCCGGAAGATGCTCGCGAGCAATGGCAGGACAGCATTCGAGCGCATCTGGGGGGCAGTCCGGCGCAGCATTATGAGCTGCCCATTATCGCGAAGACGGGAACTCGGAGTTTTCTCGAAGTAAGCACAAGGACCACGTATCGCCATGGGTACCCGGTAGCAATACAAGGCATCGGGCGAGATGTCACGGGACGCAAGATCGCGCAGCAGCGCCTGATTGAGCAAGCTCTCGAGCTGCAGGAAAAGAACCAAGAGCTGAGTATTGCGCTCAAGCTAGCGCGTGAGGCGACTCAGCTCAAAGAACAGTTCCTCGCCAATACGTCCCACGAACTTCGTACTCCGATGAACGGGATCATGGGGATGGTAAATCTGCTAAGGGCGACGGATTTAACGCCGGAGCAGCGCGAGTATGCCGATGCCATCAGCGTTTGCGCCAACGATCTGCTGACCATCATTAACGATCTGCTCGATTTGTCCCAGATCGAAGCCGGAAGGTTTTCATTGATCGAGGAGCCCTTTAACCTGCGTGAAAGCGTGAGAGCAGTGGTAAAACTGCTGGCCGTCAAGGCTGAGGCCAAGGGGATTCAACTCGAGTATGAAGTCTCGCCACGGTTGCCGGATTTCATCTATGGTGACCGTGTGCGGTTCCGGCAGATTTTGACGAACCTGGTCGCGAACGCAGTCAAATTCACGCTTGAGGGGAGCGTGCGAGTCCGTTTCGATCTGACACAAGATGGCGAACGCCTGCGCTGCGAAGTAATTGACAGCGGTATAGGTGTGGCTGAGTCGGCGCGGGATCGGATATTTGAGGCTTTTTATCAAGCTGATGGGACGGCCAAGCGGAAATTTGGCGGTACTGGTTTAGGGTTGACGATTAGCAAACAGCTTGTGGAGATTATGAGAGGGACCATCGGCACCTACAACAACACTCCCAGTCCAGGGGCTACATTCTGGTTTGAGCTGCCCTTACGGAAAGCCGATCCGGATTGCGGGGCCGCTCGTCTGGGCGTAGCGCCGGCTTCAGAATCGGCCTCCTGGCGGACTTGAGAGGTTGCGAAAGGCGTCTTGATGCTCTGCCTTTACCTTCCGGAGAGGCGGAGCTTTCAACCGAGGGAGTACGATGCATCATCCGCTTCTCTCGATTGTGTGCGTGCGGTCACAGAGACACGAGTAAAATAGAACGCGAAAGGCTGCAGCCGTGTTCGCGTTGCTGTTGCTCGCTTTCAGTACGTTAGGTGCTGGACAGTCCGGCACTTTGACAACTGGTTTGCAAGCGCTCGATCGGGGCGACTACAAACAAGCTGAGCAAATTTTTTCTGCCGAAGCTGCCCGAGATCCTCACGATTATGCCGCCTGGTTCAATTTGGCGCTAGCCGAGATTGGACTGAAAGAGAACCAGCTTGCGGAGCAGCACCTGCAGCAAGTGCTCGCACTGAAGCCCGGCCTATACGAGGCAGAGTTGAACCTGGGCATGCTTTATCTCAAGGAGAAGCGGCCAGCCGATGCGGAGCCGCTGCTTGAGCAGGCCGCCAAAGCTAAACCCGATAGCGCCCGCGCAAGGCGTTATTGGGGGGAGAGTTTGGCGGCAATGGGCAAATGGGACCAAGCGGCAGAAGCATTCCGACAGACACTGGCGCTTGATCCCCATATGGCGGTTGCCGAGTTAGGACTGGGTCAAGCGCTGGAGCGACAAGGAAAACTGGACGAAGCCGCGCCGCATTACGAGCGGGCAGCAGAGCTCGACTCAAAGTTGAGCTCCTATCAACTGGAACTGGCTGAAGCGTATATCAAAGCCAACCGGGGAAGCGAGGCGCTGCCGATTCTAAAGAAGTTTCCAGACGACGCAGGAGCACGCGAAGAGAGTGGGCGCATTTATCTAGCGGAAAATCAACCGGCGGCCGCCGTAGCTGAGTTTGAAGCGGCGGTGAAGCTGTCTCCCACGGCGGCGAATCGTCTCGCACTTGCGACGGCTTACCTGAAAAATAATCAACCGGAGTTAGCCGAACCAATTCTGAAGCAGGCTCTTGAAACGAATCCGGCCGATTACGATGTGTTGATGGCGGTAGGCCGGATTCGCCGTGACAAGCATGATTATGCGGCTGCAGCAACGCAATTCGCTGCGGCTGCCAAACTGCAGCCTGCCTCGGTTGAGGCATGGAACGAAGCTGCGGGAGCCTATATGCTCGCCGGGAAATATCCGGAGGCTCTATCAGCACTGGATCAAGTCCGTGCGCTTCACGGAGAAAAGCCGGGAGATTTCTATTTGCGCGCGGTGATCTTTGACCGGCTGCATCAAGTGAAACCGGCCCTTGCAAATTATCAGCGGTTCCTTGAATTGAGTCAAGGACAATATCCGGATGAGGAATTCATCGCGCGGCAGCGAAGCAGAATTCTCAAAGAGGAGGCAAGTCGATGATTCGAGAATCTGCGATTTCACACGGGCTCCGGCTTGTGCTGGCGCTTCTAGCTTTGAGCCTGTGCATGCCGGCCCAGTCTCTTTTGAGTGAATTGAAAGCGGAGCGGGATCCGGGCAAGCGTGCCGAAAAGGCGCTGTTGCTTGCGAATGCCGCATTTGATAGCGCGCGGGATTATTACAGAAAAGGTCAAATTGAGAAAGGCGACGCTGCGCTAGATGAGATGACGGACGCGCTGACAGCTTGTTTGCAATCTGCCGAGATTGCGCACAAGGCGAAATTTTTTAAAAAAGCCGAGATGGATGTGGCTGCCTTGCAGCGGCGAATGACCTGGTTGTTGAACGATCTAGATGTGCAGGATCGGGGCTGGGCGGAGATCACTTCCAAGAAACTCGATGAGATTCATGACAAGCTGCTTGATGGAGTGATGAGGAAATGAGATTTTTATTGGTAGCGGGCGCGCTTTGCACGGCCTTGCTGTTGCGGGCGCAAGATCGCGATTTTCTAACGCCTAATGAAGTCGAGCAAATACGCGAGGCCCAGGAGCCGAATGATCGCCTGGCACTCTATGTGCATTTCGCCAAGCAGCGAATCGACTTACTTGAGCAGTATTTGGCTAGCGAAAAGCCAGGCCGCAGTTTATTCATCCATAACACGCTAGAAGATTACAGCCATATCATCGAAGCGATTGATGCGGTATCGGATGACGCCCTATTGCACAAAAAACCAATTGATAAGGGATTAGCACAGGTACTGCCGGCAGAGAAACAGTTTTTGGCACAGCTTCAGAAGATTGAGGAGAGCCAGCCCAAGGATCTGGACCTGTATAAATTTGTGCTCGACGATGCGATCCAGACTACATCCGACAGCCATGACCTGGCAATGGAAAATGCGGGCAAGCGTGCCAGCGAGTTAGAGGCGGCTCAGGAGAAGGAAAAGAAGGAGCGAGAGGCCATGATGCCGGCTCAGGAAGTGTCGGATCGCAAGAAACAAGAGAAGGCGCAGCAGCCGGAGCAAAAGAAGGTTCCGTCTTTATACCGGCCCGGAGAAAAGCCGCAGAATCCGCAATGACCAGCCTCTTATCATAGAGTGAGAGGGTCGTTCCAGACTTGTCCCATCATCACCATCCAACACACGGCGCCGGCTGGATCTTACGTCTATCGATCTTTGCCACGCTTGCGTTTACTGGTTTTGAAGCATACGCCGGCTTTCGTTCCGGCAGTTTAGCCCTGCTTTCTGATGCCGGACACAATTTTACGGATGCACTTGCGCTTGTGCTTGCAGCGATAGGCCTATATTTTCAGAGTAAGCCTGCTGATCATGTGAAGACATACGGGTATCAGCGAACGGGCGTCATCGCTGCCTTTCTTAATGCGTGCGCGCTGTTGATTATTTCCTTTGCGATCATCTGGCAAGCCGTGGGCAGGATGATCCATCCGGAACCAGTCAACGATGTGGTGATGATTTGGGTGGCAGCGATTGCAGTGGTCCTGAACGGGGCGATCATGGCCGCATTGCATTCGCGGGAGAGACATGACCTGAATATCCGGGCAGCTTTCATTCACATGCTCGGCGACGCGCTGGGGGCTTTGGCCATCATTGCTGGGGCGGTCGTGATCCGGCTGACCGGCTGGCTCTACATCGATCCCCTGCTTTCGGTGGGCATTGCTGCTCTGATCGTGTATACCGCCTGGGGCATTACACGAGAATCTCTGAATATACTGCTTGAAGGATTGCCGAGCGGGCTGGAACTGAAAAATGTCACAAAAGCGATGAGTGACGTGGAAGGCGTACTGGATGTTCATGATTTGCATATCTGGAGCCTTGGCTCCAACACTCATGCGCTGAGCTCGCACGTGCTGATCGAGGATATGCCGCCTTCGGCAAGCGACCGCATCCTGAAACGCATCAACAAAGTGCTGGCAGGCTTCGGTATCCACCACACGACCATTCAGTTTGAACATGCGCCGTGTGTTCTCTCTGACAATGGATGCCGCATGGGGGCCGACCATACGCACCAGCACGAACATTCTCAGTCTCAAAAATGAGTGCCGCATCCGGCGCATAGGGTTTCGCAAGATTGAGGGATAGTCTTACCGAAGATTGTGGAATGACATCATATCTCATATCAAAATTGGTATGATGAT
>Ga0209062_1002603_pt1 | contig 23523 bp, 16 predicted proteins | sample Coa_R2_2_FD_187158 | JGI IMG/M metagenome (GOLD analysis project Ga0209062, IMG submission 187158) | Surface soil microbial communities from Centralia Pennsylvania, which are recovering from an underground coalmine fire - Coalmine... | ecosystem: Environmental > Terrestrial > Soil > Unclassified... | reverse complement strand
TACAGCCGCCGGCTCAGCTTCCCGGTGACGACCTCGCGAAGGGCCGCTTCGTCGAGCGCAAACTCAGGGAACCGTCTGCACAGCGAGCGCCAATCATGGGCCGCCTGCAAGGCCGCGACTCTCGCCCCGGCTTGTGCCGCAAGGGCCGCCGCCGCCTCGCCTTGCACGCTCGGATCGAGCAGGACGACCCGGCTCCCGAGTGCGGCGATGCGCTGCGTAAAGTCCGGACCCGTCCCCGCGAGCGGGTCTCCGAAGAGCCGAGGAAACGTGTAGATCGTGCACGGGCCGCGCCGGCACAGCTCTTCGAGCACCGGTTCGTTTTTCAGTTGCAGAAGCGAGAAGATCGAACGAGCGCTCATCGCGCAACGCCTCGTCCGCGAAAATAGGCGGCGTCGAGGAGATCGCCCATCAGCGGGTAGTGTGTCGCGTCGGCGAGGTCGACGCCGTCATACGCCAGCGTCGCCTCGGCCCCGGTATACCATTCCCGCGCGAAGCGTACGAGCGCGTCGTCGAGCGCACGGCGCCGCTGAAGCTCGCACAGCCGCGCCCACGTCGCCGGCCCGACCGCCTCGGCGATCAACCCATCCAGATTCGCCGTCCGCGCCGCAGCGCTCAGGTAGATCGAGAGCAGCACCAGGTTCGGCCGATAGCCGAGGTGGTCGGCGAGATCCCGTCTCCATGCCGTGACGTCTTCTTTCAGATACGGCTGCAACCGCGCCAGCGTGGGGCGATTCGCCAGGATCTCGTCGAGCTCGTCCATGCGCCGCAAGAGCGCGTCGTTGCGCCCGTCGTCGGGTTCTTTGGCGAGGACGACCATATAGCGCCCGGTCGCCCGCGTCGTCAGCGCGCCGAAACAGCGCTCCTCGAGAAACCGTCCGAACGCGAACAATCGCTCGTCGACCCCGAACCAGGACAGGAGGCGATCGTGGAACGGTCCGGAAGCGGCGCTCCCGCTGAGCCAGAAGTTGCAGCTCGCGCCGTGAAAGATCGCGTGATACGGGACGAGCGCGACGACGGTCGTCCCCAGGCGCGTCGCTTCCGCCGCGAGCTCGCGCGCGCGTAAGCGCAAAACGAAGGTCTCGGGCCGGTTTTCGACCTCGAGCAAGGTCCGAGGGTCGACCTCGCGCCAGCGCGCGACGGCGTCGACGTGATCCATCGAGTGTACGTCGAAGATGAGGCGTCCGCTCGGGCGCACCACCCGTACCCACTCGCGCAGGACCTCCCGCCAATGAGGGAAGTGCATGAAGACGTTGAGCGAGAGCAGCGTGTCGCACGATTCGGAAGGGAGCGGGAGGTTCGCGAGATCGGCTTGGATCAGCTCGATCGGCGTCCCGGCCGCTTCGCGTCGCGCCTGATCGAGCATCGCCTGCGAGATGTCGATCCCGGTTACGCGGTACCCCTTGCGCGCAAACATGATCCCCGCGCGGCCGGTCCCCGTCCCGACATCGACGAGTTCCCTGCCGATCGCGTAGCGTTCGCACAATCCGAGTTCGACGGCGTTCTTGAGCGAGATCGTCCCGGTGCGCCGGTGCATGATCGACGCGTACTCGGCGACCTTGCGCGAATCGGTCCAGGCCGACGATTTGAAGTCGATGATCCGGTCGTCGTTCATCGCCGGTCGTCGCCCTCCGAGTCACCCAGGAATTCACGGACGAGTCGGAGCGCGATCTCGGGCTCGGGTTCGGCGTGTCCGGCGTATCCATGTTCGGCGAGCATGCGCCGCCGCCAATCACGGTTCTGCAACGCCAAGATCCGGATGATCTCCTCCCGCACCGCGCTCCAAGCAGCCGTCGCACCAAGCGCCCGGCGGACGCGGGCGAACAGTTCGCGCGCGAGCGAGGTATACGGCCGCGGGCTCGTCCGGCGCGTCGGATCGACGACCACGGTGTAGTGGTCGGGAGACTTTTCAGCCGCCGGATAGCGGTATCCGAAGAGGCGCTCCTTTACCGTTATGAATTCTCCCAGGAGCAACATCTCGAGCATGAAGATCACGTCGCCACCGAACGCCGCGGCATATCCGCCGGTCGCGCGCACCGCCTCCGGGCGCATCACCCCGTAAAGCGCATACCAACCGACACGCTCGAAGACCGCCCGTAGCCTCCCCACGACGTCGAGTCCCTCCGTGTCGATGTTCGCATCGACGGCGATGACGACATCGTAGGGACCCAGAAATGCGATCTGGCTCGCGCAGGCGACCGCTCGCGGATGACGCTCGAGCTCGGCGATGCAGGCGCGTGCGTACCGCGGATGCCAGCGATCGTCCTGCGCAGCCCACATGAAATACCGTCCGCGAGCTCGGGAAAAAGCGGCGTTGAAGTTCCGCGCCGAGCCGACGTTGTGGCGATTGGCGACGATCTCGATCCGCCGGTCCTGCGCGGCATAGCGTCGGCAGATCTCGAGCGTCCGGTCGGTCGATGCATCGTCGCAAATGATCAGCTCGAAATCGGCCACCTCTTGAGCGAGGAGGGATTTCAACGACTCTTCGATCGTCTCGGCGCCGTTGTAGACCGGCATCCCGATCGAAAGGAGCGGCGGAGGCATCCAACACGTTTTCGGCAACGCCAGTCCCTGCATTGAGCCCAACGGGTAGCGGGACGCCGTGCGACGTACTGGCGAGCTATGCAGTCGGCGACACCCGCGCAGCGTGCAGCCCTCACCGCCGCACTTCGCCGCTCCACCTTGGGGGAGACGATCCTCGACGCGGCGTGCGGCGGGGTCGCGCTCCCCTTGGCGCTTGCACGAGCCGGGAGACGCGTCGTCGCCGTGTGCGAGTCCGCCGCCGAGCGCGAGGCATTCGCCGCCGCGCTGGACGCGGAACCTCCCGAGGTGTGCGAACGGCTCACGCTCGCGGGGCCGAGCGAGGCTCTCGAGCGAGGGCCGTTCGATCACGTCTTGGCGGCCGAGGTATTGCACCGGACGCCGGCGCCGCGCGAATGGCTGCGCCGGCTCTTCCCGGCCTTGAAGGAAGATGGGACGCTGATCGTCACCGTCCCGCGGACCGCTCCCGAGGATGCGCGTTGGCGCTTTGCGCCCGAGTCGTTCCGTTTCGCGCTCGAGGGTCTGGCACGTGAGATCGTGGTCGGCGAGGAAGACGAGCGCTCGACGCTGGTCGCTGCGTTGCGCAGATTCGTCGGCGCGGGGCCGGTGCAACCGCGCATCGTCACCATCCTGACCGTAGCCGGCGAAGATCGCTATCTCGACGATGCGTTGACCTCGGCCGCACTCCTTGCGCCGGTCACGATTGCGCTCGACCACGATGCCTGCGCATCGTCGATCCAAAGCCTTCGCGCTGAGCCTACCGTCGTCGCCCTGATCAGATCGGAAGATGCGCTCTCCGAGGAAGCCGACGACGAGCCTGTGCGCCGGTTGGCGGCGGAGCTCGACGCCTCGTGGGTCGTCGCGCTCGATGCGACCGAATCGCTCGATCCCCGCGACGTGGAACGCATCCTCGACGCACTAGACGGCGCCCCGAGCGATGTCGTGCGGTTCGCGCTCCCGATCGCCTACGCATGGGACAGCGTGAGGCAGATCCGGCTCGACGGCGCTTTCGGAAGGACCCGTCCCGTCCGAATACGCCGGCTCGCGAAGGACGATCCGCTCGGGACGCGCCCGGGACGGACCCTGACCCTCGACGCCCACATCTATAGTCGGCGTTTCCTCGACCCCAACAGCCGTCTCGCGAGCCGGGTCCTCGCACAGGCCGCACGGCGGCACGGGCTGAGTGAGTTTGCACTCGAGCCGTATCGCCTCGACGCTACGCCGGAGCTGCGGCCGTGGGGCGAACCGGCGCTCTCGGCGGCGACGGAACCGTGGAGCCGCCTCCTCGCGCGCGTCCCCGTGGGAGAGGTCGAGCAGGTCCTGTTCATCGGCGACGTCGACCCGCTGCTCGTGCGATTCGCTCGCGAGCGATGGTCGCCGCGCGTCAGCGGGGTGACGCGATCCGTTCGCCGGCGCCGTCTCTTCGACTACGCGATCGTCGACGATCCGGAACGCCTCGATCTCGCTACGGCCTTCGCAGGGAGCCGGTTCGACGTGGTGATCGCCGATCTCCGGATCGTCGAGCCGAGCCTACTCGAGCGCGTCGCCGCGATTCTGCAGCCGCCCACGCCTCTGCTCCTGCGGTGCACCGAGCGAGACGTATTCGAGGCGCTACGCCGTGACGAAGCGTTCTTTCGCGCCGGCCTCTCGGTCGAGGCGGTCGAACCGCTCGCCGCGGGACATCTCATCGCTGCGCGACGGCGGGTCGGCGGCCGCCCCAAGCGTGCAACGATCCTCGCCTCCCTCGACGATCGCATCGACATCGAGGACGCATCGGCCTGGGCCGCTTCGGGCGAGATCGGGCTCGTCCTCATGACGGAATCGGACCGGGCGCAGCCGGCGGCGGAGAACGTCGTCGTCCAATGCGTCGTCGAGCCGTCGCTTCGCGTCGCCGCCGGACTCGCGCTCGACCGGTGCCCCGCCCCAATCCTGTGCCTGATTCTCGATCGGACGGCACCGCCGCCGGGCTGGCTCGAGGACGCCGAGCGCGCACTCGCAGACGATCACATCGGGCTCATAGCCTTCGCCGAGCGCACCACCCGCCTCGTCCGCCCGCGCCCAGGGCGCGAAGGGATGCTCACCTGCGATGAACTCCGCAGCGGCATCCTCGTGGTGAAGGTCGCGGCGCTCCCTCCCGAAGCGTGGCCCTGCACAACGACACGCTCGCCGGACTCGACTGCAGCGCTCTGCACCCGCGCCGCGGCACGCGGCTTCGAAACCGTCGTCATCGGCGGCGGGTTCACCGGCGAGATCGATCCCGACGGGAGGCGGCTCCCGTACGCGCTCGATTAAACCCCGGCCTCCGGGGAGAACAGCTCACAGGCGATGCGCTCCCATTCCTGCTCGCGCGTGACGTCGGCATAGGCATTGCGCGTCAAGCGCTCGCTCAGCGCGGTATCTGCGATCGCCCGCTCGATCGCCGCCGGAAAGTCGTCCTCGCCCGCTTCGAAATATTCGCGACCCGACTCCCAGCCTAATCCGCGGGCGCCTTGTCGCGTCGCGACGATCGGAGCACCGCCCAGGGCGTATTCGATCATGACGAGATCGCTTCCGGAATGGGCACTCGAAGGGTTCAGGGCGACGTCGGCCGACTGAAGGAGGGCCCATTTGATCTGCGGCGCGACCTCCCCCGTGAACGAGACGTTCCGGGGGACGATGCGACCCTTGAACGCATCGAACGCCCTGCCGACGATGACGAAACGGATCCCGGGGAGCCGCTGGGCGTAGGCGCACAATCGTTCCACCGCGATCACGTCGCGCCGTGCGGCGCCGGCGACGAAGACCGCAAACGTCTGGCCCCGCAAGCTCGTCGATTCTTTCATCTGCTTGCGCTCGGCGTTCGAAAGCCAGCGGACGCCGTGGGCGGCGACATAAGGCGGGATGACGACGAAACGTCGCCCCGCAAGCCCGTATCGCTCGACGAACAGGTCGCGGTCGTGCGACGATGCGACCAAGAGCAGCGCGGCTTCGCGCGCGCAGCGTCGCTCGATCGACGCCGCCAAGCGCGCCAAATCGCGACCGCTGCGCGTATCGCTGAACGGGTGATCGAGACCCTCGACCGCGTGTGCGTGATAGACGATCGGACCGTCCCAGAGCCGCCGAAGCAGTGCGTACGACCACGGTAAGCACGTGATCGCCAAGCTCGCTCCGGCGAGCGCGCCGCGCAGCGCCTCCACATAGCGCGGCGGCTTGGGCAGCAGGATCCAGCGTGCGGTCTCACATGTTCCGTCGGGTCCGAGCGCCGCGAGTCCCTCCCGCCACGGTTCCGCGAGAGCCGGAGTCGAGCCCGTCCGAATCTCACGCATCCCCGGCGCGAGCGCGAAGACGCGCGGTTCGTGCGCCTCGTCGCCCAGCGTACAGACGTCGACGTCGATATAACGCGCGAGTTGCGCGTAGCCGTTCGCCGTGCGGATCGCGCGTTCGTCGCCGGAGGAGAGCGGAAAGTCGACGGCGACGACGACTTTTCGGCGCGCCGCACCGGTCGGCGCTCGGGACGCGCTATCCAACGGCGAGCGCCTCCGTCAGATGCGCGGCCAGGGCCCGGGCGTTTTTCGCCGCATCGAAGCGCGCGCGCGCATGCTCGAAGGCTGCACGGGCGCGTCTGTCGGCCGCCTCCGCGTCGCTCAACACGTCCTCGATCGCGCGGGCGAAATCCGCCGGAGGGACGATCACCGCATGCTCTTGCGAGATATCGAGGCCGCGTGCGCCGCTCGGCGTCGTGACGACCGGAGTTCCAGCCGCGAAGTACTCGCCCATCTTCATGTTGACGCCCGATCGGGAGCAGGTCGGATTCAGGGCGACGTCGGCGGCGCGTAACAACTGCGTTTTGAGCTCCTCGGGGACGTAGCCCGTCAGTACGACGTTCGCAGGAAACCGGTACTCCCGCGGAAATGCCGCCCTTACGTCACCCAGCACGACGAAGCGCAGGCGCGGCATGCGCGCCGCCAATGTGAGGATCTCTTTGACCCCCTGGAGATTCGGCCCCCATGTACTCCCCATGAAGATCGCAAACGGGACCGGCTCTTCCGTCCACCGACGTTTCGCCTCGCGACGCATCTGCGGCGTCGTGAATACCGCGTCTCGCATGTCGAAGGAGGGAGGGAGGACGAAACACTTCTCGACGGCGATCGCATAGCGCTCACAGTATGCGAGCGCATCTTCGCGCGACATCGCGAGGATCGACGCCGCACGCTCGACACAGCTGCGTTCGGCGGCGACTGCAGCTTCGTACAATGCGTCGCCTTGCGGCGTGTGCGGGATCATATCGCGCTGCACGATCGCCTCGACGTCGTGTGAGTGGTAGATGATCGGGCCCGACCAGAGCGAGGCGACGTACTCGAACAGGTAAGGATGACAGACCGCTACGGCATCGGCCCGGCGAAGACGCAAGCGCAGCGCCTCTTCGAACGCCGGGTTCAAGCCCGCCAGTTGCGGGAGTGCTGCATGCTCCGCACGCTCTCCGAGCTCGCTCGTCAAACGCGCCGCCGCCTCGTGCTGCGGCCAGCTGCGCGGGACGGAAAACTCGACCAGACCGGGAGCGAGGCCACGGATCCCGCCGTGCAGGGGATTGCGTGCGAGGGTCACGAGCTCGACGTCCAGGAACGGGACGAGCGCGGCATAAACGTCTCGAATGCGGCGCTGCCCGCCCGACGTCAACGGCGCGACTTCGTATCCGTTGACGACGAGGAGCCGAAAACGCTTGGGCCGCGGGTCCGCGCCTATCGCCATACACGGAAGGTCGGCAAGGGAAGTGACGAATTTCAGCCCGGACTCGCGGCCGCGCATCGTCGTCGCCACGACGGGTGATGCTCGCAGACGAGATGAAGCGGGGCGCTATGCCGCGCTCGGAGCGACGAGCGAGCTCCGCGTCGTGCGGCTCGGCCGTGTCGGGGAACCGACGCGGAACGAGCCGAGCGCGAGTCCGTTCGGAGAGATCATCGTCCCGCGCTCGACCCAACATCTCCAGAGCGAGCGCATCCTTCAGCAGAGCATCGAGTTCGACGTATCGCGCGCGTCGCTGGGAACCTTGCTCCCGGCATCGCCGGCTTACCTCGCCGCGTTGCAGGAAGCTGCGGCCGACAGCGACGTTTGCATCGTGAGCGACGCAACGCTCCTCCCCGCCGTACGCGCCTACGTCCGCCTCCCCACGATCTACGACGCGCCGTGCGTCGAGAGCCTCGCCCCCGGTCTCCTCGAAGACCGGCCGGAGTGGCAAAGAACACTCGTCTCGTTCCCGAGCCGCGCGGAACGTGAGGCCCTGGCTTGGATCGACGCCGTCATCGCACGGTGCGACGAGGATCGGGACGCGTTTACGCAGCGCACGAGCGCCCCGGTCGTCGTCGTCCCCCCCGTGCTCGAAGACGACCCGCGCCGCTTGCGCACGCCGCTCGAACGGGAGCGGGCCAAAGCGGAGCGCGGGCTCGCCGGGAAGCGCATAGGGATCTACGTCGGCACCGGGACGGTCGCCAACGTCGCGGCGATGTTGGCGCTCCCAACCCTGAGCGGGGGCGTCGATGCGCTGCTCATCGTCGGCAACGTCGCACGGAACGTGATCGGCGACGCTCTCCCGCGACCTTTGCGGATCACCGGCGAGGTCTCCGAGGATGAGCTCGACGCGCTCCTGGGGCTCGCGGACGTCGCGCTCGAACCGACGAGCACGGGGAACGGGATCTCGCGCAAGGTGATCGCCTACGTCCGAGCCGGAGTCCCCGTCGTCACCACGCCGGCAGGCCTGCGCGGCCTACCGCTCGCCCCGGAGCGCGACGTTCTGTGCGGACCGCTCGATGCGTTTCCGCAACTCATCGCGCGGACGTTCGCCGATCCCGCGGCGGCCCAGGCGCGGGCCGCCCGGGCCAAAGGGGCGCTCCTCGCCGCGTTCACGCCCGATGCCGCGCGCTTGCGCTTCGAACGGATGCTGCGCGACGTCTTCCAGCACTGAGCCTATGCCGAGAGGGCGTCTTCCCTCACCGCCCCGATCAGCCCATCGATCGCAACCGAGGGCTCGAAGAGCGCAAGGACGTGTCGATAGGCGCGCCGAGCGCGCTCTTCCGCCGTCGCCGGATCGGCGACGACGCGCGTGATCGCCTCGGCGAATCGGTCGATCTCCGCCAGGAGCAGATGCTCGCCGTCGCGGACCGCAAAGCCGCGCGCACCGGCCGGCGTCGAGATCACCGGGACGCCGGCGAGAAAATAATCGAACATCTTCATATTGAGACCCGAGGTGACCGCGCTGGGATTGAGCGCGACGTCGGCGAGGCCGACCAAAGCGTTTTTCTGCACCTCGGCGAGCTCGCGCGTGAAGCGAACGTTTGCGGGCGGGGTCCCGGAGAAAACGTCCGCGACGTTCCCTACGATGACGAACGTACAGCCGGGGAGGGCCGCGGCCAACCGTAGGACGACGAGCGCCGCATCGATATTGGGACGATGCGCGCTCCCGATGAAGACGACCAGCGGCGCGGTTCCCAATCCTGAGCGCTCTTTGGCGCTGCGCCGCTCGAGCGCCGTGCGGTACGATCCCCGTGCGGGATCGACGGGCGGGCGCGCGACCCGACACTTCGCGAGGTCGGTCCCAAAACGGACGGAAAACGTCGGTCCGTCGTCCGGCGACAAGAGGAAGACCAACCGCGAGCCGGCGAGCGCGGCCCCCTCGAGTGCGACGACCCGGCGCATGAGATCGTCGCGCAACGGCGATTGCGGGAGCATCGCCGACTTCATCAGCGATTCGACGTTGTGCGCCAGGTAGTACACCGGGCCGTCCCAGTACTCACGCAGCGTCGGGTAGAGGTAAGGATGGTTCACGACCGCCGCATCGGCCGCGGTCAGCGCCCGCCGCAGCTCCTCGCCGTAGCGCGGCGTGAAGCGGACGAGCTCAGGCAGGACGATGTCAGAGACGTTGAGCCCCGCCGCCTGACTGATCCGCCGCTCGTGCTCGAGATGGACCGGCGACTTCGCGATCCGGCGTTCCCACAACCCCGGGGCCAACTCGACGAGCAGATCGTCTGCGGGACTCTCGCCCAGGGTCACGATCTCTACCGTCGCGTGGCGCGCCAGCTCCCGGAAGATCGCGAAGGTCGCCGCCGGGCCGCCGTAATGCGGCGGGTGGATTCCAAAATTGTTCACGACGACGACTCGCGGACGGCCGTTCTGTGCCATTTCCCCGGTTTTCGGCCGATATGAACTTCGTGACCATTCGCATCGCGGTCGTCGGAGGGAGCGGCCCTCGAGAGCGCGCTCTTTGCTCATCTCTGCTCGCCGATTTGGGGCTCGACCTCGAGACGGCGGAGTTCGCCGATCGCGAGGCTGCCAGCGCCTTCCTACGCGCCGGCGAGTCACGGACCGCTTGGGTCGACGCCTCCCTCGCACCCGATCGGGCGGCGTTCGTCGCCTTCCTCGCCTCGCCCGAGCCCTCGCTCGGCTTTGCTCGCGGTCCGCACGGAGATCTCCTCGCACGGCCGGCGGCCGCCGTCGCGCCGACCGGGCCGGAGCTCATCGCTTGCCGGGCCGACGCGCCTCGTCCGGCGACTCCGCAGACCGTCGTCGGGGACTGGCTGAGCTGGACCGCCCAAGATGCCCCGCCCCGGCCGCTCAACGGGCTGCGTGCTCGGTTCCACGGGCATGGCTGGGGATTCACCGGCTACGCCGCCGCCTCGCGCCACCTGATGCTCGGTCTGCGGCGCGCAGGGGTCGATCTCACCTGGATCCCGGATTGGGCCGAGGGTGAGCCGGCCGATCTCCACGAGGACGATCGCGCGCTCCTGGAGACCTTTCTCAAGCCGGCGACCTTCGAAGGACCGGGGATCGTCTACTTCACCCCGACCTACCCGGACGGGCGGCCGGCGCTACGCATCTTTCAAGAGACGCTCGAACGCCGCCCGCTCATCGCCGCTACGGTCTTCGAGACCGAGACGATCCCGGCGCGCTGGGTAAAACCGCTCGCCGACTCCGACCGCGTCTGGGTCCCGAGTACGTTCAACGCACGGACGTTCGCGGCCGCCGGCGTCCCGCCGGAGATCATCGACGTCGTTCCGCACGGCCTCGACTACGAGCACATGCCGCTGGACGGACCACGCTTCACCTTTCCGGCGGCGCGCAGTTTCGTCTTCCTCTCGATGTTCGAGTGGCGGCTGCGCAAGGGCTACGACGTCCTATTAAGAGCGTACGCCCGCGCGTTCCGTAAGGACGACGACGTCTCCCTCGTGATCCGCAGCGGTCTCTTCAACCTCGACGTGGGGAGCGAGCTGCGCAAGGCGGCGGCTGCGCTCGGTCTCGATCCGGCCGCGATGGCGCCGATCATCGTCCTCCCGAACAAGATCCCGCAAGCGCAGCTCGGTGCGCTGTATCGGGCCGCCGATGCGTTCGTCCTCCCGTCGCGCGGCGAAGGCTTCGGCCTCCCCTACCTCGAGGCGATGGCTTACGGCTTGCCGACGATCGGGACCGCGTACGGCGGACCGACGGACTTCCTCGACGAGACGACGGGCTATCCGATCCCGGCGCGGCTCGTCGACGTCGACGCCGGCTTCGAACGCGCACTCCCGTTCTACCGCGGGCAGCGTTGGGCCGAACCGTCGGTCGAAGAGACGGCGCGCGCGATGCGTTCGGTCTTCGAAGATCGCGATGAGGCTCGTCGTCGCGCGGCTCGCGCCGCAGCCCGGGCCCGAACGCGCTTCACCCGCGAAGCGATCGGCCGTATCGCCGCGCGCTCGCTGCAGGAGACGCCGACGCGTACGCGACCGCGCGCCGAGCGCGCCCCCGTCGCTCTGGGCGAGTACGTCGCAATCGCATATTCGCTGGCCGGCTACGGCTCGGAGGCCCGCTCATTTCTCGGCGCACTCGACGCCGTCGGTGCGATCGTGAAGCTCCATCCCGTCTCCTACGAGGACGCGCCGGCTTTGCTGCGCGCCGACGAAAGCCGGCGCCTCAAACGCTGCGCCGCCGCCGCCGCACCCGCGTCGAGTCCGATCCTCTACCATCTCTTGCCGACCCAGGTCCCGCAGCTCCCCGCAGGCCGAGCGACGATCGTCCGGACGATGGAGGAGACCGACGGGCTGGCCGACGGTTGGGCGGCGGCCTGCAACCGTTTCAGCGAAGTGTGGGTACCCTCGCATTTCAACTACGAGACCTTTGCCCGCGCCGGCGTCGACGAACGGAAGTTGCGTATCGTCCCGGGTGCGATCGACACCGATTTTTGGACACCCGACAACGGGCAGTTGACGATGCCCGGCTGGCGCGGCTTCCGCTTCCTTTCGATCTTCGATTGGATGTCACGCAAAGGCTGGGACCTGCTCGTCACCGCGTACTGTCGCGCCTTTTCCGCGAACGACGACGTGAGCCTCACCCTCAAGACGACCGACCTCGTCGCCCGTGCCGAGTCGAAGACCTTCGACCCGAAGACCGAGATCGAGGCCTTTCTCGCGCGGACGTTCCCGCAGCGTCATCGTGCCGGCGACCTCCCGCCGATCATCCCGCTCGCCGCGAAATTCACCGAAGCCGACCTGGTGCGCATCTACGGCTCGCACGACGCGTTCGTCGTCCCGAGTCGGGCGGAGGGATGGGGACGTGCGCATTTCGAGGCGATGGCGTGCGGCCTCCCGACCGTCGGGACGCGCTGGGGCGGCAACCTCGCCTTCATGAACGACGAGAACAGCTACCTGATCGACGTCGAGGCGCTCGTCCCCGCCGAGCGAGATACCGCCCGTTACGCGGGACGGCGCTGGGCGCTTCCGAGCGTCGAGCATCTCACGCTGATCTTGCGACGGCTCTACGAGCATCGCGACGAGGCACGCGCCCGCGGTCGCGCGGCGCGCCGACACATCGTCGCAAACTTCTCGTTCCCCGTCGTCGGTGCGCTGCTGCGCGAGCGCTTCGAAGCGCTCTCTTATGCGCTCCACGAGGCTGCGCCCCCGGCCCTCCCCGGATCCGCCGAGACCGACGTCGCGGTAATCGTCGTCGACGCCGCGGCCCCGACGTTCGCGCGTTGCGCCTCGGCGCTCGCCAAAGCGACCCGTTCACCGTACGCGCTCTTCCCGGTCGCGCCGCAGCTGCCGCAAGCGGCCGCCACGCTCGAAGCGGCGCTGGCGAAGGCGTCGGCGGCGAAGTACGTCGCGGTGCTCGCGAGCGACGTCGTCGTCGGGCCCGGCTGGGATCGAATCTTGATCGACGCGATCGAGAGCCGCTACAACGTCGTTTGTGCGGTCCCCCTCGCACGGACGGCGACCGGCGCGCAGCGGATGCCGGCCGACGCGGACCGCCACTACGACGCCGCGACGCTGACCGGTTTCGAGCGCTTCGCCGTTCATAATAAGTTGCTCTCCGACGAGCGCGGCGCATACGCCGACGCACTCGCCCCGGCGTGTGCGATGTTCGACGCGGCGCGCCTCCGTTCGCTGCTCGCCGAATCGGCGCCGCCGGCGACCTTACGCGACGTGCTGCAGCTCGTGCTCAGGCGCATCGGACATGCTTGGGTCGCCGCCGACTGCTACGTGCACGACGACGGGAGCGCCGCGAGCACGGTGAACCTCTGAGAGATTCCCACTCAAGCAAACGAGAAACGACCAATGCCCCGCTACTTCGAACACTTCGGGTTGGAACGAGATCCCTTCCTCGACACCTCGGACCCGCATTTTTATCTCGAGACGCCCTCGGCACGCGCGCACAAGCGCCGACTCTTGACGGCGGTCGAGGAGTCGCGCGGCCTCACGATCGTCGTCGGGGAAACGGGGACCGGAAAGACGAGCTTGTGCTCGTATCTCGAATTCGACCTGCTCGCGCAAGAACGATGGATCGTCGGGAAAATTCTCGATCCGTCGTTTGGGAGCGACGTCGAGTTTTTGGTCGCGATCGGACGCGTTTTCGGTCTCTCGCTTCCGCCTCGCTCGAGCGCCGCGCTCAAGAACGCGCTCAAGAACTTCTTCTTCGATACGGTTGTCCTCGAGGGCAAAACGCTCATCCTCATCGTCGACGAGGCGCAAAACCTGCGCGACGACGGCCTGGAGACGCTGCGGCTCCTCCTGAATTTCCAGATCCCGCAAAAGAAACTCCTCAACGTCCTGCTCTTCGGCCAACCCGAGCTCGAGCGTGCGGTCGTCGCGCACGGTAATTTGGCCGATCGAGTCGACGGTTGGGTCCGGGTCGAGCCGCTGGATCGGGCCTGCGCCCGCGCGGTCGTCGAATACCGGCTCGCACGGGCCGGGCTCCCCTCGGGTGCACGGGTCTTCACCGAAGAAGCGATGGAGAGCCTGGTCGCGGCCGCCGGGGGCTACCCGCGCAGGCTCACGACGCTCGCCCATACCGCCCTGTTCGAAGCCTCGGAGCGGGGGAGTCACATGGTCTTCGAGGAACACGTCGCCGCCGCTTTGCGCGCCCGCGGTTTCGCGCAGCCCGTCAAGGCGGCGCCGCCGCCCGGCGCCGGGGAGCTGCGACTCGCCGCCAACGACGTGCCGCGCCCCTCGCTCTTCGCGCGCATCCTCGGGCGGAAATGACGAGCGACGAACGCTTCGAACAGGACGCCGATATGCGCTTGGTCGAGCTGCGACGCGCGGAGCTCGGCCTCCCCAAGCCGCCTCCTCCCGCGTGGCAAACCAAAATCGTCGTCGATCTGCCCTTCGCGCCGCCGCCCGAACCACCGCAGCCGCGAGCCGGTGCGGTCCTCTCGCTGGCGGCGAGCGCGACGCCGAGCAGCGGATTGATCCCCGGCGCGGTGACGACGATCGGGCTGAGCATCGTCAACGAAGGGGGCGCCCCGGCGCACGGCGCCGTGATCCGGCTCCCGCTCCCGGGGGCGCTCGCTTATCGGCCGGGGAGTCTCGAGATCGACGGCCGTCCCGCGAGCGACGAGCGGGCCGAAGCACTCTTGGGGAACGGCCTCGCTCTGGGGGAACTGGCGCCCGCGCAGCGCGTCACGCTCCTCCTCAAACTGAACGTCAAGGCCGGGCTCGACGATCCGCGCCTCTCGCCGTCGCTGGCGAGTTCCGACGCCGCCGTCGTCGGAGCGCGGGCCTTGCGCCTCGAGCGCAAGCGCGCGGCCCCGACCGCGTTTGCGGCGACCCTCGCGAAGGCCGCGGCCGCCGAGGAGTCGCCATATGAGCTCGAAGCGGAAGAGGCGATCGTCTACGAAGCCGGCGAGGCCGCGATCGCGCCGATCGTCCCGCCGAAAGCCGCGCCCGCCCGGAGCATCGAGCGGCGCGCCCCCGAGCGGAGACTCGCGACCAGCTTGGGAAAGACGAAACTCGCGAGCCTGGCGCACTTCTTCAGCCCGACGCGGAGTCTCGGGATGGTCGCCCACTATCTCCTGCTCAGTGCGCTCGCGTGCTCGCGGACGCTCCCGCTCGAAACCTCGCGCGATGAGATCGCCTCGTTTTTCGCCGCTCAAGACGCATTCCTCACGAAGGTGCTCGTCGCCAAGCGGCTCGGGAAGAGGATAGCGCTCGACGACGTCGCCGCACCGTTCCCGCCGTTTCCGCCGGAGATCCCCGAGTCGGGTCCCCTCCCCGAGACGGCGCCCCGCGGCGCCGTGATCCTGGTCCGCTCCTTCTCGCTGGGCGAACTCGAGTTCATCGCCCGAGCAATTGCGAACAGCGCCGCCTCGCCGTTTACGCGCGTCGGGCAATTCTCGGTCCTTCTGTGCGCCAAAACCGTCGTCGCCTCCGATCCTTCGCAACTCGACGCCTGCGAACGAGCGCTGGCCGACTATGCAACTGCGGCGGCGGCGGAGATCAATCGGCTCTTCGTCCGGGCGCGGCTCGACAAACGCACCGACCTCTTCGGCGCTTCGAGCCCGCTGCTCGACGCGCGGGCGCGGGCCGTCGTGACGGCGCTGGCCTCGCTCGCGGCCTAGCGGCGTGCGGCTCCTCTTGGGGATCCCGACACGCGGGGATCCGACAAAGGAATTCTTGGCATCGCTCGCCGCGCTCCGCCTCCCGGCCGCCTGCAACGCGTTCGAGCACTACACGGTGACCGGTGATTTCGTCCCCGGGCAACGCGAACTGATCGCCCGACGAGCTGTGACCTTGGCCGCCGACTATCTGGTGATGCTCGACGACGATATGGTCGTCCCGCCCGATGCAATCGAACGGCTCACGGCGATCCTCGACGGCGATCCGCAGGCTGCGGTCGCCGGTGCTCTCTATTACTCGCGCGACGGGATCCGGCCGATGATCGTGGCGGGATGGTCGTCGACCGATACGACCACCGCTTGGATCCCGGCGTTCGCGACGATCCCGCTCCGCGTCGACGGCGTCGGCTTCGGTTGCGTCGCGATCCGGGTCTCGGCACTGAACGCGCTGCGCCCGCCGCTGTTCGGCGCCCACGTCTATATCGAGGAGTCGGCGGCGCGCGTCCGCCTTTGCAACGAGGATTACCTCCTCTGTGAGCGCCTCCGCGAGGCGGGTTACGCGATCGTCCTCCATCCCGGCGTACGCTGCGGGCACGTCGACCGTCGAACGCAGCGCATCATCCCCGAGCGATGGGAGGATCCGGCGGTGACGAATCGGCGCCGCATGATCGTCGTCGACCCGGGTCCGCGCTTTTCGGTCGTCGACTACGACCCCTCGGTCGGACGCCAGCGTGAGCGTCACGACGACGCCCGGCTGACCTACCTCAGCGTCGAATAGCGTCCTCAGCCGAGCGCGTCGAGACGTTTCCCGGTCCCGGGGCGCGTATGCGAAGCGAAGACCGACCGGCGCGTCTGCTTGGCGCGCGCGATCACGCTCAAGCGGTTCCGGCACTGGTCGCGAAAAGCGACCAGCCGCTTGAGTTGATTTTCACGGATCGCGTAGATCCGCGCGAGCCGCTTTTCGAGGCGTTCGTCGAATTCGCGCGTCCGCTGCGGCTTCGTCCGGTGCACGGCGTTGGTCAACGCCGCGATCACGCGGCGCTGCTCGGCGAGCGTCGCGCCGAGCTCCTCCCAGCGTAGCGCGACCAGCTGGCGCTCCGCGCTCACGCACAGCGCCTCGAGCTCGTCGACGATCGCGGCGATCTCGTCGACCGGGTCAGCCAATCGCCGCGAAGCCGCCTTGCGACTTCCCCTCCGTCCCGTTCCCGCGCTGCATCTCGCGAAAGCGTCGGTTGGCCTCCGACCAGGTCGAGCGGAACGCCTTGAAGTCCGGAAGCAGACGCTCGACGCGGCCGGGCGATTTCTGCAGATTCGCCATCACGAGCTCGTGATACCAAAATTCGTACATCCGGAAGAGGCTGCGCGCCAAATCGCCTCCGATCTCGAAATTCAACGATCCCATCAACGTCGCGACGGCTTGCTGGGAGCGGCGCAGCTCGTTGTGGATCGACTGGATGTCGCCGGGCGCGTTGCGCATCCGGTCGACGGCTTTGCTCGCCGATTGGATCAAGACGTCGAAGATGATGATCGTCAGTTCTTCGGGCGGCGCCGTCTTGATCCGCGTCTCGAGATACTTGCGCTGATCGGGCAAAGGCATGCTGAACTCCGTCGTGGACCTGGTCGATTCGCGTTTTAGAGCTGGCCGGAATTTTGAAGCTGCGTGATCTGTGCTTGCGTCGCCTGATAGCCGGCGATCGCCGTCTCGGCCGCATTGGCTTGCTGCTGCAGGAGGTTGGCCTGCATCGTCGCGTTGTCTTGTATCTGCTGGATGAGCTGCTGCAGCGAGGTGATACTGTCGCTGTTGGAGTTCTCGTCCGCTTGCAGGAGCGCGACCTGCGGGATCTGTCCCAGAGACTCTCCGCTCTGCAGGATCGTCGGCGAGCCGGTGACCGTCGTCAGGTAGGAACCGAACTGGGTCACGATCCCGTCGGTCGGATTCATGAAGAGGTCCTGGATCGCGGTCGGATCCGCCGCGAAGGCCGCCTGAAACGTCTGCAGGTTGAAAGGTTGGAACGTCCCGTCGGTCCCGTCCATGACGGTCGTCGTCAGACCGCCCGCGACCGTTTGAGTCGCGCTGTTCTGATCGCCGGCTTGCGAGGCTTGCGTCTGCGAGAACGTCGACGTCATCGGTAAGCCGATCGCGTCGAGCGAGTTGTAGCTGGTCCCGGCGCTGTTCACCAGCGACTGCGCATAATTGACCAATTGGTTACGAATCTCTTCGAGCTGCAGATCGCCGAACAGGATCCCGCCGCTGGTGAGCCGGGAACTCGTCCCGACCGTGGTCGAGGTCGAGTTCGTCCCGTTGCTCTGTTGGATGATCGGCGCGGCCAGGGCCGAGTTGAGCTCGTTCATCGCGGCGTTGTAGGCCGACGCGAACGCTTGGATGTTGTTTGCGAGCGTCGTCGAGTCTTGCGAGACGTTGATCGTGAACGGGGTCCCGGCGTTGGGCGCGAGGAGATTGAGCGTCATCCCCGGGATCGCATTCGTGACCTGATTGGAGTTGCTGTAGACCGTCGTCGTCCCGCCGGCCGGATTGAGCAGCGTCACCGAGGCCTGCTGACCGACTTGAACCGTCGCGCCGTGGGCGCCGTTCTGATCCGGGAGCCCGAGCGCGGAGAGGAAATTGCTCGTGTCGGTCGGCGATCCGAAGACGATGCTCTTCGGCCCGGTCTGCTGGCTCGTGATCGTGATTTGGCCGGTGACCGAGTTATAGGCCGCGATCACGCCCGCATTCGACGCGTTGATCTTTGCGATGATGTCGTTGAGGCTTTGATTCGTCGGATCGACCGAGAACGAGACGCCGTTGATCGAGAAGGTCCCGCTCGTTACCGCGGTGATCAGGTTCGCCGCGTCGAGGTTCGGAGCGGGGTTGAGCCCGCCGATCGGCCCGGCCGATTCGATGAAACCGCTCGAGGACGTGTTCGCGACGCTCGCGATATCGAGCTTGAGGACCGTCTCCAGATTCCCGGTGTCGGTTTGCGAGCCGATCGCGATCGGCGCGTCGCTCGAGGTGAGGACGACCCGATCCGTCGTCGCATCGTAGTAGGCTTGGAAGCCCGGATCGGCGCTGCGGTCGACCTGGAACTGGATCGTCGCAAGTAAGGCGTTGAGGCTGCTGTTGATCGAGTCCGTGAGGCTGTACTTGACCGAGACGCCGTCGATCGTGATCGTCCCTTGGCCGTTCGAACCGACCGTCGGCGAGATTTGAAAATGGGCGTTGTTCAGCGCGGCGTTGGGATCGGTTGCGTATCCCACCACGCTCGCCGGGGCGCTCGTCACTTGGGTCGAGGTCGCGAGCGTCTCGTTCATGATCGTATACGTCCCGGGCGCCGCCGCGACGCCCGGCGTCCCCGAGGCGACCGCGAAGGTCGGATTGCTCGAGACGCCGACGTAGGACTGGTACTGCGAGGGGTCGGAGAGCGCGACGAGCGCGTTCTGCAACGAGCCGAGCAGTCCGTTGATCTTTATGAGCTCCGCGTTCTTCTGCGAAAGCGTCGTGATCTGGTTCTGATACTGCGTCGTCGGCGCAAGCGTCAGCTGGGTCTCTTTTTGGATGACCGAGTTCCAATCGATCCCCGACGAGATGCCGGTGAACGTTATCGGACCGACGTTCGTCTGGATGTTGTTGGTCGAGAGGTTCGAGGTTGAAGCGGTCGATGAAATCCCTGACATCCTGTCCCCTACACGTTCCGATCGACGAGCTCGCCCGCGGCATGGTCGAACTTGACGAGCTCGACGAGCGACTGGGGCGGGACTTGCGCGATCTCTTGACCATTCGTCTCGCTGAAGACGACGACGACCTGCGGCGGGTTCTGCATGTACTCGAAGGCGACGTGCAGCGCCGGGTCGAGCGCCGATCCCGAACCGTCGCGCTCGGAGGCGGTCTTCGCCTGAGGAGCCGGCACGGAGGTCGCGGCCGCGGCGCTCCCGCCGGGCAAACCGATCGCTCGATGACCCTCATCCCGCGTCGCTCGACTCGCCTGAGGAACGGCGGCCGCGACGCGAACGAGCGCTTCAACATCCATGTCTTGCGCGGTGCTCCTTCTGACGTAGAGTATCGGCAACCGGAGCGCTTACTTTATGAGGTCGGCGACCGGTTCGCCGACCCGGTGCGCGGCGAGCTTCGCGTAGACGCCCAGAATGCCGGCAAAGGCGCGTTCGTCCGCCGTCCCACCGGTCGTGCTCGGCGTTCCGGCGCGTACCCAAGCCGTGCGAAGCGCGGCTGCGATCGAGTCGACGCTCGCCACGTCGGCCGTCTCCGCGGCGACGAGCTCCCCCGTCCAACCGCTCTGCGGCCCGACGACGACCGCCCCCGCGGCCGCGGCGCGGACCACGCGCCCGGGCCCGCGGCTCAGCCAGGCGCAATCGACGTACACGCGCGCCGAGGCGAGCAAACCGGCCTCGACGCCGGGGGACGGATCTTCGACGATGATCCCGTAGCGGCGGGCGAACTCGCCGAGCAGGGCGGCATAGCCGGCCGATGCGGCATATCCTGCCACGACGAGCGGGATCCCCGCCGCATCGGCGGCACGCAGGACCGCGAGCGCGTTGGAGCGCGGCTCGAGCGGGGCACAGAGGAGGGCGAACGGAGCGCCCCCCGTGATCGCCTCGACCGGCTCGGGTTCGCGCAGCGGGAGGAGTGGACCGCAGACCTCGATCGGGCCCCGGTAGGCGAAGCGCTCCCGGATCGATTGCGCCTCGCCCGGCGTCATCGCGATGACGGCGTCGGCCAATCGGAGCCCGTCACGGATCGCATCGCCGAACTCCTGCAGGAGACCGTCCGTCGGCCGGCGGCCCGCCGTGCTCGCCAGCCGGCGGTAGGCGAGGAGTTCGAGGAGTCCTTCGACGTTCGCCTCGTCGGGCCGCAGCGAGAAACAGGCATCGCAGACCTCGCTCCCCCACCAGCCCTCGGGGCCGCGATCGTCCAACAGCGGCGAGACGACGGTCGGGATCCCGGCGGCGCGGGCTGCCGACAGGAGCGAACGGGTCGCGTGCGGATCCTCGAGCCCGACGACGTGGACGAGATCGAACCCTTCGACGGTGCTTGCGCTCGCGACGCTGACTTCAAGGCCGCTGGCGCGCAGCTGTTCTGCGAGCGCATCGGCCTCGTCCGTATCGGCATCGGGTAGACGGCGCGCGTCGGCTCGAACGGCGATCAGGACGCGCCCGCTCGATCCCCCGCGCGGTATCCGCACCCGAGGCGCCGTGGGGACGCGCTCCTCGAGTTCGACGGAGAGGACGCACGACGCGGGAGCTCTGCGCTCCGAGAAGGAGAACCCGACCTCGAAGGGGATCGCCTGGGCGACCGGGATGCGACGGCCCGGCCCTTCACCGATCCAGATGCGGACCGGTGGAGGCTCGCCGTCGGCGACCTGAGCAAGCTCGGCTTGAGCGATGAGGACGTCGACGGGCCCCTCGCCGTCCGCAAAAGCGAGCCCGAACCAATGCTCGGCAAGCCGCTGCGATTCCCGATCGATCCCGCGCGCAACGATCTCGCCCGCGATCTCGCCGAGCGCGTATGCGCCCGGCAGGGCGACCGCCGTGATCGCGACGCGGCGATCCCGAGCGAAGCGGCGCGCATAGACGCACGGTGCCGCGGCCTCCCATGCCTGCGCGAGCGGTGCGGCCCCCAAAAAGCCTCGCGAGCGGGCGGCCTGCCACGTAGCCTCGATCGCCCGATCGAAGAGCATGAAGCACTCCCCGTGCAGCGCACGGCCGGTAAACGTCTGGGCGAGCCACGGGAACAGCCGGTCGCGGATCGCGTCGGCGCGGGCGTCATCGATCGTCCGTGCGGCGGCGCTCGGCCAAATCAGCGGATCGGCTTCGCGCAGAGCGATCTGGCGGGTCGGGACGATGACCGTGGGGACGACGGCGATCCGTCCGTCTTTTGCAAAGACGAGGTCGAGGACGGCTTCGTCGTGGCCGTGCCGGAGGACCGGCTCGATCCGAGCCGCCGCGAGCCGTTCGGCGGCGATGAGCTCGACTGCCCGTTGGGGATCGAGGGAGGGGAGCGCGTATTCGAAGGCTCGGTGAATCCTCATACCCCCGCCGCGAGCCCGTTCACGATCCGCCGCAACGCACTCGGGCTCGTCTCCTCGACGAGGCTGAGTCCATCGAGCCCGTTGGCGAACGCCCCCTCCTGAATGCGATAGAGCAGCGCCGGCCGTAGCTCATCGAGCCACGCGTCGAGCGCGTCGCCGACGTCGTCGAGACCGATCTCCGCGACGGTCGCGGGGTCCAAACCGTTCCGCTCGAGCAGACGGACGACGCGCTCGCCGAGCAGCGCCGCACCGAGCGTCCCGCAGGCGGCGATCTCGAGCGTCACCTCGGCGTCCGCGTCGAACGCGCGGGCGAACCGCCGCACGAAGGCGGCGATGTCCGACCAATCGCTCTCGTCGCGGACGACCGCGACGAAGCGGACGCGGGCGTCGCGTCGCCCGGCTGCGGGAGCCTCGGCGCTCGCCGCGGCGGGGAGCGCGACATAGTCGCGAGGACGCTCGAAGCCCCGTGCGATCGCCGGCTGCGGCTGATAGCCGTTGACCGGATACTCCGGCCCGAGCCCCCACTTCTCCGCGAACTTCTTCCAATTTTCGAACATCGAGGCTTGCCAGTCGACCTTGTTCGCGGCGAACGAGACGCTCCCGAAGTGATGGATGAAGACGTCGTCGCAGACGTAGATCTTGTAGCCGGCGGCGCGAGCGCGCAAACAGAAGTCGTCGTCCTCGAAGTTCCCCGCCCCGAATCGTTCGTCGATCCCGCCGATCTCGTCGATCACCCGGCGATCGATGCACAGGCAGAAGCCGATCGCGCGATCGACGTAAAAGCCCGTTTTCCGCCACTTCGCGCGCCTCGCCGCCGCGTAGCGATGCATCGTCTCGACGTCGGCGTAGTTCGCGTCGACGACGAGCTGCGCACCGGCGACGCGATTGCTGCGCGGCGCGCTGATCCCGGTCAGCGGATTGCGCCGGAGCGCATCGATCAGGCCTTCGAGCCACCCCTCGGTGACGACGACGTCGTTGTTCAGAATGACGATATACTCGCCGCGAGCCGCGGCGATACCGACGTTGTTCCCGCCCGCGAAGCCGAGATTCGTCGGGTTGAAGATCACGCGGACGTCGTCCAACGTCCGCAGCCAGTCGGTCGTCTCCGGTCCCGAACCGTTGTCGACGATGATGATCTCGTGCGGATGACGCGTGTGGGCTCGTATCGAGTCGAGCGCGATCTTCGTGTAGTTCGGCGCGTTCCAGCTCAGCATGATGATGCTCGCCAAACCATCTTCAGGCGGACGGGAGGCGTCGCGCTCGACCGCCAAGGGCCGAGGCTCACGATCGACGTCCGGGGCGAACGCACGCGCCTCGACCGCTCGAGTCGCCAAGCCGCAAGGCCGAAGCGCGGCGATCAAGGCGGCGACGGCGTCGTCGAGCGGAAGCCGTTCATCCAAGCGCAGGTGTTGCGGGATATCTGCGAGCGCGACGAGCGAGGCCCGTGCATCGCAGGACGAGACAGTCTCGGCCGACGGCTGCGAGACGAAGGTCGCGGCGACGACGTCGCTTCCCCATGAGAGCTCGCGCACGAGCGCCCCGAGCCAACCCGCTCCGAAACGATACCCGGCATCGAGAAATGCGACGGCCCGATCGCCGCGCAGCTCCATCGCGGCGCGCGCCGCCGTCGTCGGCGCTCCCGCGGCGACGACGATCGGGACGTTCAGCGCGGGAGGGGCCGACGGGACGTTCCACAGCACGCGATCGATCGGAGCACCGGGCTGCTCGAGGGCGCTCCGCAGATTTTCGAGATCGGCGACTCGGCCGTGGACGAAAACCGTGATCGGGCGTCGGGGAGCACGTTGGTCGAGATAGCGCTCGGGTGCGGCGCGCGTCTCGCGTACCTCAGGGTCCGCCGCGATGAACCGATCGATCTTCGTGCGCCAGTCGGTTTCCAAGCGCGCGCGCGCGGCGGCGAGGCGCAGTGGGTCGTCGCTCCCGCGGTGCGCCGGACCGATCGTCGCCGCAACGTCACCCGTGCAGACGATGCGCAAATCACGCGCAAGGGCGCGCAGGCTCAAATCGACGTCGCCGAGCGCATCGGCGAAGCGCGGCCCGAATCCGCCGAGCTGCTCGAACAAAGCACGTTCGACCAACAGACACGTAGCGGTCGCG
>Ga0209062_1002598_pt1 | contig 23556 bp, 22 predicted proteins | sample Coa_R2_2_FD_187158 | JGI IMG/M metagenome (GOLD analysis project Ga0209062, IMG submission 187158) | Surface soil microbial communities from Centralia Pennsylvania, which are recovering from an underground coalmine fire - Coalmine... | ecosystem: Environmental > Terrestrial > Soil > Unclassified... | reverse complement strand
CGCACGTGGAAGCGCCAACAGCGGGGTCGGTGATGCTTGCGGGGGTGCTATTGAAGCTCGGCACGTACGGCATGATGCGCTTCTGCCTGCCGCTGTTTCCGGATGCGGCGCACCGGTTCGCGGCGCCGGTGGCGATGCTTGCCATCATCGGGATCATTTACGGCGCACTGGTGGCACTGGTGCAGCCGAACTTGAAGAAGCTGGTGGCGTACTCGTCGGTGAGCCATCTCGGCTTCGTGGTGCTGGGCATCTTCGCATTCCAGCAGATCAGCATGCAGGGCGCGGTTTATCAGATGCTTGCGCACGGCATCTCGACCGGCGCGCTCTTTCTGCTGGTCGGCATGCTTTATGACCGGCGCCACACGTTCGAGATCAGCGAATACGGAGGGCTGGCCACACCGATGCCCAAACTCGCGGCTTTTTTCCTTTTCGTCGCGCTGTCGTCGCTCGGCTTGCCGCTGCTGAATGGCTTCGTGGGCGAATATCTGATTTTGCTCGGGACGTATCTGGCGCACTGGCAATGGAGCGCGTGGGCCGCCACGGGCGTGATTCTCTCGGCGTGTTACCTGCTGTGGTCGTATCAGCGGGTCTTTTTTGGCGAAGTCACGCGCGAGAAGAACAAGTCGCTGCCGGATGTTTCGCGTCGCGAGCAGTGGATTCTCGCCACCTTGTCCGTGGTCGTTCTTTGGATGGGCATCGGGTCGACCTACATCACGCGGCGGACGGAAGCTTCCGTCGGGCATGTGAAGGCGCAAATGTCGCGCGATTGGGCGCGGGAGGCGCTCCGTAGCACAGGCACTCCTGCCTGCGCAGCTGAAGCCGTGACGAGCCTGAATCCGCGGGAGCAAGGCTGCGCCCCTCGCGCACTCCGCGCCATGGTTGACCCCGCACAGCCGGGAATGGCTGTGCTACCGAAAGGCATGCGCTAAATGAACGGGTTTCCCACAACCGCCGATATCTACCGCGTGCTGCCCGAGCTGCTGTGGTGCGGCTTCGGGACGCTGCTCATGGTGTTGCAGCCGTTCGTCAAGGGCCGCAAAGCGCTGACGACGTTCGCCTTCGCGGGAGCGGCACTGGGCACGGCGGCAACGTTCTCTACCGGCGTCCACGGGGGAGCGGGCTTCTACGGACTGATTCAGTCGGACGCCTTCAGTGTCTTCTTCCATCTGCTGATCGGCGGCGTGGCGTGCCTTGTCGTTCTGGCCGCGGCCCCTTATCTCGAGCGCGAGCGGCTGGAATCGGCGGAGTTCTACGCTCTGGTGCTCTTTGCCGCGGCGGGCATGGGCGTCCTGGCCAGCGCGCAGGAGCTACTCACCGCTTTTGTGGGCCTCGAAATGAGCTCGATTTCGAGCTACATCCTTGCGGGCTACCGGCGCACTTCGCTGAAATCGAGCGAATCGGCAATGAAATATTTCCTGCTGGGATCGTTCGCCACGGCTTTTTTCCTGTATGGAATCGCGCTCGTCTATGGCGCCACCGGAACCACCGTACTCGAAAAGATGGCGGGTGGCGCGCCCAATGGGCAGGCGATACTGCTCAAGCTCGGGCTCTCGCTGGTGCTGATTGGGATCGGGTTTAAAGCCGCTGTCGCTCCCTTCCAGGTGTGGACCCCGGATGTGTATGAGGGAGCGCCGACTCCGGTCACGGCGCTTTTCTCTGCCGGGCCGAAAGCGGCAGCCTTCGCGCTGCTGCTGCGCATTTTCGTTACGGTTCCGGCCGCCACGGAGTTCTGGTTCTGGGCGTTTTGGGCGCTCGCCGTGCTGACCATGTTCGCCGGGAACCTTGGCGCACTGGCGCAGAGCAATGTGAAGCGGCTGCTGGCCTATAGCTCGATCGCGCATGCGGGCTATATCCTGGTGGCGTTTGCCGCCGTCACCACCATGACGCAGAGCGGCGGCGGAGCGGGCCCGGCCTATGCCGCGGTGCTCTTCTACCTCCTGGGCTATGCGCTCGTAAAGCTGGGCGCATTCACCATCGTTTCGCAACTGGGCGGGGCGGGCGAAAAATATCTCTCGCTTGATGACTACGCCGGTCTTTCGCAGCGCCAGCCCTTTGCCGCCGCGGCGCTCAGCCTCTTTCTGCTTTCGCTGCTCGGCTTGCCCGTCACCGCGGGATTTTTCGGCAAGCTGTATATCTTCAAGGCTGCCGTCAATTCCCATCTCATCTGGCTTGCCGTGCTCATGGCCATCAACAGCGTCATTGGCGCTTACTACTATCTGCGCGTCATCGTGGTGATGTACATGCGCGAACCCGCGGCCGAAGGCGCGCCCATGCCCATGCGTCTGCCGCTGCCCGTGAGCGCCGTGCTCGTCGTTACCACGATTGGCACCATTTACTTCGGCCTCTTCCCCAATCAGGTTCTCAACTTCATCCTGAAGCCGAATCTTCTCGGCGCACTGCGCTAAGACGAAGTTTGTCGCGGCGGTTTCGGCGGCCAGCGAATGCGGCGCAAGTGTCCGCAAACGAAACGGCCCGGAGGGAATTGCCTCCGGGCCGTCCGAAACAAGTCTTGCCGCGCACTTATACGATTTTCAGCGCGATCATCGCCAGGGTGAAAAGCACCAGCGTTTCAATGAAGACCAAGCCCAGAATCATCGCCGCGCGAATTGCGCCGGCCGCACCGGGATTGCGCGCCATGCCTTCGCATGCCGCCGAAGCCACGCGCCCCTGGCCGAGGCCGCAGCCAAAGGCCGCGATGCCCATGCCGAAGGCCACGGCAATCGCGGCGAGGCCCTTTCCGCCGGCAGCGCCAGCCGCGGCCTGATCCGCTCCTTGCGCGAACGCCGCCGGTACCGCAAGCAGCGCAGTGGTTAACACCGTCAACGCCATACCCAACTTCCTCATCGACTGCCTCCTTAAATTGCCGCCAGTTGGTGGTTCCCGGACACCGTGCAGCCGGTCTCACACTGCAGCAGCAAACCTGTGGCGGCACGGCCATTCCGGGCTGTGGGGCGCAAGCCCGTCACAAACACATCCCGCGGCACCGCCGTATTCAAACACTTCCCAAAGCGCGCCCACGCCATCGCTTGACCCGCACAGGCAGGAATACCTGTGTGCTACTAGTGCTCGTCGGAAGTCGCGAGGCCCAGGTAAACCGCGGGCAGGACCGTAAAGACATACGCCTGCACGACGGAGACAAAAATATGAAGCAAAATGAAGGCAATCGGAATCAGCGCCGGGAAAATGCTCGCGATCAATCCCCAAACCACCGATTTCGAGTACCCATAGGTGGAAAGGCCGGAAAGCAGGCCCACAAAGATCACGTAAATCAGGTCGCTCGCGAACATGTTGGCCCACAAACGAACGGTGAGCGAAAGGACGCGCGCGCACGTGCTGATGATTTCCACGGGAAAGAGTAGGACCGCCAAAATCCAACCGGCCAGGTCGTGGGGCGAGCCGGCGAAGGTCTTCAGATAGCCGAGCGGTCCGTGATGGCGAACGCCCTCGACGTTGAAATAAATGAAGGTGAGCGCCGCGCAGGCCAGCGGCACCGTAACGACGCCGGTGGGGGCCGTCAGGAAGGGAAATGCCCCGAACAGATTGCCGAGCAGAATAAACAGCGCAATCGAACCCACAAAGGCGACGTGCCTCACGGCCTGGTGTCCAACGTTTTCCTCAAGCAGGTCGCGGATGCCGAACTCCATCGAGTTTGTGAGCAGCCCTTCGGCCATTTGCTGCAAGGCGCCAGGCTTCTCGACGGAGAGCCGGAAGCGCAGAATCAGCGCGAGGAGCGTGGCGACGAGCAGCACGAAAAGCCCCATGGCCACGTGCTCGGGAATGGGTTCGCGGGCATTTTCCGGGTGGACGCCCATGCTGGCGAGCAGCCAATTGGCCGCATGGCCGAGATAAAGATTCACGAAATGCGTTAAGCCGCTGACGGTATGTTCCATCCGATTGGCCCGCGCGGGCCCCGCTCCTTACTCCGCTCCGTGCAGAATTTCGTACACACTTGCGGCCATCGCCGCTGCTCCCAAAGCGCACAACCCCGCAACCAAACTCAAAAGAGGAACTTGGAAGTATTCAAAAATAACATACACGGCGAGGCCTATCAACCCGTAGCGGCAGGCTGCCGCGAAGTAGGTCCAGCCAGGGACGTGCGGCTTCTCCCGTCCGGCTTGCGCCATTGATGCGGCAACCAGGCCATCCAGCGCGCGGCGCAGCAGCCGAAAGTTGAGCCAGGCCAGCCCGGTGCCAGCCAGCACTCCGGCGGCCCACAGGCCATGCTCTCGCATACCCGCGATGGCCGCGGCAGAGCCTCCAATGGCCAGTGTCAGCCAGGCTATGCGCCGCTCCGTGTTGGTGCCCAAGGCTTCCGCTTCCCTATTTGGATGTGGGATCACTGTCATCCATGCGATCCAGCCGCCGCAGTACCTCGCGCAGCCCGCCGTAAAAGCCCAGCGCGCCAAGCGCAGCAGTAAGCCACGGGAGTGTGTGCAACCAGCGGTCAAGCAGGTAGCCGACGGCTCCCGCGAGGGCAATGGCGCCAAAGAGCGTGAAGGGCAGTTCCAGCGCCAGACTCGTGGCGGAAGCGGCGTTGCGCGCCTTCTTTGCGCCGGGGCTAAGCTCCTTCCGCCGATTCTCGTGCTCAGATTCCGAAGGCATAGCGGGCAAATCTCAGGAACGGTTCAGAATACAGCCCGGCCGCGAGGCAGACAAATAGGCTGACGGTGAGAACGAAAAGCGCGGGCAGAGAAAGGGTTGTGTGCTCAGGCACGCCCGCTGGAAGTTCGTCTGTGCAAAGCGGCTTGGCGCCGCCGGAGAGCAGCGAGCGAATGCCGCCATACAAAATCGGCAGCCCGGCGAGCGTGCTCACCCACGCCAGCCAGGGGGATCCGGCGTGATGGAGAGCCGTCCAGGCTTCACGCCTCGCGATGTAGCCGCCCGTAAGGGGCGCGCCTGCCAGGGTCGCAATCAAGATGGCTTGCGAGACGGCTTCCGCGGCGCGCGAAGGCGCTAGCGAAGCAACCGCGAATCCTCCCGAAACGGCGAAGATCAGGACGAGCGCGAGAAAGGCCGCCGCACCCAGTCCGGCATCGTTCTGCGCTCCCGCCGCGAGCATCAGCAGCCCCGCTTGTACAACGGCGGCGTATCCAAGAAATTGCCGCCAAGTGAGCCGCCGAGCTATCGCCAAAACTCCGAGAAGAACAACGGCCACCGCCAGGCCAAGAAACGCTGTTCTTCGGTAGCCGCTGCGAATGACAAACACCACCACGGCCAGTCGCAAGAGCAGAACGAATGCCGCAATGAGCACCGTTCCGCTCACAAATGCGGGCATGGCGCGGCCGAGATCGTGCCGCTTGGCGCCGTTCCACGGTTGGAAGGGCAACACGGCGAACTTCGCGAAGATTCCCGCCAGCACCAGCCCGAATGCCGCCGCGGTCAAGCTCGGGTAAGGTGCGGGGGCACCTTTCGCGGCGGGAATGCCGAATACAAACGCGATCTGGCCCAGATTCGCGGAGCCGGTGATGCGATACAGCACAAGGAAACCGGATGCGAGCAGGGCCGTTGCTATCACGGCCGCCATCAGCAGCCGGGCGGAAATCCAGCCGCTCGCGGAGGCCCGGGGCCGCGCCTGCATCAATGCGGCAACCAGGAACACGCTTCCGGTGACCCATTCGAAACCCACGAAGATGCTGGCCAGATGAACGCCGGAAACCATCAGCAGCATGCCTGCCGCGGCCAGCAGGAGCAAGGCATAAGCGCTCGGCGATGGCTCGCATTCGTCGGCAAGCAGCAGAACCGCGAGCCCGGTTCCCGCCAGCAAGACCGCCGCAAAAAAGATGAAGGACGAATCCGCGAGCACGCTGCCGCCAAGTCCGGCGAAATCGCCGCGCGCGGCGATTCGCGTGTGCACGATCCACACGGTATAACCGCTGAAAGCCACGCCAGCAAGCGCCAGCGACGCGCTCCAGGCGCGCCCCGCGGCATCCTTCCAGCCGCTGAAAAGAAAAAGTCCAAGAGCAAAGAGAACGAGTTCCATCTCCGGCAGAATCGCGAGTCCGGGGCCCTGCAGGTATTCGCGCACGATCGTCAGCATTTCGCTCGCCGCTCACGGATTACGAATGGATATCGAGGGCCGCCGGCTCCCGACAACGATTTCTTTTACCGGCAAAACGGTTCCTGGGGATGCGCGCATTCGGCAAGCCGGAAATTCCGAGCCTACTTCTCGAACAGCAACTCGCCCGCCCGGGAGGCCGCCTTCACTACGGCCTTGATTAGCGTCACGCGCAACTTCCCTTCCTCCAACTCAAGGATTCCATCGATGGTGCAGCCCGCCGGCGTGGTGACTGCGTCCTTGAGCAGCGCCGGATGGTCGCCGGTATCGAGCACCACGCTGGCGGCGCCTTTCATCGTTTGCGCGGCGAGCAGCGTAGCCACATCGCGCGGCAATCCGACTTTCACGCCGGCCTCCGCCAGCGACTCCAGAATGATGTAAGCGAAGGCGGGTCCGCTCGCCGAAAGCCCAGTGACCGCGTCCATGTTCTTTTCGTCGACTACCACGGTGCGGCCCACCGCGTCAAACATGGTGCGGGCGATCTCGAGATGCTCCGCCGAAGCGTGGGCGCCCCCGCAAATTCCGGTCATCCCGCAGTTCACCGCGCAAGGCGTATTCGGCATCGCGCGCACGACGGCGACTTTCGCCGCGCGCTTTCCTTTGCGCGAAAGGTGCTGCTCAATGTATCCGGTCGGCACCGAAGCCGCGACGGAAACCACCAGCGAGCCTCTGTTTAACTCCGGCGCGATCTCTCTAAGCACGCCGCCCACGACTTGCGGCTTCACGCCGAGCAGCACGATATCCGCGCCGCGCACGGCCTTTCGATTTTCGGTGATCACAGAAACACCGAGATCCTTCGCCAGAGCGGCGGCTTTCTCGGTGTGCTTCACCGTTGCGGTCACTTTTTGCGGGGCAAAGAGACCCTGCCGCAGGTAGGCGCGGAGCAGAATCCCGCCGAGCTTCCCGGCGCCCAGAACGGCCAGTTTTTTCTCCGAAATGTTTTTCGTCATGGTCCAAGCATTTTCAACGGCGACGCAGCGCCCGGTCAACTTGTTTCCCTGGTTTTCCGGCACAATTCCGGCCCGATGAATTGGCAGCGAGATCTCGGGCCCTCCGCTGCGCCGTGTGTGCTCCTCGGCGGATTTTTCGCCGCGGGAATGGCAGGGCGCCGGTCCGAGGCGGGTTCAACAAGGATTCCGGCGGCTATCGCCGTGCCGATGCGCGACGGCGTGCTCCTCCGCGCGGACGTTCTCCTCCCATCCGGACCGGACGCTATCCCACACTGGTCTATAGAACTCCCGACGGAAAACAGTTGGCGCTGAAAAGCGACACATTTTTCAGAAGGCCGCCCTCGGTTACGCCGTTGTCGTAGAGGACGTTCGCGGCCGATATGCCTCCGACGGCGAGTTCGACGCGTGCGGCAACGAAGGGCCGCCACCGGTTTAGTCGTGCCGCGCTCCGTGCAAGACGCGAACGGCGTGCGGCAATAGATGCGCCACCGCCTCGAGCGACTCCGTAGCGCCCTTTGGCGAACCCGGAAGATTCACAATGAGCGCCTTGCCGCGCGTGGCCGCGGCAGCGCGCGAGAGAGCCGCCAGCGGCGTCTTTTCGAGGCCCTTGCGCCGCATCTCTTCGGGGATTCCGGGCACCACGCGGTCCGCAACCGCAATTGTGGCTTCCGGCGCGTTGTCGCGAGGACCAACTCCGGTTCCGCCGGTGGTGAGCACCAAATCCACGGCGCCGGAGTCCGCAAGCGCTGTCAGTTGCCGGCGGATCGCCGAAGGCTCATCGGAAACCAAGCGGGTCAAAACCACTTCCCAGCCGAGCCCGCGGCACACCGCCACCACCGCGGGGCCGGAAGCGTCCTCGCGTTCGCCTGCGCTTACCGTATCGCTGATGGTCAGAACAGCTACGCGCATATCCAGCGCCACTTCGCTCGATTCAGTTGGTTTCGACAGGATCGCGATTGGCCTCGTCCATTAAGCGCATCGCTTCCATGAGCAGCCCCGTGGTATTGCGCGTGGTGGTCGTGCGAGTGGAGGCGTTGGCAGCGTTGAAATCGATCTCGAAATCGCCCGCGGTCCACAGCACCACCTTGTAAACCGCCTCATCGCCTTCGGTTTTGCCAATCTTCGCGTCGCGGCACTGTCCGCCGGCGAAGTAAAGCTCGCCCTGCTCGCCGTCGTGCTGCACAATCAACCGGCAGGACTTCTGCCCCATCTCGAGCGACTGCATCAAGTCAATCATGCTCATCTCTTCCAGCCGCCCCTGAATGACGCCAGGCCGGGACGCCTTCTTTTGTAATTTTTCCAGGTGCAGCCGGTCCACGACTTTTTTGGTGATGCGCACCAGGTCCTTCAGCAAAAAGGGCTTGGCGATGAAGTCTTCCACGCCGTCCACCAGGGGCCGCAAGCGCTCCTCAATATCCGCGCGGCTGGCCATGAAGAGAAAGGGGATGTGCCGCGTCGCTTCCCGCCCGCGCAGCTTCTCGAAAAGCTGGCGGCCGTCGAGCCCGGGCATCTTGTAGTCGCAAAGAATCGCGTCCGGGGGATCGTCGATCACTTTCAATAGCGCATCCGCGCCATCGGTTGCCACCGTGACGTCGCAAACCGGCTCGAGTCCCTTGGCTATGAGATCGCGTATCAGCGGATTGTCATCCGCCAGCAGCAGCTTGACCGCTGTTTTGCCGACGGCGGCGCTCATCCGGCATGGCCCCCGCGCGAGCCGCCTCGCCCAGGCCGCGAGTCGCGGAAATAGCCGCCGCTCTTGCCGCCTGTTTTTTCTAGCAGCACGATGCCGGTGATCTCCAACCCTTTATCGAGCGCTTTACACATGTCGTAGACCGTGAGGGCAGCGGCCGTGACCCCGACGAGCGCTTCCATTTCCACGCCGGTTTGCGCCGTTGTCGTCACGCTGGAGCGAAGTGCAACGCCATTTTTGCATAGCCTTGCAGTCACATCAATGTGCGTCAGCGGCAGTGGATGACAAAGAGGTATCCACTCGGAGGTGCGTTTTGCCGCGGCAATGCCCGCGATTCGGGCCACTTCCAGCGGGTCGCCCTTGGGATTTTTCAGCCGCCGCACGGCCCGGACCACGGCGGGCTTCATTCGCACGAAACCTTCCGCGACGGCGGTGCGGGTGGTGGCGGGCTTCGCGGACACGTCCACCATTCGCACGCGCCCCCGCTCTCCGTAATGGGAAAGCTTGCTCATCGGGATGTGCCGGCGAACCGATTCGCAGATTGCGGTGCCGCGGCTGTGTTCCACGCTTTTTCGTTCCCGCTCACAGCAAATCTCTCCGCAGCAGCACTTCCACGTCCGCGCCGGCTTCGATCCGGTGCTTCTCCGGCGGAACGACAATGAATCCGTTTGCCCATGCCAGCGCGCCCAAATCGCCCGAGCTTTGCCATTTCAACGGCGCCGCGCGCATTTCCGCGCCCCGTCCCTCGATGCGCGCGGGAAGAAAATGCGCGAGCCCCGGCTTTTCGTCAAGCGTCTGCGAGAGCCGCGCGCGCACCAGGGGCAACGGACGGGCGCTCGTTCCGCTGAGCAAATCGATGGCCGCCGTCGCAAAAAGCTCGAACGTCACGATCGTGGAGACCGGATTACCGGGCAGGCCAAAGACAAACGTTTCGCCGCATCGTCCAAAAACGGCCGGCTTCCCCGGGCGCATGGCCACCGCGTCAAAATAAAATTCCGCTCCCAACGCCTTCAGGACGGCTTCCACGAGGTCGTACTTCCCCATGGAGACTCCGCCCGAAAGCACGAGGACATCCGCCTTCAGGCCCTCGCTAATCTTGGCTTGCAGTTCCTCGGTGCGATCCGCGGCGTTCCCGAGCAGCACCGGCTCGGCACCGGCCAGCCGGGCTTGCGCCGCTAGGGAAACGCTATTGCTGTTCCGAATCTGAAACTCCCCGGGGGTTTCGCCGATGTCCACCACTTCGTCGCCCGTGGAAAGAATGGCCACACGCGGCTTTGCGAAGCACTGCAAATCCGCGGCGCCCACTTGCGCTGCCAGGGCCATCTCCGCGTAACCCATTCGCATTCCTGGGTTCAAAACCGTCTGGCCCGCGGCGCCCTCGGAGCCACGCGGAACAATGTTCTGCCCTGCTCGCGCCGGACGCTCGAACCGCACGGCATCGCCTTCGCGCTTTGTGAACTCGATCATCACCACGGCATCTCCGCCGCACGGCACCGCGGCTCCGGTCATGATCTGCACGCATGTTCCCGGCGCCAGAACGCTGCGGACCGCGTCGCCCGCCTTGATTTCGCCAACGCAGCGCAGCGTCGCACCCGGCCCGGCTTCCTCCGCCCGTACGGCGTATCCGTCGCGGGTCGAACGGTCAAATGGCGGATAGGCCCGGTCCGCCTTCACCTGCTGTGCCAGCACGCGCCCCAACGCATGCAAAATCCGGACGCGCTCCACCCTTGGCGCGCCAGCCCCCTTTTCCACTTGCTCGATGACCCTCCGGCGGGCTTCTTCGTAAGTCAGCATTGGCGACTCAGCATTGGCGACTCAGCAAGCGGGCAACCGGCGCGCTCCGATTCGGTTTCCGGGAACCGCAAAAGGCTCTCATGTGTTCCTTCGTATTCGGAGTTCCTCGTCTTTCCAGGTTCTTTTCTTCTTAGCGCCTTCCTGCCGTGCCGCCTTCCTGCCGTGCCGCCTTCCTTTGTCACTTCAATCCATATTTCACATCCATCGAGCAATGAGCGTTCCCTCCGGCACGATGGTGGCATCCCTCTGGGGGCCGGTCGAAATCATCCCAATCTCCACCTGCAGAAAATCGCCAATAAACCGCAAATAGTCGAGGGCCGCTTTCGGCAGTTTCGAGCCATCGCGCACGCCGTAAGTGGATTGGCACCAACCCGGCAGGGTCTTGTAAACCGGCGTCACCTTTTCATACACCTCGGCCAAAGCCGGCATTTCCTCGAGCGGCGTACCTTTGTACTTGTACCCCACTCCAACCTGAATCTCGCGGAGCGTATCGAACACATCCAGCTTTGTGACTACCAGTGAATCGATGCCGTTGACCATCTTCGCGTAGCGCAGCACCGCCAGATCCAGCCATCCGCAACGGCGCGGCCTGCCGGTCACGGCGCCGAACTCCCTGCCGCGATCGCGCACCTCTTGCGCTTCGAGGTCCGGCATCTCGGTCGGGAACGGCCCGCCACCCACGCGCGTCGTGTATGCCTTTGAAACGCCCACAACGTTCCGAATCTTTGTTGGCGGCACTCCCACTCCGGTGGTTGCTCCGCCCGAAATCGCGCTCGATGACGTGACATAGGGATACGTCCCGTGGTCAATGTCCAGCATGGTGCCCTGCGCGCCCTCAAACAACACCGACTTGCCCTCATCCAGGGCGTGGTTCACGAGCGCCGCCGTGTCACACACAAACTCTCTGATCTTCTCCCCAAGTTTCAGTGTCTCTTCCACCTCACCTGTAAAATCAACTTCCGCGCCGTAAGCCCCGCGCGCCAGCCGGTTCTTCTCCGCCACCACGCGGGCCGCCTTCTCGCGAAAGAGCGCTGCGTCCTCCAAATCGCACACGCGGAGCCCGCGCCGCGCCATTTTGTCTTCATAGGCGGGGCCGATCCCGCGCGAGGTTGTTCCGATTTTGTTCGCGCCCCGTGCCGCTTCCGCCGCGCGGTCCAGCTCCCGGTGATAGGGAAAAATCAAATGAGCGCGTTTGCTGAGATGCAGCCGTCCGGTTACATCAATCCCGGCGTTCCGCAGCGTCTCGATTTCGCCGACCAACGCCGCGGGATCCACGACCACGCCGGCACCGATTACCGCGTGCCGCCCAGGCCGCAAAATGCCGCAGGGAATCAACTGCAAAACGTAGCGGTCCTTCCCGACAATCACCGTGTGACCGGCATTGTGGCCGCCCGCCACGCGGGCGATGTAGTCGAACGATCCTGCCAGGTAATCGACGACCTTGCCCTTGCCTTCGTCGCCCCACTGTGCTCCCACCACAACCACCGATTTCATTCCGGCCCTCTCAGTCGCACTCGCTCATCCCACGGAACGCCTTCCGCCATCCTCACTGCTCCCGTTCATTTCACTGAAAACTCGCCCGAGGCAGGAATCTCCCGGAGCAAATACCAGGCGCGAACCGCACAAAGTCGAAATGCTACGCCCGCACTCCTAGCAACGCAAGCCTACCGGGCTGCGTTCACGACGCTATTCGATTCACGCCGACACGCGCTGGTATCTTTGTCCTATGATAGCAACCGGCGAACATTCCCACGCAGGGCGCACTGCTCCCGGCGGATGGTTCCCCGCCCTCGAGGCGCGAGATTTGGAGGCGACTATGCCTGATGCAGGAACGGGAACGGCTCCTTCCGCGCAAGCCATCCGTCACGGCGTCGCCGAAGCCAACGGCATCCAGATCCATTTCGCTGCCGCGGGCGCCGGAAAGCTTATTCTTTTCCTTCACGGCTTTCCCGAATTTTGGTACGCCTGGCGGGCGCAGCTCGCCGAATTTAGCCGCGACTTCCTCGCCGTCGCTCCCGACATGCGCGGCTACAATCTCTCCTCCAAACCCGCTGCCGCCGAACAATACACGCTGCAAATTCTCGCCGAGGATATTCGCGCGCTCGCAGCTCAATTCACGTCCGAGCCCTTCGTTCTCGCGGGCCACGATTGGGGCGGCGTGGTTGCATGGGCGTTCGCGGCTCAGCATCCGAATCTTCTCGAGAAACTTGTCATCATCAACGCCCCGCATCCCGCCGTTTTCGACCGCGAACTCCGGGAAAACGTCGAGCAGCAAAAGGCCAGCTCCTACATGCTGCTCTTCCGTACACCCGAAGCCGAATCCATCATCTCCGCCAACAATTTCGGCCTCTTCCAGGGCGGCATGCTCGCCGATGGCCTCCGGCAAGGTTACTTCAGTGAAGCCGACTGCCGCGCCTACCTCCAGGCATGGTCGCAGCCCGGCGCGCTGACCGGTGGCCTCAACTACTACCGCGCTGCCCGCGCCGGCCCACCCTCCTCCCCGGCCGGTAATCTCACTCCGCTTGCCGGCCAAATCGCTTCAGCGCAAGTGCGCGTTCCCACGTTAGTCATCTGGGGCGAAAACGACCCCTATCTTCTGACCGGCAATCTTCGCGGACTCGAAGCCTTCGTCCCGAATCTTCAGATTCATGGCGTTCCCGGCTCCACTCACTGGGTGGTCCACGAAAAGCCGGAGCTTGTGAATTTTCTGATTCGCACCTTTGTCTGCCCGGCACAATCGTAAGTCCGCGGACGCGGCGTCCAACCGATAGCATCGTCGTTCCGAATCGGCGGCTTGACTTCTCTTTGCGCTCCAGGACCCCGGACTTGGGGGACGAGCAAACAGCAAACTCAACGATCTTGCGGGGCTCTCGCGAGAGAGAAACCGGCCGCGGCTCCGAATGTGAGCAGGGCTTTCGCCGCCAACGAGCCTGCCTCGTTGCGGATGTCGCATTCGGCCACGACGAAATTCCTCCCGGCGCGGAGGACGCGGCCCTCAGCGCGAATCGTTCCCCCCGGCACCGGCTCGAGGAAATTGATCTTCATTTCGATGGTGGCAATTTCCACGCCTTCGGACACAACCGTATAACAAGCAATCGCTGCGGTGGTGTCCGCCAACGTCGCGAGCACTCCGCCGTGCACGACGCCGTGCAACTGCTTGTGTTTCGGCTGTACATCGAGCAAAAAAATGGCCCGGCCTTTTTCGACGCGTTCCACATGAAAATCGAGCCTGGCCACGGCTTCGCTTTCCTTCAGCCGCTCGCGCACCATTCGCGTGACGCGTTCCACTTCCGCCGCATTCGAGCCTCTTGATTTCGATTGTCTGCTTCCGTCCTTCACATCGGCTCCTGAATCCATGCAATGTTGCTAACGCGCGCCATCATCGTTCCAAGGGGTTTCTTAATAAGCGGAGAGTCCCCCATCGAGCGGAATCGCGGTTCCGGTGAGCCAGGAAGACTCCTCGGACGCCAAATACACCGCCATTGCCGCGACGTCTTCGGGCTTCCCCATCCGGCCAAGCGGGAGCGAAGCAACGCGTGCGCGCCGCGCTTCTTCCCCGGCAACGGAACTCGCGAACAAATCCTTGACCAGTCCGGTCTCGACGATCGAAGGGCAAATGCAATTCACGCGGATATTCTCATGCGCGTGGTCAAGCGCCATGGCTTTGGTGAGCATGGCCAGGCCGCCCTTCGAAGCGCAATAGGCCGCGCGCTGCTTCATCGCGAAGAGGCCGAGGACGGATCCGACATTCACAATCACGCCGCCGCCCGCCTTGCGAAATTCCGGCAGCGCCGCCCGAGACATCAGAAATGGCCCTTTCAAATTGACGGCCATGACGCGGTCCCATTCCTTTTCCGAAATGCTCTCGACCGTGGAAACACTCAGCGTTCCGGCATTGTTGACGAGCACGTGGAGCCCGCCCAAGCGCTGCGCGGTCTCGCGCACGGCGCGTCCGGCGTCCGCGGACTCCACAACATCGCACACAACCGCGATAGCCTCGCCGCCGGCTTGCCGTACCTCTTCCACGACAGCGCACAGCTTCTCCGCACGGCGTCCGGCCACGGCGACTCGCGCGCCCTCCCTTGCAAAAGCCAGGGCAATCGCCCGCCCAATCCCCGTGCCGCCGCCGGTGATCAGCGCCGCCTTACCCCCGAGCCGTGTCACGATATCCTTCCCTCGCGCGTCTAATAGTGAGCCTGCGGTACAGTAGCACAGGCTTGCCCGGTGAACCGAAAGGCCAGGCGGCAAGCCGCTCGGGTGCGGCGTCGCCGTCGCAAGGACGGACGCAGCGCTTCCGCCCGAAGATTTCGGCTGCTTTGCCATCTTAAAACGTTTTCGACGGAGTCGCTCAGGTCCTCATGCGCATCGGCATCACCTGCTATCCCACCTACGGCGGCTCGGGCGTGGTCGCGACCGAACTCGGCCAGGAGCTCGCCGCTCGCGGCCACGACGTGCATTTCATTTCCTACGCTCCGCCGATCCGCATGAACGCAAATGACCCCCACATTTTCTTCCACGAGGTCGAAATTTCCTCTTATCCGCTCTTCGACCACTCGCCTTACGCGCTGACGCTGGCGACAAAAATGCTCGAAGTCTTCGAGTCCGCCTCCCTCGATTTGCTTCACGTCCACTACGCGATTCCGCACTCGGTCAGCGCTCATTTGGCGCGCGCGATGGCCGCGCCACGCCGTCTTCCTTTCATCACCACTCTTCACGGCACGGACATCACCCTCGTTGGCAGCAACAGCAGCTTTCTTCCCATCACGCGCTTTTCCATCGAGCAGAGCAATGGCGTTACCTCCATTTCGCAATATCTGCTGCGCCAGACGCTCAAGGAATTTGACATCAAGCGCCCGATCGAAGTCATTCCCAACTTCGTGAACTGTGACCTCTATACGCGCGCCGCCAACGGCGCCTTTCGCGCCCAAATCGCACCCAACGGCGAACCCATTCTGATGCACCTCTCGAACTTCCGGCCTGTGAAGCGCGTTACCGATGCCGTGGAAATCTTTGCTCTGGTGCGCGCAAAGATGCCGGCAAAGCTCGCGCTCATCGGCGACGGTCCGGACCGCGGCGCCGCGGAATATTTGGTTCGCAAGAAAAAGCTGCAGAAGGACGTTTGCTTCCTGGGCAAGCAGGACCAGGTGTATACCAAGCTCGCCAGCGCCGATTTGTTTCTGCTCCCTTCGCAGTTGGAATCCTTCGGGCTCGCCGCGCTCGAAGCCATGGCCTGCGAAGTGCCGGTCATCGCGACCAATGTCGGCGGCGTCCCGGAAGTCGTGGAGCACGGCGTTGACGGCTACCTCGTTGAACCGGGCGACGTAAAGGAAGCGGCTCGCTACGCGATCGAAATTCTCTCCCGCGGCGACCGTGGCCGCGAGATGGGCCTGCGAGCACGGGCCGATGCCAAAAAGAAATATTGCGCCAATGACGTCATCCCGCTCTACGAGGCCTACTATCGCCGCGTCCTCGAGGAATCGTGAGCAGCGCGGGGCGCAACGTCCGCGCCGCGACGAACCGCGCCGCCGTTCCGCGAAGCGAAGTCCGGTGATTCAGCACTCCAAGAAAGAGAAAGCCCCGCGTGCCTTCAGCACGCGGGGCTGTGGATTGCACTCAACTGCTCGCGATCTTTAACTCTCGGCTGCCAGCCGGCTCCTAGCGGTGCGGGTGCTCGTCGCCACGCGGCCGGTCATTCCCGTGCGGATGCTCCTGCGTCCGGTCGTTGTGCTTGTCCTGGTGAATCTCCCGGCTCACGTGATTCTGCTGCCGGTTCACCTGTTCGCGTTCCTGCTGGGTCAGATGCCCGCCATTCGCCGCGCGGTCCTGCCGCACTTCGCGATTGATATTCGCTTCCTGACGCTCCACGTGACGCGTTTCGCCTGCGGTCATTTGGCCGGAGCGAACGCCTTGGCCAATCCGCTCCTGCTGATTTCTCTCCCGCTCATTCACCCGGCTCATGGCCGCGTGTTCCGGCCGCCCATGATTCTGCGATGCCCAATTCGAGCGGTCCGCTCGCGCCATGCTCTGATGCGAAATCTGCGCGCTTGTGGGTTGCACGTGGGATTCGCGCGCAGCCGCCAATTCGGCTGCGTTCGCGTGATAGGCGATGCCTCCGGGTCCCCCGTTGTAGCTCACGCGATTCACTGTCGTGTTGTTTACGATCACCGTCTTGTTGACATAGACGTTGTGGACCACGGTTTCATTCACTCGCACAACCGCGGTGTTATACGCGAAATGCCCGCCGCGCCATTCCCCGCCGACGAAGCCGACTCCCCCGTAGCCAAATCCATAATTCACGCCGCCGTAGAACCCAACGTGAGGGCCCCAATACCCCGGATGCCACACGTAAACGCCTTCACTCCAGCCCCAGTATCCCGGCGTCCAGAGAAGACCGGGACGCGGCGGCGCCACCCACACTCCGGGCACCCAATAGTACCCATCAGGACCGTAGGCCCAATATCCCGGCGTCCAGAGATAGCCTTCCACCGGGCACGGCGGCTGCTCATAAACGGGAATGGGGGGAGGGCCAATCCGAATCGATACGCCGATTGCGACTTGCGCCCGCGATCTCGCAGGCATGAGAGCTACAGCCAGCGCCAAAACCGCCACGGAAACAAAGATTGCTTTTCGCACTTGAGGACTCCTCCTAGAGTTCATCGCGCCTTCGGCCTCCACCGATGCACGCGCTGTTTCTGGATCCCGCTACCGCTGCCTTGCCTGGTCTTGGTAATTCCGCTTCCCCTACTATGAACCCGGAAGCGGCTGCGATGTTTCGCGGCTGCCGCCCGTGTGGCGTGAGAGCTAGTGTCCTTTGGTACAGTTTTTTTCCTCTTGCGGGTCAGCTTCTCTCGCCGCTCTTCTCGGAAGCATTCATTGTCCGCAGAATTGCTCGCCCTCGACGCCGGCTCGTCAGCCTAAGCGGCGCCTCGACGGCACGTTCGTCGTTCGCAACGTCATTCCCGGTCAGTACACCATCATCGCCGTCGAAGACGCCTGGAGATTTGAATGGCTGAAGCCCGGCATTCTCTCTCGCTACCTCCCGCACGGCCAGACGCTAAATATCGGCGAGCTCATGCACCGCACCGTCTATCTACCAGAGCCCCTCGAAGCGCAACCCCGCTAGCCGCGCATACCGGCGCGGGGCGTTCTGCTTGCTGCACGGCAATGTCCGTCCAGCTCCCCCCGCTGCGACCTCTGCCAGTTGGGCGCGCAACCCGCACGCTTCACCATACGAAGTACAGCTTTGGCGCAACGCAGACTCGCCTCCTGCTGAAGAGCGCCAAACTGCAGGAGAAATCGAATGCGGAAATACCTATGGCTTTTGCGCGTGCCGGGCATTCTCGTCTTGGGCGCCGTTTTGGCTCCAATGCTCCGCGCGCAAGGCGGAGACGAATTTGACCAGTACACTCTCCGGCTCGAAGGTTACTGGTTGAACGTTCATCCGAGCGGCTCAATTCATGGTACCGGCACGTTCGACACACAAGAGATCGATTTGCGGAAAGATTTCGGCCTCCCGAACTATTCAACCGTCTACGGCAGGCTCGACTGGAAATTTACCCATAAGAACCATCTCTACCTCTTTGGGCTGCCATTTGACGCCACCCGCGAACGAGCGCTGGCGCGGACCGTTACCTTCGAAAACCAGACCTTCACCCCCGGTATCACGACGCGAACCGAGCTTCGCAACCTGCTCATCGGTTTGGGCTATCAGTACGATTTTATCCGCCGCCGCCGCGGCCATCTTGGAGTCGCCATTCAAGCCAACATTCTCAACACCACCGCCAAGATATCCGCCCAGGCCCAGGTCGTGAACGGCGTGACTCTCGCCAGTGCGTCGGCCAGCAAAACCCTGTTTGCCCCTCTGCCTGTCCTGGGATTCCAGGGCCGCATTTACCCGTTCCATTCGCCGCGGTTTTTCATCGAGGGGAATGTCTTCGGTATGTACTTTTTCGGCTACGGCAATTTTCTCTCTAGCACCGGCACGGCCGGCATCGGCCTGACCAGGAGGCTCAGCATTAACGGAGGCTACGCGATGGGCTCGCGCTACACCATTCGAAACACCAACAACCGTTTGGGAATTCAGTTCACGGAAACGGGTCCTATCGTCGGAATCGAATTTTCCCTGTGACCCGTTCCCTCACGGCAACTTCTTCACGTCGACGTAGTACAAATCCGTCGCCACCTGAAATTCGTCCTGCCTCAGCGGCGTTTTCATCGTTTGCCATTGTGTCGTTGGATGAATCACTTCCCAGTGGTCCGGCGTTCCCACCTTGACCGGCATCGCAAAATCCGCTTCGTCCGCTTTCCAGCGGTAAGCCACCAAGCCCGCGCCCGCATCGAACTTCAGCTCCAGCGCGGGGATCGCGGTGTGCCGCAAATACTGATTGAAGATCGGCGCCAGCTTCATGCCCGTCTGTTCGCTCATGTAGGCGGCCAGGTCCTCGGTCATGATGTTCTTGTAGGCGAAGTGTTGATAGACGCCGTGGATGAGCCTGAACCATTTCGCGTCATCGTTCACCACGCTGCGCAACGTGTTCAGAAACAGCGCGCCCTTGAAGTACATGTCCTGGGGCGGAGTGGCATTCACTCCGCGCTCCGCGATGATGGGAACCTGATTCTTCACCTTCGCCTTGTACGCGTTCGTGTACTTTAGTCCGTCCGCTTTGCCCCAGCGATACTCCACGTACAGGCATTCGAGGTACGTCGTCCACCCTTCGTGGATCCACATATCCGAGCGGTCCGCCGCGCTTACGCTGTTGCCAAACCACTCGTGCCCGCTCTCGTGAATGATGATGAAATCGAATCGCGGGCTGATGCCCACTCCGGTCCAGTCGCGCTCGAGATAGCCATTCTTGAAGTGATTCCCGTAGGTGACCGCGCTCTGGTGCTCCATCCCGGAGTACGGCACTTCAACCAGCTTGTAGCCATCCTTTGGAAACGGATACGGCCCGAAATAATGCTGGAATGCCTCCAGCATCCCCTTTGCTTGCGAGAATTGCGCTTTAGCCTTCTCGAGGTCTTCCGGCAGCACGTAAAAATCCAGCGGCAGGCTTCCGAGCGTGTCGCTCCAGTGCGCGTAATCCCCGATGTTCAGCGAGACGCCGTAGTTGTTGATGGGGTAGTGCACCATCCAGTCCCAGCGCGTGTAGCCATCGCCCAGGTCCTTCTTCCCGAGAAATTTTCCGTTCGAGACGTCTACCAGGCCGTTCGGAATGGCTACGCTGATTTCCATGCTTTCGACCTCGTCGCGCCATTGGTCCTTGTTTGGCCACCAGACGCTTGCGCCGGATTCTTCGCAAGCGGTATTGATCCACGTGCGTCCCGCGGGATCCTTCTTGAACGTAATCGCGCCAAAGCGGCCGGTCTCGACGGGATGCCCGGAGTAGTAGAAATCAATCGAGTAGGTCTTCCCTTTTCGCAGCGTTTCCGGGAAGTCCACAAACACCGCGCCGGAATCGCGTGTGTAGGTGAGCGGCGTGTTCCCCAGCAAAATCTTGTCGATTTTCAATGCTTCATGGAGATCGAGTTGGATGCGCTTGGCACTTGCCAGCATGCGGAATCGAATCGTATTTTTTCCGCTGATGTATTTTTGATCAGGGTCAACGCGAATATCGAGGTGGTAGTAGAGCAAATCGTTGTTCGCGCGCTCCGGGCTCCAGGCCCCGCGCAAAATATCCGCGCGGCTCGGAGCCAGCGGAGGCGCGGCTTGTCCCGCTGCCAGCGTTAAACTGCGAACGCGCTCAGATGCCGGCTGCTCGCGGGAAGGTTGCGATGCGAAAGCCAGCGCCGCGCAATCCGCCAGCAGGCAAGTTCCGAGCAAGAAGACTTGCCACCTCACCCACCTCTTCTTCAAGCTTGTTCCCCCTAATCGAGGTGTCTGGACGTTTCCGGTTCGTCCGGAAACTTTCCGGCGCCCGTGAGTCCGCCCTACAGCCCGGCCGTATCGGCGATTCGCGCGCCGGAGTTCGCCGCCGGAGCCGCGCTCGACGACGAGGCCCCGGCCAGCGTCACGCGGGAGTTCGCCTTGGCTCGAGCGTAGCTTCGCTGAACGCGCCGAACGTAAGAAATCGTTTCCCGATACGGCGGCACCACGCGGCCGTATTGCTCGACTTTATCCGGTCCGGCATTGTACGCCGCCAGCGCGAGCGACAGGTCGTTGTTGTAACGCACCAGCAAATCGCGCAGATAGCGCGTACCTGCGTCGATATTTTCGCGCGGATCAAAAACGTTGCGCACGCCGAGCCGCGCCGCCGTCGCGGGCATCAATTGCATCAGACCGCGGGCGTCGCGCCTCGAGACGGCATTCGGATTGAATTTCGACTCGGCGGCGATGATGCTGGCGATCAGGTCCGGGTCCACGCCATAGCGCGCGGCGGATTGCTCCATGAAGCCGCGAAAAGGCGCTTGCGCTTTGGCGGCCGCGACTCGCGGAACAACTACCGGCGGTCGCTGGGCGGTGAAGATTTCCTCCGGCTCGACGCCCATAACTTCCGAAGCGGCGATCTCCGCCGAGCCGCCGGCGAGCTGGAGGTGGTATCTGTCGCCGATAAGCTGGTAGCCGGTGACGTGAAGACGCTGGCCGCTGCGCAGCACGAGAAACTCCGCGCGCGCGCTTGACGGCGAAATTAGCGCGGCTGAGCAAAGGGCCGCGGCGCAGCAGACAGCGGCTGGGCGCGCCACTACGCGGCCTCCTGCAAGGCAAACCGCTGGATCGCCGCGGCAACTCCACTCTCGTCATTCGTGAGCGTTTCGTGCCACCCGAAGCAGCGCAACTCCGGCACGCAATTGCCCATGACGACGGGAATGCCCGCGAACTCGAGCATTTCGCGGTCGTTGTGATTGTCGCCAATGGCCATCACGTCGTCGCGATCCAATCCGCGCACGGCAACCCATTCCGCGAGCGCGAAGCCCTTCGAGCAAATGGGATGCACGACGTCAATCATGGCGAAATTCTTGTGCTCGTAGCGCGTGACGGCAATCGCGTACTCGTGCGCAAAACGCGCGCCGCGCAGGAGCAACTCCGCCTGGCGCATGGCTTCCACTTCGCCGGTCAGCATCACCTGAATGGGATCTTCCGTCAGCGCCTTTTCGAGCGGCTGCGCCTCACCGATAAATTCTTTATTCCGCGAGTAGTACGGATAGCGCAGCGAATCGCGCGGATCGACGCGTTCCACCATGAGTTGATTGGCCCGCTTCCGGTCGAAAATCAGCGCAGCGCCTTCATGCCATGGCTGGGTAGCTTTCAGGACCCGGCGAGCGGTAGTTCGCGGCAGAAGGTGCCGCAAGCGAGTTTCGCCTTCCTTGGTTCGGATGAGCGCGCCGTTGTTCACGATCATTGTCAGCGGGCAATCCAGTTGCTGCGCCACAGGCATGGCGAAGTCATAGCGGCGCCCTGTGACAAGGGCGACTTCAATGCCCCGGCGCGCCGCTTCCTCGATGGCCTCGCGGTTCGCGGCCGGAACCTGCCAGCGACTATCGAGGAGCGTGCCGTCGATGTCTAGTGCGATGAGCCGGACTGGGCGGGTCGGCCGCTGCCTTGGCTTGCTCGGCATAAGTGCCTATTTTACCCTAGCTTTGATCCTCCTCCCGGTATGTTCTGTGGCATTTTTCTGGCTCGGAGGGCTGAGTGAGGCCTTTGGGACATCGCCATAAGTGACTGATAATGGAATAGATAGCTGCGGAGGGGGCGTGCGGAAGTTGCCGGGGACTTGCACGTGCTAGGGCGAGGCAAAGCGCGGAGCTGCTGCCGCTCCTCTGCTCATTGAGGGTTTGGAGGGGGAGCTTGGGTTGGAGGGCCGTCGGGCGGCGGCGCTCCGGGATTCCCAGGTTGTGCGCTTTGCGGAGGGGTACCGGGAGCCGGAGCGCTCGCGGGTGTGCCGAGTCCGGTTCCGGTCTGCATACCGGGCTGGCCGAAAGCTTGGGCGGCGTCCTTTGAGGGATCCCAGATGAACTCGAACAGGCGATAATTTTTTGCCTTTTCATAAACGCGAATAGAGCGCTGGTTGACTTTGCTGCCGACGCCGATGATGTTTCCGCCGATAATGGTTGGCGTGTCGCCGGAGGCCAGATTCGCGGGTAAATCGCCGTTGTCGGCAGGGGAAGCGCCGGTTCCCTGCCCCGAAGCGTCGCTGCCGCCGGCCTGCGTTGTTTGGCCAGGCGTCCCCGGCTGGCCAGGTTGCGCAGGAGGAGCGCCAGCGGTGGAGGCTCCAGAGCCAGATGGCTGCTGACCCGCCGACGTTCCCAGCCCAGCGGGATTGGGCATGCGCAGATTGTTTTGCCCTGGCTTTAGGCTGCCGATGAGGTTGCCCGCGGGGCCAACATAGATGAGACGCCAGGAACCGTCCTCTTTGTTCATGGGATCCTTGTAGGCCTGACGCAGGTAACGAACGCCGATCTGCTTGGACTTGTACAGGTCCTCGAGCTGTGTGGGGAAGCGGTTATTATTGCGGTAGTACAGCTTGATGGCGCGGACGTATTGCTTGCCGCGCCAGATCATCTCCTCTTCTTTCTCGCGCTTCCCTTCCGTGAGGATGTTGGGAGAAGCGGCGAGCGCGGCAATCGTGAAGAGCGCGGCGCAAAAAAGCACGAGTAGCAGGGCGTAGCCGCGCTCACGGGAGCGGCTGGAAACGAGCTTGCGCGGCGTCCGGCTCATGCGGGCCCCTGGCCGGTTTGATCATCCATGAGAGGAGTGGTGCCGCGGCGACCGGTGGCCAGTTCCTCAAACTCGAGATTGGTGTTGTTAATTCTGAGAATGCGGTAGCGGCCGAGGACGCTCTCGCCTTCAGAGAAGATGAAGACGTCATCGCCATCCTCGAAGAAAGCACGGCGGGCAGTACCGTTCGGGACCGTGCCGTAGCCGAAGAATTTGAGATTCGAGGGCCAGACGAGCGGCGGTTCGGGAGGAGGCAACTGCGGCCCCACAGGCGTGGAATGCCGGTCGACGGCCACCGGAGGGGCGGCGGGAGGCGGCGCTTCCTTGCTAAAAGGATTGCGGCCGCTGCTCTTGTACTCCATCTGTCGAGCACGCTGGAGTTCGGGCCAATGAATTTCGGGGTTGTCAATCGCGA
>Ga0209062_1002593_pt1 | contig 23590 bp, 27 predicted proteins | sample Coa_R2_2_FD_187158 | JGI IMG/M metagenome (GOLD analysis project Ga0209062, IMG submission 187158) | Surface soil microbial communities from Centralia Pennsylvania, which are recovering from an underground coalmine fire - Coalmine... | ecosystem: Environmental > Terrestrial > Soil > Unclassified... | reverse complement strand
GTGCACGTTCATCCGGTCCTCCCGAGAATCGCTGAAGCGTCGCAACTCCAGCTTCCTCGGCCAGGACCGGGTGGACAACCTAATGAAAGCTCACAGCTAGGTGTATAGTCCCGCTGTGTGACGGCATGGGTCAAGCCTGAAGGAGGAGGGATTGTTTGTTGAGATTTTGCAGACATATTCGTGCGGTGTCAGGCCGCGGAGGGTTTTGAGCCGCCTGGCGAAATTATAGGCCGCCAGAAAATTCGCGAGGTGCTGACGCAATTGCTCGTGGCTTTCGTAGTGGTAGCGCTGCACAGTTGCCTCCTTGAGCGTCCGGTTCATTCGCTCGACTTGCCCATTGGTCCAAGGATGGTTTGGCTTGGTCAGCCGATGTTCGATGCCATGATGCTTACAGGCCCGCAAGAAGGGGTGGCCGCGCAGCATCGCGGTGGGGCCTTTGCGGTTCTTCGGCAGATGGGCAATTGGATCCCGTTGTCGGTCAAGACGACGTTGATCTTGTAAGGAATAGCTCCCACCAACGCGTTGAGGAAGGCGACCGCGGCCGCGGTATCGGCTTTGTCGAGGAGTCTAGCAAAGGCGACTTTCGAGGTACGATCAATGGCGACGAAGAGGTAGAGCTTGCCTTCCTGCGTGCGGACCTCGGCGATATCCATGTGAACGAAGCCGATCGGATAGGTCTTGAACTTTTTCTTCGATGCTTTCTCACCTTCCATATCGGGCAATCGAGAGATGCCGTGGCGTTGCAGGCAGCGGTGTAGTGACGAGCGCGTCAGGTGCGGGATCGTGGCCTGCAAGGCGCAGAGGCAGTCGTCGAGAGGAAGCAAGGTATGCTTGCGGAAAGCGACGACTATTGCCTCCTCTTCTTTGCTTAGAACCGTTGATCTTGGTGCTTTCGGCCCCATCGGCGCATCAACCGTCGAGCACCTGCGCTTCCATTTGGCAACCGTCTTCGGGTTGATCCCGTAGCGCCCGGCCAAGGTCCTTATGCTCTCTTGACTATGTTGTATCGTTCGACGGACCGCCTCCGTCGTGCGGGCGCTCCCGTGAAGAACCTGGCCCATGTCCCCTCTTTGTCGATGGCGTTTGATTCTGTGCCGTTATACACTGGGACTGAACAGCTCTAGGTTCAGGACCTATTAACGGAAGGATGATTCAAGGTCTCCTTTGAAGGAGGCTTGAGATGATTCGCTTGTTTTTGCTGAGCGAGCGCCAGATGGCGCGGATTTCTCCTTGTTTTCCAAAGTCTCACTGCGTGCCGCGAGTCGACGACCGGCGGGTAGTCAGCGGTATCGTCTATGTGATCCGCAACGGCCTGCAATGGACGGATGCGCCGCGCGGCTATGGACCGCACAAGACGCTTTACAACCGCTTCATCCGCTGGAGCCGTCTCGGCGTGTTTGACCGGATTTTCGCGGCACTCGCCAGCGGAGGGTCAAAGCCAGAGCGGATCATGATCGACGCCACCCATCTAAAGGCGCACCGGACCGCAGCGAGCCTGTTGAAAAAAGGGCTGTTCCCCGCCGTCATTGGGCGCACCAAAGGCGGCTTGAACTCCAAGCTTCACGCGGTCTGCGACGGCGAGGGCAAGCCTCTCGTTCTGCTGCTCAGCGAGGACCAAATGAGCGATCACAAAGGCGCGCGGCTGATCCTTCATGCCCTGCCGCCCGCCAAAGCCCTTCTTGCCGACCGTGGTTACGATACCAATTGGTTCAGGACCGCCCTCGCTAATACCATTTCCCGCTGATTAGAACCCGTGCGCCCAATCGCGGATGCCTATGGACATGATTTTCCAGGGCATGGCGATGAGCTTGTTCCAGGCGAAGCAGCAGTAGTCCAAGATGGCCTCATAAGATTTGAAAAGTTCTTTTGGAGATCCAGTTGTCGCGCATGAATTGCCAGATGTTTTCCATCGGATTGAGCTCCGGGCACTTTGGCGGCAGCACAACGAGTGTGATGTTTTCCGGCACGACAAGCTTGGCGGACAAATGCCAGCCTGCTTGATCGAGCAAGATCGCCGCGTGCCGCCCAGGCGCGACCTCTTTTGGGATTTCGGCAAGATGCAGGCTCATCGCCTCAGTGTTACAGGCCGGCAGAACGAGCGCCGCGCCCATGCCGTCGCTTGGGCAGACGGCGCCAAAGATATAGGTCGAGGCCGTGCGTTGATCAGTTGGCGCCGAGGGTCTGGTGCCACGCCTTGCCCAACGCCGGATGATCTTGTTCTTCTAGCCGATGCGCGCCTAGTCAGCGAACCAGATTTCTATGTTGCCGGGATTGATGCCTTTCTTGCGCGATGGCTTCCAGACGGGCGGGGAGACTTTTTTAAAATCTTCGATCGCGCCATCGGTCTGCGCATGATGGCGTGGACGCGCCGAGAGCTTGCAAAAGCCCCATCGTGCGCAGTTCTCGGCTCATCGTCTGTACCGAGACTGTGACACGGAACTCCTCGAAAACCCATTGGCAGAGATAGATGAGCCGCCAGCGCACGACGCCGTGAATCGCCGGGATTGGACCCTCCTCGATCATCTTGGCGAGCGCCGCCCGATGGGTATCTTTGAGCTTCGAACGCTGGCCTGGCGCCTTCTTGTCGATGAGGCCCTCGGGTGCCATGGGCGTTGAACTTCATGACCCAGTCACGCACAATATGCAGCGTCAATCCGCCGATTTTCGCAGCCTCAGTGCGCGTTGCCTCATCGTAGACCGCAGCCAAAGCCAACAGGCCTCGCGCCAGCGGCCCGCTTTTTGTCTTGCGGGCGATCGTCCGTAATTGCAACGCGTCAAAATCAGACCGGAGCGGAATTGGCATTGCGAATCTCCTCGTTCGCCATATCGAATCAAATTTGCCGCCTCTCGGGAATCACAAGCCGAGTCATCATCTCAGGGAATTGAAGAGGGGCTGCGAGCCTTGCATTCCTTCCACCAAAAGCCGGAAAATCGCGCTGCCCTACGGCAAGGAACTCTATAAGCAACGCCACAAAATCGAGAACATGTCCACAAGGCTCAAGATTGGCGGCGCATCGCAACCCGCTATGATCGTTGCGCCCACACCTTCTTCTCCGCGATCTGCATCGCTGCAACGCTCACCTTCTACCTCAATCAATGAGTCCTGACCCTAGGCGGGCTTTCTGGCGCAAATAGCACCAACACCTCTTTCTATTTGGAGCGAAGCTTTACATTGAGCTCTTGATAGTTACGGCTCAAAAAACCCATCTGTTCCGAGAGTCTTAAGTCAGCTGCATCCCTTCTTTAGCTGAGTGCACGTTAAGTCCAGGAGCCTTATTCTCTTTTTCCTGTATCCAGTCTTTTGGTCCTCAGAATATTTCATTTCGTAGTCGGCATCTGACCTGACTTGAGTTCTGCGACTATATGCTGCAGCTCATCAATGCAGCGCCTGAGATTGTTTACAGCAGAAGCACTCCACCTTTCGCTTGTTTCGATCCGCCGATAGAGCGGTTTATCACTTTTGATATAGTTACTCAGGATGTGGATTTGCCGAGAAAGAAAAGTTGCGTCGGTAGTAGATGAAAATTCGAGGCGAATTCTCGCAAGCCCTTCCAAGAACTCATCCCATGGGACAGCGAGAAAGCTTAGATCCAAATCCAAAAAAAGATCGAGATCATCCGCAAATCCGGCGTAGTAGTGTGTCTCTATTCGACCATCGAGGTGATTTGCCGTTGCCATAATGAGATCATAAACGGCATCAGCATCAGATCCCTTTAAAAGAGTATAATGGCGGAACAACTCCGCACTTTCATAGACATTTTCCCAATCCTGACGTGGCGTCCCATCTGTGTTCTGGGTTCTGTAAACCGAATCATGCCAAAAAATGGCCATTGCTAAGATATCTGACCGAACGCACAGATCGGAAAACTCGCCCAATCTCTCTAGCAATGCCTCGATATGCGCCCATGTGTGGTAAGCGCGTTGAGTTTCGGAATAGCACGAGTCGATTATATCCCAAGCTCCCGCTTGATGACTTGCCTCCAGTGGGGTCCAGAATCTCTCTTTGATGTGTTGATTCATTTGCGCCTCGGAGATACCGCTCTGCCAATATAGCGATCGCCGACTCTAAAATAGAAGCGGACCGGTTCAGGAATGATCACCCGGGCTCTTGGAGGAACCCATTGAGCCGCATCTGCAACAGTTTCGGCTGCAAGAGGATAAGCGCGCCTCGAGTTTTCTGGACGAGTTTTTGTTTGGACAGTGCTGCAATCTCGCGAGTCACCTGCTCCCGCCGGCATCCAATCCGCGCGGCAAGGAATTGATGCAAAGGCGGAGGTGTGACTGCGAGTTCGTTTGGTTTCCCTAGGCGGGGTTGGGCCGCGCGCAAAAGTTCCGAATAAAGGCGGCGCCTAAGGTCGTAAATCGAATGCTCTGCAAGGCGTGTATTAAGTTCGCGTATCCGTTCAGTAAAAACTTTTAAAATCTTCCCGCATGCTGTGGGCGACGAACGGAGTAACTCCCAAAAAACCGCGCTAGGCATCGCACAGACGGCGGAGTTCGAAAGAGTGGTGACATTGGCCGACCGTTTTTCGTGGTCGATTGCTGCCATTTCGCCAAAAAACTGGCCGGCCCCGATGTCACCTAATATCACCTCCTTGCCGGCGGCGGTTCGGATCAAAACCCGAACCCCGCCTGAAATGATAAAGTAAACATCGCTGGACTCGTCTTCATAATTGAGGACAATCTCTCCTCGCCCATACCGGCGCCAGCTGCAGGACCGGTTAAAGCGCTCAAAATCCACATCGGCTATGCCCTTGAAAAACGGCACAGAAGTAAGGCTATGGATTGCGGCTAGACTCATTAGAAAACTACACGCAATTTGAACGAGGACTGCTTTAACCTCTATGAAAGTACTCTAGGGGCCAGAGCGCCGCGGTTATTTCAACGTGACCGGAACCTCCGCCGATGGAATGCCATTGGCCACAGCTACGAGAGAGCTCATCCCTGGCTCGATGTTCAGGGGCACAGTGAAATTCGCGGACGAGAAAGTGCCCGGAGCAACGGATCTCGTACTGAATGCAAACGTGCGAGCATAAAATATATGCCCGGTTATTTTGTTTTGGATTCTGACGAGGGGGAAATTCGTTGCTGACTTCTGATCATCATCGTATACGGAGCCTTCCGTTAGTCCATTCAGTTGGAGTCCCGCGATCGCATAAGTCTGGCCTCGGACAAGGATGGTGGGAACGCTGGTTATGACGGGCGCCCAGCTGGGGTTAGGGTTTCCGGATGGGAGGTAAATTTCAACGGTTGAGCTAAAATCTGTTTTTAGGATATTCCCAGTGGGAAGGATCAGGAAATTAATCCAGTAGGAGCTTTCGTTCGAGGCATTGGACGCATCGGCTACTTGGAAAAGGGTGTTTCCAGGAGTTAATTCAAAAAAGTGGGTTGGCGGGCTGTGGAAGCCAGGACTTGCTGCTAGGAGGATATTGCCGTTAGGAAGCCATGTCGCCGCGCCGTCGGCAAGATTATAGTTCTGTCCACTAATGGCGGGGAGATTAGGACCGCTAGCCCAGGTTCTATTTGACGCATTGTAGATGGCGCTGCCGGCGACGCCTCCGCCAGTAATACCGCTGAAAGCGACGACAGCACCGTCCGGGCGCAGAATCTGAGGTCCGAGCTCGTAGCTCTGATAGGCCCCCGCGCAGTCCGATAACTGGACCGGGCTGTTTCCGGCGGTGATCCATTTTCCAGTGGATGGTGCATAGGTTTCAGAGTTCCTGCCGCAACCGCCAGTAAATTCGTAGGAATCGACGGTCAGAAGGTTGCCATTGGGCAACAGCGTCCATGACTCCTCGCCATATCCGCCGAACTTGCCGTAACCAGTCGCTGTCCAGGTCTTTTCATCTGGATTCAAAAGAGCCACTTGCGGCCAGCAACAATTAGCCATCATGTAGGTGCCATCGGCCAGCACAACGCTTGGAGCGTCGCCGATAGTAGTCCACCCAATCGGCGGAGGCACGGGCGCCCAGGCGTTAGCGCCGGGATAATAAATGGCGCCCCCCTTCGTCCACACCATTTTGCAGCCGCTGCCGTCGTCATTATACATGCCGCCGTTGATAATCAGGCGGCCATCTGAGAGGGTCGCGGCGGCGAAATAAAGCGGTGCGTATCCGCTCGGCATCTGGGCAATCTGCGACCAGGTGCCATTGAGGTAACTGCCGTTGATATCAGGGGTTAGCTTGTACCAATTTCGAGTGCAGTATTGATGAACCAGAACGCTTCCATCGGTCAGCAACAATGGAGCATGTAATCCTGCAGCAGGCGCATTCCGCGCTAGAGCGTACCATCGCGATACTGTCGCCTCTGCCGACGGCAATGTCACTTGCGGCTTCGCTGCCACGGGGCGGATTTGCGGCCTTGATAGGAATTGGTGCCATCTTTCTGGATGGCTCAACAGAAATTGCGCCGCTCGTTTTGAAAGCGGCGGCGGGGCTGCCGGGAGCGTTTGAGTGAGGCCTGTCTTTTCTTCAGGGCGCTTCGAAGTCGGCGCCTGCGTCCACTGATCAGCGGCCATACCGCACGATGCCGTGAAGATGACTGTGACCGCGGCGCGAGCGATGGCTGGGCTCCAGCCTTTCCGGGTAATGGAATTCGCGACCGCCCGCTTATCAACTTTCAGTCTACCGTAGAAAAGGAGTGTGTGCAATAGCTTTAGCGCAAATCTATTCATCACGCACGCCCAAGTAAAGAGATTACCTGCTCAGAACTCTGCGAATTTACGATAAATGAGCGATATTGTCAATACACATTTCAAGGAGCCAGCCGCCCGTCCCGGGCATGGAACACGTGCGCCTAGCGCGCCTGGAACAATTTGGTGAGCGGAGACTCGAAACTGGAAGCCTCTATAAACTTGTTCTATGCGTTTCGGCATTGGGCTGGCGGCCTTTTACGTGGTTGGGCACGCAGGCTTGGTCCCGTCGCCCTGGCTTGGCGCAGGGTTTCTTCACGCCGTCCTCATACCAAGGCGCGCCGCTGCAAATGGCCGAGGCGTTTGAAGTTATAGACGAGGTTTCGCCATTCCGATTTTCATCCGCGCCCGCGCCAGGCCGATCGTGCGGATGAAGAGGTCCATGCGGTCCTTCTGGTCGGCGAAGACGTGCTCGATGGCAGCGCGTACTTTCGATTTGAGCGCATTCGCCTTCGCTGTCGCCGCGCTCATCGGCCTGCCTTTGGGCTTTTTACGATGAATGAAGGAGCGAAAGCCGTTTTTCTCCAAGAACCGCTCATTGGCCGCTGAACGATAGGCGGTGTCGGCCCATACCCCGCTCGCCGTGTTCTGTTTGTCAATGAGCCCTTCGCGCAGCCGCGCCCCGTCATAGGTCGAGGCGTCGGTGACCAGCCAGCGGCGGATGAGCCCACCGCCGCGGTCGATGGAAACATGGTTCTTGTAACCAAAATGCGGAATGGCGAGATCGCGCTCGGGCCTCATCCCATCCTCCTTCGGTTTGGCTTTGGAGAACTTTACCGTCCAGCGCGCGTCGCGATCCCTTCTGCCGGAGTTTGGCGGGCTTGTCATTCCAGCCCCCAGGGATGCCCCCCTCTTTGATCGCACGTTTCTCCTCTTGAGTATTGCGTTGCTTGGGGGCGGCGATCAGGCTTGCGTCGACAATCTGACCCGAGGTCGCCAAATAGCCGCTCGCTTTCACATGATCGTCGAAGCGCTTAAAGAGATTCTCGATCGCGCCCGCCATCGTCAACCTCTCGCGAAAGGCCCAGATGGTCTTCGCGTCTGGCGCCTTGTCGGCGAGCGTCAGCCCCAAAAAGCCGCATGAACGACAGCCGGTCGTTGACGAGGAACTCGGTTCTGTCATCGCTCAGATTGTTGGCCGCCTGAACCACCAAAACTTTAAACATCATCACGCAATCAAGCGGCCGACGGCCGCCTTCCGTACCGTTCGCATAAGCCAGTGCCTTCTCAAGCTCCGGCCGGAATATCTCGAAATCAACCACCCGCGCGAAGCCCAGCAACAGGTCGCCAAGCCCCTCCAAACGCTTCAAACGCTCGTCAATATCAAACAACCCCGGCTCACCCCGCATCGAATCACCCTCAAATCCTACGCGGCCAGTGAATCACGTCCCCGCGCGGCACGCGAGGTTTTTAGAGGCGTCCAACTGTAGCGGGCGCGAAAGGGCCGCACCAATTGCCCGATGCCGGCCAGTCCCTTCCGTATCTGACAAATGCAAATGTCATTCACGTCGTGTGCGCTAGAGCACATCGGAAAAGCTCATTCTGATCTATCATTATTCACTGTTCAGATTTGATATCTGCATCATCGCAACATTCGCGCCCCTGGGACAAAGCTTTGGCCCAGGGCTCCTTGAAGAGAGCCGCAAAATGAAGACCGGCAAATCATTACAAAAATCAATTCGCCATACAAAACCAACTGCAGGAAAGGATGTGGACCAACCGGCACGCATTATGGCGCGCAGCAGCACGGCCAGCTACATCTCACAAATGGCTTGCGAGCTCGCTCAGTTAGCGCGTGCTGCCCAGATTCCGAGTTTGGCGGACATGCTGACGCGGGCCCAAATAGAAGCCGAGTTGTGGTCCCGCACGCAATGAGATTTCCATCGCGTACATATACTTGAGACTTCATCCTGCCGCCAGCAAGGCTGTTAGCAAGCACGAAATCGACTTCGGGCGAGGCTTCGCCCGAAGGAGAACAATGGGGCGGAGGTCTAGCCCTGATTTGAGGATGAGCTCCCGCTAAATTCGGTGATTGCATGGACACCATCCCAATCACGATTGAGTGGAATCTCCCGGAGCCTCCTTATCCGCTCAAGGAAGACATTATAATAGCCTGCAAGATAATAGCCTGCAAGAGGCCTCATTTCCGCTCTGCGGCACTCCATGATGAGCGCTTGTGCGTCATCCCACCGCTGCTCACGATATGCTTGCAGAAATCTTTTTTGGAGCGCTATAAACGAGTGTATTTGAGCTGGGCGATCACATAAAAGCTGCGAGGGGGCAAAAACTCGAATCGGATGCTTCCGTCCCTTCACGCGAACCAGGTCAAGCTCTATGAAAGAAAAACTAGGCCACCGCGGAACAGCGCCCTCTGCTATTACAATGGGTACGCCATAAAGCTTCGTAAGATTTTCGAGCCGTGATGCTATGTTCACATTGTCGCCAATCGCCGAATAATCGAACCTTTGACTGCTGCCTAGGTTTCCGACGCAACATTCCCCCGTATTAATGCCAATCCCAATTTCAATAGGCTTAAATGACCGGCCGGCCTTATAGGCTTGCTGTTCCCAATGCCGGTTCAAGGCGGGCATTATATCAATCATCGCTATTGCAGAGCGGCAGGCGCGCTCGGCATGATCATTCACATCTAGTGGCGCATTCCAAAATGCCATAATGCCGTCGCCCATATATTTATCAATCGTCCCACGCTGCTGAAGAATGATATCGCTGAGCGGAGTCAGCAGCTCGTTGACTAGGGTCGTAACCTCGGCCGCTGTAAGCTCCTCAGAAAGGGATGCGAAATTCCGGACATCACAAAACATCACACTAAGTTCGCGCTTCTCGCCACCCAGGACAAGTCTGGTAGGATGTGCAATGATTTCTTCGACTACCGCTGGAGCAAGATAGCGGGCAAATGCGCTACGGATTGCGGATCGTTGCGCCGCGACCTGACGGTACATGTGAAAAGTGGCACCTGATGAAAGGAGCAGGAGCACGAGCGACGGGTATGCAGGGTCCAGCAATAAATCGAAATACTGGAAGCAGATCCAGCCACCGGCCATTATTGTTGCAGGCATCATGCCGCCGGCGATCGCTGCCTGTCCGGGGGTAAGGCGTAAGATCAAGACTGAGAACGCCAGACCAAAGAATACGAAAAGGAGTTGCTCGATTCCGGGCGCATAATCTGGACGGGTAAGCCTCTGGCCAGCAAGAACATTTTCGATAATTTGTGCCTGGACTTCAACTCCAGGCAAGGCGGCATCAAGCGGCGTCGTCCGAAGATCGAGCAGACCAGGGGTGCTTGTGCCGACGAGAACGACCTTGCCCGAGATTTGGTCTTCGTCGACTTCTCCGGCCAGGACTTTCCAGGCCGGAATAAAGGCCGATGGATTGCTCCGCCGGAATTTAAGCGTGTATTCACTTGCCGGGCCAGTGGCTACCTCAAAATTGCCGATCCGGACATGGTTTAGCCCGGTGTGCCGGCCGAGACCCGTCTCAGCGCTCGCGTTTGATAATTTAAGAACGTAAGTCGATGCATTTTGTGCCACCCGCAAGGCCTCCGCTGCGAACGATGGCACAATTTCATCTCCAATTCGGAAGAAGAGCGGGATCTTGCGTATCACTCCATCTTGATCAGGGACTAAATTAATTGAGCCGAGGCCCGTGGCGGCAGCATTTAATGGCGGCAGATTGCTATCTACCCCGGCAAATGCAGGGAGGAAGGGCTTCGGGTCATCCCCGGCAACTGCGAAACCAGCTTTTGAGGGTAGACTCGACGAGCCCGGCCGGCCCGTTAAGATGGCAGGCAGTACGCTAGGTGCGTCCCCAAGAGCCGCTGCGAAGGTTTCATCATTCGTCGGTCCACGAATCAAATTATGGAACGACGATGCCTCTTCAGACGGTAATCGTCTCACGACCTCTTCAAGGGAGGTACGATCTGCTTCTGCAAAAAGAATATCCAAAGCAACAACCGCGGCATTGCGCCGGGCAAGCTGCACAACGAGATCGCGCAAGACAGTCCGTGGCCAGGGCCACTGACCCAAGCGGGCAATTGATTCTTGATCAATATCAACTATGCGGACCGGCAGCTCCGGATCGTAGTACTGTGGCCTCAAACGCTGGTAGGTGTCGAAAGCAATAAGACGGAGTGCCTGTACAAAGAGTGGATCGGATGCGCGCACCAAAATTGCGAGCGCGAGAAAACCGCACACGAGCGGGAAATAAAAGCGGCTGATTCGTACTGTTAGGCCTTCCAAGCTCTAATCCGGCAGTCAGCGACAAGGCGCATTCTAAACGATGTAAGACTGCGACGTGCCAATTAAGGGATCACGGCGGCGGAGGAGGCGGAGGTGGAGGTGGAGGAGGAGGTGGTGGAGGAGGAGGTGGAGGAGGTGGAGGAGGAGGTGGTGGAGGAGGTGGTGGAGGAGGTGGTGGAGGAGGAGGTGGTGGACTAGCGCTGGTACCAGCGCCCTCACTGCTCGCCGCTGATGACAGAGCGGGGCTAACCACGCGGACGGCAGCCTTCTGCACTGCCTGAAGCACAACATCGAAAATATTTTCAAACTGGGCGGCTTGCTGCTGTATGGGCGCAAGATTGACTGCAGGGGGGATGGACAGCTGTCCAATGCCAAACTGACTCACAAGTTCCTCAGTGGGAGCAGTTGTAGCTCCGCCGCTCTGGCCCGCCTTGCTCGTCAAAAGCAGCAAGGACTGATTAACCTCGGATTGAGAGGCGCGGCGGGGCTCGGATGGGCAACTATGCGAATCCGAAATGGTGACGGCAAAATCCGCACGGTGAATCACTACCGTGCCGCAGCCGTTTGTGATGGCAATCTCACCAAAATGGTGGATGACCCGCGTTCCAAACCGTCCGTGCGTGATCGTCGCTGTGCCGCCCCGAATCCCAATTGTGGCAACAGGCGTCCGCACGCTGGCAGCGCCCTGATGGCTGAGTTGGCCTCCAACGAACCGAAGGACGCCTTTGGTGAGCGAAGTCACTAGTTCGCCAGTTCCAGCAGAGGGGTTATAAACGAAGCTATCGATAACAAGATTGCTATTGGGGCCGATACTGAGGTTCGTTTTATCAATGAACAAAAGCTGAACTGTTCCGCTGGCGCTTGTCTGAATCCTTTCTTGGTGGACGATTTGCGCGCCGATATTCAGGAGCCTCATTTCGAGGCCTGGCGGGGCGCTTTGCGACAGTGGATTAGAAGCAGTGGCTGTTCCAACTTGTTGGGCCAGTCCCTGATGGCTGACGGTTAGGGCCGTTGGCAGCAAAGCTGCTAACCCCATTCCCAACCAGAATCTAATTCGCGCTTGCATAAGCCCTCAGAAATTAATCGTTGGACCCAACGTAACCGCAAAGTCTTTGATCGTGTTCGCAGGGACATTTGAATCGATTGCATGGTATTGAAGCAGGATTCCGAAACCTATTCTCGCCTCCATTGGAATATTCAGGCCGATCCCTGCCCGCCATTCGAGTGCATGTTCAGTGATTAGAGGAAAGTTGACAGGATCTGGCTGCCTGTAGATCCAGGGGGCTACCCCAATGCTCGGGGCCACAGTCCAACCGCGGCCTCCCCACGGTGAAGGAAACGTACAGGGGAACCAAAAATCAAATGCATAGCGGTTGTAGCTAAACCAGCTGAATGAGCTATCGCTATGGTTAAGTGCAAATCTTGCTTCCCAGCCACACCCCTCAACAAATTGCCCTGCCGCTTGCAAGGCAAATGTTGCCAGAGTGCCGTCCAAGCCTGAGGCCAGCGGATAAAGCGAAGAATTGCGGTAATCTAATCCGCGGACCTCGACATAGGAATCGAGTGCAATATTGGCCAAATTAAAACGAACCGAGATGCCCCCGCCGAAGGTCCCCAGGTACGGTGCGCCCGCGAGTATTGCTCCAGCGACTGCGACGTATGGCTTGAAAGATGCGCCACTCAATTCCTCACTGAAAAGATCGAAGCGGGGACCGAAACGGATATCGAGGAGCCCCACATCTACTTGACTTGCCATAAATTGCTGCGCATCATAGCCTTCAATATTTGCTTCAAATATGTCTCCATGGTCATTGCCGAAATCGTGAACGTAATTCAGCGCAAAGGCTGCGAACCAGTTCCAGTCAGGTCGGGCAGCGAAACGGCTATCGATAGGACGGGTCGCGCCAATTAGCGATTGCTGGTTCGGACCGAGACTCGCGTTCGTCTGATAACGAAAGCCGGACTGAAAATAGCCACTCCACTGATCCGATTGCAGCTTTGCATCGATGGCGTCCAAATAATCTTGTGCGAGCCGCTTCATCTCGGGCGTCACGCGTGCGCTAGATTGTACTATCTCAAAATATCCGCGGGACATTTCGTAAGAACCGAGACGAAAATACAGGGTCGCGAGCTCGAGCCGAACCTGAGGGAGCTCGGGGTTATAAAACAGGAGCTGTTCCAGAGCTCCTATAGAAGCCTCGACGTCGCCCTGCTGCTTGGCGCTGTTGGCGTACTTCAAAATCGCGTCGAAATTGGAAGGATTCCTCAGCATTACCTGAAACAAAGAGTCTTCACCGGATAACCCTGCGACCGTTTGAGCACGGAGGGGGGCTTCAAAAACGGCAGCGCCACCCGAAAGCGCAATTGCGGCGCCGGCAAAAGCAATGTGCTTAGGGGAAAGGAGGATCTGCCACCGTCCTCTCCGTCCTGTCGGCTCCCCGCTTTTTTGTAAATCTTCGCGCACTCTCATCGGGCAGCGTAGCAGTTAGAAGCCAACCTGACGGAATTGCACACGAGGTTACTAAATAGTCAAGATATGATTATCCGTTATTGATAAACTATTATTTGCCATGTGACCTACCTGCAACACCACTTTCTTTGGCCTGCCCGGCCTGGCAGCGTCGGCTCAACCGTGCCGCTAGGGCAGAAGCTAGAATTGGCCCCTGGGAGGAAAAGAGTTGCGCCGCAGAGGCCTTTGTTCCCGCGATTTTTCTGAGAATGCCCCATAGCAATCTGGCTAATTGCGCCGCTAAACGAAAGCTTATGGCTGATGCAATCAAAACTTGTTCTACTGGTACTTGCGGTAAAAGCACTTCACTTGATCCGGGCTCAATTTTCCAAGCTAGGAGCCTGTCTGCATTATCACGGCGACGCGTCGATTTGAAGTTCGGAACGTCGAGGGAGGGCTGACGCGGCGCGATTTTGGCCGATTGCGGTGGCTCACGCTGGTGCGAGCGTGGCCAGGAACGGAGTCCGCCCCTTGGCGAGCTTCAGCACATTGTGCGCGACGCAGACCAAGCCCCACTCGCTTTTGACCTTGTCGACGCCGCGCAGCAGAAACTGGCGAAAGCCGCGCGCCTGCTTGATCTGCCCGAACACCGGCTCCACCACCTTCTTGCGCAAGCGATAGGGCATTTCGTGACCGCCCGCCTTGATCTTCTCGCGCATCGCCGCAACGCGTTCGCCGCCGCCTTCGCCCTCGGCCGCGCGCTTGGCCCGTCCCGGCGCGACATAGCCGTCGATCTCGCGTTGCTCCAGCGCTTCGAGATTGGCGTTTGAGCAATAGCCGGCATCGGCCGACGCCTGTTCCGGCTTCTTGCCGAGGTTGCTCTCCACCGCATCGACGAGCGGCGTCAGCTGATGCTGATCGCTCTGCCTGGCGTCGAGATCGTGCGCGACGATCACCTGCGCCGTCGCGTCGACCGCCGCCTGCGCGTTGTAGCCCTGGATGTAGCCGTCCTTGGTCTTCATGATGCGGCTCTCGGGATCGGTGAAGTTCTTCTGGGCTTTGGGGTCCGGCGTATCTGAAGGCTTTGCGGGAGGCTTGCCTGTTCTCTTGTGTCCTTCGGCCTTCCGTTGCTCTTCGGCTTCGGCCTGCGATTTGGCCTTGGCTGCAGCGGCGGCTTTCGCCTCGGCCTCCAATTCCGCCTGCGCCGCCTTGATCTTTTCGGCGCGCTTCTTCTTGTCGGCGACCCAAGCCGGCATTTCTTCGCCGCTCTTGTCGCCGCCGAAAGCTCGGTCTTCCGCGGCGTCCGCCGCCGCCGCGGCGCCTATCCAGCGCGCGACCTCGGCCTCGAGTTCCGCCGCCCGCTCTTCCATGCGCGCGTAGCTCATCGCCTTGTGCCTGGAGGCGTTCGCCTTGATCTTCGTGCCGTCGAGCGCGATATGCCCGAGCTTGACCAGGCCGCCTGCTCGCAAAGCTTCAGAACCTGAACGAAAAGCCCCGGCAGCGCCTTCAGATGGCGCTTGCGGAAGTCGGAAACCGTCCGGAAGCCCGGCGCGTCGAGCGAGACGATGCTCATGAAGTCGACGCGCTCGCGCGACGCCTTCGCGATGCGGCGCGACGAGTAGACGCCGTTGCAATAGGCGTAAAGCAACAGCGGCGTCATCATCGCCGGATCATAGGGCGGCTGCCCGCGAGCGCTCGCGTAGCCGTCTCGATCTGCGAAAGATCGAGACGCTCGACGACAAGCTCCACCACGAAGCGCGCCAGATGAACCTCGCCGACGAAATCCTGCACCGTCACGGGCAGCAGCAACGGTTGGTCGATCTTCCAGGGGCGATAGGTCTTGCTCATAGGCAAGCAGAATCAGATTCGCATCCCCGAAGCCATCAAAATCCGCGATTTCCCGGACAGGCTCCTAGGGCGGCGATAACCATCGTATCTTCGTTTGGGCACATCTCGAGAATAAATGTGGATTATCATCAGCCGCGTTAAGCAGTTAAATCGCTTCACTTGGAGGTCAGCTGGTTGCTATGATCTCCCCGCGGCTGTTACCGAGCACGGCGGCAAACTCACTGGCTAACATCCCCGTTTTCTCGTCACCTTCAAGGGCTAATTGCGATTCTGTGACTTCGCGATTCCGCGCAACCCTAGGTCATCGACTCGTTAAAGCGCATCCAGATTCGCAGTGAAGCGAGCTTCACTCCGGCGAGGAAGTTTTCCGGCCGTTTGTCGTAGCGCGTCGCCATAGCGCGGTAGTGTTTGATCTTGTTGAAGAAGCGCTCGACCAGATTGCGGTACCGATAGAGATAGGAGCTGAACGAGGGAAATTTCTTGCGATTCGGCATCGGTTTGATGTTCGCCCAAGCCCCGCGCTCAGCCAAGCTCTTTCGCAAGGCGTCGCTGTCATAGGCGCGATCGGCGAGCAGAATTTGCCCTTCGACCAGGGCGTCGAGCATATCGTGCGCGCTCTTGCCGTCATGGGCCTGGCCTTCGGTGAGTTTCAGAGCGATCGGCAGCCCTTCGGCATCGACAAGGGCGTGGATCTTCGTCGTGAGCCCGCCGCGCGAACGGCCCATGCAACCGGAGCCGGCGTCTTTTTTTGGATGTTGGCGGCGTGCTGGTGAACACGAATCGAGGACGAGTCGATCATCTGGATATCGCCGTCGTAAGCCTTTGACACGGTTTCGAGAAGACAATCCCACACGCCCGCCTTGCGCCACCGGTTGAAGCGGTTCACGCAGGTCGTGTGCGGGCCGTAGCGCTCGGGAATATCGGCCCAGGGCGCGCCCGTCCGCAGCCGCCAGAAAATCCCATTCAGAACGCGCCGATCATCGACCCGCCGAACTCCGCGTGGTTTGTTCGGCAGCAAAGGTTCCATCACCGACAATTCGAAATCCGTCAGATCAAAGCGCGCCATGCCAACCGCCATGATCCGAAGGTTGAATCACGCCCTTGCCGATTCGGGAATCCCCTTTATGAGATCGCGGCCTAATCTGGTTTTAAAGAGCTTCGCAACCTCGATTCGCAGCTAGGCTCAGGACTCATTGATTGAGCTAGAAGGCAACGGCTGCTGCGAGGCAGATCGCGGAGAAGAAGGTGTGGGCGCACCGATTGTAGCGGGCGGCGATACGCCGCCAGTCCTTCAGCTTGGCGCACATATTTTCGATTTTGTGGTGCTGCTGATAGAGCGTCCTGTCATAGGGCAACGGAATTTTCCGGCTCTGGTAGAAGGCATGCAGGACTTGCAGCCTCTTTTGGCGAGAGCTTCTCTGAACCAATCGCTGTCATAACCCCGGTCATCGATCAAGGCGCAGGCGCGCGGCAGGGCGTCAACGATCAGCCGCGCGCCCTTGTGATCGCTCATTTCCCCCCCGCTGAGGAGGAAAACGACTGGTCTGCCCTCGCCGTCGCAGACGGCGTGGAGCTTCGAGTTCAGGCCGCCTTTCGTGCGCCCGATACGGCGGGGAACAGCCCCTTGTTCAAGAGGCTCGCCGCCGTCCGGTGCGCCTTCAGATGGGTGGCATCGATCATGATGCGCTCCGGAATTGCGGGAAGCCCTGAAAGGGAACCGGATTCGGAAATTCCGGCTCAACTGGGCAAAGCGGAATCCAAATGACCCCGGAGTTTGCCTACCGCTCTCGCGCTCCCCAATCAGTGGAAGCGGATTTCCGAGTTTCCTCTGGACCACCGCCCAATCGAGAAGCGCGTGCTCGAATTTCCTTCAGTGCATTGCGGTACGCTTCAAGACGTTTTTTGAGCCTATCCGCACGGCTCCCCTGCTCGCTAAGAGCTCCAAGCCCATTGCCGAAATCATTCTGCGTGGCAGCCCATTGGAAAAGCACGCGTTCGCGTATCCTTTCCTTCAGCACCTGGCGATAGGGCTCGACTGCTTTTTTGAATGTTTCCGTAGGGCTTTCGCCCGCACCAAGCCCATCGAGCGCGTTTGCGCAGTGATCCGTAGGTACGAACTCAGCTTTGTCTAATTCGGTTTGGCAGCGATCTCGGCACATTTTCATGGCCACCAACTTCTTTTGTACTGAGTGACGTACTCTCCCGAGGCTATCGGATTTTTTATCACAGGGACAGTTCACGGCAGAACTTGTCCTAGAGTTCTGTCGCGTTAATGTGTAAGAATTTGCCTGCAGCGGGCGAGCAGTCGCGCTGCAGTTCCATTGCGGGGCCGGATCTCGTTTTCGATGTACCACAACATTGCGATTATTGCCTCAATAGTGGCCGTCAGACCTGTTTGGGCGGTTCTGTTATTGTCAGAGTCCTTATCACTGACCACAGTAAAACCTTTTATTATGCTAGCCAAACGGTAACGATGCAATAGGATAGGCGTCCATTCTTTTTGGGGAAGCGCCGACCCGAGAGTTCAATATCGGAGCCGCCTTCTCACACAGTTTGTACTCGGCTCACGAGCCATGCGCGCGGTCGAAAGCTCCAGAACCCCAGGCCGGTCCCAATCACCTTCCGGACGCAGGAGCTCCATTGGCCCACACTCTAACGATATGCGGTCGGGAATTGGATCCAGATCTAATACCATTTCAGTGTAACGATAGTCGGAGAACACGAATTGCTCGCGGTTTGGCATTGGCTTAGCCCCAAATCTGGCCCAGAGCGCCTCCAAGCCTTCGCGAGAATGGCCGTAGATGCGATTAAACCCTTTGCGGCGACAAAAATCGATTCCCGTCCGAACGAGATCAAAAGCTAAAGAAGATCTCCGGTAATCTTTACGTACCGCAAGCCGCTCGAGCTTAGCGAAGCTGCCGAAAAACCGTGCTCTCAAGCACCCGGCGGGTTCTCCATCGACGAATCCTAAAAAGTGGTTGGCGCAATGATCATTACCGTCAAATTCTTCTGCAAATGGGCAGCCTTGTTCTGCCATATAGACGGCGGCACGAATGGTAAATACCATCAAAAGGTCGTCGAGAGTACGCGCAACTCGTATCTCAACCCTCCGATTGTTACGCCTGGCCGAACGATCCGCGCTCGCTGCTGTGGCCTCGTTTCCATTAATCGTCCTTACCAACTTTTTCATAGATATCCCCGGTTACAAAGTTCATTTTCGTGGGCAGGCGCCCATATAGATTTCGCTCAGCTCAGATCGGTTGGATGATTCATATAAGCGAAGCATGCGGAAGGGCGTGTAGAGGCACATTGCCTGTTTTATTCAATCTCTTCTGCCGATGATAAACCCAAAGTGGACTGCCACTATTTCCTATAAAGGGATTAAAGCCCGTCCGAATTAAGAATGCCAAACCCTTGAGTGTAGCCGGGCGAGCATAGAAATCAGCATTTGCATAGAAGGGCTGCTCGAACCATTGTACGAGGTTTGCGGTCGCCGCCACGGCAACTCCTGGGAGACAAAGCGCCCATACATAAATTGCCGAAGCCTGTTCGCCGGGCCGTGCCAAATCGAGAGGGTTGGGGTCTCCTACGGATAGCTGACCGCTAAGCAGCTCCCGCAGACCTTTATGATTAAGCAGGAGCGCCGCAAGGCAACCGGCCAGCCCGCGCCGATTTCTGATCGCGAGAACGCTTCGAGAGTGCGCGTGAACCCTCTCCAAAGCTGACTGATCGGCGCGCAGGTTTGAAATTCGGCTCGCCAACATCGCACCGAGAGACGGGATGTCGCAGTCGTCCGCAGGGTTAATAAAAAATTTCGCCGCGGGGGATAGCTGCTCTAAATCCAAAATTCGCTTCGATTGGGAAAGGGATACTTTGGAACGCAACGACATTGCTTCTAGGTTGTGATTGCTGGCATTATTTATCACTCATAATCAGACACAAGTAAAGATCAAAAATGAATTGTTGTTGGCCAGCATGACAGCCCATTGCAAAAATGCATCACCTCCGGCCCTGGACGTTCCGCCCACCAAAGCTAGAATCTTCGTTTGGCCGAAGTCTCCACCCAATCGACCTCCGATACGCCCCATCCATTCAAGTATTCTACACAACTGGATTAACCGTGGACGGATATCGCTGGTGAGAATGAGAACAAAAAGAAAGCCATGCGTAATAGATTGGGCATAGTCTGATAGGAATGACGAAATATTTCGTATGTTTAAGACACAAAACGGCCGCCATAGATTCCCGCAGGGATTCTATTTTTCGGTTTTTGGCTCATTTGGAATCAGAGCGGATATTTTATAATTGCGGGAGGATAATCTGAGCATGTCAAGCGAGATTGGCATGTACGATGTAACATACATCGTGTTTCGACCCGTGACCTTTCGGGTTGCCGCGCCCTCTTTGGCAGCAGCCGCAGAAATAGCGATTGAGAAGGGCGACTCCATCGAGGTCGGCCCTGTAATCGATTATCGGCATGTCTCCACAAAACCAGTGGAGCGCCCGGGCGAGAGCGTTTCAACCAGTACATCAGATATTTCGGAGACACGGCTTAAGGAAGCTGCGCCCGACCTGCTCGTTGCGCTAAAGGAACTTGTTGAGCGCTCGCGAGTCGAAGCGGCAGCAAGAGGTTTCAGGGATGAGCAAATGACATGGCTTGACACCGCTCGACTGGCAATCGCGAAAGCAACAGGTCAGGGTTAAATGCAGACTCTCAGCCGAGGGGAAATCTCCGGGGCCGACAGTAGCTGCTAAATCCGCTATGGGGCTCAAGAGAAAGTAGCAGCTCATCGACCTCAGCTATCCCCATACCCGACGACCCGCTTCATTTCCGAAATCGCTAATACTTCTTCTTATTCTTGAGCGGAGCTCGCAGCTGTTGGGCGAGGCCGGTCCCCACGTCCTCTATGCGCGATAGCCATTTGGCAATGCCTTTTTGCAGCAGTCCCATATCTCTTCTCCTAACCGACATCGGACTTATTTCGGATTAATATCGCTAATCGGACCCCCACCAGGAGCTAGTTTGCGTCCAGCAGCCTGCCTCATCGGCGCTGACAGCGAAAATAATGGTTTATTCCACTCCCGTCCGGCCAGTTGGGACGGTTTCTCCTAGAGAGTTGGCCGCACGCCAACCGACACAAAATTCGAAATCCGGATCCAGAACGGGCGCCGCAGAAGGGCTGCTATGTTTCTCCGAGAGCACCCATTCCGAACTTCGTTTTTCCCAGTCCTGCAGAAGTTTCCACAGATCGCCCCGATGCGATCGCCTCGCACCCATCATCAGCGCCAAGGGATTCGTAGGGCTCCACTCGGCAGGCAATTTGACAGCCAGTGGATTGAGCTAGGCTCAAGACTCATTGATTGAGATAGAAGGCGACGGCTGCTGCGAGGCAGATCGCGGAGAAGAAGGTGTGGGCGCACCGGTGCGCCTTCAGATGGGTGACATCGATCATGATGCGCTCCGGCTTTGGCCCTTCGCCGGCCAGCGCCGCGCCGCGCTGAAATTAATAACTGCTGAGGCGATGCAGCCCCAGGTCGAAAATTCTGCTCAAGGCGATGCGCAAAGGCAGCGCCTAAATCCCCGTCCAGCGAGGCCCAGGCATAGATTTAGCCCAAATCGGTTAAGCCGTTGCTTAAGAGAGCGAGTAGCCTCTGGTAATGCCGGTTTTTTGATGCAGTGCGTCATGAATGCTGCGGCGCGGAATGATACTGGCTTCGGGTCTTAGTTGCGTGAAAAACGTTTTGGGCGGTGGCGGAGGCCGGCGAGATCCATCTCAATAACGCCGAAACAGCTCAATTCGACGTTTTCTTCTATTGCGAGCCTGGAATTAATCCCGCGGCCTGTTACGTTGTTATAAACGTGCCGGATACCGTGGATTGATGTCAGCCCCTATGCCGGATCGCTGCCAGGAGCGGCTGTACACCGATGATGTTCATGACGCGCGTGAGATTATAGGCGAGTACGTGCAGGGACATCGCGGTCGCAACCTTCGGCAGGCGTTTCATCAGAAAATGCGTCGCGCCTATGCGCATCTTGAGGCCGAAGGGATGCTCAGCCGTCTCGCGGCGTAGGCATCGCCTGTAGGTTCTTATCGAGACGTTGTTGCACGGCTTCGAGCACAGGTTCGTGCTCCCATCGCCTGATTCGCCGCGCGGGTCCCGTGGGACATTGAGATTTGAGCAAGTAGCCCAGGCATGCCGTCGTCCAATAACGGCGCAGCGTCTTGCCATCCTCCGTTCGTATAATGATAGCTGAGCTTTTGACACGCCGGGCAGCGGTAACATCCTCCGTCGGCAGACAAACGAAATCCTGCTTGCCGAAGCGGCCTTCCGACTTCGCGCCCGATGTCATCGGATTCGGCAACATCACCATAATGTCAGCTTGTGCGCATGCCAAAATCTCAGTGCTGTTGAGTAGCGCGACCAGCGATGACATCAAGCTCGTTAGCACCAAGAACCTCCTTTGCCTGCAAGGCGACTTTGGCAAGTTGTGATCGATCCGAGCCGGTATTCGTTACCTCGTGCGTGACGATCAGACGATGCTCCCGTATCCACAGCGAACTGCACGGTGTAGCCGACAGCACCAGAGCCCCGCCAGCTGGTCACCATGGAACGCGAGTCGGGATCGGTCAGAGAAAACTGCTGATCAGGTGAGGCGAGCATCGTCTTCTCGATCGCTTTCCAGCGCGGCAGCTCGCTCGCGAGTTTGGCAAGCTTCTGTTAAGGTGCGCCACCTTCGCGGCAAGCGCTTCCAACGGCTCCTGCAAATCGGCGGTGTCAAGCTGGCTCAGATACCGCGCCACACTCCGATTGATCCGCGCAAGGCTGCGCTCCATCTTCGCGCGGGTATAGTTCTTATCGCGGTTTTTGACCGCTTTGAACTTGCTCCCGTCGATCCGATCGCAACGCTCGCTTTCGTCAACAGGCCCATCTGTCGGCAAAGCGCGACGAACTGGACGCAAACTTACGGATCGCAGGCCCATTGTCTTTGCAGAAATCAGCAATTGTTTTGTGATCAGGACAAGGTCGACCGGTGAGCCACATGACCTCGACGTTGCGCCGCTCTCGCGCTCAAGCCGTCGGCTCGACTGAACCCGATTGAGATAGCCGTAGATGTAGAGCCTGAGTAGCGTCGAGGGGATGGTACGAGGGCGGCCGGTTGCCTCGGTTCAACTCCGCAAAACTTCAATTCGGCCAGATCGAGCTCCTCAGCAAATGCGTCGAGGACGCGAACCGGATTATCCTCGCAAATCCAATCTTCCAGGCATTCAGGAACAAGTGTGCTCTGCCAGCATTCTATGCCCTCAACAAAGCGCTTCATCTGATCCCCATAAATCACGCACGGGAATCATAACGCGAGAATCAGTTCGACCCACTTTTTTGCAGAGCCAGAGTCAAACTCGACAAAACTCAAAGTGACCATAACATTTCGCTTTCGGGTGGATAGCCATCAAAAGCCTTTCGCTTCCGGACAAGCCGCATGGGACGACCGCTGTTTGCCGAACAGCATCTTTTGGGTCCTATGGTCAGGCGCACCTTGGCGCGATCTTCTGCACGAGTGCGGCCCTATGGCCTTTGGCTTTGCTGCAATCGCTTCGTTCGGGCAGGCGTTTGAGCGGAATTATGAACGCAGTGGCAGGCGCGCACGACGCGGCCGCGCAAATGATCGACACATCCGCTGTCCGCGTGCATCAGCACGGTGCCTACATCCTCGGAACAGTGCCAGTCGATGGGCCGTACAGGAGGCGGGCTGACAAGCAAGAATCACGCGGTGGTCGATACCAATGGCCTGCCGGTCCGAGTAGCGTTGACAGCCGGTGAGGTGCACGACAACCGGCTCGCAGGCAAGCTCCTATCTCGCTTGAAGTCGAAAACAATGCTGCTCGCCGACCGGGGTATGGTCCCGATACGATCAGAGCCCTTGCCGCCGAGAAGGGTGTTTGGGCCACTATCCTGCCGAGATGCAGTCGCAACGAGCCAATTTGTTTTAGGGCATCTTCGCTGTTGATGGAATCAGCCCAGGGATTCTGGCAAGGTGAGATTTTTGATTCCCTTTCGCCGTTGATTCGGCGGAGGGGAAGTGATGGGGAGAGCTAACTCGCAGGACCTGCGCGAGCGTGTCATGGCGGCGGTGGATTCCGGAACAGGCGCTTATGCTGCAGCCTCCATCTTCCGGGTCAGTGTGTCCTATATCTACAAGGCCTTGGGACGGAGGAAGCGGACGGGCGAGACAAGTGCGCGCCCCTGGGCGGGCGGTCCCAAGCCGAAACTTGCCGCATATGACGAAGCTCTTCGCGCCTGCATCATGAGCAAACCGGATGCAACGCTTGCCGGGCTGCAAGCCTG
>Ga0209062_1002591_pt1 | contig 23602 bp, 19 predicted proteins | sample Coa_R2_2_FD_187158 | JGI IMG/M metagenome (GOLD analysis project Ga0209062, IMG submission 187158) | Surface soil microbial communities from Centralia Pennsylvania, which are recovering from an underground coalmine fire - Coalmine... | ecosystem: Environmental > Terrestrial > Soil > Unclassified... | reverse complement strand
GCCAGCTACAGTCGAATAGCGTGCAAGGGGAACCATTGTGTCGCCATGACCGCCGAGCACGAACGCTGTAACGTTCTCGACGCTGACTTTCAGTTCGTCGGCGATAAAAGTGCGAAAACGCGAAGAATCGAGCACGCCAGCCATACCGATAACGCGCTCGCGCGGGAAGCCGCTAAGTTTGTAGGCGGCTTGGGCCATCGCATCCAAAGGATTGGAAACGATGATCAGGATGCAATGCGGAGAATGCTTCACCACCTTGGAGACCACGTCAGACATGATTTTGTGGTTTGTATTGAGCAGGTCGTCACGACTCATGCCGGGCTTACGCGGAACACCTGCTGTGATCACGACGATATCGGAATTGGCGGTGTCGGCATAATCGTTGGTGCCAAGCACGTGCGAGTCTTTCTTTTCGATCGGCATGGCTTCCAGCAGATCAAGCGATTTGCCTTGCGGTACGCCATCGAGAATATCGATCAGGACCACGTCCGCCAGTTCCTTGGCCGCGATCCAGTGCGCACCGGTAGCCCCCACGTTACCTGAGCCCACAACCGTTACCTTGTTACGCATGAGGAAGTCCTTTCTATCAATCGGGTCCACTTCATCTAGAAATGCTTGTTGCCAAACTAGCTTGCAGCAGATAACGAAACGTCCATATTTTTTATGACGTAGTCGGCGAACTCGCTGGTCTTAACCTTCGTCGCTCCTTCCATCATGCGATGGAAGTCGTAGGTAACCTTCTTCTGCTCAATGGTACGCCGCATGCCTTCTTCAACCAGACGCGCCGCCTCTGACCAGCCGAGGAAGTCGAGCATCATCACACCGGACAGGATGACTGAGCCAGGGTTAATGACGTCCTGATCGGCGTACTTCGGAGCCGTGCCGTGGGTGGCTTCAAAAATGGCGTATCCATCGCCGATGTTGGCACCCGGTGCGATACCGAGTCCGCCGACCTGAGCTGCGCAGGCATCGGAGATATAGTCCCCGTTGAGGTTGGGCGTAGCAAGGACTGAGTATTCATCAGGCCGGGTTACCACCTGCTGGAAGATCGAATCGGCTATGCGATCGTTGATCATCAGCTTCGATTTCCACTTACCGTTTCCATGCGAGGGGTAGATGGAATCGAGCACTCCTTTCACTTCCTTGTAGAGTGCGTCGCGGAAGTCCTGGGTGGCATATTCGAGTCCGGGTTCAATCATCGCGGCGTTCTGCTCAACGGAGAGGGTTGGATTCTTGTCTTTGTTATCTAGAATCCAACTTTCGCGCTCGGTTACAACGCGATCGCGAAATTCCTGCGTCGCCAATTCATAACCCCACTCGCGAAAAGCCCCTTCCGTAAACTTCTGAATATTGCCCTTGTGTACAAGGGTGACCGATTTCCGCTTGTTGCTTAGAGCGAACTCAATCGCTCGGCGCACGAGGCGCTTGGTTCCGGAAACCGAAATCGGCTTAATGCCGACGCCAGAATCGGGGCGAACCTTCTTCTTGCCGTCCTTTAACATGTCGTTATTGAGGAAGTCTATAAGGCGCTTCGCTTCGGGTGTTCCCTGCTTCCACTCGATCCCCGCGTACACGTCTTCCGTGTTCTCGCGGAAGATCACGATATCCATCAAATCAGGACGCTTCACCGGCGATGGTGCGCCGTAATACTTCACCGGACGGACGCAGGCATAGAGGTCGAGGATCTGACGAAGCGCGACGTTAAGAGAGCGAATGCCGCCACCGACAGGCGTTGTAAGAGGTCCCTTGATGCCGACGCGGAGCTCCTTCATGGCAGCTACAGTATCGTCGGGCAGCCACGTTTTGAACTTCATCATTGATTTCTCGCCCGCGAACACCTCATACCACACGATGCGGCGCTTGCCGTGGTAAGCCTTCTTTACTGCGGCGTCGAACACCCGCACGGAAGCTTTCCATATGTCTCTCCCGGTTCCGTCACCTTCGATAAAAGGAATGATCGGATTATCAGGGACGGTATAGCTGCCATTGGTGTACGAGATCCGGGTTCCATCATTGGGAACCGGAAGGCCGTTGAAAGAAGACGTCATCAGAACCTCCAGAGAAAATTTGCCGCTATTGTTCCGGCGAAATGATACATGGCCGGACACACACCATTTCACGACACAGATCACACCCAGGTGTGATGAGCGCGTCCTGACTCCGGCACACAGCTCTCTGTGTAAGACCGAAACCGGACGGAAAGGCCGGGAGTTGGTGCAGGAACTAAGTCATCCGGAATGACGGAGATGCAGCCTCCGGACGTGTGATCATCATATCCTACTGGCGACAGCGCGCGCGAGAAGAAAGGTCCGCCGCCAAAGTGCGCTGCGTCACACCAAAATGGCAAAGCAATTAGGCAGAGAAGCGGGATGCATGTATACTGCTTATGACGCTAGTGGCCACGGTTCGCTTGTGGTGCGGCAGTCCGACCTAAACACCCGGCCTGGTTTTATCTCCGCTATTCCTGCTCTCCGTTTGTTTCAAGCGCCAAATTAAAAGAAGTGAGCGACTTCTATTTGTCGCGATGGCACCTGAGTGTGCGGCGCAAGAGGTCTCTCCAGGAAAGTACGATTCGAATGACAAGTTTCACTGAAATGCCTCTCTCAGCTGGCCTCCAGCACAGATTGAAGGCAAACAATTTTTACAATCCAACCCCAGTACAAGAGGCGGTGATCCCGCACGCTTTAGAGGGTAAGGACATTCTGGCAACGGCGCAGACCGGCACGGGTAAGACCCTCGCGTTCTTGCTGCCAGTCATCGAGCGGCTGCAAAAAAGCACTGCAGCACGCACCGTTGAAGTTCTGGTGCTGCTGCCGACGCGCGAACTGGCGCTGCAGGTTGAAGAACAATATGACGCACTGCGCGGCAAGAAGCTGGCGAAAGCGGCTGTCGTGATTGGGGGCGTACCAGAGAAACGCCAGATCCAGGCGATTCGCTCTGGTGCACAGGTGGTAATCGCCACCCCCGGACGTCTGGAAGATCTATTAAGTCGCAAATTGGTCGATCTACGCCGCGTTTGCATGCTGGTTCTGGACGAAGCCGACCGCATGCTGGATATGGGCTTCCTCCCTGCTCTACGAAGGATCGCAGCGGTACTGCCGAAAGATCGTCAGACCCTGTGTTTCTCCGCAACGCTCGAAGCTTCGGTTGCCGGACTGGTAAGCGACTACACACGGAATCCGGTGCGCATCGCTCTAGGCTCGACTCTTAAGCCTGCCGAAAGCGTCGAACTGCACGCCTTCGAAGTTTCCCCGACTGAGAAGTTCGGGCTGTTAACGCAATTATTGCGTGATGAACAGGGTCGAACTCTGATCTTCGCGCGCACCAAACGCGGCACGGAGCGCCTTGCAAAAAACCTGATCCGGGATGGATTCCTCGCGGCTATGATTCATGGCGATCGTTCCCAGTCACAGAGAATCTCCGCGCTCAACGGATTCGAGGAAGGCCGCTTTAAGGTGCTGGTTGCTACGGACGTTGCATCTCGGGGCATTCACGTACAGGATATAGCGCACGTGATTAACTATGACTTGCCGGCTATCCCGGAGGATTTCATTCACCGTGTGGGACGAACGGGCCGCGCCGGTGCACGGGGACGAGCGTCGACACTGGTTTCCTCGGCAGAGATGCTGGAACTGAAGAACATCGAGAAAGCGCTGAAACTGCGGCTGGAACGCAAACGGATGGATCGCGAGCGACTGGCTGTGAAGGGCGCTGCCCGGGTAAATACCCTCGCCAGCAGGACGTTGGCAGCGATGCCGGGTGAGGTCTTCGCCTAAGGCGCCGCGTGTCTTCAATTCGGGAAACTCAGGTATGCTTCGGTTTTCACTTGCCGCGGAGTTTCCCGCTGTATACAGTTAAGTTCTGTTTTCGCTCTGCTTCGCTGCTGCTTCGCGTTCACTGCGTAATCAGGTAGACGGGCCCCAACTCGCACCCGCCCCGATGGTTTTCAATCTCGGATCTCGACCACTACTCAGAGCCCATTCCAGCTTATGGAATTCGGAAGGAACATCCTGTGAAGAAACTCTACGTCGGCAATTTCTCATTCGCGACAACTGAAGCTGATCTCCGCGATCTGTTCTCACCATTTGGTGCAGTAGAAAGCGTTTCCGTGGTAACTGACCGCGATACAGGCCGTTCGCGCGGGTTTGGATTCGTAGAAATGGCAAATGACAATGAAGCGGAGGCCGCCATCACAGGTCTGAGTGGTAGAGAAGTCGGCGGCCGGGCATTGACCGTGAACGAAGCGCGTCCTAAAACAGAGCGCGGCGGCGGTGGCGGTGGACGAGGCGGTTTTGGCGGGGGGCGTCGCGACGATCGCGGCGGCCATGGTGGCCGGGGACAACGGCGAGAACCGCGCTGGTAGATTAAACTCCAGGTTTGATCGGGGCTTCCCCGGAAGCCTCGATCCGAAAATCCCTACGCAAGCTGGGCGATCACCGATAGCACGCATCGCTTTTATCTCTGCAATATCCTTCCTTACGGTCCAGTACGGAAGAGTAAGATAAAGGTTCACCGCAAACGTAAGTCAGGATCGCTTGGTATGCGGGACTGAGATCAGAAAGGAATACCGGGAGCCGAATTCCTCTTTATGGATTTCGACCAGCTGGAAACATTCCTGGAGGTAGCCCGCCTCAGCAGTTTTTCACGCGCGGCAGAGAAACGTTTCAGAACTCAGCCCGCCATTTCTGCACAGATTCGGGCGCTGGAAGAAGAGGTCGGGGCGAAGCTGCTGGATCGCTCCGGTGGGAAAGTTGCGCTCACCAGTCCCGGAAAGATATTCCAGAAATACGCAGAGGACACGATCCAGGCTCGCCGGTCGATGCTGACAGCGATTGCCGAAATGGAGCGCGTCCCGCGAGGCGAAATAATCGTTGGCGCAAACGAAGGGACGTGTCTCTACATACTACCGGAAGTTTTCGCCAGCTTTAAAAAGCAATACCCCAATGTCGCGGTAAACATCCGCCGCTTCGAATCGTCAAAAGTACTGGAGTCGGTCATCGAGCACGTGATCGATTTTGGGGTGGTGTCATTGCCCGTTCCCGACAATCGACTGACTGTGGTACCGATCCACCGCGATGAACTCGTGGTGGTCTGCTCCCCCCAGCACCCGTTGGCGAAATCGAAGACGGTAGATGTGGCCACTTTAGCCGAATATCCCTTATTGCTCCCTAAATATGGACGAACGCGGGAAGCAATCGATGACCTTTTCCACGAACGGCGCCTGAAGCCGAATGTTTCAATGGATCTCGATTCCAGCGAATTGCTAAAGCGATTCGCCGCCGCGGACGTAGGTATTGGGCTGATCCCTCGTTCCAACGTTCAGGAAGATGTGAAGGCGAAAATCCTGGTGGCTCTGACGCTTTCGGACGTGCAGTTGCGCCGCGATCTTGCACTTGTTTTCCGTAAAGATAAAGCCCTGAGCCGCGCCGCAATGGCGTTTATGGATATCGCCGTCCGGCAAAAGAAGGTAGAGCACGCGCTGGCGCAGGTAACGAAGTAGCACGCCCCCCTCACCCCCATTTACGCTCTGTTAACAAATGTGAAATTTTCCAGCTGGTGTTTTTTTCTATGCCTTCGCAGCGCTCGCACGTGTTAACTTTTGGAGTTTCCCATTTATATCGGCGGAGGAACAGGAATTGGCAAAAGACATGGTCCCCAAGCGCATCTTTCTCACCAAGGGAGTGGGAAAGCATAGAGAGCGGCTGACGTCATTTGAGCTGGCTCTGCGCGATGCAGGGATCGCCGCACAGAATCTAGTTCGAGTTTCCTCGATCTTCCCTCCTAATTGCAAAATGATCAGCCGCAAAGAAGGTTTGCAATATCTTGATCCTGGTCAGGTCACGTTTGCCGTGGTGGCGGAAAATTCCACGCGGGAACCCCACCGCCTGCTGGCTTCGAGTATTGGCGTGGCGATTCCAGCGGACAGAAATGTCTACGGCTATCTCAGCGAGCACCACTCTTTCGGAGAAACCGAAGATGCCGCAGGAGACTATGCCGAAGAACTCGCAGCGGAAATGCTGGCGACGACGTTGGACGTGGAATTCGATCCCGACAAGTCCTGGGACGAGAAGAAGCAGATTTACCGCCTGTCGAATAAGATTGTGCGCACGATGAATATGACGCAGTCGGCGGTAGGAGACAAAAAAGGCCGCTGGACAACGGTAATCGCTGCGGCAATCCTGATTTTCGAGTAGCCTGCGCAAAGCTCAGCCGCTGATCGACGCAGACTGATAACGATTGATTTCCTGAATCGCCATTCAGAAAGCCGGCATTATCCGCGTAAATCAGCGGCTCTGTTGTCACGATTTCTTATGCAAGCGCTCCAGCACAGCTCCCACAATCAGCGGTAGACCTACCGTGGCATCCAACAGCACCTCGCCGAACTTTCCCCCTTCCTCAGGCGGCACGAATTTTCCCCACGAGACCGCTTCCGTGTAAGGGCTTCCCGAGAGGCCTCCCCACTGCACCGGTTCCGGACAAATCCGCAGGCCGTAGTGGTAGCGTTTCAGCGGAATATCTTCCCCGCCCCGGCGAACACGCAATTCGCAATATGGCCCGAATTGTTGGGACCAGTTACGAGGTACGCCACCGCCGATTGTGAAAATGCCCAGGCGCTTTTGCCGAAGCAACGTGTCTGCAAAGAAGTTCAAATCTTCAAAAGGATCATAGCGTAGCAGTGGACGGCTCTCTTTTTTACGCTTGCGATTGTGCAGGGCGAAATCAAGCCCCATCTCCGAATCGGTAAATGCCGGAACAAACACGGGAACGTTCTTTTCATAGGCGGAGCGCAAAATGCCTCGCCCGTCTGCGTGCTTGTGCAGATATTCCCCGATGTTGCGGTTCAGCTTGTAGGAACAGACTGTCTCGTTGTGATCCCATTTATCGAGGAGGGGAGCGACGATCCCCTCCACGAAATCCAGGTTCGTCTCCGGCTCCAGGGTGTCGTAAACGCGGTTGTATCCAGCCTCATAGAGCTCCACATCGTTGAGCTTGGCATCGTAGACGAAATGCGAACGACCGGCCGCCTCGACAAGTCCATGCGCCATAAGCGCACCAGTTGAGACAACGGCCTTAATGATTCCGTTGTCGATCAGATCGCAGATGACCACGCCCTGCTTCGCTACTGTCATGGCCCCGGCAAGCGTCATGACGACGAAGCAGTCCCGGTCGCGTGCCATGGCTTCCAGCACGTCGGCCCCGATACCTATCTCACGCGCGGTGAAGGCCGTCTTGCCCATAGCCCGCACCAGATCGTCGACGCCGTGAATTTTGGAGAGATCGAGTGGTTCCAGCGGAACCAGTTTGTCTTTGAATGGATCGTGTAACTCGCGGTCGATACCAGTTCCTTCTTGATGCTGATGATGGCTATGTTTATCGTGCGACACTATGACTCCTCATGGTTGCGACATCTGCGTCGCTTCGCTCCAGCAAACTTTCCAAGCTACAGAAACGTGAACACCGCAGTCAATGACATAACACCGCATGTGCTGATGTTCACATTCGTTCAATATTGCGCCGGCCTTTTGTTCTTGCTCGAATGCTATTCTATGAATCGAATTTACGGAGATCGAATACTTGGCAGCCGAGTCCTACAAGGTCGGCCTGGTGCAGATGCGATGTGGTCCAGAGCCTGAAGAGAATCTGGAACACGCAATGGAGATGGTGCGCGAAGCCGCAGGCAAGGGTGCGAACGTGGTGTGCTTGCCCGAACTGTTCATGACTCAGTATTTCTGCCAGCGTGAAGAACACGGCTTCTTCGATTTGGCTGAGCCAGTTCCCGGCCCTACAACTACAAGGCTTTCGCAGCTCGCGCGTCAACAGGGCGTAGTGCTGATTGCTTCTCTCTTCGAAAAACGCGCACCCGGTATTTATCACAACACGGCTGCCGTGTTTGACGAAGACGGATCGTTAAAGGGCATCTACCGCAAGATGCACATACCTGACGATCCGCTTTACTACGAGAAGTTCTATTTCACCCCCGGCGACCTGGGTTTCAAGGCGATCGACACAAATGTAGGTAAAGTTGGCACATTGGTTTGCTGGGATCAGTGGTATCCGGAAGGCGCACGGTTGACAGCGCTGCAGGGTGCGAACGTACTGTTCTATCCGACAGCCATTGGATGGCATCCCTCCGAGAGACAAGAGTGGGGCGAAGCACAACACGATGCATGGCGGACAATCCAACGGGCTCATGCGATTGCGAATGGAGTTTACGTGGCGGTGGTGAATCGTGTGGGACATGAAACGGGAAATATCCGAGGTAATGAAGCAAAGGGAGCAGGCCTCGATTTCTGGGGAGGATCGTTCATCGCCGATGCTTTTGGGCGCGTCATTGCGGAAGCCTCGCACGATAAAGAAGAAATCCTGATCGGCAAAGTCGATTTGAAAAAGATGGAAGAAATACGCCGGAATTGGCCGTTCCTTCGCGATCGTCGTATCGACAGCTACACACCCATCACGCAACGTTTTATCGACTGAAATTGGCCAGCACGCGCACAACTCAAATTGCAGCTTCCCGCACCCCGGCGGAACTTGGTTACCGAATGCCTGCCGAATGGGAGCCTCACTCCGCCACGTGGCTGGCTTGGCCACATCATAAGGCTGACTGGCCGGGCAAATTTCAGCCGATCCCGTGGGTGTTTGCGGAAATCGTGCGATATCTCTCGCGCTGTGAGCGGGTAGAGTTGCTGGTCCGGGATGAAGAGGAAGAAGCCTTCGCACGCAAAGTACTCCGTTTTACTGGTATTGCCCTGGACGAGGAGCGCCATAGCCCGAGGATGAACGGCGTCTGTTTTCATCGATGGGCCACCGATCGAATCTGGACACGTGACTATGGAGCAATCTTCGTTCGCCGAGCAAATGGGTCCATGCGGCACGCCCAGTCGCAGTTTTCATTGGGAACGACGAACTGGAAATTCAACGCATGGGCAAAGTATCCCAACTCTAAGAACGACGACAAGATCGCGGGCCGCATTGCGCGCTTGCTCAAACTGCCTGAATGGCAGCCTTTGTCGGATGGAAAGAGAGTAGTGCTCGAGGGCGGCAGCATCGACGTTAATGGCCTTGGAACATTAATCACAACGGAGGAATGCCTGCTGAGCGACGTACAGCAACGCAACCCCGGCTTGTCGCGTGAAGACGTCGAAAAGGTTTTCGCGGATTATCTGGGTATCAAGAACGTTATTTGGCTCGGGCGAGGCATTGTCGGTGACGACACGCATGGCCACGTGGATGACATTGCGCGCTTTGTTGCGCCCGATACCGTTGTGGCTGTGGTGGAACCGAATCCGAAAGACCCCAACCACAAACCGCTGAAGCAGAACCTGCAGACGCTGCGGCGAGCAGTGGATCAGGATGGCAAGCCGCTAAAGATAGTCGAGATGCCTATGCCGGCGCCGGTCTACTTCCGCGGCCAGCGCTTGCCTGCCAGTTACGCAAATTTTTATATCGCGAATGGCGTGGTGCTGGTGCCGGTGTTTAACGATCCGAATGATCGGATTGCTTTAAACATCTTGGCGGACCAGTTTCGCGATCGTGAAGTGGTAGGTATTGGCTGTCGCGACTTTATTTGGGGCTTGGGCGCAATTCACTGCATGACGCAGCAGCAACCTGCGGGATGAGAGATCACCCGCTCGAGGGCTGCGGGCTCCACAAAATCTACTTCGCTTTCATTGCAACCAGCTCGGCGACGGCGCGATCTTTGATTGTTTCACGGTAATAAAGCGTTCGCAGATTCGGAAATGCATGCAGGAGCTCATTCTGCCGCAGTAAATGAGCCGGGTTCTTTGGTCCAGTCTCATACTGAAGCTGTTCGCCGGTGTAGGTTTTGTAGATCAGGATGCCGCCCGGCTTGAGGGCAGATTCCAGAGCGCTAAACAGATCGCGCTGCAGATAGTAGAAAACCAGCACGAGATCATACTTTTTGCGGTCGGGGCTCCAGGAATTGAGATCACGAACCAGAAAGTCGATATTCACGCCGCGCTGTTCGGCTTTCTTCTCCGCTTTTTCGAATGCGACCTCGGAAATATCGACGACCGATACCTTCCAGCGCAATTCCGCGAGCCAAATGGCGTGGCGGCCCAATCCGCCGGCAATGTCGAGGGCCGCTCCAGCCTTAGGGAATAACGGCGCAACGAAATGCTCGTAGGCTTCCAGGAGAAATGGGTCTGGTTCAAAAGAAAGATTTTCTTGCTCCGAATAACGTCGATTCCATGCGCCCCGTTCATCTGCGTCAAATTCCCAAAGCCGGTTCTCGCTGCTGGTCTCGCTCGGCATTTTCTGAGCTCCTTTCGGCCCTGTTCACCATCGTAATTGCCTCATGAGCCATCTGCAATCAGGCTCGATGTCGTTCCAACAACGTTCGCTAATTGAGCTAAAATTGCTTCAACGCATGTGGGGGAGAGTCATCTAAGCAATCTCATGGCGACCTTAAATCCGACTTTCGCACCGAAGGTTCCCAAGTTGCGTCCAGCCGATGGTGGGGGTGGACCCGTCAATCGAAATCGTGGAGGCGGCGGCGGTGGCGGCGGCGGCCGGGGTGATAACCAGCCCGACTTCGGCGAGCAGCTGCGTAAAGGCCGATTCGCTATGGCAATCGGGCTTACGGCCGTGTTTATGCTGTTTATTTCGTTCTCGAGCGCCTTCATTGTGCGGCAGTCGCTGGGTCGTTGGGATGTCCGCACACAAAGTTATATTTCTGACTGGACTCATGTTTCCCTTCCCTTGGCGCTCTTCGGATTCAACACCCTGCTCCTGATTTTGAGCAGCGTCACCTTAGAACTCGCCCGGAGGCGCACATTCCGCGAAGCTGCCTTGGCTCCTGCTACAGCAATTCCCGGTGTAGCAGTGCATAAAGAACACGGATTTCCATGGCTCGAGATCACGCTGCTTCTGGGAATCGGATTTCTTGTGGGACAGGTATCTGCCTGGCGAAATCTAGCTGAGCATGGTTTCTATTTGTCCGGGAGTCCCGGAAGTTCTTTCGCTTACATCATTACCGGAATGCACGCCCTTCACCTTGCCGGCGGGATCCTGGCGCTGCTCTATGCGGCAACGGTGATCCGATGGCGCAGCCAAGCCTTGGAACGCAGGCGCGTGGCAGTCGACGTGACCGCGTGGTACTGGCACTTCATGACCGTGCTTTGGGTTTTCATCTTCGGCCTGTTGACGCTTGCGACGTAGTTCACAATTCGAGCGCACCCGTCGCCCCTACGGCGATTGAGCGCTTCCCTGTCCTGCTCGTATAATGAGAGATTCTGCATGCCAACTTGGGCCTGCTGTGGGCAGCCCTTATGAATTACCGGCCACAATGGGGTGAGCCGGCTAGCCACGGCTGCAGTTCTGGTCCTGATGTCGACGGAAAACATTGTCGTTCGTGGCGCACGCGTCCACAATCTGAAAAACATTGATTTCGAAATACCCCACAACACCCTAACGGTGGTAACCGGCGTGTCGGGTTCGGGCAAATCTTCCCTCGCCTTCGACACGATCTATGCGGAAGGTCAGCGCCGCTACGTGGAGTCACTTTCGGCCTATGCTCGGCAGTTCCTGGAGCGAATCGAAAAACCAGATGTCGACCATATCGACGGAATCGCTCCGGCAGTTGCGATCCGCCAGAAGAATACAACGCGAAATCCCCGATCTACGGTAGCCACGGCGACGGAAATCTACGACTACCTGCGTTTGCTGTTTGCGCGTGTAGGGCGAACCCACTGCAAGCAATGTGGACGCCTGGTACAGCGAGACACTATCGATCAGACTGCTGAAGCCGTACTTGCGCTTGGGGAAGGAATGCGGGTCCAAGTGTTGTTTCCCTTGCAGGTCGCGCAGCAAGCTCCGGAAATAGAGAAGAAACCGAAGGGGCGTAAGAAGAAAGCCGCGGTGACTTCGCCGAACTCGGAACTGCTGAAATCAAAGCTCTTTGAGCTTCGGAAAAAAGGCTTTACGCGCCTTTACCAAGGCGGTCAGGTTTTCGAATTCTCAACCCCTGAATCGCTGTTGGACGTGAACTTCAATGAGCCGGTATGGATTCTTGTTGACCGCCTCGTGATCTCCTCCGACATACGCTCACGCATCGTGGATTCTATCGAGATTTGCTATCGAGAGGCAGGCGCGGTCATCTTTGAGACAGCGCCCAGCGAGGGCGACCCGCAGCGCCTTCGCTTTTCACAGAGATTCGAATGCAAGCACTGCCATCTCAAGTACGAAGAGCCTGAGCCGCGACTGTTTTCGTTCAACAACCCGTACGGCGCCTGCCCGCGCTGCCAGGGATTCGGTAACACAATCGATTTCGATTTGGATCTCGTGATTCCGGATAAGTCGCTTACCCTTCAGCAAGGGGCGATTGAACCGTGGACGAAGCCGAAGTACCGGTCGCTCGGTAATGAGATGAAACGCTATGCGAAGCAGGCCGGCATTCCTCTTGATGTGCCGTGGGCTGACCTCGATGCAGAGCAGCGGAGCGTGATCATCAATGGCGATGCTCGCTTTTGGGGTATTCGCGGATTCTTCGAGCACCTGGAGCGCAAGAAGTACAAGCTGCACGTGCGCGTGTTCCTGAGTCGGTATCGCGGCTATTCCACATGCAGCACCTGCGCCGGAGCGCGACTGCGCCCGGAGGCGCGGCTGGTGAAACTTGGCGGAAGAGACATCTGCCAAATTTGTGCAATGACCGTAGAAGAAGCTGGCGAATTCTTCCAAAAGGTGGACCTGACGCGAGAAGAAGCGGATATTGCCGAAAAGATTCTGGACGAAGTTCGTGATCGTCTGAAATTCTTGCAGGAAGTCGGGTTGGAGTACCTGACGCTGGATCGCTTGTCCTCAACCCTCAGCGGAGGCGAGGCGCAGCGCATTCAACTTGCGACTTCCTTGGGCTCGCGACTAGTAGGAACACTTTACGTGCTCGATGAACCGTCAATCGGGCTTCATAGCCGCGACACCGAGAGGCTCATCAAGATCCTGCAAGAGCTGCGCAATTTGGGAAACACAATTCTGGTCGTCGAGCACGATCCTGAAATCATGAAGTCGAGCGATCGGATTCTTGACCTGGGTCCTGGCGCTGGAGAAAACGGCGGCAAAGTCATCGCTACGGGAACCTACGACGCAATCAAGCACGCGTCCGGATCACTAACCGGACGCTATCTGGCGAATGAACTTCATATTCAAATCCCCGGACAGCGTCGCAAGCCTGGGAAACAGGTCCTTAAGCTGACTGGAGCAAAAGAGCACAATCTGAAGAATATCAGCCTGACTATTCCGTTACGTATGCTGGTGGCGGTGACTGGCGTTTCCGGATCGGGGAAATCGACGCTGGTGCACGACGTTCTTTACCACGCACTGGCGGCTGCTACAAAGCAAACCAATGGGTCAGTGCCGACTTCACACGTTCTAGCCAATCTGGACGGCACGCAGTGGGTGGATGAAGTGGTGCTGGTGGATCAGTCGCCCATCGGGCGGACACCACGATCCAACCCCGTCACGTATATCAAAGCGTTTGACTCCATCCGCGACCTGTTTGCTTCGTTGCCGGAGGCGCAGAAGCGCGGTTTCAACGCCGGGCACTTCTCTTTCAACATACCAGGTGGACGCTGTGAAACCTGCCAGGGCGACGGCACGGTTACGGTTGAAATGCAATTTCTGGCTGACGTGGAGTTGGTCTGCGAAGACTGCAAGGGGACCCGCTACAAGCCACAAGTGCTCGGCGTCCGTTATAAGGGCAAGAACATTCATGAAGTGCTGAATTTAACGGTGCGCGAAGCGCTGCAGTTCTTTTCCGGAATTCCGAAAATCACGGATAAGTTGAGAGTCCTGGAGGAAGTGGGCTTAGGTTATCTGCGCCTGGGCCAGTCAGCAACGACTTTGAGCGGCGGTGAAGCGCAGCGCATGAAGCTCGCAGCCCATCTGCAAGGCAAGAAACGCATCATGGCGAACTCTGAGGAAGAGAAGGCCGAGCAGGAGCGCAAGCAGCCGCGAATTCTATATATTTTCGACGAGCCCACCACGGGGCTCCACTTTGACGATGTGAGCAAGCTACTGGCCGCTTTTCGGCGATTAATTGATGCAGGCGGCTCGATTATCGTGATCGAACACAACTTGGACGTGATCAAAACTGCGGATTGGGTGATTGATTTGGGCCCCGAAGGCGGAGAGCGCGGTGGCAACGTAGTGGCGGCTGGAACGCCCGAGGATGTAGCTAACGTCGAAAAGTCGTATACCGGCCAGTGGCTCTCGCGCATCCTAGGTAACGGAGCTGAATTGCGGAGCGACAACAGTTCCCACTGATTTTTCGTGCACCGTGCGGTATCTTTGTAGGTCGCGCCTTACCAGTTCATGAGGAAAGTGGCCCCATCCAAGGCAATTGTCGCGGTTCTCCTTTTCGTATCCTTCCCTGCCCTCAGTCAGCAAACCGGCCGTACCGTTCGCCATCACCAGGAAGCCGTTGCAGATCCCCTCGCGGTGCAACTCGATGAAGCGGAACGCGCCCTGGAAAAGAACGATTTTGTCGGGGCCGAAAAGCTCCTTCAGAGCGCTGTCAGCAAAGATCCGAAGAACTATCGCGCCTGGTACGATCTGGGTTACGTCTACACGGCAACCAATCGCCGACTCGAAGCCGTGGAAGCATATCGAAAATCCATAGCTGCGAACCCCCAGGTATTCGAATCCAACCTCAATCTTGGACTGCTACTGGAACAGATGAACGATGTGGAAGCTGCGAGGTACTTGACTGCCGCTATTGCGCTAAAGCCTGCTTCGCATCCTGAACAAAGTCTGGCGCAGGCGTATCTGTCGTTGGGGCATGTGATCCAGAAGGACAAACCCGAGGAGGCCTTGAAGGCGTATCGGCTTGCAGCTGAGTTGCAGCCGCAAGATCCGGCGCCGCATCTGCAGGCCGCGATCCTGTTGCAACAGCAACAGAATTTCTCCGAAGCGGCCGCGGAGTTTCAACGTGCGATGGAGCTCGATTCCGGGAGCGACGATGCTGTTGCGGGTTTCGTCAGCGCGTCTTCGCGGTCGGGACAACTGCCCCAGGCGGAATCGCTGTTACGAACCCTGATTGCAAAACAACCGACCAGTGGGACGTTGCATGTCCAACTCGGCCGCGTTCTCGCCGCACAAAACAAGAATGATGAAGCGATCAGCGAGCTGTCGCGAGGTTTAGAACTGGCACCGGCAGACGCCAAGGCGAATGAAGAATTGATCCAGCTATTACTTGCACAGAAGAAATACTCAGAAGCTCTGCCATACTTGAAGGTGGCTGTACAGACGAATGATGGCGATCCAAATCTGCACTACCTTTTGGGGACGACATATATTCGCAACAAGAATTTTCCTGAAGCGCAGGACGAACTAATCAAAGCAGTGAAATTGAAATCTGATTTCGGACAGGCATATAACGATCTGGCATTCGCTGCCTCCGAAAACAAGAACTTTAAGCTTTGCGTGATGGCCCTGGATGCGCGTGCGAAATTTCTCCCAGAAACGTCGTTCACATATTTTCTCCGCGCCACGGCGCTCGACCATCTCCACGACTGGCCGGATGCCATCATCAATTACGAAAAGTTTCTTGCTGTCGACGATGGTAAGCTGCCAGACCAGGAGTGGCAGGCCAGACACCGCTTGATTGCTATTGACCCAAAGAGAAGAAAGAAGTGATGCGCTATTCGATTTCTGTGCTGGTACTGGCTCTCACGTCGGCATTGTTCGCTAGCCAGAAGACGCCACTTGAAGAGTTACAGCACAAAATCGAGACGTCCCATGGCGGTAAGCAGGCGAATTTCCTTATGCAACTGGCACATCTGCAGGCACAAACAGCTGACCAACTCTATCAAAATGGAGACAGCGAGAACGGGCTGGCAAATCTCCAGAGTTCCACTGCGAGCGCCAACGAAGCGACTTCGGTGGCCCTCGATAGCGGCAAGCGTCTGAAAGACACTGAAATCGAATTGCGGAAGCTCTCCGATCGGATGCAAACGATAAGACAAAATGCCAACTTTGAAGACCGCAGGCCGATTGATCAGTTGATTCAAAATATCGAGCAGGACCGCAATAAGCTGCTTGATCGGATGTTCAAGAAATGAGAAGCAGGAGAGTTGTTCTCATCATGGTTACCCTCACCCTTTCCGTTGCTGGATGCCTCCGCACATTCAGCCAGGAACGTGAACCGCTGAACAATGATGAAATCAACGAACTCCGCGAAGCAGCGCTTGAGCCGGTAAAACGCTTGCGATTTTATCTCAATTTCACCGGATCGAGATTGCTCGAAATCGACGATCTGCAGGGAAAAAGCAAGGTGGAGAATCGCGGGCAGAAAATTCATGACTTGCTGCAGGACTTTACGACACTAATTGACGAGATGGACGACAACATCGACGAATATGCGCGGCGTGGCGAGGATATGCGCAAAGTGCTGCCGGAAGTGGTCAAGGCGGAGACAGACTATACGACGAAGTTGAGAACGCTACAGCAGACGGCTATCAATGATCCGAAAGCGGCAGCGGAGGCGAGGCTCTATAGCTTTGCCCTGCAAGACGCCTTGGACGCAGTGCGGGACAGCCTCGACAACTCACAAAAAACGCAGGCGCAGCAAACCGAGCAATTCGAAGAGTTAAAAGAGCAAAAGAAGCTCGAAAAGAAGAAAAAGAAATACTGACACTGAGGACAACCTACAACTGCTTGCATCAATGGCCTGCCCGGAAGCAGCAGCGAGCTTGAGGGCTCAGGCCTTGGAAGTGTGCGGCTCTCGAAAAGGGCGCGGCTGAAGCCGGCCTTTCATGTCGGATTCGTCTCAATCTCACTGAATCCTATTTTCCAAAGTGTTCAGATGGTGTCAGGTATCCGATCTGGCGCTAGGAACGCGGAATTTTTCTCTGGTAATCTGAAAGCGTGAGTGCGGTATTTGTGGACATTTTTCAGCGGGCGTACCGGGAGCTTCGACCACGGGCTCCCATGCCAGTGTTTCAGGTAAAGTTCTATCCCTTCGCAAACATCAACAACACCATTCGCCTTCGAGAGGATACGGTGTACGTTCGTCTGTCCGACATGCTGGAAGGCGCACCTCCCGATGTGCTGCACAGCATCGCACATATCCTGATTGCTAAGCTCTATCGCAAGCCTATCGGCTCGCGTTTTGCGGCAAGGTACCGAAAGCATATTGGCAGCAAAGCGGTAGCTGAAAAGGCGCACCTGTTGCGCCAAATGCGAGGACGTAAGAAAATTCACGGTCCGGTGGGGAACGTGTATGACCTCAATGAACTTTTCGATGATCTAAATACCCGCTACTTCCACGGACTTCTAGCTCGACCGGAAATGACCTGGAGCGGCACGCATTCTCGCCAAAGCCTGGGCCACTACGATCCGGCACATAATGCCATCGTCGTCAGCCGAATCTTCGACCATCCGCGGGTACCGCGCTTCGCGGTTGAATACCTCGTCTACCATGAGATGCTGCACTTGAAACACCCCGTGCGTCTACGTGGGAGCCGGCGGTGCGTGCATTCCGAGCAATTCCAAGCGGAAGAAAAGCTGTTTCCCCATTTTGAAGACGCGAAGAAATTCTTGAAGAATTTGTAAGCCGGCAGAACGAAAGCTTCACGCTGCCAGTTCCATTCTGTTCCGACCTGCCGCTTTCATTTGCTCGACAGAAGCATCCACCCAATAGAGTTGCTCAACTGAGGTTGCGAACCGCATTTTGTAGCTCTGTTCGCCAGTCATGTAGTCGCAGTCCAGGCCCTCTGCTAAAGAACGCCGTGTTACTTCGTAAATGAGGCTGATTCCAGGTGAATGACGAGACCAATTCTGATCAAACCAGATGGTATAGAATCGGCGGCAGTCGGACTCCCGGAGCGTGACCAGTGCAGCAATGCAACGCTGTTGGATTTCCAGCGTAAAAACTTCCTCTTGCAATGGGCCGGTTGACGTAATCTCCGCCATGAATTCGATCCGGCACGGATCGGAAAAGACGTTCTCTCCTGCCTCCGGCGGTTGGCTGGCTTTCTGCTCATAAATCCATCGCAGCAGCGCAGCCGTTGGTGGTGCATACTTTCGCAGCTCAACGCCCATTCGCTGAAGTTTTCGAAGCCGGGAGGCGCTGCGGGTATGTTTGCAGGCAAATAGATCCGCAGAACCGTCAGAGACTCGAACGTGAGGCGAGCGATAGAACTGATTGAGTTGAAAAGCAGACCATTGGGGAGAAGCGCTCGCCAACAGACCTCCCGACGAGAACGGAAGGCCAAGTCGCGCGGCCTCACTCCAGGCTGCCATCGTGGCATCGTCTTCTCCGATTGCAAGTACATCGCGATAATCAAACAGCACGTCGCCGAGGCACGCCAGCGAGTTTCTTCGCCGATTGATGCAGAGCGGCAAGAGAGCCTGCCCATGGTCCGCTTCCGAGTAGATAACGTATGGGAACTCACGCTCTGCAAATACTCTCGAGGCTATCCAATTCCATTTGAATGACTGAAATATCGTGGCCCGACACTGCGAGTACAACCAGTCCCAGCGATCCCGGAGAGCCAGAATTTCGTTGGCGCTGCGTGCGATTACCGTTTGGGGCAAGCGTGATCTCCAGCGAGTAAGTTAGACGCGGGCCTGAGCTGGACTAGATGTTCACTGGTCAAATTCTGCGCGCAAAATAAAAAGGCAAGCAGCGCTGCTTGCCTTTTTGCTAGGAACTTCTGGCTCGATTAGTAGAGTCGGAAATTCACTTCAACGTTGATCTGCACTGCGACTGGGCGACCATCTTTCATGGCTGGCTCGAACTTCCAGTTGCGGACAGCTTCGATGGCTTTCTGATCCAATCCCATACCCAAAGTGCGGGCTACCTTAACGTCACGAGGCCGCCCATTGGCATCCACAATCAGCCAAAGCACCACGGTGCCCTGATACTTGGCCTTTCGGGCTTCTTCCGAGTACTCGGGATCAGGCGTGTACAGCGCCTTCGGAGCGGAAACGCCTCCACCGACACGGAATACGCCGCCGCCGGTGCCTCCGCCCATGCCCGGCCCAAGACCGGGTCCTGTGCCGGAGCCAATACCCCCGCCCGCGCCGGAGCCAATGCCGCCACCCGCGCCGGTGCCGTTCGACGGTGGGCCAGCAGGGACCGCGGTCTTGGGATCACCAAAGTTCGGAATGTTTGCCGCCATGTTCATCTTCACTTGCGGCGGTACGACAACCGTAGGTTCAACCGCAAGTTTCGGATGATCGTTTCGGATCACCATCGCTGGCGGCGTGATCTGTTGCATCGAGAGCTTGGGAAGTTTTCCCTTGGGTGCGACGATTTTGTCGCGGTCGCCACCGCCACCACCTCCCGAGATCGTGTCGTTCTTTTTGGTTGAAAGCGGCATGTAAGTCGACGGATCCGGAGCAATGAGATGGACGGTCTCCTGCTGTTTTACCTGCTGCACAACATGGCGTCCGGCAATGGTCAACCCGATGATCCCACCAATGACAGCCAGGTGAAGAAAAGCGGAACTCACAGCTCCGCGTTTCTTGTAGTCGTAGTCACCCCAGATATTGCGAACTCTGACCGGCTTGGATGTAAGTTGAAGCGGCGGGAGCTTCTCAGGATGCCGCCACTCGTGAATTTGACGACGAAGCGAATGCCACAGCGATTCGTCTAGAACCTGTGCGGGAAGAAGTAAATTCAGCTGAGGTTCTTTGCGTTCGATTTCCGTCCTCTGCCTGGGTGGAGGTGCCAAAACTTGGTTCGCCATACTATGTCCCGACTTCAGCTCCTACGGCTTCTTCCAACTCTCTCTGGGAGTTGCATAAGCAGATGAGCACCTATCGTGCCAAGTTGCTTTTCCCCTTAAATTCCGGGCTCCTGCTCAGTTTGCGGCTGTCGTGACAGGATTCTTGTGTGAATCGATACTGAACGTGAGTCCCGGCATACCCACATTTAGATGCTGGTTTACACATACCCATGCGAGACAAAATTCTCGCGCAGCAGGAGAGATCTTTTAGTCACCGCTTGGTTGCAGGAAGGTAAAAATTCAGGTGATCGCGCGAAATTTACTCAAAGCCATGCGAACTTCTGGACACAACCCCCTGCGAACCGCAACGTGAATAGACAGTGCGATTTGCGGCTCCCTATAATGAGAGATTGAGCTTTTTCCCTCCGTGGCGCAGGGAGAACGGGAGAAAAGAACTTAGTGCCAGTTGACCTGAAAGCGACGATCAATCTGCCGAAAACCGCCTTTCCTATGAAGGCCAATCTTCCACAGAACGAGCCGAAACTGCTGGCTCGATGGGAAGAACAGCGGATCTACGATCAGATCCGCCGTGAACGCAAGGGTTCTCCTGTTTACCTGCTCCATGACGGCCCGCCGTATGCGAATGGGCCCATTCACCTGGGCCACGCGCTGAATAAGTGCCTTAAAGACTTCATCGTCAAGTCCAAGAGCATGGCGGGATTCGACGCGCCCTATGTACCGGGCTGGGATTGTCACGGCCTGCCAATTGAGATCAAGGTGGATGAATCCCTGGGCGGGAAGAAGCTGCAAATGGATCCTATGCAGGTGCGACAGGTCTGCCGCGAGTACGCGGCAAAGTACCTGGACCTGCAGCGTTCCCAGTTCAAGCGCCTTGGAATCTTCGGCGAGTTCGAGAGACCCTACTCCACGATGACTCCCGAGTACGAATCCGTCGTGGTCGAAACGCTTTTCAAGTTTTTTGAAAAGGACGCTGTCTACAAGGGCCTCCGCCCGGTTTACTGGTGCATTCACGATCGCACAGCGCTGGCGGAGGCGGAAGTTGAGTACGAGAATCACACCAGTCCTAGTGTGTGGGTTCGCTATGCAATGCAGTCAGACCCGCGCGATATTGACACCAGGCTGGGCGAAGCGCGCATTCACAGCGATAAAAAGATATACGCAATCATCTGGACGACTACGCCCTGGACCTTACCGGCTTCGATGGCGATTGCTTTTCATCCAGATGAAGAGTACGTCGCCCTGGAAACCGCAGACAGCATCTACATAGTTGCAGCCAAGCTCGCTGCTGTCACGGCCGAGAAGTGCGGGTTCGGAGAAGCCAACGCCATTGCTCGCTTTCCTGGAAGAAAACTGGAGCACACGTGGTTCTATCACCCCTTTCTTCCCTGGCCGGAGCGAAAGATCCTAGGCGTCCTGGCGGATTACGTGACCATGGATCAAGGAACAGGAGCGGTGCACACCGCACCTGCCCATGGCGCCGATGACTTCTACACAGGCGTGAAGTACAAGATCGATCAGACCTGCAACGTCGATGCCGCGGGGCGTCTCCTAAATGGTTTGCCTGAGTACAACGGACTGGCAGTCTTCGATGCGAATTCGAAGATCGTCGACCTGCTGAAGTCCCGCGGCGTGTTGCTGCACTTCGAAAAGATCGAACACTCGTATCCGCACTGCTGGCGATGCCACAATCCCGTCATCTTCCGTGCCACCGAGCAATGGTTTATCTCCATGGAAGCGAAGATTGATGCTGGTGAGTCGTTGCGCAAGCGTGCACTCGAGGAAATCAGCAAGGTAAACTGGGATCCCGCTTGGGGTGAAGAGCGCATTGCGAATATGATCGCAACGCGGCCGGATTGGTGTATCTCGCGCCAGCGCGTGTGGGGTGTCCCCATCGCAGTATTCACCTGTGCGAAGTGCAAGACCATTCTGAATCGTCGGGAAGTGCATAAAGCTGTCGTAGACCTGTTCGCCAGCAAAGGAGCGGACGCTTGGTATACGACCGCTTCGGAACAAATCGTCCCTGCAGGAACAAAGTGCCAATGTGGCGGCGACAGGTTCCACAAGGAAATGGATATTATCGACGTCTGGTTCGAGTCCGGCTCGAGCTACCTCGCCACGCAGCGGCACCAGCCTGGATGGCCTTATCCGTCTGACCTGTATCTCGAGGGCGGCGATCAGTATCGCGGATGGTTTCACTCTTCCCTGCTCTGCTCGGTTGGTGCGACGAATCAGTCGCCGTATCGTGGCGTTGCGACCAACGGCTGGACACTCGATCCGCAGGGGCGCGCGATGTCGAAGTCACTGGGCAACGGCGTAGACCCCGTCGAAATCACCGATAAGCTCGGCGCTGAAATTGTCCGGCTCTGGTCGGCATCCGTGGATTTCCGCGAGGACGTGCGCTGCTCGAATGAGTTGATGGAGCGAGTTGCTGAAAACTATCGCAAGGTGCGCAACACGTTCCGCTACATTCTCGGAAACCTAAACGGATTCGATCCTACCAAGCACGTTGTTCCTTTCGAGCAAATGCATGCGATCGACCAGTACATCCTGCTGCGGACCGCGGAAGTCTCGAAAGAACTGCGCGGCTGGTACGAGGAGTTCCAATTCCACAAGGTTTATCAACAATTGATTGCGTTCTCGGTCGTCGATCTCAGCGCGGTCTATTTCGACGTCCTCAAGGACCGTCTCTATACCTCGGCTCCGAATTCCCCCGGCCGGCGCTCAGCTCAGACGGCGATTTGGCGCATTGGCGAGGCCCTGGTGCGCCTGGTCGCCCCGTTAATGAGTTTCACCGCCGACGAGGTCTGGCAGTATTTGCCGCCGGTTCCGGGGCGAAGCGCCAGCGTGCACGTTGAGAAGTTCTGGTCTGAAAGCGAACTGGCGCCCGAGTCCGGTCATCAACATAAGTTGAAGCAGGAATGGGAAGCACTGCTCAAGGTGCGGGTGGAAGTGTTGAAGGCGCTCGAGGCCGCAAGAGAACGGAAGGAGATCGGCTCTGGGTTAGAGGCGCAGATAACCCTGCATGCACCGGAGAGCCTCTATCCCGTTTTGGAGAAATACAAGAGCGAACTTCGTTACATTTTCATCGTATCTAATGTAGAGCTCCTCAGGAGCGCCGGCACGAATGGCAGCGACGGGCTGAAGATCACCGTCAGCCGAGCGTCAGGTCAGAAGTGCGAGCGCTGCTGGAATTATTCGACGCACGTTGGCGAGAACCTCGCTTACCCTATGGTGTGCGAGCGTTGCAGTGCGGTTCTGGAGCAAATAGAAAGCGGAACTGTCTAAGAGAATGGAATTGCGCTCTCAGGAAGCAACAGTGGAACAGCCAGAGGTTGTTTCGGGAACCATGACTCGAAACCCGGCAATGCGGACCTTTTACCTGGTGGTCGCAATCGGCGTGGTTTTATTCGATCGACTGGCGAAGTGGCTGGTGGCAACGCACATCAGTCTGCACGATACGATCGACATCATCCCTGGGTTCTTCCGCCTGACACACCTCGAAAACAGCGGCGCCGCATTCGGGCTGTTTGCCGACTCGCCGTCGCAGTGGAAACTGACCATCCTTGTCGTGTTCTCGCTGGTTGCGTTAGCTGTTGTCACCGTGTTGCTCTGGAAGAATAGCTATGTTCTCACCAGCACGGGAGTAGGGCTGGCACTCATCCTCGGCGGCGCGATCGGAAATCTGTGGGATCGTGTAATCGACGGCCATGTCGTCGACTTCCTGCTCTTCTATGTGAAGCAATATCAGTGGCCGGCGTTCAATGTCGCCGACAGTGCTATCGTGGTGGGCGCGCTGCTGCTCGTCGCTGAAATCCTATTCTCCAAGCCAGCTCCGTCCGAACAAGTCGTGACGCGCTGATCGAAAGACAGTTCACGTCAAAGATCCTGCGCTT
>Ga0209062_1002589_pt1 | contig 23634 bp, 16 predicted proteins | sample Coa_R2_2_FD_187158 | JGI IMG/M metagenome (GOLD analysis project Ga0209062, IMG submission 187158) | Surface soil microbial communities from Centralia Pennsylvania, which are recovering from an underground coalmine fire - Coalmine... | ecosystem: Environmental > Terrestrial > Soil > Unclassified... | reverse complement strand
GATCTATTTCACCGGCCGCTGGCCGCATGAGGAGGTCAAGCTCGCCGGCAAGCGCGTCGCGGTCATCGGCACGGGATCATCGGGGATCCAGGCGATCCCGTTGATCGCCGAGCAGGCGGCCCATCTGACCGTCTTCCAGCGCACGCCGAATTTTGCGCTGCCCGCTCATAACGGTCCGGCGCCGGCCGACCGCGTTGCGTTGCTGGAAAGCGACCGCGCCGGCTATCGCGAGCAGGCGCGCTGGTCGCTCGCCGGCGTGCCGTGGCCGCAAAATACGGTCTTCAGTTGGCAGCTCAGCGATGCCGAGCGCCGCGAGCGCTTCGAGAAGGCATGGGCCACCGGCGATCTCGTCTGCATCCTGACCCAGCTCTGGGCCGATCAGGGCGGCGATCCCGATGGCAACGCGCTGGTCGCCGAGCTGATCCGCGAGAAGATCCGCGCCACCGTCAAGGACCCGGAGGCGGCGGCGGCGCTGAGTCCCTACGATCATCCCTTCGGCGCGAAGCGTCCTTGCCTCGATACCAACTATTATGCGACATACAACCGCGCCAATGTCACGCTGGTGAATCTCCGTCAGGAGCCGATCAAATCGATCACGGCCACCGGCATCACGACGGACAGGCGCAGCTTCGATTTGGATGTCATCGTGTTCGCCACCGGCTTCGATGCCATGACGGGCGCGATCATGGCCGTGCATCCGATCACGGGCCGCGGCGGAAAATCGCTCTCCGCCGTCTGGGCCAATGGCCCGCAGACCTATCTGGGGCTCGCCGTATCAGGCTTCCCCAACCTGTTCATGATCACGGGACCGGGCAGCCCCTCGGTGCTGTCGAACATGATCGTCTCGATCGAACAGCATGTCGACTGGATCGTCGATCGCCTGGCGGCGATGCGCGAGACCGGCTTCACCACCATCGAGGCGACCGAGACGGCGCAGGCCGGCTGGGAGCGGCACATGGCCGACTGCTCGATGCTCACGCTGCATCGGCTCGCCAACACCTGGTACACGGGCGCCAACGTTCCCGGCAAGGCGCGCGGCGTGATGCCCTATACCGGCGGCGTCGGCCCCTATCGCGCCATCTGCAACGAGGTCGTCGGCCGCGGCATGCTCGGCTTCAGGCTCACGGGACCCGACGGGCGCCAGCAATGCAATGACGGTGAGATCGTTCGCCTGCAACCGGATGTGCGGCTGGTGCTGAACATGCTGGCGGAGATGAAGCTGCCGCCGATCGAGACGATGGGAGCCGCGGGCGCGCGCGCCTTCGTGGCGCAGTTCAACGCCGCGCGTCCTGCCGGCCGGCCGGTCGGCGATGTCGTCGACGGCACATTGCCCGGCACCGACGGTCTTCTGCCTTATCGTCTCTATCGGCCGGCAACGCCGGGCCCGCATCCGATCGTGGTCTATTTCCATGGCGGCGGCTGGGTGTTGGGCGACGAGCAATCCGACGATCCCTTCTGCCGCGACCTGTGCCGGCGCAGCGGGATGATCTTCGTCAGCGTGGGATATCGTCATGCACCCGAGCACCGCTTCCCAACCGCGGCAGAAGACGGCTATGCGGCGACGCGCTGGATAGCCCAGCACGCGGCCGAGCTGGGCGGAAGGCCAGGACCGGTTCTGGTCGCAGGTTGGAGCGCCGGCGGCAATATCGCCGCCGTCACCTGCCAGCTCGCGCGCGACCGCGGCGGGCCTGAGATCGCGGGCCAGCTCTTGGTGTGCCCGGTGACCGACGCCACCTTCGACCGCTCCTCCTACAACGAGAATGCCGAGGGTTATTTCCTCACGCGCTCGCTGATGTACTGGTTCTGGGATCTCTACTGCTCGCCCGCCGACCGCACCGATCCGCGCTGCTCGCCGCTCCGCGGCAAACTTCAGGGCCTGCCCCCGGCCTTCGTGGTGACTGCAGAGTTCGATCCGTTGCGAGACGAGGGCATCGCCTATGCCGAAGCATTGGGCGCTGCCGGCGTGCCGGTCGAGCAACTGATGGCGCGCGGCCATTTCCACTCGTCCTTCACCATGGTCGATGTGGTGATCACCGGCGTCAGCGGCCGTGCGCGGATGGCTGAAGCACTACGCCGCTTCGCCGGGCTGCCCCAAACCATGGGACCGTGCGGCGAGGATGTCCGACGCGATCGGAATGCGCCACCGCCAGCGGTAAATGCCGCCGCGGAGTAGCGCGCAAGGAGCGCAGCTCGGCGACGATCCGATCATCGCGGCCAGCGTCTTCGATCGCGGAGGCTGCGGCCGTTCGCGCCATGGCGGTCAACCGCGCGGAACTTCATCCGGCGGCTTGGAACCATATGTCATATAAAGCGGCAGCCCGGACGAGTTCACGGGAACGACGCAGACGAGAAACGAATTGACCGTGGCGCTGTCGCCCGACAAAGGCAAGACAAGGTATTGCCAGCGTTCGGTGATCGCCGCCTGTGACGGCGCCCGCTCGACATAAACCGGTTCTTGGCGAAGGAGCACGGCGCGGTAGAGGGCAAACAAGCCCTCGACGACATGCGTGCCGGCCGTATGCTGCGACAGATATTTTTCCGTCATGTCGATGCCGGCCACGGCGCTCAGGACTGGCCCGTTGCGTCGATAGAAGAAATCCTTGCCGCCATCGATGACGTCGAGCAGCATCACATAGCCGAGGATCGCCTCCAAGTGGTCGAAGTCGATATCGGCCGCCGATGGAAGGCCGGAGCGGTTCCTGAGCGCCAGCCAATAATCGTTCACATATTGCAGTTGCCAGGCCGGCAATTGAACGCTGAGCGGACACCATTGCGTGTGCAGCCAGCGCGCTCCGTGAGCCTCGTACGCCGCGCTGATGGCGCTCGTGTCGCCGCGCGCCAACTGTCGCGACCACGACTCGACGCGGCGCCAATCGATGGGCGCGGGGCGCTTCGAGGACGTCGCATCGGCCATGGCGAAGTATTGCAAATCGTCATCGCGTGACCACACAATTCTTGGTGCTCCGCCGGAGCAAGAATCCCTGAGACCGCAACGCGCCCAGTACGGAAACCGATTGTTAAGCTTCCAACACGAAATTGGCTTGGCGCGCTCCGTTCAACAGAACTCATCTGTAGTTGACCAAACGCCAATGTGGCAGGTCGCCGACTTTCCTCCTCCCGAGCCAGAGTCGGATGCGAGCGAGCACCCCGGCGCCGGTGCCGCGACACCGGCATTATCGCGGCCTCGCCATGGTCTTACGGCTTGGGCGGTCTCTGTCGTCGTGACGTCCGCGGCGATTGTGTTGTTTCGCGCAACCGATACCGCTTTGAAGATCGAGCCGTTTCTCGCCATGGCGGCGCTCCCGGTTTTCCTGCTGTGCTTGCACGTCGTCTACACCTATCTGCGGCCGGATCGCCGCATCGGCGCCGTCACAGGGGGCTTGGCGGTCGTGATCTGGGCCGGACTCGTCGCCGGGGTGTCGGCTTTGGCGGCGTTGCGCAGCGATGCACCGCTGATCGACGATTTTCTCGCTCACACCGATGCGGCGTTCGGCATCGATACGCCCGCGCTCGTGGCCTGGGTAGCCCACCATCCGCCGGCGGGCATGGTGCTTGCCATCATCTATGCGACGACCGTCCCGATGGTGTTCGTGGCCGTCATTGTTTCGGGTTGCATGGGGCGCGAGGCAAGGATGTGGCAAGCGTGCTTCGTGTTCGCCAGCTCAGCCAATCTGTGCGTCTTGCTGTCCGCTTTCCTGCCGGCCATCGACGCGATCATCCATTTCGGCACGCCACCCGACATTCTCGCCCTGTTGCCGGACGGTGCCGGGCGATTCCATGCGTCAATCTTCGAAGCGTATCGGTCCGGAGCATTGACCGCCGTGGACAGCCGCCACCTCCAAGGCGTCGTCACCTTTCCCTCTTTTCATGCCATCATGGCCCTCCTGACCGCCTATGCGCTGCACGGCATAAGGATATTGTCACCCTTTGCGTGGCTGTGGAGCGGCCTCGTCGTTCTCTCGACCATCCCGATCGGCGGCCATTACGCGGTCGATCTCCTGGCCGGCGGCGTCGTCTGGGGCATTCTCACAATGGCCTTTCGGATGAGACTTGCCCCCTCGCGGCCGCCGAGCGCAGCGATCAAGCGAATGAGCTGACCTGCCGCCGGATCGAGCGATCCGCGGCCAAAACTCTAGGATTGCGCGGCTGTCCGGGTTCTTTCTCGCCGCTCCTTGACGGGCTCGGCGTAGTAGATCGACAGCACGATCTTGAGCGACGCCGCAAAGGGCACGGCCAGCAGCAATCCGATCGCACCGAACAGCACGGCCCCAGACAGAAAGGCGAAGATGATCACCACGGGGTGGACGCGCGCGGCACGTCCGAGGAAGAGAGGTCCGACGATCTGGTCGATCGAAATCCGGAGCGCGATGGCGAAGGCGGCAAGACTCGCCACGCCGAGGAAACTGCTTTGCTGAATGGCGGTAAGACCGACGAGGCCGATCGATAGCGCGGGGCCGATCACCGGGATGAGTTCGAGCAGGCCCACGGCAAAGGCAAGCAACACGGCATGCGGCAGGCCGAAGACCGGTCCGAAGCCGACCCAGGCAATCGCCATGGTGTAGGCGACGACGGCGACGAGGCCGACGAAGTAGCGCCAAAGCATCGGCAGGATCTTGGCGGTGGCGCGATTGACCTCGTCGCGGTATTCGGGCGGGACGAGCCAGAACACGCCCTCGGCGATGCGCTTGCCCGAAACCAGGAAATAAATCAGCAGAACCACCGCCAGGATCGTGCCGAAGACGGCGGCGACGCCGTAACCGGCAAACTTGACGGCCGCTCCGCCGCCGAACAGCGCCCCGAGTTGAGCGAGCAGCTCCTTGGTCAGGGCGTCGGGATCGACGGACTGTCCCAGAAACCCGCCGCCGGCCTTCGTCGCATCGGTGACCAGCCGGTGGACAAGCTGCGGAAACTGCCGAACGATCTCGGCGACGTCACGGATCACCAGCCCGCCGACCCAATAGCCCAGCAAACCCAAGATCGCGAGAACCAGAAAATAGGCAACCACTGCGACAATCCAGCGCCGGATGCGAAAGCGCTGCGCGGCCTCATCGATGACCGGCGTCAGGATGAATGCCAAAGCCGCCGCAAGAATGAACGGCAGCAGGATCTCACGGATGAAAAACAGGAAGACGAGGACAACGGTTATCGCGGCAGTGAGCGGCCATCCCCCGACCTTGGACCTGGTTTCCATCGGCTACAGCCTCCACTGCCGCCCGACCTCGTCGATTCTCGCCGACGGGGGCGCTACTCACAAATGGTTCCGGCGGCGGATTCGCTCCAGGCCAAGCCATTGTCATGCGGTTCATCGAGGTTGCGTCGAGGTTGTTGTCAGCGCTGTGAGAATCCACTCCACTCAGCGTTCGCAGCGTGAAGGTCAGAGCGAAGGGGCACCAAGATCATGGAGCAGAGGCGGCGCAGGCGTGGCAACCCATATGTTCTCATCGTCATTTCCATCGCTTGGCTCATTCTCGGCTTTATATTCCTGCCCGCGGGGGCGTCGGCGCAAACGCCGCTGCCGCTTGCCAATTGGCAATATTCGAGCGGCGAGGTGCTGGAATCGCTTCGTGGCCCGCTTCCCGACTGGCGGATCACGCTGGGCGTCGGCGCCGAAGTCCAGCCGGATTTTCCGGGGGCGCGGCGGTACGAGTTCCGGCCGAGCGGCATCCTCGACATCCGCTACCGCGACATCGCCTTTCTCTCGGACGGCGAGGGGATCGGCGTCAACCTCCTGCATGGCAAAGGGTTCCGCGCCGGCATTGCGGTCTCCTACGACCTCGGCCGCGACACCCATGACGATCCGCGGGTCCAACACCTCAGAAACATCAGTCCGGCGCCGGAGCCGAAGCTCTTTGCCCAATATTTCCTGCTGCCCTTTGTGCTCACCGCCGATCTGCGCAAAGGCATCGGCGGCCACGAGGGCGTGATCGGCGATCTCGGCGCCTATGTGCCGCTGCCCGTGGCGGATCGCACATTTCTTTTCCTCGGCCCATCGCTGACCCTGGCAAGCGGCCGCTACATGCAATCCTATTTCGGCGTGAGCCCCGCCGAAGCGGCCGCTTCCGGGCTCCGCCCCTTCGCCGCGCAGGGCGGGCTTCAGAACGTCACCTTGGGTGCCACTCTGGTCCGTCTCCTCGGGGATCACTGGCTTCTGGCGGGAGAGGGGGCGGCGGAGCGGTTTCTCGGTGACGCGGCGGCGAGTCCGGTCCCCGAAACGCGCGCGCAGTTCGTATTCGCTCTCAATATCGGCTATCGCTTCTGATCGGCTGCTTCGCGCTGGAAGTGCCGGAATCACGATCCCGCGAGATTGTCTGGCCGGCGCGTATCTTCGAGCAGGACCCCCGCCTCGGCATGCCAGCAGAGCACCTCGCGGTCGCCCATCTTGTAGCTGCGGTCCTGCGCATGCCGGTGCTGCTCGACATGGACATATTGGCCGGGTGCAACCTCGAAGACATCGGTTTCGAGCGAGCCCAGGAACTCGCTCGTGATGTATCGCCCCTCGATGCGATTGGCCATGTCCTGGTTGTCGCCGGTATGCATGAGATCGGCGCGAACCGAGAACCACGCCTCCCTGCCGACGGGGACAGACCGGGCGGAATTCGCGACCTTGACATAAAGCAATTGGCCGAGCGCCTCCACGAAGACGATCGAACCGCTGCGCGAGCGGATCTTTCCGTGAAACAGGTTGTTGTTGCCGATGAATTCCGCCACGAATTTCGTCCGGGGGTTCTCGTGCACCTCGCGTGACGTCCCGATCTGCTGGATGACGGCATCGCTCATCACGATGACCTTGTCGGCCATCGACATCGCTTCCTGCTGCGAATGCGTGACCATGATGAAGGTGATGTTCAGCTCGCGCTGAACCTTCTTCAACTCGACCATCATCGCCTGCCGCAGATTGAAATCGAGCGAGCCCAGCGGCTCGTCGAGCAGAAGAACGGCGGGCCGGCTGATCAGTGCTCGTGCCAAGGCGACGCGCTGCTGCTGCCCGCCCGAGAGATCGCGCGGACGCCGGGTCGCAAAGCCGGCGAGCCCCACCATTTCGAGCATCTCCCAGACGCGGCGGTCCCTTTCGCTCTTCTCCATCCCCTTCATCTTGAGGCTGAACTCGACATTCTGGAACACGGTCCGGTGCGGAAAGAGCGCAAAGCTCTGGAACATCATCGAGGTATCGCGCCGCGCCGGCGGCAAGTCCGTCACGTCCTTTCCCGCGATGAAGATCCTTCCCTCGGTCACCTCTTCGAGGCCGCCGATCATGCGCAACGTCGTCGTCTTGCCACAGCCCGAGGGGCCCAGCATCGCGACGAACTCGCCATGCCGAATTTCCGCGTTGAAATCGATGACCGCGCGAACGCCGCCGGCATAGGTCTTGTCGACGTGCTCCAGCAGGACGTCGAGATCAGCCATTGCCGCTCCGGTCTAGCCCGCGGCCTTGGCGACGGCGCTCACCATCGTCCAGACGGAATCAAATGGCACGTTGTCGAGCGCCCCGTCCTGGTTGAACTCGGCGAGAAGCTTGAGGGATTGGCGCAGCGCCTCGTTCTCGCCGGCATGCTCGCCGAGGCGGGCGATGGCCTCGGGGAAGGGGATCTCCCGCGACTTCTTGCTCCGCAAATGCTCCTGCACGAGCGCGTTGATATGCTCATAGGTCTGCTTCAGCGAGCTGCCATTATAGGGGCGGCCGATGAGCCCGCGGATGCCGTTGGCGCCGAAGCGCTGGCGCAACCCCTCGGGCAGCGACTGCGCCAAGCCTTCGAGAACCTCGCCCAAGCCGAAGCCTTGGGTGAAGAGGCCGCGGATCGTATCGACCGTGCCGTCGCCGCCGCCATACATGCGAATCTGCGCGCCCGACAGTGCCGTTCCCATCGCCTTCGCCTGGTCGATATGGATGTCGCGCTCGGCCTCGATCTGGAGCTTGGCGAGTTCGAGATATGTGGCGGCCTCGTTGTACTTCTTGAGCGCCTCGGCCTTGGCTTCGAGGCCCGTCGCCTCGGCTTCGAGCTGGCGCCGCGCATTGTCGATGCGCAGCGATTCGATCTCCATCTCGGCGCGGCCGCGCGCTCCCGCCTCGCGCTCGATGCCTTCGGCGCCGATCTTCTGCGCCTCGGTCGTCGCCCGCGCGCGGATCAGCGTCGCCTCGGCCTCGAGCGCCGCCGCGAGCTTGCGCGCTTCCGATTGCGTGATCATGTGCATGCGCATGACCGCGGCCTTGCTCTCCTCGTCGATGCGCAAGGCCTCGGCCGATTTTTCGGTGTCGACGATGTGGATCTGGCGTGAGCGCTGCGCATCGGCGATGAGCCGCACCGATTCCGCCTCGTGCGCTGCCTTCTCGCGCTGGGCCGTGGTCTGCAGCCGTGTCGTCTCGGCGGCTTCCAATTCCCGCGTCTTGCCGATGAGGGCGATCTCGCGGTCGCGCTCGGCCTTCTCGCGCGCAAGGAAGCGTTCGATATCGGTGATTTCGCGCTCTTTCTCCTTCTCGATGATGGTGATGTCCCTTGTCAACTCTTCGAGCTGGACGGCGAGCGCCTCGCGGACCTCGGCTTGGCGCAGCTCGGCATCCTTCGCCACCAGCGCCAGTTGCCGATCGCGCTCCTCCTGCTCGCGGGCAAGCTGTCGGCGGATCTCCGCCCGCTCGAACTCCTCGGCCTTGGCGACCAGCGCGATTTCGCGGTCGCGCTCCTCCTGGGCGCGCGCCAGAGCGCGACGGATCTCCGCCGCCTCTCTTTGCTTCGCCTCTTCGGTGATGGCGATGTCCTTTTGGATCTGCGCCCTTTCGAGCGCCAGCGCCTTGTTGATCTCCTCCTGCTCGACCTCCCAGCGCCGGTCGAGCACGTAGCGCTGCTGCTCGCTCAGAACGCGCGCCCGCTCGTTCGACACCTCCTGTTCCTGCTTCGCCGCGGCGATCGCTTCGTCGCGGTCGATGTCGAGCATGTTGAGCCGCGTCTCGAAGCTGCGCTTGCGCACCAGAAGCGCCGTCTCTTCGCTGATGCGATGACGCTGCTCGCGTGCCCGCTCCTCCGCCGCCGCCACCGCGGTCGCGCGCGCGATCTCGGCCTCCTGCCGCTCGCGTTCCTTGCCGGCGAGATCGATGTCCTTCTCGCGCTCGGCGCGTTCGCGCGCGAGATTGCGGTTGATCTCGGCGAGCTCCGCCTCCCGCGCCTTGCCGATGAGTTCGATCTCGCGATCCTTCTCGGCCATCTCCAGCGCCAATTTGCGGCGAATATCGGCGAGCTCCTCTTGCTGCGCCTTGGCGATGAGCGCCACCTCGCGGTCGCGGCGCTCCTGCTCGAGCGCCAGCTCCTTCTGGACGACGGAGATTTCCCGCCGCTTGGCTTCGGCGGTGAAGGCTAGGTCGCGCTCGGTGCGCAACTGCTCCAGCTCGCGCTCGTTTTCGAGCTCCTTCTGCTCGACGGCCATGCGCTGATCGAGCACGTAGATCTGCTTCTCGCGGAGCTGCTTTGCCTGCTCGTTGGCGATCTCCTTGTCCTGGCTCGCCCGCGCGAAGGCTTCCTGGCGCTCGATGTCGAGGAGTTCGAGCTGCGTCGTCAGATCCTTCTGGCGGATCGCCACCGTCGTCTGCTTCTCCGTGGTATGGACATGGCGACGGGCCTCGGAAGTGATCTGGGTGATGACCTTGAGACCCTCGGCGTCGAACACATTGTCCGTGCGGAAGTATTCCCGGGTCGATTGCTCGAGCGCGACGATGGTGACTTCCTCGAGCATCAGCCCGTTCGCAGCGAAGCTTTCGCTCACGCTGTCCCTGATCTCGCGGGCAAAGGCGTCGCGGTTCTCGTGAAGCTGCTTCAGCGTCTTGGTGGCGGCGGAGCTGCGCAAAGCGCCCACGACCTTTGCTTCGAGCAGGTTGCGGACCTTGTCGGCATCGAAGGTCTTCTCGCCCAGGGTGCGGCTGGCGGTAAGCACTGCGTCCTCGGTATGGCCGACATGGGCATAGAGCTCGGTGCTGACATCGATGCGGATATTGTCGGAGGTGAGGACGGCCTGCTCGCGCGCGCGGCTCACTACCAGCTTCATCGTCTCGAGCGAGACCCAGGTCACGTCGTGAAATACGGGGAGCACGATCGCGCCCTTGCCCAGGCACACCTTGGTGCCCAGGAATCCCGTGCGTATGAAGCACATATTCGATGGGGCGCGCTTGTAGATCCAGATCGAGATGATGTAGAGGATCGCGATGAGAATGACCGCGACGATGAAGAGACTGACCAGGACTTCAACCATCGTTCACCCGCCCCCTCTCTCGAAGTTCTTGCCTCGTCAGCGCCGCACGCCTCATCTCTAGTGAGTGGCCGCGGCGCCGAACCCGCCGGCCCTGCGTTCGCCGAAATCGAACAGCTTCGTGGCCTTCCGCTTGCGCCGCAGGCTGTCGCGCAACTCGTCGGTCGCGCGGCGGTCGACCTCCCATCGGCTGCCGGTCAGGATGACGCCGTATTCTTCGCGCGCCTTCGCCGCGCTCATCAGCTTGCGGGCGACATCGTTGCGGACGCGCATGGGATCGCGCTCCAAGGGATCGCCCCAACCGCCGCCGCCGGCGGTGCGGAAGATGACGCGGTCGCCAGCGCGGACGCGCACATTATCGACCTTCGATGGCAGCGGCTCGCGGCTGCCATCCTTGCGGACGAGCCATTTCTCCGAGCACGCGCCGGGCCGGCCGCCGAGAATGCCCCAAGGCTGCGTCAGGTGGCGGTCGTCATGGATCGAGATGTCGCCGTCCTCGAGGAGGAGATAGATCTTCTCGACGCCATTGCCGCCGCGATGCTTGCCGGCGCCGCCCGTATCGGGGAGGCTCGCATAGTGCTCGATGAGCATGGGGTAGTAGGTCTCGAGATATTCCGTCGGGATATTCTCGAAGAGCGGCCACCAGGAATGGCCGTCCATCCCGTCGCCGATCGGCCGCCCGGGGATGCCGCCATAGAGGATTTCCATGAGCTGGAAGGGGCGGCCCGACCGGTCGGTGCCGGAATAGAGGAAATGCGGGCTCGAGCCATAGCCGGCGGCGGTCGCCATTTCCGGCGCGTTGTAGCTGAGCGCGCCGCCCAGCACGTCGAATTGGCGCGACAGCGCATGTGTGCGGCAGCCCAAAGCGGCGGGGAACTCGGGATGCATCAGCGAGCCCCGGGGCATGGTCACATGGATGAGATCGTAGAAGCCGTCGTTGAACAGGATCTGCGGATCGAAGACCATGATCATGTAGACGCCGATGAACATCTTGAACATGCCTTCGTGCAGATAGAAATTGATCGGCCCCGGCGCCTGGGGCGACGTCCCGGTCCAATCGAAATAGGCATGGTCGCCCTCGCGCCACACGGTCAGCTTCATCTTGAAGGGACCGTTGCCGCGTCCATCATCATCGACGTAGTCCTCGAAGGATTTCGGCTCCTCCGGCAGGTTCTGCACGATGAGCTTGCGCATCGCACGGTTCGTCCGGTCGAGCAGGGCCTCGCAGGCCTGTTTGTAGGTATCGCGGCCGAAGCGGTCGCAGATCTCGATGACGCGCTTTTCGCCGGCGCGGCAGCCGGCAATGATCGCCATGAGATCGCTATAATTCATCTCCGGCGTGCGCGTGTTGTTCATGATGAGGTCGAGCGCCGCCTTGTTGAGCTCGCCGCGCTCATAGAGCTTGATCGGCGGAATGCGGATGCCTTCACCGAAGATCGAGGTCGCCGCCGTCGGCATGCTGCCCGGCACCGGCCCGCCGACATCCATCATATGGCCGAACATCGAGGTGAAGCCTACGAGGTCGCCTTCGTGGAACACCGGCACGAGCACCATCCAGTCGTTGATGTGGCTGATGGCGCCGCCGCATTTATAGGGGTCGCTCTGCAAGATCACGTCGCCGGGCTCCAGCGCGAAATTGCGCTCGGCCAGCATGTTGGCGACATAGGAGCCGAACTGGCCGACGATCATGCGCCCCTTGGCATCGGTGATCATCGGGAATTCGTCATGCTGCTCGCGGATCACCGGCGACATGGCCGAGCGGAACAGCACGGCATCCATCTCGTGCCGCGCGTTGCGAAGCGCGTTCTCGATGAGGTCGAGCGCGACCGTATCGAGGCGGCGCACTTCGGCCGGCTTTCGCAGGGCGGCGTCGTTCGGCCGCGCGGCGATGCTCTCCCGCCCGTTCGATGGGCGCGGCGCGGCAGGCGGATGCGGACGCGCTTCGACCGCCTCCTCGCCGGCGAACATCTCGGCGCAGCTCCGGAGCGCCGCCTCGGTCGCCTTGCGCAGCGCGGCGCCTTCATCGCCATTGGCGCGCGCCGAGCCGAACTGCATCTTCGAGCTCCCATCGACGGTGAGCTTGCAGAGCACGATGACGTTACCGCGTTCCGCCTTGTGCTCGACCACGTCGGAGGACCAGCGCGTGCCGAAGCGCTCGTTGAGCATGGCATAGACATCGCCCGCATGCGCGCCGTTTTCCGCGACGAGGCTGGCGGAAACCAGATCGGCAGCGGTCGGCGGTCGATGAGTGGTGCCGACCAAGCCCAGCTCGGTCATCTGGTTCGAAAAAATCTGATCGAACTGCCGCTTGTTCGCCTTGAGCAGGTCGTCGAACGAAACCGTGCTGCTGAGCGGGTTGAGATTCGTCATCGCGATCCTCCGGCTCCCCTCAGGTTGCCTTGTCGGGTCGAATCAGGATGTTGAGATACTCATCCACCTCGCCCGTATGGTTGGGGTGGATGAGGCTGGTCGAATCCATCTGGACGATGATCGCCGGACCGCGGATGCGGTTGCCCGCGCGCAGCCGGCCGCGGTCATAGACATTGGCCGAGGCGAAATTGCCGTCGAAATAGACCCGGTTCTGCTCGATCACCGCAGCGGCGGCGTCGGGTCCTTCCTTCGCGAATTTCGGCAGGCTGATCTTCTGCACGGCACCCGTGCCGACCGCGCGCAGATTGACGAGTTCGACAGGCTGGTCGAGCTTGAAGCCATAAATGCGCTCATGCGCGAGGCCGAAGCGCTGCGCAAGCTCCTCGAGCGCACCGCCGCTCAGGCGTTCGGGATCGATCTCCAGAGAGAATTCATAGCCCTGACGGAAGTAGCGGACATCGGCCTCATAGCTGAGGCGCTGTCGCCCTTCCTCGATCCCTTCCTCGCGCAGCCAGGCGCGCGCCTCGCGGCCCAAGCGATTCAGAATATCGCCGACCTGGCCGATATCGGCCTCGCCGATCACGCGCACGAAGGTCTGCGCGAACTCGTTCTTGACGTCGGAATAAAGGAATCCCAGCGCCGACAGGACGCCGGGCGTCGGCGGCACGATGACGGGGTAGCAGCCGGCGAGCACGCCCATCGCGTTGCCATGGAGCGGACCCGCACCACCGAAGGCGACGAGCGCGAAGTCGCGGGGATCGAGCCCCTTCTGAACCGTAACCAGCCGCAGCGCGCCGAACATGTTCTCGTTGACGATATCGAGAATGCCCTGTGCCGCCTGTTGCAAGTCGAGGCCGAGCGCGCGCGCGATCTTGGAGACCGCCTCTTCGGCGGCCTTGGTGTCGAGCATCATCTTGCCGCCAAGCAGCTTCGGCGGCAGCCGGCCGAGCACCACATTGGCATCGGTAACGGTCGGACGGTCGCCGCCCTTGCCGTAGCAGGCGGGCCCCGGTACCGCGCCGGCACTCTCCGGCCCGACACGCAACGCGCCGGTCATCGGCACATGGGCGATCGAGCCGCCGCCCGCGCCGACGCTATGCACCTCGACCGACGGCACTTTGAGCGGGTAGTAGCCGAGCGAGGTCTGCCGCGAGATCGTCGGCTTCCCGTCCTGGACGAGCGAGACGTCGGTCGAGGTGCCGCCCATATCGAAGCCGAGCGCCTGCGGATACCCGGCGAGCGCCGCCATGAAAGCCGCCCCCGAGACGCCGCCCGCGGGACCCGACAACATCGTGTGGACGGGCGATTGGCTGGCCCTCTCGACGCTCATGAGACCGCCATCAGAGCGCACGATGTTGACGCTGGGCTTGAACTGGATGCGGTGGAGCTTCTCCTCGAAGCCGCTCAAATAGCGGCGCATGCTGGGGCGCACATAGGCGTTCATCACGGTGACGAGCGTGCGCTCATATTCGCGGAATTCCGGCAGGATCTCCGAGGACAGCGACACCGGCATCTCGGGGGCGATTTCTTCGACGAGCGCCTTGAGCCGCTGCTCATGCGCCGGGTTCGCATAGGAATGCAGCAGCGACACGGTGATCGATTCGGCGCCGAGCTCGATGAGCTCCTGGATCGCCTGGCGCGCCGATCCCTCGTCGAGCGGCGTCACGACATCGCCGCGCGCGCTCACGCGCTCGCGAATGCCGCGGGTCAATTCGAGGTCGGCCAGCGGATCGGGCTTCTGCATGATGATCCACCCCGCCAACGGCCCCGGCGTCTGCGAGCGGGCGAGATGGAGGACCTGTTCGAAATTCTCGGTGACGAGCAGCCCGACCTTAGCGCCCTTTTCCTCCAGCACGATATTCGTCGATACCGTCGTGCCGTGCAGGAGCGCATTGATCTCCGCCGCGGGAACACCGGTCTCGGCGATCAGTTGCTGAATGCCATCGAGGATGCCGATCGATTGGTCGCCGGGGGTCGAGGGCGTCTTGAACAGCCGGATCTCGCCCGATCGCTCATTGAACAGCAGCAGATCCGTGAACGTCCCGCCGACATCGATGCCGAGCCGGCTGCTCATCGGATCCTCTTGCACAGACTGATCACGGCTCGATCCGCCCCACGCCGCCATCTTTTCCGCTCGCTCGGACCGAGGCGGTCCGCGCCGAGCCACCCAGAGGAGAGGTGTTTGCGATAGCGTTCAATCGCTATGATTCCGGAGCGGCGCCACAGGGTCAACTTGTTCCGCATCAGGCCGGCGCCCCATCCATTCCGGCAAGTCGCGGGCGATGCGGGTTTTGACATCGACCCGGAATGATTTACCATCCAAAGGGTCGGAAGGCGGCGAGAGGCTGGGGAGATGGCGGAGGAAAGTGACCGGCGGCATCGCCCTTGGATCGCGCTCATCGCGATCGTCATTTTGCTCATCTTCCTTTATTTCTACCGCCCGTTCGAGATCTATCTCACCGCGCATATCCCGCTGATTCATTTCAGCAATATCGTCTTCTGGTTCGCCTCGCTGGTGGGGATCGTCGCTTACGCCGCTGCCCATTGGCAGTCCTTCCGCGCCGAGATCTTCCGCCACGTCACCGAGCTCAATGTCGACACGCTCGTTTTCGACACGCTTCAGGCGGCCATTCTGGTCGCGGTCATCTTCTGCGCCGGCGCGACCTTGCAGGCGATCGAGATGCTGAGCGAGTATTTCGTCGAACGCGGCCCGATCATCGACGCGGCCTTCGGCGAGAAATTGCTCGCCATCTTCCTGCTCGTCATCCTGGCTGTCATTTTTTACCTGCTGCATTTTGTCGTGCGCGCCTTGCGTTCCGGCTGGGTACCCCGCCGGCTTCCGCCGCGCACCCGCTGAGATGTCGAGCGCCGCTTACACGCTTTGGGCTGCCGGCCTGTTCACCAGACCATTGAAAGTGGCAAGCGAGCGTTCGATGCGCGCTTGCTCGATGCCGCGGACGATGAAGATCAGCCGCGAACGCCGATCGGCGTCGGGCCAGCTCTCGAGGTGACTTGGCGGGTGGACGAGGTGCTGGACGCCATTGATCAGCACCGGCGTCGGCAGGCCCGCGACATGGAGCAAGCCCTTCAATCGCAGCACGTCGGCGCCGTGCCGATGAAGCAGCATCGTGGCCCAGACGCCGAAGGCCGCCCAGTCGAGCGGCCGGTCGAAGGTCAATGTAAAGGAGTGGATGCCCGCGGCGTGCTCATGATGCTCCGGCGCGCCGGCCTCACTTGCTGAACCGAGCCATCGATCCAATTCCCGGCTCTTGCCCTCGCGGTCATAGATGTCGTCGGTCAGGAGCCGCTCGGCGTTTTCGCCGGTCTCGTTCGAGGAGAGGATCTCGGCCGAGGGGTTGAGCGCCCTCAATTTCCCGCGCAGTGCGCCAATGGCCTTCTCATCGGCCAGATCGGACTTCGTCAGAATCAGCCGGTCGGCCACCGCGACCTGCTTCACCGCCTCGGGGAAGGCGCCCAGTTGGTCCGCTCCGTTGAGCCCGTCGATGGTGGTGACGATGCCCGACAACCGAAGATGGTTGCGAAGAATGGCATCGGACAAGAGCGTGTAAGCGATCGGTGTGGGGTCGGCAAGGCCGGAGGTCTCGATGACGACGCGGCGGAAAGGCGGGACCTCGCCGCGCATGCGTCGGGAGATCAGGCCCTTCAGCGCCTTTTGGAGGTCTCCCCGAACGGCGCAGCAGACGCAACCATTCTCGAGCAGCAACGTGCTCTCGGCCACCTCCTGCAAGAGATGGTGGTCGAGCCCAACCTCGCCGAACTCGTTGACGAGAACGGCCGTATCGGAAAGGCAGGGCAGCCGCAGCAATCTCTGGAGCAGAGTGGTCTTGCCGCTGCCGAGAAAGCCGGTGACGATATTGATCGGGGTGAGGGCGGCGTATTCCGCCATCTCACCCCTCCCGCAAGGCGGAGAGGAGCTTGTCCTCGAGCGGATCGCAGATCCGGCCGCTCAGGCGCTCCGCCTCCGTCCAGAGCTGGCCTAGATTGTCGATGATCGCCGTGCGGCCGGTATGGCTCGACAGCACATAGGCATTTCCCGACCAGTCGGCCAGGCGCAGCCCGTAATGCCTCAGAACCGCGTTGAGGAGGCGCAGCCGGTCCTGTCGCTCACGCAGCCGCGTGTGGGTTCCGGCGCGGGCGGCGAAAGCCGCGGGCGCGTTGGCGCTGTCGCTCCAATGCCCGTGACCGGCGATGACGCCACACAGGGAGCACACCGGCCTTTTCCCTTCACCCGGCGCGCGCCGCTTCGGACATGCTTTCGCGCGGCGAGCGGCGGCGGAAATCGTCGGCGATCTCGTCGAAGGTGCAGAATTTCACGCCGGCATGTCCGGAGAGATATTCGTACATCCGCTCGAGCATCAGCAGGACTTGCGGTCGCCCGGAGACATCCGGGTGGATGGTCATGGTGAACACCGCATAATCGTATTCGCGATAGACCCAGTCGAATTGATCGCACCAGAGCTGCTCGATGTCGCGGGGATTGACGAAGCCGTGGCTGTTCGGCGCGCTTTTGATGAACATCATCGGCGGGAGGTCGTCGAGATACCAACTCCCGGGAATATCGATGAGATCCGTCTCCTCACCACGCACCAGCGGCCGCATCCATTCATTGGGATGCTTCGAATAGTCGATCGGCGTCCAACTGTCCCCGACGCGCACATAGAAGGGATGGAAGTCGTTGTTCATGAGGCTGTGGTCGTATTTGATCCCCTTCTTCAGCAGAAGCTCGTTGGTGACATTGCTGAATTCCCACCACGGCGCGACATATCCCGTGGGGCGCCGGCCGCTGAGCCGCTCGATCAGGTCGATGCAGCGGTCCATCACCGCCTCTTCCTGCTCGGGCGTCATGGCGATGGGGTTTTCATGGGAATAGCCGTGCATGCCGATCTCGTGGCCGGCCTCGACGACCAGCTTGCACTGGCGCGGAAAGGTCTCGATGGAGTGGCCGGGGATGAACCAGCTCGTGCGCACGCCGAGCCGGTCGAAGAGCTTGACGAGCCGGGGCACGCCGACCTCGCCGGCGAAGAGGCCGCGCGAGATATCGCAGGGCGAGTTCTCGCCGCCATAGGAGCCGAGCCAGCCGGCGACGGCATCGACATCGATGCCGAAGGCGCAGAAGATTTCCTTCTTGCCACGAAGGCCGGAGGCCGTGGGCGCGCGCCCGGCCGAGCTCGAACTTCCGCCCCGCGAAGGCACCAGCGAGCGCGGCTGATAGCGGGGGCCGAGCGACGCGCCGCCTGCCGCGGAGGCATAGCGGGGACGGGGGCGACGGAGGGGCCGGTGGGCGCGATCTTGATTGCTCATGCGTTGGGCTCCCGCTTCCTGATGAGGTTCGTTGGTTGTCGTCGGTCGGAACTGCCGAAAGCGCCAACAGTCCCATGTTGCCGCTGCCGCAGCAAGAGGCCGGCCGGGTTTTCATTGACAAGGAACGGGAGCGACCGCCACGCTACCCCGCAGGGAGGACCGCCATGAGCGAGTGGCAACGCGAGACGCGCGCCGATTACGAGCGCAAGGGCTTTGCCGGCCGTTCCGGCTATGGCCGGCGGCCGGTCCTGCTGATCGTCGATTTCATCCGCGGGTTCACCGATCCGGCGACGCCGCTCGGCGGCAATTTCGCAAGCGAACTCAACGCGACGCGGCAGCTTCAGGAAGGCTTCCGCCGCCTCAACCTGCCCATCGCCTACACCACCATCGCCTATGCGCCCGATCTGCGCGATGGCGGTCTCTTCATCAAGAAAGTGCCGTCGCTCGCCATCCTGCAAAAAGGCTCGCCCTTGATCGAAGTCGATGAGCGGATCGCGCCCCGGCCCGGCGAGCGGATCGTCGAGAAGAAATATGCGAGCGCCTTTTTCGGCACCGAGCTCGACACCCATCTGCGGGCGCTCGGGATCGATACCGTCGTGATGGCTGGCTGCACCACGAGCGGCTGCATCCGCGCCTCGGCCATCGACTCCCTGCAATATGGCTACCATACCGTCGTCGTCCGCGACGCCGTCGGCGACCGTGCTCCGGGGCCGCATGAGGCCAACCTCTTCGATATCGATGCCAAATACGCCGATGTCGTCTCGCTTTGGGATGCGCTCGATTATCTCAGATCCTTCGCGGCGAGCGAGGGCTTCGCCGCACGGGCACGCGACGATTTCGACCGCTGGTGGCGCGACGAGCGCCGGTCGGTCGGCTGAGGCTCGGCGATGGCAAAGACCCAGGATTTCGGGCTTTCCTCGGCCTTCGACGAGATGCTGTCGCGGAATCGGCAGCGCCTCGACCAGCTCTATCGCCGCCCGCAGCCGGGCGCCACCGGCGATGCCGCGGCGCCTGTCACACCGACGGTCACGCGTCCGGCCGCCTTGCCCCCCGGTTTCGACCCGGCACTGTCGGTCACCGCGCGTCAACTCACCGAGCGCTTCGGCGCCGACTGGCGCTTCGAGATCCTCTCCCGCCAGCGCGATGGTGATGAGGCGATCGTCCTCGGCAAGCTCACCTTGGCCAAGGATGACACGACGAGGATGCAATTCGGACGCGCCAAAATACCGGGCGGGCCAGTATCAGGCTCGAGCGGCGGCCATCACTTCGCCTTGTCGGGCGCTGCAACCACCGCCGACGAAGAGCGGGGCTTCCGCCGCGCCACCGAGGCCGCCCTCAAGAACTGCGCGGACCAGCTCTGACCCTTACCGCAGGGACGCTGCGGCGCATCCGACCTGCCAGGCTTCGCCGGTTCTCTCGGCATATTCGCCGCACCAATCGGACCCGAAGGTGATCGGCCAGGCGCCGATGCCGTTCTCGCGCCGGGTGGGCGGGAAGCGGCGGCAATAGCCGACACCCTGCTCGGCGCTTGCTTCCTCGCCTTCCCTCGGGTGGAAGTGCCACCATTGGCAGGCGGAACAAATGGGTTTCACCGTCATGGCCGTCGCCCGCTCTCAATGCCGTGGAACCATAGAACCACCATCCGCGCCGTCGGCTCAACCCTTCTCTTGCCCTCCATGGCGCGGGTGGGGGATTGCGCGGCACTTGCGATGCTGACAAGCTCTCCTGAAAGCGTGGGGAGGAACAGGGCTCTATGGCGCGCGTAGGCGTCGATGTCGGGGGCACGAACACCGACCTCGTGCTGGAAGGCGACCGCGGCATCTTCGTCCACAAGGTGCCGAGCACGCCGCATGACCAGTCGGAAGGCGTGCTGAAGGGCTTGCGCGAGCTGTGCGACATCGCCGGCGTGAAGCCGCATGACATCGCGCTGATCGTTCACGGAACCACCGTCGCCACCAACATCACCATCGAGCATAACGGCGCCGAAGTCGGGATGCTCACGACACGGCATTTCCGCGACATCCTCCATATCGGCCGGCACAAGCGACCGCACAATTTCTCGCTGCATTTCGAGGTGCCGTGGCAGGACCGTCCGCTGGTCAAGCGGCGCAACCGCATCCCCGTGACCGAGCGCATCCTGCCGCCTGACGGCAGGATCGAAGTGCCGCTCGACGAGAAGGAGGTCGTCGAGGCGACGCGCCTCTTCAAGCGCCGCGGCATCAAATCGGTCGTCATCGGCTTTCTGTTTTCCTTCCTCAATGACGCGCATGAGCGGCGCGCGCGAGAGATCGTCCGCGCAGAGATGCCCGAGGCCTATGTCTGCTGCTCCTCGGAGGTCGCCAATGTCATCCGCGAATACGAGCGCTTCTCGACCGCGGCGATGAACGCCTTTGTCGGGCCCAAGACCTCGCTCTATCTCAACAATCTCCAGAAGAAGCTGAGCGACAACGGCTTTCGCGCGCATCTCCGCATCATCCAGTCGAATGGCGGCATCGCGACCGTCGAGACTTGCTCGCAGAAGGCGGTCGGCATCCTCATGTCGGGGCCGGCGGGCGGCGTGATCGGCGGGCGCGCCGAAGGCCTGCTTTGCGGCCGCGCGAATTTGATCACGGTCGATATCGGCGGCACCTCGGCCGATATCAGCACCATTCCCGAAGGCCGCATCAAGATCATGAATGCGCGGGACAGCTATGTGAACGGCCATCCCATCCTCGTGCCGATGATCGACCTCGTCTCGATCGGCGCGGGCGGGGGATCGATCGCCTATATCGATTCGGCCGGCGGCTTCCATGTCGGACCGCGCTCCGCCGGCGCCGATCCGGGGCCGGCCTGCTATGGCAAAGGCGGCACCGAGCCGACGGTGACGGATGCGCAAGTCGTTCTGGGACGGCTCGACGCCGACAAGATGCTGGGCGGCGATCTCCCGCTCGATCCCGATCTCGCGCATAAGGCGGTCGAGACGAAGGTGGCGAAGCCGCTGGGCCTCTCGGTCAAGGATGCGGCGCTCGGCATCGTCAAAGTCATCAATTCCAACATGGCGCTCGCCATCCGCTCGAATTCCGTGGCGCGCGGCATCGATCCGCGGCAATTCACCCTCGTGCCCTTCGGCGGCGCCGGCCCGCTGCATGGCGTGGCGCTTGCCGAGGCGGTCTCGGCCGAGAACATCATCGTGCCGGTCGCGCCGGGCATCACGGCGGCGATGGGGCTGTTGCAGACCGACATGCAGTATGAGCATGCCCGCTCGCTCATCGTCTCGCTGAGACACCCCGACCAGGCGTCGATCGACCGCATCAACGCCATGATCGATGATCTCGTCCAGCAATGCCGGGCCGATCTCGAGAAGGATGGCGTGCCGCGCGAGCGGCAGCATTTCCAGAAGCTCGCCGAGTGCCGCTACCACGGTCAAGGCTTCGAGCTGCGCGCCAATCTGCCCGAGGGGCGCGTCACCGCCCAGAATGTGAGCGATGTCGTCGCGAGCTTCCACCAGCAGCATCGCCTCGATTACGGCTATCATTTCGAGGAGGGCGAGGTCGAGCTCATCACCATCCGCGTCATCGGACGCGAGACGGTGGCGCCGCTCAAGGTGCCGCCCATTGGCAAGCAGAACGGCAAGGGCATCGCCGAAGCGTTGCTCTACAGCCGGCCCACCACTTTCGATGACGGCCAGACGCTCGAAACGCCGCGCTATGACCGCGGGCGCCTCATGGCCGGGCAGCGCGTCGCGGGGCCGGCGATCTTGATCCAGCACAACGCGACCACGCTCTTGCCGCCCGGCTATGTCGCCGAGGTGGCGGAATACGGCAATCTTCACGTCCATCGCGGCGGCTGAGAGAGGACACCATGCCCGCGCAGGCGATCGACCCCATCACGCTGCAAGTTATCAATGGCGCGCTCCAGACCATCGCCGAGGAGATGGGGCATGTGCTCTACCGCATGTCCTTCTCCTCGATCATCCGCGAATCCCAGGATCTCGGCGCAGGATTGTTCGACACCGAATTCAACACGCTTTGCGAATCGGAATCGACGCCGCTCCATATCGGCTCGCTCCCGGGCTATCTCGCCGGCATTCGCGACACGCTTCAGGGCGGGGACTGGCAGGATGGCGACGTCGTCATCCACAACCACCCCTATCACGGTTCGAGCCACTCGCCCGATATCGCCGTCGTCGTGCCGGTCTTTTATGAAGGCACGCTCGTCGGATTCTCCGCCAATACCGCGCATCACCTCGATATCGGCGCGGCGACGCCGGGGCTGATCATCGACATTCCCGATGTTTTCGCCGAGGGCATGCTGTTCGCCGGCACGAAGCTCTATGAGCGCGGGCGGCGCAACGAGGCGCTGTGGACCTATATCGGCCGCAACAGCCGCGCCGCGCGCCAGCTCCAGGATGATCTCGACGCGCAAATCGCCTCGGCGCGCCTGGGCGCCAAGCGCTTTGTGGAATTGATGGACCGCTACGGCAAGCAGGTGGTGCTCGATGCGACCCAGCAATTGATGGATTACACCGAGCGCGTCTTGCGGCAGCGCATCGCCGCCATTCCCGACGGCGAATACCGCGCCGAAGGCTTCCTCGACGATGACGGCAAGAACCGCGATGTCCGGCTTCCGATCAAGGTCTGCGTGCGCATCAAGGGCGACGGCATCGAGATCGATCTCACCGGCTCGGCCAATCAGGTGGAGACCGGCTTCAACGTGCCTTTCGAAGGCTCGACCAAGGTCGCGTGCTTCTGCGCGATCCGCTCGCTGCTGCTCGACACCGCGACCTCCGATGTCAAGGTGCCGTCGAACCAGGGTTCCTTCCGGCCGGTCACGGTCATCGCTCCCAAAGGTTCGATCTTCAACCCCAATTTCCCCGCCGCGGCCGAGGCGCGTTTTGCGCAATGCAACCGGGTGATCGATCTCATTTACAAGGCGCTCGCGCCGGTGCTGCCCAATGACATCATCGCGGGAAGCTCGGCGAGCCTTTCCTTCTGTTCCTATTCCGGCGTGCGGCCCAATGGCGACTACTGGGTCTTCCTCGAGGTCAATGAAGGCTCCTATGGCGGGCGCCCGCGGGCGGATGGTCCGGATTCGATCGACAATCTCATGGCCAATACGCGCAACAATCCGCTCGAAGACTTGGCGATGCATCTGCCGATGATCTGCGACCGCTATGAGCTGCGCGACGATGTCATGCCGGGCGCCGGCCGCCATCGCGGCGGCATCGGCGTCGTCAAAGCCCAGCGCGTTTTGACCGATGCCTTCATCACCCACGAGAACGAGCGCCACCACGACGTGCCCTGGGGGATCTTCGACGGCCATCCCGGCGCGGTCGGGCGCGTCGAGATCTACAACGCCGCGCGCCCGAATGAGGTGAAGCACATGCCGGCGAAATTTTCCGGCATTCGCGTGCGGGCAGGGGATGTTCATGCCTTTTACGGCCCGTGCGGCGGCGGCTTCGGCGATCCGCTGGAACGGCCGGCGGCGAAGGTGCTCGACGACGTGCTCGACGGCTTCTGCACGGTGGAGCATGCCCGGCTCGCCTATGGCGTGGTCGTCGATGCCGACGCCGAGACGGTCGATGACGCGGCGACCAGGGCGCTGCGCGAGCGTCTGCGCAAAGCGCCGCGGACGCCGACGCCCGCGGCCGCTCGAACGGCTCCGCCGCCTGCACCCGACGCCGGACCGGGACGATTCCGCTTCGAGATCGTCCGGCCTCCCGCTTCCGGCCGT
>Ga0209062_1002588_pt1 | contig 23652 bp, 23 predicted proteins | sample Coa_R2_2_FD_187158 | JGI IMG/M metagenome (GOLD analysis project Ga0209062, IMG submission 187158) | Surface soil microbial communities from Centralia Pennsylvania, which are recovering from an underground coalmine fire - Coalmine... | ecosystem: Environmental > Terrestrial > Soil > Unclassified... | reverse complement strand
CAAGAAGATACGCTTCGTAATGGCGACGGAAGACGTGATCCATAGCTTCTATATTCCGGCTTTCCGTATTAAGGAAGACGTTGTACCCGGTCCTAATCGATATTCGACGGTCTGGGCGGAAGCAACGATGACGGGTACATTCCATATTTTCTGTGCTGAGTATTGTGGTACCAGTCACTCGGGAATGATCGGGTGGGTGACCGTCATGGACGACAAAGATTATCAGGCATGGCTTTCGGGCGGTGCAGCGCAAGGCAGTATGGCCGAGCGCGGGGCCAATCTGTTCCAGCAGTTCGGTTGCATTACGTGTCATAAGTCCGACGGTTCCGGGCAATGCCCCAAACTGGAAGGCAAGTATGGCACGATGGAAACCTTGCAGGGCGGAGAAAAAGTATTGATCGACGACAGCTATATTCGTGAATCGATCTTGAGTCCGCTTGCGAAAATAGTAGCAGGATATCAGCCGATCATGCCGTCCTTCCAGGGACAGGCCAGTGAAGAGCAGCTACAGATGCTGATCGCATATATTAAGTCGATCGGCCCGGCGGCGGCAGCCGCTCCGGGAGCTGGTGGCGGGTCATCGAAGATCAGTCCGCCCGGCATGAACCCTGCAGCACAGAGACCACCGATCATGTCGACGGGCGGGGCCAGCATGATCGCACCCGTCGGTCAGCCGGCGCAACCGGTACAAGCACCTCCACAAAGCCAGAAGTAACGCTCAGCGCCAGAGAAAAGAAGTATGAGTTTGATTGCAGTAGATCCGATCGAAATGGGAGCGCCACAAGTTGATGGTGAGCCTCTCAGTTATTTGAATGATGGGCACGGCCTTCGCTCGTGGCTCCTGACGAAGGACCATAAGCGCATTGCGATCCTGTACCTGATCACCGTCAGTACGTTCTTCGTGATCGGCGGTATTTTCGCATTGCTCGTCCGTATCAATTTGCTTTCGCCGAACGGCGTGTTCGATGCCGATACATACAATCGGCTGTTCACAGCGCACGGCATAGTGATGGTCTTCTTCTTCCTGGTGCCGGCTGTACCAGCGATCCTGGGTAACTTCCTTCTTCCGATCATGATCGGTGCAAAGGACCTGGCATTTCCGAAGATCAATTTGCTAAGCTGGTACATGTACATGCTTGGCGCAACGTTCGGACTGATCGCCATCATCGCCGGTGGTGTCGATACGGGCTGGACCTTCTACACGCCTTACAGTACCAGTTACTCCAATTCGAATGTACTGCTCGCCGGTATCGGTATCTTCATCGTAGGATTTTCTTCGATCTTAACGGGACTTAACTTCATCGTAACGACGCACACGATGCGTGCGCCGGGTATGACCTGGTTCCGGTTGCCACTTTTCGTGTGGGGACAATATGCCACGGCGCTCGTTATCATGCTTGCGACCCCGGTGCTCGCTATCACGGTATCGCTTATGGCGCTCGAGCGTATAGCTCATGTCGGCATCTTCGACCCGGCGATGGGCGGCGATCCTGTGCTGTTCCAGCATATGTTCTGGTTCTACTCTCACCCGGCGGTATATATCATGGTATTACCCGCAATGGGTGTCGTCTCAGAACTGATCGCGAATATGAGCCGAAAAAATGTCTTCGGCTACAAGTTCGTTGCCATGTCGAGTTTGGCGATCGCGGTATTTGGCTTCCTCGTTTGGGGCCACCATCTATTTGTGTCGACACAGTCGGTTTACCTCGGTCTCATCTTTTCATTCCTGAGTTATGCGGTAGCTATTCCGTCGGCTATTAAAGTATTTAACTGGACAGCAACCCTGTATAAAGGCTCGATCTCGTACGATACTCCGATGCTCTACGGACTCGGATTTATCGGACTATTCCTTATCGGCGGTATGACCGGCCTGTATGTAGCAGCGTTGGGAATCGACGTTCACGTTACGGATACCTATTTCGTTATCGCTCACTTTCACTATGTAATGGTGGGTGGCTCACTGATGGGCTTTTTGGGTGGCATGCACTTGTGGTGGGGCAAAATGACCGGTCGGCAGTATCCCGAATATTGGGCGCGCGCCGCAATGGTCATACAATTCGTCGGTTTTAACCTGACGTTCTTCCCACAGTTCATTCTTGGCTATCTCGGCATGCCCCGCCGCTACGCCGCTTACCCGCCGGAATTCCAAGTGTTGCACGTGCTTTCCACTGCGGGCGCCAGCATTCTCGGAATTGGAATGCTCATCACGATCGTCTACTTTATTTGGTCGTTAAAGAATGGTAAACGGGCTCCGGCAAATCCATGGGGTGCTTCCGGACTCGAATGGCGCACGAGTTCGCCGCCACCGACCGAAAACTTTTATGAGACGCCGATCGTGACATGGGAAGCGTACGAGTTTGCGCCGATCGAATCGATGCAAGTGTTGGGATACCCGGGGGATTCGAGTCGTTCGACGCAGCCGGTCCCGAAAGAGCATGGTACCGAAGACTAAACGTTACTTAAGCAAGAGGTAAGAAGTTGGCTGTTATTGAAACAGAACATCGGGTGAGTGAGACCACCGATCGGATCGAGATCCACTCACACCATCATCCGCGGCTCGTGCATCATTTCGAGAGCATGGAGCAGCAGCGCGAGGCCGGTACACTCGGTATGTGGTGGTTTCTGCTTACGGAGATCATGTTCTTCGGCGGCATGTTCCTCGCCTACACGATCTACCGCCATTTGTATTTCGATGCATTCGCTGCCGGTAGTAACGTCCTGAGTATTTGGTGGGGTGCATTTAATACCGCTGTCCTTATTGCCAGCAGTTTGACCATGGCGTTAGCCGTGTACCATGCACAAATGGGAAACTCGAAGAAGATCGTCTTCTTTCTTCTGTTTACGGTCGTGCTGGGTCTGGTCTTCTTGCGGGTTAAGTATATCGAGTATAGCGATAAGTTCGAAGAGCATGTATTCCCGGCTGGCGATTTCCGCTGGCCCCTGGCTGAACACCCAACGGCACCGTCGAACGTAGGTCAGTTATTGACCATGTTCATCGGCATTCCGCCTGCCGGCCACACCGCTGAAGCGCCCCAGCAGGCTTTGCCTGCAAATATCGATACGAAATATTCGGATAAATCGCCATACTTAGGTATCAGCGGAGCGATACCGGAAGAAGTATCCAAGATGGGCATGGCGGGGCATGTACGCATGTATTTCTGGCTCTACTTTGTCATGACGGGATTCCATGCGTTACATATGATCATTGGTATCGGCATCTTGCTGGTGCTGGCATTCCAGGCATGGAAAGGAAAATTTTCGAAAGAGTATCATTCCTATATCGAGCTGACGGGACTGTATTGGCACTTCGTCGATATTGTGTGGATCTTCCTGTTCCCGTTATTATACCTCGTCGATAGACACTTATAAGATCAGCGAACGAATTAGCAGCACTTTAGCACATAGTACTTCCCATGTCTGAGCATATTGTATCGAAGAAGACGTATTATACGATATTCTTTGCGCTGCTGGTCGGCACAGCGCTAACGGTGGCTGCTGCCTTTGTTAATCTTCACAATTTTAACATTGTGGTCGCGTTACTGATCGCCGCTGTTAAAGCGACGCTGGTCATTCTTTTCTTCATGCACATTAAGTATTCGACGCGCCTGACGAAATTATGGGTCGCCGTCGGTTTTATTTGGCTGTTTATTATGCTCTCCATCACCCTGACCGATTACCTCTCTCGGGCATGGTTGGTGTATAAGCCCTAACCCTACGTAGCCTCGAAAAAAGCGTCCAACTCAGCCGGAGTGGGCGATCCAGCCAGAAGGCTGTCATGTGAATTATAGAGTCTGAACATGGTTTCATAAGGTCAGACTCGTTATTTTTTTAACAGAGCAGATAGTATGATCGATTTGCTTACGGAAGCCAGTGAGCTGCTCGCAAGTTCGCTCGATTATGAGCGCACGCTTACGCGCGTGGCCGAATTGGCCGTACCGCAGATCGCGGATTGGTGTGCGGTCGATATCGTAAACGAATCGGGTGAACTCGAACGGCTCGCGGTCGCGCATATCGATCCCAAAAAAATTCAGTTTGTCCACGAGGTAGAAAAAAAATATCCTCCCGATCCTAACGCTGTCACCGGGGTGCCACAAGTGATTCGGACTGGCAGATCGGAGTTCTATCCGGAGATACCGCAGGAAATGCTTACCGCTGCGGCCGTTGACGAAGAACATTTGCGGATCATCAACGAATTAGCGCTCGTTTCAGCCATTGTCGTCCCGCTCGTCTCACGAGAAAAAGTGTTTGGTGCTATTACGTTTGTTTACGCTGAATCGAAACGGCATTATACGAAGGCTGATCTGGCTCTTGCCGAGGACCTGGGCCGATTGGCAGGATTAGCGATCGATAACGCAGGACATTATCGCAAGGCGCAGGAAGAGATTCAAGAGCGCAAAGCGGCGGAACAAGAGCTACGCGAGGCTAAAGAAAAGGCTGAAGAAAGCGAACGGCAACTCGCGATGGCCAGTCAGGCGAAAGACCGGTTCCTTGCGATGCTGAGTCACGAACTACGTACTCCGCTTACTCCTGTGTTAGCAGCGGTCGAAGCACTGCAATCGGAAGGAATATCGGCTGAACTGCGGCCCTGGTTTGAGATCATTCGGCGGAACATCGAACTCGAAGCCCGACTCATCGACGATCTGCTCGACCTTACGCGCGTCTCCAAAGGCAAACTGCAGCTTCGGTTCGAGACGGTCGATATTCATATTCTGATCCCACAGGTGTTGGCGATCTATCGAGAAGAGCTGCGTAATAAGAAGATCCGGTTAGTCTCTCATCTCGAAGCAGAAACGTCGGTCGTTAAGGCGGATCCCGCACGCTTACAGCAAATTATCTGGAATCTTGTCAAGAATGCTATTAAGTTTACATCGGAAGGAGGTGTGATCACGGTTCGCACACACGATGTGAGCCCTGGCCGAGTCGCTATCGAGGTAAAGGACACCGGAATTGGCATCGAACGCGATATGCTGGACCGTATCTTCCAGGAATTCGAGCAGGTCAGCGAGCCGGGAAGTACGATGGGCGGTTTAGGCCTCGGGTTGACCATCAGTAAACGATTAGCAGAAGCACAGGGCGGCTCGATCGTAGCCCAAAGCGAAGGCAAAGGCAAGGGATCGACCTTCATCGTTGAACTCGCAACCACGAACGAACCATTTGCTCAGCCAAAAACAAAACCGAGGGAAAAAGTACAGGCTGACGGGTCGAAGCGAAGAATCCTGCTGGTCGATGACCATGTCGATACCAGCGAAGCGATTCGTATGTTGTTGGAACGGCAGGGATACGAGGTTGTGACGGCATATTCTGCCGCCGAAGCACTCCAGATCATTCAGACGACGCCTGTCGATCTGATCATCAGCGATATTGGAATGCCGGACGAAAGCGGGCACGAAATGCTGCCCAAATTACGGAAGTTCTCTTCGGCACCTGCTATTGCGCTAAGTGGCTTTGGCAGCGATGACGATATTGAGCGAAGTTATGCGGCGGGGTTTGTCGAGCACATGACCAAGCCCATCAAGCTACATAAGCTAAGCGAAGAGGTCATGCGAATTCTCGAAGAAGCCCCTTAGCATGTCGTCGTTTGCTTATCGTTCTTGGTAGTATAAGGCATAGAGTTTGAAGCCATAGTTGAGTTGTTGAACTCAGCGCATCTGTTCTTGCATGCTTAAATAATATTTAATTTCTAAGCCCCTCCTCCATCGTTTTGAAAAAGTGTTCTGGTATCGTTATTGAAGTCCTAGCTTTCAAATCGAGCTCGGTCTGGCTTTGAGGTGAGGCAAACGTCCACGGGCTCCACAAAGAGTGGTTAACTCATGGCGGATCTTACACCTCATCGAAACGACAGCGAGCCATTCGAACAGACGAGTTCGAAGCCGGTCATTCTGCTGGTTGACGATCATGCGGATACGAGCATGGCAGTAAAAATGCTACTCGAACGTCGCGGCTACGAAGTACGCACGGCCGGCTCTGGGCGGGCTGCACTTGAAATTGCGAAAGTGGCACCGCTAAACCTCATCATTAGCGATATTGGTTTGCCGGACGAGACCGGCCATACGATGCTGCCAAAATTACGCGAATTCACAAATGCACCCGCGATCGCTCTGAGTGGCTTTGGCACGGACGCCGATCGCGAACAGAGCAAAGCTGCCGGATTTGCGGCACATCTTACAAAACCGTTCGACATTAAGATACTGCGCGAAACGATCGAAACGATCTTAAAGCAAAACCATAATGACGGTTCATCGCAAGCCTAACGAGACAGAGACCGCCCCGAGTGATGCGCAAGCCCCACACTTAGTGGTCGAAAAAGAAGTGACCACAATGGCTGACGGCAAGCGCCAAATGATCTTTTACAATTTTTCGGAAGCCAAAACGAATGGGCATAATGGCCATGGCTCGAATGGACATGACCGTCATGGCGCTTAAGCATTCGTTAGACATCACTCGTTATTATTAACTCGTTTACTATTGGCGTATGTCTGAACTTCGCTGGAATCCGTTATTAGGCGAGTGGTTGGTAACTGCGACCGAGCGGCAGGAGCGTACCTTTTTGCCGCCGCCGGATTACTGCCCGCTGTGCCCAACGCGGCCGGGTGGATACGAGACCGAAGTACCAGCAGAGACGTACGATGTCGTTGTATTCGAGAACAAATTTCCAAGCTTTCACCGGCATCCGCCAGCACCAGCGATCGAAGACTCTGCGTTTTATCCCGTCCGGCCAGCTAAGGGCGTTTGTGAGGTCGTTCTCTACTCACCAGATCATAATGCAACACTCGCAGGGCTGCCGGCGAAACAATTTCTAAAGCTTATTCTTGCATGGACCGACCGCTATAAAGCGCTTGGCGATCTCGAGTTTATCAAGTACGTATTTATTTTTGAGAATAAAGGGAAAGAGATCGGCGTCACACTAACCCATCCGCATGGGCAGATCTATGCCTATCCGTTGATCCCACCTGTTATTGTAAAAGAGCTGGAGCAAAGTTTTCGCCATCACGAAGCGACCGGGCATTGCCTGATATGCGATATAAAAGATCAGGAGTTGCGCGACGGTCGTCGTGTGGTTGCTGAGAATGAGTGTTTCGTGGCCTACATTCCATTTTTTGCGCGGTGGCCGTATGAGGTACACGTTACGCCAAAACGGCATATCCGATCATTCCTCGAGTTTGAAGAACGCGACCGCAGTGATCTCGCGCTCATTATGAAACAATTGCTGGTTGCCTATGATGGCGTATTCAATAAGTCGATGCCCTATATGATGAACATTCATCAAGCGCCGACGGACGGGCTGCCATACGATCACTATCATTTTCACATCGAGTTTTATCCTCCGCTGCGGCAAGCCGAGAAGCTTAAATATCTTGCCGGCAGTGAGACGGGAGCAGGATTTTTCATCAACGATACACTCGCCGAGGAAAAGGCGGCGGAAGTGCGCGCACTCATTAAGCCCATCGTATGGTAAACAACGAGCGAGTTCTGAACGCATTTCATGCTCATTATTCTCATATGGATGGTGTCCGGCTATTTCGTGCGCCGGGGCGCGTAAATCTCATCGGGGAGCACACGGATTACAATGATGGATTTGTGTTGCCGGTTGCGATCGACTTAGATACGTTGGTTGCAATTCGGCCACGAAATGACTCGATCATTTCAGTGTATTCCGTAAATCGCAGTGAACGTGGTGAGTTCGATCTTGAGCAACCCAAAGAAATTGAGCGAGGTAATTGGGTCAATTACATAGAGGGTACTGCTCGACGAATTTTGAAAAAAGGACATTCGCTCGTCGGAGCAGATATTGCGCTGGAATCCGATGTGCCGACCGGGGCCGGATTATCCTCTTCGGCATCGCTCGAGATCGCCGTTGGTATTGCACTGCTAACGATCTCAGGGGAACAGGTCGATCGGAAAGAGTTGGCACGAGCAGCCCAGGAAGGGGAGCACGAATATACCGGTGCACTCATTGGTATCATGGACCAACTCTCTTCCGCACTTGGCGATGAAAATAGCGCGCTCCTTATCGACTGCCGCTCGCTCGACATTAACTATATCTGGATCGACGTCACCAAGCATGCGCTTATGATCTGTAATACCGGTGTAAAGCATGACCTCGCAACATCGGCGTATAACGATCGGCGGCGCGAGTGCGCTGAGGCAACCAGTATTATAGGACATTATTATCCCAATGTCATCTCCTTACGGGATGTTACGGAAACACAACTGATGCATGTGCGGGATAAGATGTCGCCCATGTTGTTTCGTCGTGCGCGACATGTCGTCACCGAGAATCATCGTACACTCGCAGCCGCTGAAGCATTAAGGAATCGAAACTTCGATCGGTTAAGCGAGCTAATGTATGCCTCGCATGAATCGCTTAAGCTCGATTATGAAGTAAGTGCGCCGGAGCTCGATCTCCTTGTCGATACCGCTCTTACTATTCCAGGAGTTTATGGTACTCGAATGACGGGCGGTGGATTTGGCGGGTGCACCGTCAGTTTCGTGGTGAGGGACCGCCTGCTCGATTTTACCGAGCGAATGAAATCCATTTACAAACGGGAGACCGGTCGTAATTTAGAGATATATCAACCGGAGATCGTTCGTGGTGCGGAAGAAGTCGCAGAGCGGTTTATGCCGGTTGCGAACGAGTAACAGCCATGTAAGTATTTCACGAGTAGAGATTCGATTCTCTTACTGGATCGCATGTCCAAAACGAATCACAATCACTCCCCGAAAACGAATAACAACTCACCGAATACTGTAAAATCGTTTTGGAAATCTTTAGGCCCCGGTATCGTCACCGGTGCTGCGGACGATGACCCCAGTGGCATTGCGACCTACTCTCAGGCCGGCGCACAGATGGGGATGTCCATCCTGTGGACGATGCCGATCACGTGGCCACTTATGAGCGCCATACAAATGGTGAGCGCGCAGATCGGGCGCGTGACCGGGAAAGGGCTCGCCGCCAACATTCGGACCCATTATGGGCGTCCGCTTACCTTTAGTATCATGGCGCTAATATTTTGCGCTAATGTTTTCAATCTGGGTGCGGATATCAGCGCAATGGGTGCTGCTGCGAACCTTCTTTTTGGTGGCGAGCCGCATATTTTCGCAGTGGTGCTTGCACTTATTTCCGTGGTCTTACAGGTACTGGTTCCGTACCATAAGTATGCGAGCATACTAAAATATCTTACATTCGTATTATTTGCTTATGTGGGTGTGATGTTCTTCGTACATGTGAACGTGGCCGAGGTGCTCCGTGGTACCTTTATACCGAAAGTTCAATGGGACGAGCGCTATATTACCACGTTTATTGCCGTTCTTGGCACAACGATCAGTCCGTATCTTTTTTTCTGGCAATCGTCCCAGGAGGTCGAGGAGATACGCACGCATCGATTCGAGCATCCGTTAAAGCAGCACCCTGAAGAAGCGCCGACCACCTTGAGTGTAATGCGTAATGATACACTCCTCGGAATGGCGTGGTCCAATATCGTCGCTTACTTTATTATTCTTGCCACTGCCACGACGCTGCATGCTCATAATATCACTCAGATTCAAACCGCATCGCAAGCCGCTGAAGCACTACGTCCGCTGGCGGGCGATCTCTGCTTCCTACTCTTCTCGATCGGTATCCTCGGGACAGGCATGTTAGGGTTGCCGGTGCTCGCCGGTTCTGCGGCGTTTGCCGTCGGTGAAGGTTTTAAGTTTCCTGCAAGTCTCGAGAAAAAACCAGCCAATGCTAAGCGGTTCTACGGAGTTATCGTTTTTGCCACACTGCTTGGTCTGGTCATCACGTATAGTGGGATCAGCGCCATCCAGGCGCTGTACTGGTCGGCGGTGATCAATGGGCTGATCTCGGCGCCGATCATGGTCGTGGTAATGATCCTGGCATCCAGGCCCAAAGTGATGGGGCAGTTTACCATATCGTTAATTTGGAAAATATTGGGTTGGCTGGGTACAATTCTTATGATCGGCGCAGCGATTATGTTCTTTGTTATGTTATAGAGGGTAGATGCCTTCTTTCCGCCGTGTCATTCTGTTCCTGTGGCTCATGCCTGCGCTCGTACACGCGCAAAATTCCGATTCGTCACGTCGTGTCTCTTTCTTCCAAGACACAACACAAACGTCGGTTCACTTCCAGCTTACAACGATCTTCCAGTGGCACCCGGCATTCCATGCGCTATATAGCGGCCGCTATAGTTTGGACTCCAACGAAGAACGAGCTACCTCGGTCACCTCGACGCTATTTACGGGACTGAAGTTATGGCATGACGGTGCGCTCTATTTCAATCCGGAGTTAGCGGGTGGTAAAGGCATTTCGTCAGTCACGGGTATTGCCGGTTTCACCAACGGTGAGACGCCCCGTATTGGTGATCCTGCGCCGTCGGTTACGATCGCACGGCTATATCTTCAGCAGGTCGTCGGATTATCAACGGCTACGGAACACCTATCGGATGGGGTAAACCAATGTTCGATGGACGTCCCGATCGACCGCATTACCATTACACTCGGGAAGTTTGCGATCAGCGATTTTTTCGATTGTAATGCATACAGTCATGACCCACGTTCGCAATTCCAAAACTGGGCGCTTATGGAAAACGGCGCGTGGGATTATCCGGCGAATACGCACGGCTATACCGAGGGTGCAGTACTTGATGCTAAAATTTCTGATTGGTCGTTTCGGGCAAATACGGTTGCTGTTCCGACGGAAGCGAATGGCGAGACGCTCGAGTATCGCTCCGGGGCTCACGCCGAGGCGATCGAGATCGAACACCGCCATTCATTCACCGAACATCCTGGCGTTGTTCGACTGCTGCTATTCAATAATACAGCACGGATGGGCAACTACGCTTTAGCAACGAACGATACACAGTATCATATCGACATCACACAAACACGCGCTTATGGAAGAACGAAATATGGTGTAGGACTAAACATCGAGCAGGAAATAACGCCGAATATCGGTGCGTTCCTGCGAGCCGGATGGTCGGATGGCAATAATGAAACGTGGGCGTTTACCGAGATCGATCGGACGATCTCGCTTGGCACCATGATGCAGGGGACTATATGGGGCCGTACGGGAGATTGTATCGGTATTGCAGGGGTGGTGAATATGCTCTCGCAGAACCACAGGCAATATCTTGCCGCCGGCGGTTATGATTTTAATATTGGTGATGGTCGCCTGAATTACAGCCCCGAAATCATTGCCGAAGCGTTTTATGCATGGCAGGTCCAGGAGGCCCTTACATTAACCGGGGACTATCAATTTGTGGCAAATCCAGCCTATAATGCGGACCGAGGGCCGGTAAGCGTATGGTCCGTGCGGGGGCATATCGCATTTTAGCGCCTGTCTTTAAGAATATCTTGCCCTGCTTTTAAGAATAACTTGAACGGATGCTCACGAACTTTCGGAAGGAGGGCCGGGTTCGAACCATACTGTCGGTAATAGGGCTGACAGCCACCAACACACAAGATCGAAGTATGAAAGGTGAATATAAGTCCCCAAATCTTTACTCCGATTCTTTTCATAGCTCTGTCACCGCGCATAGCGGGCCCGAGCTTGCACGCGTTGTACCAGCCCCTGACCTCGCGCAACACCTCGCGCAGGCACTTCTCTCCGATCATGTCGAACTGACCCACCGCTCGTTTACTTCATCCAGCGTTGCCTCTGGTTTTTCCTCGTTCGACCGCGCAATGGCGGTAGGATTAGCGAGAAGGTAATAGTTACGAAGAGAAAAAATCATTTGGCACATTGATGCGAATGTGTCATTTCGCCGTATTTTTGTATTTATCATTTAGGAATGCCAGGGAATGAAGATCGCGCTTTTAGGATACGGCAAGATGGGCCATGAGGTCGAGGCAGCAGCAGCGGAAGCCGGTCATACGATCGTTGCCAAATTCGATATTCATCATCATGCGACGCTCGACGCACTGCGAGAATCCGGTGCGAATGTTGCGATCGACTTTAGCCAGGCCGGTGCCGTTGAAACGAACGTTCGGCTTGCTGCAAAAGCGGCCATACCGATCGTTATTGGTACTACCGGGTGGGATAGTTCAGTTGACAAAGTGCGAAGGATGGTAGATGAAGCGCGGATTGGCTGCGTCATCGGCTCCAATTTTTCGGTCGGTGTAAATTTGTTTTTGCAAATTGTTCGTGCCGCTTCGCGATTAGTAAGTACAGCCGGTTATGATGCGTATATTATGGAAGCACATCACCGCGGCAAAAAAGACTTTCCGAGTGGCACTGCACTACGATTAAGCGAAGCGGTCCTTTCCGGACTCAAATCGAAGTCGCGCGCCGTCGCCGAATTGAAGCGGGGAGAAGCGATTCCACCCGATACGTTACTCATCAGTTCGATCCGGGCCGGAGCCATTACTGGCACACATACGGTGGGATTCGAATCGGATGATGACTCGATCGAGCTAACACATCGTGCTCGTAGCCGCCGCAGTTTCGCGCATGGTGCCGTCGATGCCGCCGAATGGATCGTTGGTAAGACCGGATTCTACCGGTTTGAAGAGCGTATAGCCGAAATTTTAGAGCGCAAATAAAAAAATGAAGCATGTATTGCGCGGTACTGGTACCGCAATCGTTACTCCGTTCAAAGCAGATGGTTCTGTCGATTACGACGCGTTTCGTAAGTTGGTCGATCTTCAATTGGAAGGCGGCGTCGAAATGCTCGTCCCGCTCGGTTCGACCGGTGAAAATCCGACGATCACACCTCAGGAGCGTCACGAGATCTTTCGTTGGATGGTCGAATATGTCGATCACCGCGCTGTCGTTATTGCCGGCACGGGTACCAACGATACACGCACGTCGATCGAGTATACACGCGAAGCAATGCAGCTTGGCGCCGATGCTGCGCTCATCGTGACGCCCTATTACAACAAACCAACTCCGAACGGACTGTTCGAGCACTTCAAAGCAGTTGCCGATGTGGGGCTTCCTGTTGTAATGTATAATGTCCCCGGTCGTACCGGACTTAACATGAATGCCGAGACGACGCTCCGCTGTGCGGAGATCGAGAACGTCTATGCGATCAAAGAGGCCAGTGCGGATCTTGCACAGTGCATGGAGATCATCAATCATGCTCCACAAAAGTTTAATTTACTCTCGGGCGAAGATAACCTGACGGTGCCGCTCATTTCGCTCGGAGCCAAAGGTGTTATCAGCGTTGCCTCGAATGTCGTACCTCGAGAGTTTTCGAGAATGGTGCGCTTCGCATTAGCCGGGCAATTCGAAGAAGCAAAGGCGCTTCATTATGAGTTGCTCGAACTTATGAAGGTGAACTTCATTGAATCGAATCCGGGACCGGTCAAGGCAGCGCTTGCGATGCGCGGTTTAATACACGAGTATTATCGCTTGCCGCTGGTGCCAGTAAAGCCCGAGAGCAAGAAAAGAATAAAAGAAGTGCTGGAGCACCTGGATGCGGTGATCATGGAAGAAGCGGAGGCTTAAGCCTCTGCTTATCTTTCAGATTTCCACGCGATTTCTATCATCGAATAGAGCCTTAAGCAAAAGCATCTCTTGCTCCGTGAGTTGGCGATTTCGCCGCTCCATGACAGCCTGGGCTACGGCCATAGCTTTGTCGAACCGATACGTGGTAAGTTCTTTCGCTCCTCCCCATGAGAAGTTGGGTATCCACTTTGGTGGAAAGCCTGCGTCAAAAATATTGCAGCTTACTCCAACTGCTGTCCCACTATTAAATTGGGTACCGATACTGCTTTTTGAATGATCGCCCATAAGGAGTCCGATGAAGAGAAGTCCGGTATTAAACTCTTCTCCTTCGATCGTGACTCTGACCGGCGAGTAGTCATTTTTCAGATCGCTGGTATTCGTGCCTGCACCAAGATTTACCCATTCGCCGAGGAAACTATGGCCCAGGTATCCATCATGCTGTTTGTTGGAGAATCCTTGAACGATCGATGTTTCAATTTCACCGCCCATTTTGCACGTTGGTCCTATCGATGTTCCTTCGTATATCTTCGCACCGATCTTAATAAGAGAATTTTTGCCTATAAAAGCCGGTCCAATGATCGTTGAGTTAGGGTAGATCCGAACTGCTTCTTCGATGATGATCTCGCCATGAATGCAATCGAGAACGACATTAGCGCCGATCTCCGCGCTTGGATGGATAAGAAGATTTTCCGGTTTTACGATCGAGCAATTCGAGAATGCTGGTCGCTCGACGCTGCGATTCAGCATGGTCCATAATTCAACATCGGCATGAATTGCTTTCGCATTTGCATGTATGATATCCCAAATGGAGGCTGGAGCATCATCACGAATGGGCCCCGGTGGCTCGATCGGTTCACCACGAGTGAGTGAATTGGCGATATCTTCGGGTATCTCATCGAACTCGTACCAGCTATTATTAGGATTGAAGATCAACGCTTCCCGTGCATTGAGCAAAAGCGTGCTGCCTTGAGGTACTTCATTGACGGGCAATCCATATCGCTCCGTAATGACCGTCTTTAATTCTGGCCGAGTGTGCAAGTATACTTGTGCGCCGCGAAATACGGATTGGACGCGTTCCAACGCAGAAAAGGCCCCGGTCCGAAGTTCGGCTATCGAACGGGTATAGGTAAGAGGCAAAAAGCGGCGACTGCGAGCCAGGGTGTCCTCGTAGATTAGGACGTTCTGAAAGGTCTGAGCCATGAGGAAAAGGATGAAATATTGTGAACTATGAAAAGAGGAGGGACAAATAAAAAAGTCCCGGCAAAACTGCCGGGACTTTATATGGTCTATTAAAAACCTTATTTAAGCAGCAGCCTTTTGGGCTTGCTTCTCTTTGCGCTCTGCGAGCTGCTTGCCAAACTTCTTTTGGAAGCGCTCCACACGGCCAGCCGTATCGACGAGCTTTTGCTTGCCGGTAAAGAATGGATGGCAACTGGCGCATATTTCAACGCGGAGGGTATCTCCGGCAGCGGTCGAACGGGTCTCGAACTCGGTGCCGCAGCCCGCGCAGTGAACCGTTACGGTATGATAACTGGGATGTAAGCCTTCTTTCATAATTTCTCCTTTGGCGCTGACGGATTTGGCCGTACGCCTTGTGTTAAGTACTTTTAAATGGCCGGGTTTAACAGCCTCGTTTCTATTTAACGTTCCGAGGTTCCCTGGCTATTACAGACCCCTCAGCATAATGGAGAAAAGCGTCATAAATAGCTCGAATTTGCGGATTTAGCGCTTTCAACGCTCGTTGATGCTTGCTGATAGTGGTATAGTCCTGCCGGGCGATAGGACCGGTTATAACATTCTTAGCGGGTTTGGATAAACCATTAGTTAACGCTTGCTCTATAAGTGGCCGAAGAGCAGATTTCATTCGCTTGGGGTCTTCGCCAAGCTTTTCGCTCATCTGTTCGATCGCTGCCAAAAGTAGCACTGTAAAATTGGCTCCGAACACCGTCATGGTATGGTACAGAGGTAATGCTTCTTTCGGAAGAGAAATGATGCCTCTGCTGCCAAGCGACGCGACGAATTGACGTGCCCAGCGAATTGCGGCAGGATCGTCCGACGAAGCCATCCAATAAATACCCTTTACAAGGCCGGCGTCAGGTTTTGGAAATGTCTGAATAGGATGAAGTGTGAGTCTCGCTACGCCTGAAGCAAAGGGAAGGACAGTGCTTTCGAGCGAGCCGGCAAGATGGACAATAAACCTCGGTTTTTTCTTAAATTGCTTTAAAGCTTTGCGAGCTACATCGCTAATTTTTTCATCTTTGGCAGCGACGATCAAAACGTCCGATTCGAACTCCGGAAATCGCTCCGAGCGGGCGGAAACAATGGACGAAAGTTTATAACGACCGCTCGCCCTGATCGCTTTTGCGAGCGACTGGCCAACTTTGCTTTTGCCAATAATTATAATAGAATCGGCCATTTTTGTGATGAATTCGAGAATAACACAGATCGAGCGTGATTATTGCCCGTACGGTGCGTTCTCATGTCACCAAAAGATCAAGTCCTATGAAGACCTATAGTATTGCTTTTTTCGCCTGCATACTGCTTGCGTGGAATGTGTCTGCTCAGACAGTGGGAACATGTAAAATATTTCCTTCGAAGAATCCGTGGAATGAGCGGGTCGATTCACTGGCGGTGCATTGGAATTCCGATAAGTATTTGGGTCACATTTCGGGTAAGCATTTGCAGCCTGATTTCAGCATCCCGTTCAATGTGGTAGGGGCATCGCAGCCGTTCGTCAATGTAACGGCTACACTTTATCCCGATGAGAGCGATCCGGGGCCAATGCCTATTCCACCGAATGCACTTCAGGAACAACCACTTCCTCCCAGCGGGGACGCGCACGTTCTCGTGGTCGATACTGGCAATCATCGGCTCTATGAACTATATCAAGGAATAAAGCAAAGCGATAATAGCTGGGATGCATCGTCAACCGCGATCTTCGCGCTCGACTCGAATAATTATCGGCCGGATGGCTGGACCTCGTGCGATGCAGCGGGACTTCCGATCTTTCCAGGACTCCTTCGTTACGATGAGTGTGCGGCTGGCGAGATCAAGCACGCGCTTCGATTTACGATCCCTACCACACAGCGCGGCTGGATCTTTCCAGCCCGCCATCATGCCGGCTCGACAAACGATACGACCGTTCTTCCGATGGGCGCTCGTCTCCGATTAAAAGCCAGCTTTGATGATTCGAAGTTTACGGGTTTCGGAAAAGTGATCTCTACCGCTCTAAAAAAATATGGTATTATCCTCGCCGATAATGGATCAGCCATTTTTATTTCCGGCGAACCGAATGCGAACTGGCCGCAGGAAGTACAACAGATACGCGGTATCTATGCCAGCGATTTAGAAGTGGTCTACACAGGCCCGGTCCGAACCCAGTCAAATCAATATCCAACACCGGTCATTCCGCTCGATCCGCCATCCGGTAACTCTGGCACTGGAGTTTTCCACGTTACTTCCAATCCATTTAGTTTTGGCGCTGTAAAGATCGGTGAGGCCGATACGATGAATGTGTCGATGTCGAATAGTGGCAACGGCGCGCTCATCGCAACGCCACTGACATTCGTTAGCAGTAATCCCGATTTTTCAATTCTCGCCGTCCAGCCGCAGAAGTTTCCGCCAGATACGCTTCAGCCGGGGGAGGCGATCACTGCAACGATCCGGTTTGCTCCAACGAAATTAGGGCGTGATACAACCACCTTTAGCTTGCAGATTTCTGGGTCACCCGGTACGCAAAGTGATACGACCGTTATCCTCGCAGGCGAAGGGCTGGCAAATTCAGGGATCACGCCGGATAAGCCAGCAACCGAGTTAGTCGTATATCCGAATCCTACGGCAGAGAAAATCATAGTAGAAGCCGTACCCGATGTTTGTTCAGCAGAGATCGTGAATCTTACGGGGCAGAGCCTTTTCTCGACATCCATGACGCCAGGGACGAATGTTGTAAAAGTTGAGGTCCTTCCTAACGGGGTATACCTGCTGAGGCTAAGGGGAAATTTTGGTGTCATCAGCAAGCTACTAGAAGTCCGGCGCTGATCACGAATAAGTAGCTCACCAGTAATTCCTTCAAATTGGTTGCCGCGGCCGTGTTTCTGTAGCAGGTACAGGAATGGATGCTGTGACCATCGTATTTTTGTACGAATCCTCTTTCGAGTGGATTCGTAGACTCGTCCTTTCGAGGGGCATTTGGCGAGAGGTCCTTTCGCTAAAACTCAACTTTTAAAACAGATTTTTGCTATGGCGATCAAGATTGGAATTAACGGATTTGGGCGTATTGGCCGGCTTGTATTACGCCGGGCCGTCGAACTGGGGGGCTTCGATTTCACAGGCATCAACGATCTGACGGATGCGAAAACGCTTGCTCATCTGCTGAAATACGATTCCGTCCATGGCAAATTTTCTGGCGAGATAAAAGTGGATGGCAATGCGCTTATTGTCAATGGCGACCGTATCGAGATCACGGCAGAGAAAGATCCGGCAAATCTGAAGTGGGCCGGTACCGATATCGTGATCGAATCGACCGGTAAATTCGCGGATCGTCCCGCTTGCCAAAAGCATATCGACGCCGGTGCAAAGAAAGTAATTCTCACGGTGCCGCCGAAGGGCGAAAAGCTCGACCGTATGGTCGTTCTTGGCGTGAACGATGGAGAACTCAAGGCGAGCGATAAGCTTGTGTCGAATGCATCCTGCACCACGAACTGCCTCGCACCGATGGTAAAGGTCTTACACGATGCATTTGGCGTCGAGCAGGGATTTATGACGACGGTCCATTCTTATACGAACGATCAGCAATTGCTCGATCTTCCGCACAAGGACCTGCGTCGCGCACGTGCTGCAGCGATGAGCATTATTCCAACGACGACCGGCGCTGCTCGCGCTATCGGTTCTATTATTCCGGACTTAAAAGGCAAGATCGATGGTACTTCACTTCGAGTACCGACCCCGACCGGTTCGATTACCGACTTCGTTGCCCAATTAAGGAAAGAAGCTACGGTCGATGAAGTGAACGCTGCGTACAAAGCTGCCGCGGATGGAGCAATGAAGAATATTCTTTCGTACACGGAAGACCCGATTGTGACCGCCGATATCGTTCACGATCCGCATTCCTGCATCTTCGATTCTGCGATGACGATGGTAATGGGCAAAACCGTAAAGGTCTTCGGATGGTACGATAACGAATGGGGTTATTCGTGCCGTGTGGTCGATCTTGCGATTCGAATGAACGAACTGGGGTATTGACGGATGCAAGAGATCCTATTTTAGGCAAGAGACGATTTTTCTCAAAGCCGTTTTATTTTAAGGATCCTTCACACATCGGCAGGACTGGGAAAGCGTCTTATTGCCTCCGGCGACTCCGGCAGCCGCATTTCCAATATATAATACGAGATCATACGCATTTCCGGAATTCGTCGGATCATCTGTTGCGGTCCAAAAGAACCCCTCGAAGTTAAGGTTTTGACCGGATGTGCCTACATTATACCCACCAGGAAGTGCCGTAAAACCACTGCTGTTAGTTGCTCCCACATTTGGCGAAGGAGGCGTTGTAAACCATAATGCGGAAGTATCTTTCAGCTTGCCTCCTGCGACGGCACTTCCACCAACGAACGTAACTAACTGATCCACCTCCTGCTTGCTCGGGATATGCCATCCCTTCGGACATACACCTTGAACGCCGCTCGGGCTCGCTGTGGAGGAAGCAGCGCCCTGCATCGCGACACTCCATGGATATAGTCTTCCGTAGATAGCACCATTGGCAGCATCGTTATTATAGGTGGTACTTCCCGAGGCATTGAAATTCAGATTCCGGGCCATCCACTTTTGCTTGCCAATGCAAACGGTCGCATACTTTTGGCCATCGCGTGTATCCATAAGCGTATCACCGCACCGGAAATAGCTATAGTCATTTGCCGCAAAATGTTTTAAGTACAATTTCGGACCATTAGGCCACCTGATATTGTCATCGAACTCCGTACCATTCGATTTCAGGTAACAGTGTCCTGTGCTGTCGGTATTTGTTATGAGTTGGGTAAGAAGAGAATCCTCCATAGCTACCGCAAAGTCATTGGATACCAGTGCGGAAGACCCATCGCTATGTGCATAGCTGTAATAACTGATCGGATGTAGGGCGGCAAATGCAGGTTCGATCGCGAGTGGAATGCCTTGGGTTGCCGGTTGTGTCTGGCCGCCATAACACATGTTCGCAAAAATAACGGAACCCGAGAGACTACTAATTTTGGAAACGTAATTGCTGGTTAGGACCACATGAAATGGAGTCCGGTAGGAAGTTTTCACTTGTTTCGGCCAACCAGGTTTCTGCGGATTAAGGGAGAGCCCTCTGGCTAGCATCAGTTGCCCCGCCTGTAAGTTGTCATAACCTGATTTTCCCAAATTGACATTAACCAAGACCCTTTCTCCTGCCGCATAGGAGCTGAATGTATCGGGGAGTTCTGTGCCAATTAAGAATCCGTTCGGTAAGCCATGTGTGTCGAGGATCACGAGTCCGTAAGAACCGAATTGATCGACGACGTCCGACGTGCATTCGGAGTTTTTTTTAACAGTCACCGTGAGTCCGAGGCTGGAGTTAGAGAATATGTTGAGCACGCTCTGGAACGTCGCAGCTTTGTAGAACTCATCAAATACGGGTGCAAAGATCAGGACATTCGTATTGGTGATATTATGATTAGCAAGCGTTTCAAACTGATGAAGCGATCCGCCACCACCCGGGCCACCACGGTTAATGCTAAAACCTGAATCATCTATTTCATCGAGGTAATACACTCCCGAAAGCCCGGACGTAAGCGTGAAATAAAGATAGCTACTATCGAGCACACCGGCTGACTGAATGTTTGGCTGATGTTGCAGCCACGTTCCAGTTCGCATGAGTGCTGTGTGGTCGTTACCGTTTGTTGAATCAGCGTAATGGAGTAACTGATCTTCGACAGTGTCGAGGGTTCGGCCGACCTCCGATACCAAAGGTCCGGGTGGGCCATCTTGCATCGTCTGCGTTGGAGCGGAACACTGCGAAAATGTAAACCCCAGAATAAATAAACCAATAAACGTAGATATTCTCATTGGAAGACACAATCAAATTCGAAATAAAGAACGACAAAGAATGAGTTAGACGGTACTCATATATACCTATGATTAAGCTTTTGAGGTTCCAGAGAGGCTTTCCGTTGCTTTTACTCTCGGATAATAGAACGCAAGCATATATCCGCCGACGATGATCATCGCGATCGAGATCCATTGTGCCATGGAGAGACCCCAATAGAGCGGATTAATACGAATGAATTCGATGAGCAATCGCTCGATGCCCATTACGACCATTACTATCGAGAATACTTTGCCGGGCTCTGTGTCGAACTTCTTGCGATTATTCCAGATGAGGATAAAAGCGATCACACAAAAGATCGTCTCGTAAACGGGCGCCGGATGCACCGTTACGATCTCATCGAAGCGAGAGATGCGGCTACCCATCATATCCTTGCCAACCGTGATCGCTGCAAGTGAATCATAATGCCATTGGGCTCTCTCGATGGGATGTGTTTTGAAAAAGTCGATGAGTGTGTAGGTCGGCTTAGCTGTTCCCTGCGGGTAAGACATTGCCCAGGGCAGCTTGGAAGGAATACCATAATCGCCATCGCCGGCAAGCTGGCAACCAATGCGGCCGATACCATAGGCCAGCAACACAACAGGCGAGATCATGTCCGCAAACAATGAAAAGCGGAGTCCTTTACGTTTGATATAGAGGTAGATCCATATCGTACAAACGAGAAAACCTCCGTAAAACGTAAGCCCGGCAGGAGAGAAGAGTTGGCCCGTCGGGTCGTGCATGAAGTCGGACCAGTTCTCAAGAATTGAAAAAAGCTTTGAGCCAGCGATGCCACCAACGAGGCAGATCATAGTGATCTGGCCAGCCATTCGAGGGTCAAATCCACGCCGTCGAATTTCGGATGTAAAGAAGTAATTCGCAACCAGAAATGCTGTGGCCATCATAAGGCCAAAGCTGTAGAGCGTAATGGGTCCGATGTGGAAAAGGACGGGATACATGAGCGAGCTAAAGAAGTGCTAAGTGCCGGTGTCGAAAAATTCTTGAAATTGAGCTAACATGACCGCCCCGAACGACGTTCTGCCAATACTTAGCACTGAACCCTACCCAGCACTACCGTGAAGCTTGGCATTATCGGCGCAATGCCGCAGGAGATCGATCTTATCGTCGACGATTTTGAACGAGAATCTATCCAGGAAATCGCTGGCCGATCCTATCATCTCGGACGTTTTGCTGGCGTTGATTCGGTGCTCGTCTTTTCTCGATGGGGGAAAGTTGCCGCCGCATCAACGGCAACAGCCTTGATCGAGCGGTTTAATGTCGATTGCATCGTTTTTACCGGGGTGGCTGGTGCTGCAGCCGAAGCGCTTAACCTGGGCGATGTTGTCGTTGCCGATCGTCTTATCCAGCATGATTTTGATGTGAGTCCCACCGGCATGTTTGCTAAGTTCGAGATCCCTCTCTTAGGTATTAGCCATTTCGAGGTTGATGATCGGCTGGTGGAACTCGGGAAAATAGCTGCGGAGGACTATCTTATCAATCATTCTCAATCCCTCGAGCAGGAAGGTCCCAAAGTTTATATAGGTACAATTGCGAGTGGCGATCAATTTATTGCCCATCCTGAGAAATTAGAATCGCTCCGAAGTGCAATTCCTGATCTTCTTTGTGTAGAGATGGAAGGCGCCGCTGTCGCACAGGTCTGTCACGAATATAAAATACCGTATCTCGTAATACGCACTATATCGGATAAAGCCGATCACTCTGCGGCTGTCGATTTCATTACGTTTATTCAGGAAATAGCTCGTCATTATTCGCACGGCATTCTGAAGCTTCTCGCTCCTAAGCTTGCGGAATAAATAATTGTTGCAACGTGTTCGAAGGTCGTCGTTTGGCAGTGCCAAATTTTCTTTTCTTGATTATCTAGTCGTACGTCATGCAAATTAAGATCACTCTTACACTCGTCTCTCTTGCTCTTGTTACGGGTATTATTTTATCGAATAGTTTAGCTGGGTCCGCAAAGCCGATCCCGGTCACCAGGAGTTCTGTTTCGTCGGCTACTAAGGCCGATACCAATATCGATTGGAAGGCAATGTCTCGCCCGGAGCGTAAGGAGTATATGCGGGATGTTGTGTTACCAAAAATGAAGTCGCTGATGCATGACTTCGATGCTAAGGCGTTCAAAAACGTAAAATGCGTAACGTGTCACGGTAATGGAGCTCGCGAGGGTACCTATAAAATGCCGAACCCGGACCTTCCGAAATTACCCGCAACTCCGGAAGGCTTCGCTAAACTGAAGGAAAAACATCCGGCTATGATGAAGTTTATGTCCCAGACGATGAAGCCACAGATGGCGGAATTGCTTGGAATGCCGCAATTTGACCCGAAGACCGGGGAGGGGTTTGGCTGCGGAAATTGCCATACCAGCAAGAAGAAGTAGCTGTTTTACGGGCTTCTTCATTATTCTTTCTGCTTTTGTAACAAGTTTGCCCTTTTCGCGTGTTTACGCGCGCGGTTGATAAGAATGTGCTCTTGCCGTACAATTTTTTGACGTTGGTACCGTCATTGGCGGTGGATCATATATCCGCCGCCTGACCATTACAATGACCTTTATCACAATCTTTTCGCAACGATTGCAACATAAGCACGTGCTTAGACGGCCACTCTGGGTGATTTTGGCCTGTTCCGGGCTGCTTTTGGGATTTTATAGTCCGCTTCATGCTCAACCTCGGTCACTTTCGCTCGATGATGCCATTTCTATGGCTTTAGGGCGTGGCGAAGAAATTTCGCTGGCTAAAGCAGGTGTTCGCGCTGCCGAAGGAAATGTGGAAATAGCAACGAGCGGGATGTTGCCGCAGATCGCTGCATCGGCAAATTACACGCGCCTTTTAAAGTCACAATACGGCTCGACCACGACCGGCACCGCTGATACTTCTGCTATCTCGAAAGCGCTCAATTCACTGTTCAAGAACTTCCCCTTTGGAAAGCCGAACGAGTGGACCTTAGGCTTGTCCGCTTCCCAAAATGTATTTACCGGTGGACGCCTTATCGCCCAACGCCAGGCAGCGGAAGCTCGAAAACATTCTGCCGATATCGATCTTACGGCGGCAGAAGCGCAGCTTGTGCTCAATGTGACTCAGAGCTACTACGATGCTGT